>JAEEGG010016273.1_pt1 | contig 15457 bp, 11 predicted proteins | sample 9134161 | NCBI WGS metagenome assembly JAEEGG01 (sample SAMN16246543, study PRJNA631951) | gut metagenome | biome: gut microbiome; feature: rumen; material: CR-attached | host: Bos | place: Iran: Karaj | collected 2018-10
TAGCCTTATCTTAACCGCAAAAATATACTAATCCCACAAAACCTCAAAATCTATTATAATAAATTAACGGTTTGGAGCAAGAAACGAAAAAGCGTCACAAGGACAAGAATCTTTGCGGCGCCTAAACATTTATCCGAAAAACAATTTATTTCTTGCGGTTGCGCACCGAGCGAACGCCAGTGTTGACGTTCTGGGTGCTGGTCTTGGGCTTACGCTCCTTGACCTTGGATTTTTTCTCTTTAGCCTTAGACTTGGAAGACGTTTTGGAGGACGACTTTGATTTAGACTTGCTGCCGCGCTTGGTGGTGCGTGTCACGGTCTTCTCCTCGGTCTCGGCTGCGGCCTCACCTTCTACCTGTTCAGCACCTTCTTCACCCTCGGCGACTTCTCCTTCGGCCTCGGCACGGGCTTTCTCTTCGGCCTCAGCGCGGGCTTGCAGCACTTCGAGTGAGGGCACCCAGAGGTCCTGGTTGAAGCTGCGCAGTCGCTGCTCGATGCTGTCCTGAGCATTCTTGTAGGCCACATCCTCGGGGAACATATCCCTGAGCGAGAGGTTGCGCATATTCTTGGTCTTGTAGATCTCGCCCGTGTACATGTTGAGCTTGAAGAAGTCGTCAATACTGTATCTCGCCAGGTTGTTATCATCGTCGGTGAAGATGTATTGCTGGGCAAGATAGGGACGGATGTCATTCAACTTAACCCAAAACATGGGATAAGGCTTGGACAGTCCCGTCCACTCGTCGGACTGATGCAAGATGGGGCACAAGGCCTCAACGCGTGCCTGCATGCGGTTGCTACGGGTATCAAACTCCCACTTCTCAACGATGTAATAGCTCAGGACCTGATTGCCACGGATGTCGGCAGGCTCAAAATCATAGAGCGGATTCTTGGGGGTGCTGCCCTTGGCTTCGGTATAATAGATCTCGAAGCGGTCAAAGAGCTGGCCCACATCCTTGACCTTGAGCTCCTCGGAGAAGGTGGGTGTACCATCGGGCTGGTACTCATAGACCGTAATCATATTCTTGGCCAGCAGGCGCATAATGATGAAATACAGGTTCTCGCCGTCCTCATTAGGCAACTCCGGGTAAAGAAGCGCTGTATTTTTGCCCTTTGACAGATCGAGCGAGCGGTAGATGACCTTCATCCACTGCAGGTCGGCGTCGCTGGGCTCTCTGACCTCATAGAACGACTGCTGACGGTCGGTAATCGCTGCCGAGCCCTCTTTCTTGTCCTTCTTGCGGGGGCCACCTTCAGTGTGCCTCGTCACTTGGGCATTGGTTCCAAGTGCGAGTGCGCCTATCAGGAGCGCGATGATCAATCTAAGACTTTTCATATCCTTGATGTTGATTATTGTTGTTGTCATGTTTACTTAACAATCACCTCGATGGGAGAAATCTCACGGGTAATACCATCGGGACCGGTAGCGCTCACCCTGGTGATGTAGAACTTCTTGCCAGGCTGAATGGAGCGCATGCGGGACTTCTGACGGTCAGAGAATTGAGAACCGTTGGATTTCTCAGGAATATAACCGCCCATCGCATCGGGGAAGTCAATCTGGAAGGAAACCACCTTATAGTCGATGTTCAGCACTTCGTCATCAATGGCGGCGTCCAAGCCGGGCGCAGCAAGCAGGAGCGCCTTGGAGAAGGGCTTTCCACCCTTGTAACGCATGGGCTGACCGTTAGCATCCTTATAGCTGATGAAGGGCGTCGGGTCAGGCAGCTTGCGCACACGGAAGGTGGTGCTGCCCACATTAGTACGCTGTCCGTCCATCTCGGCGGTCACGGTGATGACACACTCAGCTCCCACCTTGGAGGGATGAGCCACCCATCCGTCTCCGCTCTTGGTGAGCGTACCGTTGGTCATCGAGGCACTGATACTGCCCTGGGGCACACCAGGCACGGCGATGCTGATGGGGTTGTTGATACCGGCATAGAGCACGTTCATCATCGTGGCGCTGATGGTAGCCAGCGGGTCGATAACGGTGTAGCTCGACTTGAAGTCACGGCGGGTCACCGTGCCGTCACGTCCAAGCACCTCAATCCAGCCCGAGTAGTCATAGGTGCCGGCCTTGCTGGTCGCTACCTCATAGATACCGGTGTTGTTGTTCAGATGCGAGCCGTTGACATAGACGATGGGGCGCTGGGTGGTATCGATGGCCGCGAGCACGATGTGGGCGCTGTACTTGGTGCCGCGCATCACGATACGCGAGTCGGGCACGACAAAGGCGTTGACCAGGTTCACACGCAGGTCACCCATGTCCACGTTGGTCAGCATCTGGTTCAAGACCTCACCCTCGGCATAGCGCACGTCGTTCTGCAACTTGGTCAGCAGGGTGACGGCCGCGATACAGGGCATATTGTCAAACATGGTCTCTTCCCATGATTTCTGGCTCATCTCCTCGCCACGGGCCTTGGGAGGCACAGTCGAGAGGGCGGTTTCCAGATTCTTGCGTTTCTCGGGATCCTCGAGGAATGAGGTCACGAACTGGCGATAACGGTCGATGTTGGTTCTCAGTTCCTTGCCCTTGCCACTCTGGCGCGAGCCCTGGGGTGCCAACATGACAACGCTGGCGGCCTCGGTATTGTCGCGGCTGCGGATGTTGTTCACATCACCATCCTCGCCGTCGGCGGTCTTGACGATCTGGAGTTTGAGCGAATCGATATAGTTGTAGAGTTTGTCGGTCTCTCCCACCACCTGGGTCGCCTTGTCAAGCCACACCTTGCCTTTCTCAGGGTTCTTCTCGTTGAAGGCCTGAAGCTGGGCATAGAGGGCCTGGTTACGTGCCGTGATGGTGCGGTTGGAGCGGGTCAAACCGTCTTGCACCTGACTGAAGCCGTTGAGCACGTCGCTCGACACGTTCAGGGCAAGCATGGCCGTCAAGACGATGTACATGAGGTTAATCATCTTCTCTCGCGGCGACATGCGGTTGACGCTCTTATTTTTTGAGGTTGCCATCTATATGTTTCTCTCTATCGGTTAGAATAGGATTGATGTCGTTAGTTTAATCATCGTTGCGACGCTTTCATCAAGCGTTCTGGTCGTTGCTGTCGGGCTCGATGCCGGGCATTCCGGGCATGGGACGGTACATGTTCACCGTCATCGCCTTGACCATCTTCTCATAGACGCTGTTGAGCTGCTTCATGTAGCGTGCCATCTTCTCGGTCTCGTCACAGTAGTGGGCACTCTCGGCAGCACTCTTCTCGTACATGTCGCGGATGTCCTTCAGGCCGCGGTTCACGCGGTCGATGTTCTCGAGCTGCGATGAGATGCTCTTGAGCTGGATCTCGTAGATGGTGTTCAAGCCGCTGATGTTGTGGTTGAGGGCCTGCATCTGGTCCACATAGCCCGTGGAGCTCTCGGTAATGTTCTGGCTGTTGTCGGTGATGGCGCGATAGCTGCCCAGCAGGGTCTCGCTCACCTCGTTCAATGCGATAGTGGTAGCCTCCAGCTTCTTCATCTGCTCGCTGATGCCTGCCATCTGGCTCAGATACTGCTGGGTGGCGTCGGTCAGCTCGGCCATGCGTGAGAGCTGGTCGCTGGCAGCGGCCATCTTGGCGATGCTCTCGCTCAGCGACAGGGTATCCTCCTCGCTCAGGTTCACACCCTGGGGCAGACCCACGGCGTTCTTGGCATCAGAGACGCTGACGTTGATTTCACCGCCTTCATATCCACCCTCGCCGCTGCCGCCGGCACCGCCGATGAAGATACCGCCGCCGGTATTGAAGTCGGGACGGTCCTCAGGGTCCTGGCTGGCCAGCACGGGGAAGACTTCCTCCCAGTGATATTCCTTCTCGGGCTTGTCAAATGCCGTGAGCACGAACATGAGCACCTCGGTACCCATACCGACACTGAGCAGCAAGTTACCCAGCGGCATGTGCAGAATCTTGAACAAGGCACCCAAGATAACGATGGCAGCACCGATACTGTAGGCAAAGTTGAAAAATCGCTGACCGCTGTCACTCTTAAGGAATCGGCCTGCTTTCTTTTTATATCTCTTGATTTTACCCATTGTTGCTTGAACTATAAAATAATGAGTGTGATGATTTGTTTTTTCTTATATAATGTGCGGATTAGTCCTTGCAGCAGTTTTTGCGCTTGCCCTTGACAAGACCCACCTTGGAGCGGACGCAACGGAAGCCAATGTAGCTCCTCTGCTCGTTCTGGTACTCCCACATGCGCAGGTCGGCACGTATGTTGTGAACCACGTCCTTCCATGAACCGCCGCGAACGATCTTGCGCGACATCTTGTAAGGATCCTCCTGTGCCACGTAGTAGCGGTACTCGGGGTTGATATCGTCGGTCATGCGGTCGATGCTCTCAGTATAGGCCGTAGAGGTCCACTCGCTCACGTTACCGGCCATGTCATACAGGCCGTAGTCGTTGGGCTCATAGGTGCCCACGGGAGCCGAGATGATGTAACCGTCCTTGACGTAGTTACCCTCGTCGGGCTTGAAGTTGGCGTAGAAGCAGCCCTCGTCCACGGTCAGTGGCAGGTCGCCGTCCCACGGATACTTGTTCTTGTTCTGGCCGGCACGAGCGGCAAACTCCCACTCGGCCTCGGTGGGCAGGCGGAAAGGCTCCACATAGATGCCCTGGTTGCCCAGCGACTTCTTCAGGAACTCGGTGCGCCAGTGGCAGAAGGCGTTGGCCTGCTCCCAGCTCACACCCACAACGGGATAGTTGTTGTAGTTGCCGTTAGCGAAGTACATGCGAACGTAGGGCTCCTGGTAAGCGTTCTCAAAGTCGTTCACCCAGCACGTGGTGTCGGGGTAGATGTTGACGATGTAGGTGTTCAGGAAGTCGTAGTCGCTCTGCAGGGCGCGCGTGATGGTCTGACGAACAATGCGGCCCTCGTCATCGATATAGGCAGTGTCCTTGCTGATGGTGGGCGGTGTCAAGTCCACCTCGTGGTCGGTGTTGTAGTCACGACGCGTGGGGTCAAAGCGGTGACGGCGCTTGGCTGCCTCGGTCAGGTTATAGACCTCAAAGCGGTAGTTCATCTGCGCAGCGTCAAGTTCCTTGACACCGGTGATGGGGTTGATGCGATATACGCTCTCGATGGCACGTTCCTCGTCCTCGCTGGGGTTCTTCCAGGGGATATTCTTGCTCCAGTCCAGATGCGGGGTGACGGGGTTGCCTTCCTTATCCTCCTCGATCTTGAACTCCTCGTTGCCACCGTAGGCGGGATCGGCAAGACGCTCGCGGATGATGGAGTCGCGCACCCAATAGACGAACTGCTTGTACTTGGAGTTGCTCACCTCCATCTCGTCCATCCAGAAGGCATCCACCGAGATGCCGTGTGCCGTAGAATCGATTCCCCAAATGGAGTCTCTCTCGGCAGGTCCTTCACGCATCGAGCCGACGTCAACGAGTACCATGCCAAACGGGGTGGTCTCGTTAAACACAGTAGCTCCGACGCCGGTTACCTCACCGCCGCCGGTGCCGCCCTTGCGAATGGAACCGCAGGACACGGTCGCCACAGCGACCAAAAGTATCAAAACTAGTTTCTTCATATTTTACATTAAGCGTACGCTTTTTTGTTTATTCTTGTTCTTCTCCTTGGGGTCAAGCTTGACATGATAGGTGATAAATACCTCATGGCTGCCAAAGGTTGCCTTGCTCACTGCCGAAACGGGGTAATCATAGGCGTAGCCGATGTAGGCATCCTTCAGATTCACGCCGATGAAAGCCGTCACGGCATCTTTCCATCGGTAACCGGCTCCGATGTTGAGCATTCGGTTATAGCGCACTTTTGCGGCCACCTGAGCAGTCCAAAAGTTCTGAGTAGCGGCAAACATTCCCGAGGGTTGTATATCAAATAACGTATTATTAATGGGAATATTGCCACCAGCCATAAAATAATAGCTGCGACTCACCTGAAACTCATAGTAATCGATTGACTCGCGAGACACTTTCAACTCGATGTTGGGCGAGGTCAAATGGGTCACCGAAAAGCCCACCCAGAACTTGGGATGGGTATAATACACACCCGCGTTGGCGTCAAAGACGGTTCCCGAGACATCCTGTTTGGGGATGGCCTCATCGTTGCCCTGGTGAGCTTCGTCCTCGGGCATGATGACTTCCTTGCCGCGGAAGGTCTGCGAGAACACACCCGGCTGAATACCCACGCTGATGGTACCCTTGCCAATCTTGCGCTTCCATGCCAGCTGGGCGCCAATTCTCGTGTTGGTATAAAGACCAATGCGCTCAAACTCGGCCTTGGCTCCCACACCCAACTTCTGCTCCAGCAGTTTGTAGGGCATGTCGGCACTAAAGTAGAAGGTCATGGGCGCATGCTTGAAGTCCACCCATTGCATGCGGCTTCCCAAATTGAGCCTGATGGCGCTCAATTCTCCTGCCACGGCGGGGTTGTAGTAGCTCTGCCCCATCCAGAAGTGGGAAAATGCGGCATCAACCTGGGCATCAACGCCAAGTGCCACGACGGTGCTGAGCACGGCCGCGGCCAACAGATGACGTATGTTGCGAAACTTCATTCTCATCCCTAATCATTCAAAGAAGAACGTCACGACGACCATGTTGCTTTTCACCTTGTTCACACTCTGGGTAAAACGCAACATCTCGGGGTTATCCTCCAAGTCGGGGCGGTTTTTGTCCAGCAGGTTCTTGAGGCCGAAGCAGAACTTGACCTCGGGACAGAGCTTGAAAAACGGCATGTAGAAGTCACATCCCATGCCAACGGTGAGCATTACATCGGCATTCTTGAGCTTGAGCTGCTCACTGCGGTCCTTGGACAGGTCGTGGGCATACATCACGCCGCCGGTAAAGTAAGGCCTCATGTTGTGGTAACGCTTGGCCGACATTTTCACGTCGATAGGCACCACGATGTAGGTCGACTTGATATTCTGGCTCTGCTTGTAATGGCTCTGCTCCGCCCAGTCGGGATTGCCACGGTGATTGAGGTAGCGCACCACCTTGTTGCCAAAGTACAGGCCTGGCGAGATCCTCAGGTTGAAGTGCTCGGCGAGACGCAGGTCGGCCAGCACGTTCACACTGAAACCCGGCGAGTGGGCAGGTATGTCGGCATACCACTCCTCGCCGTCGTCGGTGACAAGGCCGTTGTTGGTGATGGCAAGATTCTGAAAATTCATGCCCACCGAGAAGCCGAAATGCAGCGGCTTCACGTCGGCATAGGGACGATTCAGAATCATGTCATTGTCCTGGGCTTGTGCCAGCGCACACCCCATCAACAACAGCAACATGCATGCAATATGTCTCAGCTTAGGCAGGTCCATTTAACCCTATTAACGCAATTTCACTTCCAATATTGCGCAAACGGACAAAAAACTATAGCCTGATATGTTTTTATACAATATTTCCGACATGTCCTCAGCACTTCTTGAGCAGACGGTTCAATGGACGCGTGAACAGGCGGTTAACTACCCATGCAAGGACAATACCCAGCGGAATAATCATCCACGGGAGCAGGTCGTAAGGATCAATGCCCAAGCGGGCCAGTCCCAAGTGACCGAAGGCCGGAGCCACCAGATAGTTGTAGATGAGTGCAGCAATGCCTTGCAGCATGAACAGCTCGAAACACACGGTCCCTATCCACTGCAAGGGCCTGGAAGCCATTATCTTGCCGATGAAGCCCTCTCGCCTGTCATAGAGGTAGCAGACCATGATGAGCAGCGCCTGCGGTATCCACCAGATGACCGTGTCGCTCCAGGGACGCACACCGGGATAAGAGCCATGAACCGTCACTGCCAACGACAGGACAGCGACGGCAACGAGCTCGGCATCGGTGCCGTTCTCGCCCTTACCGACAACAGGAAGGTTGCGTGCCACGCGGCACACATGGGGCAGCGTCATGCCGATGAGGAAATCGATGACACGCATGGGCGGGAAAACATACAACGCCGTGCGGCTGTAATCGTCGGTACCCGCAAGCACGGCTATCGCAATGACGGCCAGCACTGCCAGCACCGCCAGTTTGTGACGCAATCGCAAGGGGAGGAACCAGTGGGCCAGCAGCGGGTAGCACAGGTAGCAGAAGAGCAAGGCACCCAGGAACCACGACACCTTGACGTAGGAGTAATAGACGGGATAGGAAAGAGACCAGCAGTGCAGCAGGGTGGCATTGAGCCCCAGCGTGAGCGGCTCGATGACCAGTGTCCCCAGCAATGCCGCGGCACCGAGCCACAACGCCAAGGTGAACCAGTGCAGCGGATAGATGCGCAAAACACGCTTCCACACAAAGGAGCGGTAAATCTTGCCGTCAAGTTCGGCAAACGGGTATTTCAGCGCCAGCAGGAATCCGCTGGACATAAAGAAGTAGCATACGCCCAAACTCATCATGTCCAGCTGGTCAAGCCCCACATGATGCAGGATTATCAGCAGCACAAAAAAGATGCGCCAGCCTGTGATTGTCTTTATCATTTGTTTACTGTGTTAAGATATCGTTTGATGTATTGGGTCAACGGACGGGTGAACAGGCGGTTCACCAGCCAGGAGAGCGGCAGCAGTATCAGCAGCACGAACCACGGCAGCTGGTGGTAGATGTTCCAGCCAAGGTGCCCGGCAGCCGGGGCAACGGCAAAGCCGAAGAGACGGAATGCCACGAACTGCAGCACAAACACCTCAAAGCTGATGCTGCCCAGCCACTGCAGGGGACGGCACAGCAGCAAGCGTCCAATGGCCCCTTCCTGCCCGTTCATCCAGGCCAACACCACCAGAATTGCCCCCTGCGGCACCAGCCACAAGACGTCGTCCTCCCACGGCCGGACTGCCATGGTGGTCATGTTGACGGTGATGAAGGCAGCCAGCAGCAACAAGGCACCTGCCTCGATGAGCGTGGCTGTGCGATAGTCCACACGTGGCCAGCGCGCCTTGAGTGTCTTGAACAGATGCAGCAACATGATGCCTGTGACCAGATCAACCACATGGGAGGCAGGGTTGACAAACACCGCCTCACGGCCAGGGATGTCGAGCGGCAGCATGATGGCCCCAAGGACCAAAGCCAGCACCAATGCCAGCAGCGCCTTGTAAAGCAGGCGCCATCGCCCTATCCACCGCATTACCAGCGGATAAATGGCGTAGCAGAACAGCAGGGCACTCATGTACCAGGCCACCGGATTGATGCCGTAATGGACATCGTGCACCGAGGACCACGCGTGCAACAGCAGCGCATTGAGCGACACCGCTCCCCAGTCGATGGGCGTGACGTACAGCGTGCGGGCAATGACGACCAGCATGGCCAAACCGAGCCAGTGCAGGGGGTACAGGCGCAGGGCATGCCCCAGCACAAACCGGCCGCAAGTGCGACCGTCCAAACGTTCGAACGGATGCCGCAGGGCCAGCAAAAAGGCGCTGGAGAGGAAGAAAAACGTCACACCCGAGACGGCGACGTTATAAATCCACGCCACATTACAGTGGAACAGCACCACGGCTACCGCCATGAGTCCACGCCACGAGTTAATGGTCTTGATCATCAGATGTCAGACTTTTGCCACTAAAAGTAATACTTTAACACCGCATTCGGGTCTCGAGATGCCGTATTGAGTGGCGAAATTACAAACATTTGGCGAAAGAGAGGTCAAAAAACCAAATATTTTAATAATTTTGCAGCCGCAAAAATGACAATGACAGAAAACAATAGCAAGTCAAGCAGCCGAGGCACCAAGTTCATCAAGGACGTCGGCGTCTATGCTATTGGCAACATCGGCTCCAAGCTCATCACCTTCATGATGGTGCCGCTGTACACCTACTTTGTACACGACACGTCCGACTTTGGCTATTACGATGTGTGCCTGACCGTCTGCTTCCTGCTCCTGCCATTTGTCACCCTGCAGCTGCGCGACGGCGCCTTCAGGTTCCTGCTGGACTGTGATGACGCCACCAAACGTCAACGCATCGTCACCTTTGTGTCCCGCAGCATGTTCACCACCCTGTCACTGGCGGCACTGGTGACTCTTGTGCTGGTATTCACCACCCCCATTCATTACCTGGGTTATGTGCTGGGGCTGCTCATCGCCCTGTCGCTGCAGGAAGTGTATTCCCAAGTGTTCCGCGGGCTTGGCAACAACCGGGCCTTCGCCGTCACGGGCATCCTGTCGGCACTGGGCATCGGTGTGTTCAGCATCCTGTTTGTCGCCATTCTGGGATGGGGCATCAAGGGCATCTTCCTGGCCAATATCGTTGCCCGGCTCTTGGCGCTGATACTGGTCGAGTGCCGCGTGCGGCTCATCACCCGCAACACGCGGTGGTCGCTCAGTTCCCGCCAGGTGGGTCTCGACATCATCCGTTACACGCTGCCCTTGCTGCCGGGTTCCCTATGCTGGTGGCTCACGGGAAGCAGTGACCGCCTGTTTATCAAGTATTTCCTAGGGTTGGACGTGAATGGCATTTATGCTGTGGCCATCCGTTTCACCAGCATCATCAGCACGCTGGCCATCATTTTCTACCAGGCCTGGCAAGAAACCGCTATCCTGCAATACAACAGCCCTGACCGCGACCGGTTCTTCTCCAAGATGTTCAACAGCTACATCTTCGCGTTGGCAGGAATCCTGATCGGTTACGCTTTCATGCTCAAGGCCAACTACAACTGGCTGGTTGCCCCTGAATACCGCGAGAGCCTCATGTACATCTACCCCATGGGACTGTCGGCTGTGATTTTTGCCCTCGCGGCCTTCTTCGACATGGGTTACCAGTGCGCCAAAGACACTCCACGCACCCTACCCTCGATCGTGCTTGCTGCTGCAGTCAATGTGGCGCTGAATTTCGCCCTGATCAAGCCTTTGGGCGTTTATGGCGTGATCATCACCCAGCTGGTGACCTATCTGGTCCTGTTCTTCTACCGCTGGCACGACATGCGCCGCTATTTTATCCTGAAAATCGACCGCCGCTGCATCATTCCCGTGGCCGTGATGCTCCTGTGGGCAATACCCTTCTACTATAGCCCTAATGTGCTGTTTGACATAGTCTTTATGGCCATCGCGCTGGGATGCATCGTCTGGGCCTGCGGCAAGGAGTTGCGCGAGCTGCTCTTGTCAAAATTCACCAAAACACACGATTCCATAAAATAATTGCCAAAGTTCTTCGTTTACTAAAGTAAAAAAACGAAACATTTTATTGTAACCGTATGAAATCAAGATTAGTCATCATGATGATTGCAGCGGCAACGCTGTTGTCATGCACATCAACTAAAGACAATACCCTCGCCTACTTCCGCGACCTGGAACAACCGAGCGGCTCGCTACCTAACCCTCAGGGTGATTACAGCATCCGCATACAGCCCGACGACGAGCTGGTCATCAGTGTCACCTCGGTGGTTCCCGAGGCCACTGCCGCCTACAATGTGCCGATGGATAACCCTGCCACGCGCAGTTCCATCCGCTCCCAGACGCAACCGCGCACCCAGACCTACATCGTCGATGACCAGGGCTATATCATGTTCCCCGTGCTGGGCCGTCTCAAGGTCGCCGGCAAGACCATGAACCAAATTGCCGAAGAGATTTCAGCCCAGGTGTCTAAGGACGTCAAAGATCCCTATGTGCGTGTCGATATCGTCAACTTCAGCGTTGACGTGATGGGCGAGGTGCGTGCTCCGCAACGCGTGTACGCCGGTCACCAGAACTTCACCGTCCTCGACGCCCTGTCGCAGTGCGGCGACCTGACCGAGTTTGGCAAGCGTGACCGTGTGTTTGTCATCCGCACCGAGGAGGGCAAGCGCAACTATCACCGCTTGGACCTGAACAGCAGCGACGTTTTCAACTCACCCTATTTCTATCTCAAACAGCATGACGTGGTGTATGTCGAGCCTAACCAAATCCGCATCGACAACTCCAAGTACAACCAGAACAACGCCTTCAAGCTCTCGGTCATCTCGACCGTCGTGAGCAGCGTGTCGGTTATCGCATCACTCATTATCGCTTTAGTCAGATAATCAAGAATCACAACATGGCAAAATTCAATACACCTCCCACCGCTCAACAAGAGGAACAAATCATTGACTTTAGCTCATTCATCCGCAAGTACAAACGCTACTGGTGGCTGTTCCTGTTATCGCTGATTGCCTGCATCGGCCTGGCATACGCATATCTGAAGCTGGCCACGCCCGTCTATAACGTCAAGGCTGTCGTGCTTGTCGCCCAGGACGATAATAGTGCCGGCGCTGGTGCCAACCTGCTCAAGAGCATGAAACTCATGGGCCAGGGCAGCAAAGTCGATGACGAGATGGTCGTGTTCTCATCACAGGAGCTGTGCACCGAAGTCATCAGACAGCTTAAGCTCAACCGCACCTATATCGAGGACAAGGGCTGGTACAAACCCGAGAAAGACCACTATGGCGGCTCGCCCATCGAGGTCATTGCCCCCGAGGAGATGTTCGACACGCTGTCGACCTCGCTCAAGTTCAAGATCGACGTCGACAAGCAGGGTCTGGCCGACATCAAGGCCATGAAGGGCAAGAAAGAGCTTGCCAAGGTTGAGAACGCTACCCTCCCGACGACCATCAAGACGAGCTACGGCGTGTTTGCCATCCAGGCCACCGACCGCTACAAAGCCGGCAAGCCCTGCCACATCAAGGCCAGCCTGACCAACAACCAGGTGAAGGGCGAACTGCTGAACCGCCGCATCAAGATCAAACTCGCCACCAAAAAGTCTAACGGCATCAACCTGTCGATTGCCGAGAGCAACAAGTCGCGCGGCATCGACATCCTCAACAAGCTCATGCAGCTCTACAACGAGCGCGGACAGCAAGAGAAGGACAAAGAAGCCATCAATACCGCCAAGTTCATCGATGAGCGCCTGGCCCTCATCTACAAGGGCCTGACCAGCAGCGAGGCCGATATCGAGGCCTACAAGCGCGCCCACAAGATTGTGGATCCCGAGCTGCAAGTCAAGTCGGCCGTCACCAAGCAGGAGATTACCGACCGCGCCATTGTCAGGCTGGAGACGCAGAAGCAGCTGCTAGGCATGGTCAAAGACTTTGTTGCCAATCCCTCCAACAAGAATTCATACATCCCCTTCAGCGTGGACTCGACGGGTGCTGCAGGAGCCATCAAGGCCTACAACAACCTGCTGGCCAAGCGCCAAGAGCTGCAACTGTCGGCCAAGGAGGACAATATGGCCCTCAAGCAGCTCGATGACCAGATCAACACCATGCACAACAACGTGCTGCAAAGCATCAACAGTTCTATCAAGGGTGTAGATCTGCAACTCAGCAAGGTTTACGGACAGGCCAACTCCACCGCCGGCGACCTGGGCCGCGTGCCCACCGAGGAACGCCAGGCCCGCGAACTCTACCGCCAACAGGGCATCCAGAATACCCTGTACACCTTCCTGCTGCAGAAACGCGAGGAGAACGCCCTCGTGCTGGCTGCCACAACGCCCAAGGGCAAGATTGTGGACCACGCCTATGCCCAGTTCACCCCCATCAGCCCCAACAGGATGATGGTGATGGCCCTGGCACTGCTGGCTGGCCTGATGCTGCCGCTGTTGCTGGTCTACCTCAAGGACCTGTTCACCACCAAGTTCTCCAACCAGGAGGAGCTCGAGGAGATATCGCAGGTGCCCTTCATCGGCCACATCCATCACAACCGCCACAACACCGAACTCGTGGTCAGGGAGGGCAAGACATCGGCCATTGTCGAGTTGTTCCGCTATGTGCGCAACAACCTGCAGTTCCTGCTCAACAAAGAGGACGACAAGGTCATCCTGGTCACCAGCTCGATTTCGGGCGAGGGCAAGTCGTTCATCAGCATGAACATCGCCTCATCGTTTGCTCTGCTAGGCAAGCGCGTGGCGTTGGTGGGCATGGACATCCGCTCACCCAAGCTGGCCACGATGCTCGACCTGAACGAGATGCCCGGCGTGACCTCTTACCTGTCGCGCAGCGATGTCTCGCTTGCCCAGATTGCACAAAAGTGCAAGGAGGTCGAGGGAATGGACGTGTTTGTGGGTGGTGCCATTCCTCCCAACCCGTCAGAGCTGTTGTTGGGAGACCGCGTGAAGGACCTGTTCAAGGACCTGCGCGAGCAGTATGACGTCATCATTGTCGACTCGGCACCCGTGGCCATGGTGAGCGACAGTTTCGCTTTGGACAAATACAGCAATGCCACTGTCTATGTGACGCGCGCCAACTACACCCGCCGCAACCACATCAAGTTCATGAACCGTATCGCTGCCAACAAGCAGCTCAAGAACATGTGCATCGTCCTCAACGATACCAAGCCGAGCAACGACAACACCTACGGCTACGGCTACGGCAATACCAAGGACGAGGAGTAAGCCGTTGTGGACCAGCAGGGAAACTGACGCATGGATAGAGTACTCATAATCGCGACCCTGGGTTTTGCGCTGGTGTTCTTCATCGTTCGCCAGGGCACCCGCATTACCAAGGAGCGCGCCTATGAGATTCTCATTGCGATCTACACCTTCTCGTGCTGCTTCACCATGTTGTATGTCCCGATCTTCAAGGTAGCCACCGAGACCGAGGGCTCTTTTGGTGCCAGTCTGTCGATTTGGCCGTTCTACCTGATGTCGGTCCTGCTCATCTGGATCATTGCCCGAGAAAAGCGATGGCGCATCCGCCGACCCAATCTGTGGCTGTTTTTCATCTTCGCGGGATATGCGGTCTACACGCTGCTCAATCCCTACAATCCGTCCCGTGGACAGACCGTGGTGGCCACTTTCTTCCTAATCTCGTTTGCCGTTTTCATGTATCTGTTCACTAACACCTTCACGGTCAAGAACGTGGTCAACGGCATTTTCATGGGTTTAGCGGCAACAGTGATTCTGCACTTCCTGCTGGCGATGTGCTATCCTGTGCTGGGGATGGAAAATGTGGTCAAACTTTATGTCAAGGAGGCGTCAAGCCGCTCGGTCGAGCGCATCGGTGCCAACTGCACGATGGGCCACCCCAATGTGCTGGGCACTTATGCATCCTACTACTTCATCTTCTTTGTTGCCACCTACATCACCGCCTACAAGCGGCGCGCGAGTCTGGTATTTGCCGGCATGTCATTCCTGGTAATCGTGCTCAGTGCAAGCCGCAGCGCTTTGCTGGCGGCGATATTTTCGCTATTGGCGGTCGCCGTTCTTTATGTGCTGCGCCGCTATCGCCTCTTGAGTTTCCAGAGCATATTTAAAGGGATTATCCCTCTGGGCATCATCATCGCCCTGCTGCTTACCGGCCCGCTTAGTTTCCTGTTCAGCAATGTGGACGACTTGGATGAGATGACCACCTCGCGCCTGATGCACTATTACTGCGGCTATGAGATTTTCATGGACCATCCTATAGTAGGCGTTGGACTTAACTCTCATCTGGTGTATCTGGTCGAGAACAGTTCCGCAGTCATGTTTGAGCAGATTTTTGATACAGCCGACATCTTCCAGCCTGAGGAATTCATGTTCAGCAACCCCATCCACAACATTTGGATTATCCTGATTGACGAGTTGGGGATTCTCGGGTTCCTGCCTATCCTGTGCTTTGTCA
>JAEEGG010016279.1_pt1 | contig 15455 bp, 10 predicted proteins | sample 9134161 | NCBI WGS metagenome assembly JAEEGG01 (sample SAMN16246543, study PRJNA631951) | gut metagenome | biome: gut microbiome; feature: rumen; material: CR-attached | host: Bos | place: Iran: Karaj | collected 2018-10
GTCTGCAAGTACACCTCATACTTCCCCGCTCTTTTCAGCAGTGTGCTTTCCGCAGTAAACACTGGGGTTTCGCGCGTTTTCGAGCATGGTTTCCTCACTTTTTGGCCCCATTCGGCATTTTGGAGGGTTCTTAACGTAAGCTCAAATTTGCGCCCACGTACTTTTCTTTTTTTGTATCGATGATGAAAAATTATTCTTATTATTCCAATTTCTTTCAGAAACTCATCTACGCACGTCGTAAATTTGTCTAAGAGCGACGCAGATGCATCCGGCTTTCAGCAAGCTCAGGCAGAGGTGCGGAACATGAAAACGGACGAGCGGTATTAAAACCCGTAACAAGCTGTTAATAAAACTGTATTTACTCGCCCGTTGCGCGCATAGTGAGTAACTTTGTAGTGCTTATCCCACATCGTGAATTTAGGCCATTTCGTTTTATTTAACTTGTTCACGCTAAAAAATAGGAGGAGAAATAGTAATTTTGTATGCTAAAAATATGAAAAGGTTAATACTCATTCTCATAGCATTCACAGCTACGTTCTGCGCCATCGCACAGGACAGGAAGGGCAAGCAGCACGAGAAGAAGGAGCGCGTGGTAGAAACGAGCCGGGAAGTCTGGAGAGAGGACTCGCTGGAAGATGTCGTGGTGAGAGGCACAAGGGTGAAGATGGCCTACAAGGGCGACACCATCGTCTATGACGCATCGGCTTTCAACCTGCCCGAAGGCTCCATGCTCGACGGACTCATACGCCAGTTGCCTGGAGCCGAACTGAAGGCCAATGGCGACATCTACATCAACGGCGAGAAGGTGGACTACCTGATGCTGAACGGCACGGACTTCTTCAAAGGCAACAACCAGGTGGTGCTGGACAACCTGCCCTACTACACCGTTCGGAACCTGAAGGCCTATCACAGGGACACCAAGCGGAGCCAACTGGCAGGACAACAGCTGGAGCGAAAGGAGTATATCGTGGACGTGCAGCTGAAACGCGAATACAGGCGGGGCTTCATGGGCAATGCAGAGGCTGGGGCAGGACTGGCACTGCCCAGGGGCGAGGGCAATAAAGACATGCGCTATCTGGGCCGACTCTTCGGACTCTTCTACACCGACCACTCGCGCTACTCGCTCTTTGGCAACCTGAACAACATCAATGAATTTGAGGAACCGGGCAGCGATGGCGACTGGAGCCCGAGCAACATGCCGCAGGGACAGCGCACCACAAGGCAGACAGGATTCGACATCGCGACAGAAGATGCAGACAAGAACATAGAGAACCAGGGCAGCGTGAGGGCAGAATGGAACGACAACCACACAGAGACACGCACCACAAGCGAGACCTTTGCCACCAGCGGCAACGTGATCAGCGGACTATGGGCGGACAACCGACAGAAAGACTTCAGCCTGCACGTCAAGGACGAGCTGACACTGCACAAGCCGTTCTCCCTCTTTGCCGTGTTCAACTTCGATGCCAACAGCAACAAGGAAACGAAAGTCAGCCTGGATTCCACCTATCGGCACTCCATCGTCAACCAGACCTCGCGACACGGTCTGACCAAGACCAAGACCATCCAAGCGAGCGGTGAACTCACCTATTATAAAAAAATGGCATGGGGTGACCTGCTGGATGTCAGACTGAACGGTTCGCTGGAATACAACAAACCAGCTGACAGCTTCAGCCGACAGCACACACGCTATGCCGAATTTCCTAACGACGACGACCTGCTGGAACGCTATGCCGACACACATACCAGCAACTACAACTGGGGCGTTTCTGCTAACTATCACTTCTCACTGCCTCACAAGTGGTACATCACACCCGGCATAGGCTACACCCAGCAACGCGACGACAACCACAACCTGAACTATCTGCTCAATCTGCTGGGCGACCTGCAACCCCACGAGCTGGGCTGGCTGCCTTCAACAAACGACTCGCTGAAGATGGCCCAAGACTGGCTGAACACCGATGTGAACCAACTGCTCACACGTACCTACTCGGCAGGCCTCGGCTTCTCAAAATCCACCGACAACTACTACATCTCGCTCAATCTTCCATACTCTCACATTGCCGAGCGACTACACTTCGACGACGGATGGCTCGACACCATCTCCGTGCGCCACTCTAATGAGTTTGCACCCGAGTTCAACTTTTTCTTCTGGAAAGGCGGCATGAAATACATCCACTACGACATGAAGGTAAACCGCCCCGACCTGGCCAGTCTGCTGCCCTGCGACGAGACACTGGACCCGCTCATCTGGCGCATCAACAACCCAGACCTGAAGAATCACACAAGACACAACCTGCAGGCTTCGTTCACCCACAACATCGACTCGCTGAAACGCTCGTTCACAGTAGGCATGAACCTGAGACTGGAACGCAACAACTGGGGTACGCAGACTTTCTATGACACTGAGACAGGTAGCTATACCTATATCAACGACAACGTGAATGGCAACTGGGGAGCCAAGGTCAATGGCAGTATCACGCTGCCACTCGACAAGAAGCGCCGACTGCTGCTCACAGAACAGGTCGATGCCACATTTGACAACAACGTGGACTTCGACATCATGTATCTGCCATCTGACTCCATTCCCGATGACCTTGACCAACTTATCAATCCACCATTGTCAACCGTCCGGAACTGGCTCTTGCACAACCATCTGCAACTGCAATATCAGTTAGGCGACCTTTCGGCCACGGTCTCAGGCAACTTCACTTGGCGCAATGCATCGGGCAACCGCACCAACTTCGTGACACTCAACGCATTCGACTTTGACTATGGTGCATCGCTCATCTATACCATTCCGTGGGTCAAGCTATCACTGGCCACTGACCTGCGCATGTATTCGCGACGCGGCTACTACAGCGACTTGATGAACGACAATCATCTGGTGTGGAACGCACAGTTGTCGCGCTCGTTCTTCAACAACTCACTGACTGCCAAGATACAGGCCTTCGACCTGCTTCATCAGCTGTCGAGCACACAGTACAGCATCAATGCGCAAGGCCGCACAGAGACGTGGAACAACTGCATTCCACGCTACGTCATGCTGACGGTGCAATACAACTTCACCAAGTCACCCAAGAAGAAAGGATAACTCTAAACAAAAACAATGAAACAGAAAAAGACAATAGCCATTCTCGGCATGATGTGTGCCGGCTGTGCAGCCAACGTGGAACGAAAACTGAACTCGCTGGAAGGCATCGCTTCGGCCTCAGTCAATCTACCCGGACGTACGGCACTCATCGAATTCGACACAGAGCGCATCACGCTCGAGCAGATGAAAGAAGCATTGAGCGGCATAGGCTACGACATGGTGATAGAGGAAGACCGCAACGTGGAGGCCATTGAGCACCGCGCCTATCTAACGCTGCGTAACAAGGTGCTGCTGTCGTGGGGCTTCGCCATGCTGGTCATGAGTCTCTCAATGGGGTGGTTCGGCATCTCGGACTACGATGCCAGCTTTCGCAATCAGACGGCACTCATCATTGCCTTGCTCAATCTCGTTTACTGCGGTCGCCCGTTCTACGTCACGGCGTGTAAACAACTGATGCATGGCTCGGCCAACATGGACACACTCGTAGCACTATCTACCTGCATATCCTTTCTTTTCAGCACATTCAACACATTCTGGGGCGATGCGTTCTGGGGAAGCCGCGGCATTGAGAACCACACCTACTTCGATGCCTCAGTGATGATTATCACCTTCGTACTCACAGGACGCCTGCTCGAAGAACGTGCCAAGCAAGGCACGGCCAGCAGCATTCGCGCCCTGATGGGGCTCACGCCTAAGACTGCTCACCTGATAGATGCCGGTGAGACAAACGATATTCCCATCTCTGCTGTACAACCTCGTGACACACTGGAAGTACGGCCAGGGGAGAAAATTCCCGTTGACGGGACAATCGTCGGCAGCAGGAGTGCCTACGAGGTGATGGGCACCGTAGATGAGTCGATGATGACGGGTGAAGCCGTTGCCGTGGAAAAGAGAAAAGGCGACAAGGTACTGGCAGGAACGATAGTCAAAAGCGGTACGTTCCACTTCCGTGCCGAAGCCGTGGGACAGAAGACGGTACTGGCCAATATGATTCGCATGGTGCAGGAGGCACAAGGCTCGAAAGCGCCCGTGCAACATGTGGTCGATAGGATAGCGCTCATCTTCGTGCCAACGGTGGTGGGGCTCTCTGTGCTCACCTTCGCTCTCTGGCTGCTCATAGGAGGCAGTCAGTACCTGCCCCAAGCCATTCTCTCGGCTGTATCGGTGCTGGTCATTGCCTGCCCCTGCGCCATGGGACTGGCCACACCTACTGCCCTGATGGTGGGCATCGGCAAAGCTGCCGAGAAGAACATTCTGATTAAGGATGCCACCGCACTGGAAGAGCTGAGAAAGGTCGATGCAATGGTGATGGACAAGACGGGCACCATCACTGAGATCTCGGAGAACTCCGAGAACTCAGAGATCTCAGAGAGCTCCGAGCGCCTGAAGCCTCATGCCCGCGAAGCCATGCAGGAGCTTCAGTCACAAGGCATCAGCATTTACATGATGAGCGGCGACCGCGAAGAGCGAGTTGCCCATTGGGCTACAGCTGCAGGCATCACCCACTACAAAGCCCAGGTGCTGCCACAAGACAAGGAGGACTTGGTGCGACAACTGCAAGCTGAGGGACACCACGTAGCAATGGTGGGCGACGGCATCAACGACTCGCAAGCCTTGGCCGCTGCCAATGTAGGCATTGCAATGGGCAAGGGCACCGACGTGGCAATGGACGTGGCTCAGGTGACGCTCATGGGGCAGGACCTGCGTCGTCTCTCCGATGCCATACGACTCTCACGCAAGACCGTAAGCATGATTCACCAGAACCTGTTCTGGGCCTTTATATATAATATGGTGTGCATTCCGCTGGCTGCCGGCCTACCCTATCTCTTCGGCTACCAATGGCAGATCACCCCCATGCTCGCCTCAGCCCTGATGGCTTTCTCCAGCGTGAGCGTGGTGCTCAACAGCCTACGACTACGATTCACCTCATAAAGGATTCTGAACATTCAACACTTATGCCCAAACAACAATCATCTATCCGCGAACGGCAACGCACCGACCTGCGCGAACCTCGACGATACAAAGTCATCATCTACAACGACGACTTCACCACGATGGAGTTTGTAGTACTGATTCTAACCAACGTGTTTTTCAAAAGTCAGGCTGAAGCCGAAACGCTGATGCTACAAGTTCACCACAGCGACAAGGCAGTGGTGGGTATATACACCTATGACATCGCCCTTTCGAAAGTGCAAAAGGCTACACGCATGGCTCGCGATGCTGGCTATCCGCTACGCTTGACATGCGAACCAGAGTAAAATTAAAACGAATACCACACAAATAGATATATGCCCAGATTACAATATACAGAACGAGCAGAAGCACTGCTCCAGCAAACTGTCAAGAGCTGCAAAGAATATCGACATGAATTCGTGACCCCTGAGCACATGTTGGAATGTCTGCTCAAGTTCACGATTATTGCTGACATCATTGAGCTCTACACTTCAGCTACAGAGCTGAAAAAGAAGATGACAGAGCACTTGCAACTGCTCGAAAAGATACCCAATGATCAAGACTACCAACCAGAGTTGTCTGCTCAGATGGCTATGCTCATCGAGCAAGCCTATCAGAAGGTATTCTATAGTAGTGCTGAGCAAGTGGACATTCCCCATCTGCTTCATGCCATGCTCGAGATGGAAGACTCGTGGGCTGCCTACCTGCTGAAAGAGGCTATCGGAGACAATCTGGAGGCTTTCATGAGCAATGTTATCACATGGTACGAAGACGAGTCGCTGGACGAAGATGAGGATAATGCCGACGAAATGACGGAGGAAGAAGAAGGAGAACCGCACGCCGCATGGAGAAAGCTGGTCACATGCATGAACGACTTGGTGGACAGCCACAACCCACTCATAGGCAGAGAGACGGAACTGGAACGCACCATTCAGGTACTCTGCCGTCGGGAGAAGAACAATCCGCTGCACATAGGTGAGCCCGGTGTGGGCAAGACGGCACTGGTCTATGGTCTGGTGCGCCGCATTGTCGATGGGCAGGTGCCCGAACGTTTGAAAGACAGCCGTGTCTATCAGCTCGACTTAGGATCACTATTAGCTGGCACACAGTATCGCGGCGACTTCGAGAACCGACTGAAGATGATTCTTGAAGGTATTAGGCACGAACAAAGAGGCATCGTCTATCTCGATGAGATACACAACATCGTGGGAGCAGGTGCCATCGGTGAAAGCTCAATGGATGCCGGAAACATGCTGAAGCCTTATTTGGAGCAAGGCGATATTCGCTTCATAGGCTCCACCACCTACGAGGAATACAACAAGTATTTCTCACGGTCGAAGGGATTGGTACGCCGATTCCAGCAGATCGACATTCTGGAGCCATCGGTCAGCGAGACGGTCGAGATCTTGAAACAGCTCCGTCCGAAATATGAGGAGTTCCACGGTGTGGTCTATGAGGACGAAGCCCTCACATGGGCAGTCGAGGCAAGCGCAAAGCACATCAGCGACCGCTTTCTGCCCGACAAAGCCATCGACCTCATTGACGAGGCAGGAGCTGCTATGGAGATAAGAAAAGCGGAGGACGGAGTGAAAGTAGTTGACAAACAACTGATTACAGAAATTTTGGCTAAGACCTGCAAGGTGGAGGCGATGGCTGTAAAAGAAGACGATAGCGAACGACTCTCTACCCTCCAAGCCAACCTTGGCGCACAAATCTACGGTCAAGACGAGGCCATCCGTCAAGTGGTGGAAGCCGTACAGATGTCGAAAGCAGGACTGACCGACGACGACAAACCGCTGGCCTCCCTGCTCTTTGTAGGTCCTACGGGCGTCGGCAAGACTGAGGTTGCCCGCGTGCTGGCTCGAGAATTGGGCATCGAACTGGTACGCTTCGACATGAGTGAATATACTGAGAAGCATGCGGTGGCCAAGCTCATCGGATCGCCTGCCGGATACGTGGGCTATGAGGATGGCGGACTGCTCACCGACGCCATTCGCAAGACACCCAACTGCGTATTGCTGCTCGATGAGATAGAAAAGGCTCACAGCGACATCTACAACATTCTGTTGCAAGTGATGGACTATGCCCGTCTGACTGACAACAAGGGGCGCAAGGCCGACTTCCGCAACGTGGTGCTGCTCATGACCTCGAATGCCGGAGCACAGTATGCCGCACAAGCCTCCATCGGCTTCAGTGGCAACGTGTCGCGAGGTGAAGCCATGCTACGACAAGTGAAGAAGACATTCAAGCCCGAATTCCTCAACCGCCTCTCAGGAACGGTGGTCTTCAACGATATGGACCGGCACATGGCCACACTCATTCTACGAAAGAAACTGAACCAGCTGCAAGAGAAGCTGACTGCTAAGAAAGTGGAGATGGAACTCACCGACGAGGCTTTCGAACTGTTGCTGAAAGAGGGCTTCACACGTGAATACGGAGCACGCGAGATGGACCGTATCATTGCCCAACGACTGAAGCCGCTGATGATGCGCGAACTGTTGTTTGGTGAACTGAAAAATGGTGGAAAGGCTCTGGTTGCAATAGAAAACGGGCAGCTACAAGTCACAGTAAAATAAAAAAACAAACGATATGGTTTTCCAACTCGACGATGAATTATGGTTCCCCGACCCTCATCTGGCTGATGAGGACGGGTGCCTGGCTGTAGGTGGCGACCTCAGCATCGACCGCCTATTGCTGGCCTACCAGCATGGCATCTTCCCGTGGTATGCCTTTCGTCACGACGAGCCAGTGTGGTACTGTCCGCAGCAGCGCTTCGTCATCTTCCCCGACGAGATACACATCTCCCACTCCATGCGCACACTGATGAACAAGCATCGCTACCGGATGAGTTTCAACGAAGACTTCGAGGGAGTAATCAGAAATTGCGGACAGCTGCGCATTGACGACGATATGGCTTGGCTGGGGCCTGACATGACGGAAGCCTATACCGAGCTGCATCGGCAGGGATTTGCTGCCAGTGTTGAGGTGTGGAGCTCCGAGCGCCTTGTCGGTGGTCTCTACGGTGTGAACATCGGCAATGCCTTCTTTGGCGAGAGCATGTTCTCACTGGTGCCCAGCGGCTCAAAGCTGGCCCTCATCTATCTGGCACAAATCATGAAAAAATACGGTGGCTCGCTGATTGACTGTCAGTTCGAGACACCGCATTTGAAATCGATGGGCGGTCGATATATCGACTACGACGAATACATGAAAATCATCTCATCCTCACTTCTTTGATGAGATACGGATGGTCTTCGACGATTTCCCCGTCGTATTTTTGCTACTACTGGTAGTTGTTGTGGTGGTAGCAGCAGGCTTATAATACTGTTGGGCTTCAGGCAACCAGCTCTGGATGTTCTTCACACGAGTGGCATCGGAAGGGTGATCACTGAACAGGCCGCCACCGCCACTGCCCTGCTGAGCCATGCGCTGCCAGAAGGTGACAGCCACCTGAGGGTCGTAGCCAGCCATTGCAGCAAAGATGAGTCCCATGCGGTCGGCTTCGCTCTCCTGCTTACGCGAGAAGCCCGATGTCCAGAGCTGTGATCCGAGCGAAGTACCCAGTGCCACCAGTTGTTGAGTGCCACTGCTCAGTCCTGCCTGCTGCGCCACAACTCCAACAATCTGCGCACCATACTGGCTCTTGTAGGCATTGCTCAACCGCTCGGCTGAGTGCTTAGCCACAGCATGAGCAATCTCGTGGCCCAGCACAATGGCCAACGAAGCCTCATCCTGCGTCACAGGCAAAAGGCCTTCATACACCACAATCTTTCCACCAGGCATGCAGAATGCATTCACCTGATTGTCCTGTACCAGATTGAACTCCCACGCATACTTCTGAGCATCGGCTCCCAATCCGTTTTGATTCAGATACGACACCACAGCCGTAGCAAGGTTCTGACCCACACGTTTCACCATAGCCGTATTGGCAGCATTGGTTGACGGCTTAGCCGACTGCATGTACTGCTGATACTGCTGATTGGAGAGGCTCAACACCTCCTCGTCACTAACCAACAGGTTCTGCGAACGCCCCGTGATGGGGACATAAGAGGTAGTGCCACAACCTACCAAAAGCGTGGCAACCACCGAGAGAAGAAACAACTTTACACTTTTCATTTCTCTATACATTAATATATATATAACTTTTTTACGATTTTGATTGCAAAGTTACGTAAAAACGAGAGAAATGCAAAAGGAAAGCTTGCTTTTCTTCTCATTTCCGAGTGACAAGGATTCGAAACTTGTTTCGCTTGGTTCATCCAAGAACTTCGGCAAAGCCAAAGTTACGTAAAAAACAAGAGAAATGCAAAAGGTCGCTACGATTTTAAAGACAGAAGAACATATTTATGGGAGATTTTCTAAGACAGAATAACAGAAGAACAGATTTATGACCAAAGGTCGAGCGCTCAAATTCTTGATAAAGAAGGATGGAAAAAAACTTGAAAAAAATGAGAGGGGTGTTGTGTAACTGTCATTTTTTATTTATTTTTGCAACATGACAACATTGATAATAGGATTATTGATCCCCCTTTTGGGAACCATCCTCGGCTCGGCCTTCGTGTTTTTCATGAAGGATGAGATGTCCGTGAGGTTACAGAAAACGCTCTTAGGCTTTGCATCAGGCGTGATGGTGGCTGCATCGGTCTGGTCGTTGCTGATTCCGTCGATGGAGATGGTAGCAGACAGCGGACGGTGGTCGGTAGTGCCTGCAGCTATCGGATTTCTGTTGGGTATGGGATTTCTGCTGATGATTGACGAGCTGACACCTCACCTGCACATCGGAACTGAAAGGCCTGAGGGCATGCGTTCACATCTTTCCAAAACAGTCATGCTGGCTCTGGCCGTCACCATCCATAATCTGCCTGAAGGAATGGCTGTAGGTGTGGTCTTTGCAGGAGCTGAGAGCAGTGCCTCAAACATCTCGCTGGCCAGTGCTGTCGCTGTCGCTCTGGGTATCGCCATTCAGAACGTGCCGGAGGGTGCCATCATCTCCATGCCCATGCGGGCAGCAGGCAATTCCAGGTGGAAGTCATTCGTCATCGGCTCATTGAGTGGTGCTGTTGAACCCCTCGGAGCCATTGCCGTCCTGCTGTTGGCCTCGCTGCTGATGCCTGTCCTGCCATATATGCTTGCCTTTGCCGCAGGAGCCATGTTCTATGTGGTGGTCGAAGAACTCATTCCTGAGGCCTCCAGCGGTCAGCACAGCAACCTCAGCACCATCGGTTTTGCCATCGGCTTCGTCATGATGATGGTACTCGACGTGGTGATGGGATAAAAAAAAATGACGCCCCACAACTGTTGTGGAGCGCCTCGTTAAAAAAATCTTCTCTATTCTTTCTCTTTTACTTCAGACCGCGGTTCAGCAGTGTGGAGTTCAGCAGCAGCTGGTACTTCTTGTACTGCTTCTGGTCAAGAACGTAGCGCATGTATCTCAGATCCTTCTTCACTGCCAGGTCAACAAGCGTCTGACGCTCATCTTTGTTGGCATAGGCAGCCTGAATCATCTCGTTGCAGAAAATGCGGTGAATCTCCTCAACGCTTTCCATCTGATCACCCGACATGTCGAGTGCAACGGCCAGCTTGCGAATGTTCACTGACATGTCGTAGCTCTCTACGCTCAGTGTGTTTTCTGCATTCTCGTTCTCAGCGTATGACGTCATTGTCATGCTGAGCATGGCTACTACCATCAGAATCATCTTTTTCATTTTTGTTACCCTTTCTTTTCTTTACTCAGAGCCCTCGATTAATGTTTGTGTTTATTGTTATCCTTTTTGTTAATCTTTTACCTTCTTCTCAGGCTCCTACTTTTATAAATGTTTGTTATCCTTGTCGCCAGGCTTTTGTTCCTTTTGACGATGCAAAGGTAAGTTGATTTTTGGGAACTGGCAAAGAATTTTTTGTAATTGTGTGCGCAAACAGCTCCCTTTTTTGACCCAAATCAAAGACTTGACATGCCTCAATCACCTTTTTCTTTTGCATTTCGCTTGTTTTTACGTACCTTTGCACGCACAAAACAAAACCATTCATTTAGTAACAGAACAATATGGACAATCAACAGAACAAGTACATCTCAGTGAGCTACCAGCTCCACTCTATCGATGCCGAAGGCAAAAAGCACCTGGAAGAGCAGACCCAGCAGGGCAATCCCTTCCAGTTCATCAGCGGATTCGGCGTAACCCTCGATGCTTTCGAGAAGCAGCTCATAGGGCTGGCTCCCGCTGACAAGTTCGACTTCACCCTACAGCCTTCCGAGGCTTTCGGCGAATACGACAGCGAAGGGGTTCACAAACTCAGTCGCGATGTCTTCTCCATCAATGGGCATTTCGACCATGAGAACATTTTCGAAGGAGCCGTCATCACACTCATGGATGCCGATGAGAAGCGCTTCATGGCCCGCGTCACGAAGGTAGAAGACGACGGAGTGACCGTTGACACCAATCACCCACTTGCAGGCAGCACACTACAGTTCACAGGAGTAGTACTTGAGAACCGCGATGCCACCAACGAAGAGATTCAGCACATGCTGAACCACTTGAGCGGTGAGGGATGCGGTTGTGGCTGTGACGATTGCGAAGGTGGATGCGGTCACGACCATCATCACCATGATGACGGCTGCGGATGCGGTCACGACCATCATCACCACGAGGACGGCTGCGGATGCGGTCACTGCCATCACTAACCGTCAGCGTCCCCACTCTATTCTTTCACCCCAATTCCCCCTTTTTATTCAGAACTAAACTATGCGCAATACATTCGGAACCCTCTTCACCCTCACCACGTTCGGTGAGAGCCACGGTCTTGCCGTGGGTGGTGTGATCGACGGCATGCCGCCCGGCATTGAGATAGACATGGATTTCATTCAGCACGAGCTGGATCGTCGTCGGCCCGGACAGAGCCACATCACCACCTCACGCCAGGAGGCCGACCGAGTGGAACTGTTGAGCGGAGTCTTTGAGGGGCACTCCACCGGAGCCCCCATCGGCTTCATCGTACACAACGAGAACCAACATTCCAAGGATTACGACAACCTGCGCACGCTGTTCCGTCCGTCACATGCCGACTACACCTATTATAATAAATATGGTGTGCGCGACCATCGAGGCGGCGGACGCACCTCAGCCCGCATCACCATCAGTCGTTGCGTGGGCGGTGCTCTGGCCAAACTAGTGCTCCGCCAACTGGGCATCAGCGTTCAAGCCTACACCTCACAGGTGGGCCCTATCGCGCTCGATCGTGACTATCAGCACTACGACCTCTCGCTGACAGAGCAAAATGCCGTGCGCTGTCCCGATGCCGAGAAAGCCCGACAGATGGAAGAACTCATTGCTCAGGTAAAAGCCGAAGGCGATACCATTGGCGGCATCATCACCTGTGTGGTGAAAGGTTGCCCCGTAGGATTGGGAGAACCCGAGTTCGACAAACTGCATGCTCGCTTGGGAGCTGCCATGCTCAGCATCAACGCCGTGAAGGGATTTGAGTATGGTGAAGGATTCCATGGTGCCGAAAGCCGCGGATCAGAGCAGAACGATATTTTCGTGGCTCCTGAGCCATCGTCGGCTGAAAACAACTCACCCAGCCCACTTTCCACACTGACCAATCACAGTGGTGGTATTCAGGGCGGCGTGTCAAATGGACAGGACATTTACTTCCGCGTAGCCTTCAAGCCAGTAGCCACACTACTGCGTCCGCAAGAGACGGTCGATACCGAAGGCCATGCGCTCACCTACACCGCTCAAGGGCGCCACGACCCATGCGTTCTGCCGCGTGCAGTACCTGTCGTAGAAGCCATGGCAGCAATGGTCATAGTAGATTCGTTTCTGTTAAACAAGACTATAAAAGTTTAGAAAATGCATGAATATTGAAAAAAGTATAGAAAATAATTTGGCATATACAAAAATATTTACTACTTTTGCAATCGCTATAAGGGGTTTGCGATAAATCCCGAAAAGCTTTAGTTAAGTCTAGTTTAGTTTTTGTGTTGGTTGGGGGCTACGAAGTGTAGCCCCCTATTTTGCACAAGCCGCATCCGGGCAATATGGTGAACGTCAGGCAGACACCTACCATTCACCGCCAGATTGCCATCCTTGCCCGAAAGGCAGGCCTGACGTTGAATGCATACATCAAGGACGCATTGGAAGAGAAGGTAGAGGCAGAAGTGGCGATGTAAACATGCAACGGGGGTGGCTGTTCAAGGCTTACGCCTTTCACACGGTGGATGAGTTTTTTGGGCATATTACGCACTTTTTTTTCGATAATTAACCGATTTCTGGACGACGGAGTGTAGCCGCTTCGAAGCCTGCGCCCTTGGCAGTCTGCTCTTTGCCAACGGCGGGGTGTATTATATTCTTGAAAAACGAATGCAATGCAAGATTACGGGATTCATTCGTAAGAGTTGTATTCTTCCTGTGTGATAACCGTACTATAGCCGCCAACCATCTGCTCTCCCTCATGGCGGTCTATGCCGGCATACGATAGGCTGGAGTCCTCATAGCGTTTGAACTTATAGACGGCATCGTTCATCAGGGCCTCATTGAAAACATTCAGGCTTACCAACAAAGCGAAGTCCTGCTTGGTAAGACCCGTTACTCTCTCGAACAACTTAGGCTCCAATTGTAGGATGACATCCTTTAGTGAATACTCTCGATAGTCTGTCAGATACATGAAGATAGGTATGCGTGTTGCAAACTTCATCAGCTTCTCCTGAATCTGGCGACGCTTGCTCTTGATTTCCTTCTCAGCCTCCGTAAGTTCTTTCTTTTCCCTGGATGTAAGTCCTTCTTCGTGGTCTTTACGTTTCTTCTTAATAGCATCAGTTCTATTGATAATCGTCTCAATATCCTGATTCAGCGAACGAAAGCCCTCAATCTTCATCAGGGCAGCCATAGCTTGCTCGTTGTTCATCAATCGCTGAAGTGTGAAGTTATCGACATTCACCAGTAAAGCACTCTCCCAACGGCGTGCCAGAAGCGTGGCCGATGTGTTGTTCATAGCCATATCGAGTACATCACTGGCCGATAGTGCTTTCATCACCCCATTCTCGTAACAGAGTACGGGCAGGAACTTGATGAAGTCGTCGACACATTTCTCTGGGTTGCCTTCCTGCACATTCAACTGGCATGAATAATCAGCAATCTTTCTCAACGCTCTGTTAGGTGCGAAGTCGAACACATAACATACTTTCTTCAATATCTCTGTCCTGTTTGGATGTAATCCGTCGCTGTTGGTGATAGTCCAAGGCGACTGCACACGGAAGGCCGACTGGAAGTAGGTCTCTGGCGACGAGGTGTCGCGCAACATAAAGATACCCGTCCAGGGGCGAACTGTAACGCCTGTTGTCAGTTTGCCACAGGTCAGCGTGATAGTCTTGCAATGCAGCGGATCGGGGTGCGACATGGCGTTTTCTACAGGCGGTAATGCCTGTTGTCCGATACCTGCCCGAGTGCCAGCACATACAATCACACGATAGTCGTGATAGAATGTGTTCTGCAATTCGGTCAGCAGATTTCTCATAGCAAAGCACGATGCCACATTAGGCAGGAACCATAGTGTGTGGTTCATGTTCGAATAAAGGTCGCCATTGAGGAATGGCAGAGGCGGCTTTCGATTACCAGCCTTCAGGTCGTTGATGGAGGTCGGCAGATATTGTCCTCGCAACATGTCAAGCCATTTCTGCACTTCGTCATGATGTTTGAATACGGCATCTTCACCCCTGCCTTCTGCCTCAAAGAATGAGTTCAAGTCAAACTCGTCAAACTCTCCTTCCTCGGCCACTCTCGATATTTCCGTAGGTAGCTGATAGGTCAGCAGCACCATCTTAGGTAGCGATGCGTATGGATTATCAGGTTTGTCGCCCCAATCTTCTTTCGAACGTTGCTCGTCGGAATACGTCCAGTTATAGATTTGTTCCTCAATAAACTCACCCGAGGCAATAGCACGGAAAGGCGTACCTGACAGATAGAGATAGTGATTCGATGTGATAGGTATCAAATCCTCGTCAAAGTAGTCGGGATTCTCAATTTCCCCACCCAAGTCCTCGCTCACGCCAATCAGCTCCTTAGCGTTCTCTCGCCAGGCACCATAGTGATATTCGTCGAGCACAATGCAGTCCCAATTGAATTCCCTCGCCCATTCATGTTTCAGCTTCATGCCACCACTGGCAGTATTTTTCCCGAGAAAGTCTTGGAACGAGCCGAAAACGACCATCGGCTTCGACGGGTCGGCATGCTGAAACTGATAGTCGATGGTAGCCTCTGGATTGCGGGCTATGAACTGCCAACCGTCGAAGTCCACATGCGTCATCAAGTCCTCTTCCCAAGCATGAGCCACCGCAGGCTTGAAGGTAAGCACCAGTACCCTACTCCAGCCCATACGTTTAGCCAGTTGATAGGTGGTAAAGGTCTTTCCAAGT
>JAEEGG010016287.1_pt1 | contig 15452 bp, 13 predicted proteins | sample 9134161 | NCBI WGS metagenome assembly JAEEGG01 (sample SAMN16246543, study PRJNA631951) | gut metagenome | biome: gut microbiome; feature: rumen; material: CR-attached | host: Bos | place: Iran: Karaj | collected 2018-10
TCCGGTAGATTGCCTTCACCGTCGGTTTTCCAAACGGAAGCGCGCCTCCGTGCGAGGTAAGCAGGACGGTTTTCCCGGCCGCCGCCTCCTCAAGCAGCGCGGCGGCGGCCTGCCGGTTTCCGGCGTCGAGCGCCGAAAACGGCTCGTCCGCAATAATCACTCTCGCGGACGAGAAAACCGCCCTTGCAATGGCAGTTCTCTGCTTCATGCCTCCAGAAGCATCCCGCGCCAAAGTGTCCGCATCCGCCTCGAGGCCCAGCCGCGCCAGCAGCCTGACAGCCTCTTCGCGCGTCTCCTTCGTGTGCTCTTTTCTCGCCAGCATCACGTTCTCCGCCAGGCTGACGCCCTCGATCAGTCTCGGTTCCTGGAAAATAAACGCCGCGCCGCCGAACGTCACGACGCTCCCTTCCGTGGGCGTTTCAAGTCCCGCCGCAAGCCGCGCCAGCGTCGTTTTGCCGCAGCCCGACGGTCCCTCAAACACGAAAATTCCCGCTTCCTCAAGCTCGAACGACATCCCGCCCAGCACCTTTTTCGCGCCGTATTCGACAGAAACGTCATTAAAAATCACAAGGCCTCCCGGAGTTCCCGAAATCCTCCGCGACCTGCCGCGCGCCTTGCCTTCATCCGCCTTTCCGGCTGACTCGCCTTTGTTACGGTTCATGCGGAGCACCTCCTTCCGGGATTTCCGTGATCTCCGGGTTTGCGGAAGCTTTCCCGGTTTCGTCGCTTCCGGTGTTTTGACCGGCTTCCGCACTTTTTTCCGCACCTTTTTCCGCTTCTTCGGATTTTCTGTTATTTCCCGATTTTCCGCACCTTCCCGCCAGCTTCACGACCGATGACGCCGCCAGCTCGATCAGCAGGCTGAACACGATCACCGCCACCGTCCACGCGAACAGTTGCGGCACTTCCAGGTACACCTTCGTCGAGTAGATCTGGCCTCCGAGCGTTTTTGCCGTTCCCGCCAGCACCTCAGCCGCGACCCCGGCCTTCCACGCCAGGCCCATCGAAGTTTTCACAGCCGCCGCATAGCTCTCCGACGCCGCCGGTGCGTAAATGTACCTGATTTTTCTCCAGGTCGAAAATTCGAAAACCCGCGCCATCTCGAGCAGGCCCGGATCCGCCGAATCGAACCCGCTCATCACGTTCTGCCACACGATCGGCAGCACGATCAGGAACGAAATGAACGCCGGCGTCAGCGCCTTCCCGAGCCAGATCAGCACGATGATAATGAACGACGCGACAGGCGTGGCCTTGATGACGGTCATCGCCGGACTCATGAACGCCCTGAACGGCTTCGAAAGCCCCGCAAAAGTGCCGAGAACGACCCCCAGCACGTTGCCCGCCAGGAATCCCGCAATAATGCTCGCGAAGCTCCTCAAAAGCGACAGGTAGAAATCACCCGTTCCGAGCTGGCGCACGAACTCCTTCGCCACCGACGCCGGCGACGGCAGAATGATCTCCTTCCCGACCGCAAGACTGACGATCAGCCACAATACGATCCAGAAGACGATTCCCGCCGCGTACCAGACAGCAGTCGATATTTTCCGCCTTTTTTCGTGATTTTCCTTCATTTTCCGCGTTTTTCCGGTCCCGGGATTCAACACCCCGTGAAATCAATACCCCGTGTAGTACAGACCGTCGTCGGGAAGCTTGCCGCCCACCGATTTGGCGTCCGCATCAAAAAGCACCTTCAGGAATCCGGAGACCATCTCCTTCGCCTCTGCGCCCGTAACCATGCAGATGTTGCAGTTGGGAATTGCCTTCGCGGCGATCGCAGCTGCGGGAACGATACCGAACTTCTCGGCGAGGGTGCCCGTTGCGGCCGGGTTTGCGACCGCGTACTCGGCCGACTTCTTGTACTCGTCGAGGAACGAATTCAGCTGCGCCTTGTAGTTCTCGGCAAAGTCTTTCGAGACGACCACGCAGCCCTGGGTGAGGCCCGCGCCGCCGGTGCCCAGCTTGTCCCACTCGGCCGTAAGGTTGAGCGCGATGCCGACCGAAGCGTTCTTTGTCATGACGGTGGTGACGTTCGGCTCGGGAAGCATTCCGATCTTCACGTCGCCGCTGATCATTCTGGTGGCGAGTTCGGCGTGTTCCGCGTAGTACTCGATCGTGACGTCCTTTTCGGGGTCGAGACCGTTGGCCTTCAGAATGTAATTGAGCACGTATTCGGGGGTGGAACCCTGTCCTGTCGCGCCGATCGTTTTCCCGCGCAGATCCTCGACGGAATGAACCGTACCGCCGTTTTCGAGCACGTAAAGAACTCCGAGAGTGTTGACGGCCGCAAGCCTGATCTCACCGCCGGTCTTGTTGTAGAGCACCGCCGCGAGGTTGACGGGAACCGCCGCGATGTCGAACCTTCCAGCGATGATCTCGCCCGTGATCTCATCGGGACTTCCCGCAACCGTGAAGTCGTACTTGTTGGAGGTCTCGCCTTTCTCGTTGCTCTCCATCAGTTCGCTCATGCCGAGACCGGTGGGCCCCTTCAGCGTGAACACCTTGAGCGTCTCTTTTTTCGGCTCCGCATCGGGAGTGTTCTCCGGGTTTTCGGTACGCGGGCCGCAGCCTGCAAGAACGCCGAAAACAAGCGTAAACGAAAGCAGCACAGCCGCAATTCCAATTATCTTTTTCATCTATAAAACCTCCTTCACCGCATCTCTGCGAGTTTGAATTTTTTGCCTTCTTTTAGCAGGAATCCGCTCTCTTCAAGTTCCTCCGCGGCGCGGTAGACCGTCGGTCTTGAGACCGCCAGTTTTCTCGCTATCTCTGAGTAGTTCGCTGCGCACGTTCCGTCACCCGAGGCGCGGCACTCGCCCGCAATGTACTGCCTCAGATTTTCGACAGCGTTCCTCGCGGTGTACCCGCCGATCTTGGCGTTCAGGAATCTTATCCGTCCGGTCAAAAACTCTACGTACGCAAGTGAAAACGCGGGGCAGCCGGCAATAAGTTCCTTCACTTTTTTCTCGGGAATTACCAGCACCTTCGACCGCCTCGTCGCCTTGATCACCGACGAGTATCTGAAAGGTCCCTCGCTCAGGAACATCGACGCCGCTCCCACAACGCAGCCCTTCGCGAACTTGTTCAGGTCGGTTATCTTCTCGCCCGCCCTGTTCGACGCCAGCAGCTCGCCGCTCAGAACTACCGAAAGCCCCCTCGGGAAATCGGTCTCGTCCGCAAGCCGCTCCCCCGCCTCGAGCTCTCTAATCTCCGTCGTCTCCAGAACACCCCGCAGTTCCTTGTCTGTCATCTTCTCAAACAGCCTGCAGTTCTTCAGATACGTTATGTTCCTGTTTGCGTTGTTAGGCATTTTCTTCTCTCCCGGCGTTGTTCGCCATCTTGCGCGGCGTCGTAATACTGCCGCGAAATTGTAAATTATTTTACAGTTTTGGAGTATACGACGTTTGTTCTTCTTTGTCAAGCGTTATTTCCGGTTAGCGAGGTTCTTTGGAAAATCCACATTTCCCGCGGGAAATAACTGCCCGCTGCCGGAAAATCCACATTTCCCCGGAGAATATCCTGCCGCGAACGGAGAATCCACATTTCCCGCGAAAAAAAGCCACGTAACATAAACGCAAAAATCCGCCTTTTCCCGCAAAAAGGGAAAGACGGATTGTTGGCACTCGACATATTCTTGTCGAGTCACTCGATAAAAAATCGTCGTGTATATATTGATTGAAACAATGATTGGCAAACCGGAATTTATCAATAACGCAATTCGTTAAGTAATTCACCAATCCTGCTTTTATAGGAATATATCATGTTTTCCATTTTGTGCAAAGAGCGGTTTCAAATTGACTTTTTTAAAGAGCCCGATTTTGTAGGGTTGCCCCACAACAACCGAGTAATCATCTCTGTGTTCCAAACTTAAAAGAACAGCGTCTGATTTTTCTCCGTTTTCATGCAAAATGCTTGCATTCCAACAAATGCCGCTAGCCTTGATTTCACCTTGTTTCGCTTGCACATTATGAACCTCAGTCAACCGGTTGATCATACCAGTCGAATCAGGGTGATCATCACCCGAATCAACTGCTGTGAGACTAATTTCGCCATCTTTATTTAATACCGCCCCAAATGGATAGAATTCACCATGTTTTTTAAGCTGGTTGACTGCAAACGGTAACAATGCATTGAGTAACTCTTCGCATTCTTCTTTTGGTGTCATAAGATTACCTCCTGAACAGATGAGATCATTTGAGAAATATGATTGTCATTACAATAAAAAGCAATGCCGCTTCTCTCCAAAGCCCAGTTTGTCGGGATGATTATACCATATTAAACAATGCTTTTAAACTGAAATCAGGGCTGAAACCGTTGATTTCAGCCCCGTAACGAACGGAGAGGATGGGATTCGAACCCATGTGGCTTGACGCCAAACGGTTCTCAAGACCACCTCGTTATGACCGCTTCGATACCTCTCCGTATTCAATTTGCTGCGATCTTTGTTGGAAGTTGGATAGAAAACGGATAGAAACCCGTCCCGTTCTCTGCAAGCCAAAGTCGCGAAAACTGCAGAAAAACGGAGCTTTTGGGAGATAATCGAAGCATTCGTGAGGTTGCGAGTGACGAAACCGATCCCTTTTCAAGACTGACTCATTATGACCATCCAGTACCTCTCCGTATTATACTTAACGCGATCTTTGCTGGAAATTGGATAGAAAACGGATAGAAATCCGTCCCGGTCTTTGCAAGCCAACGCCGTAATAACTTACATGCCCGCGATGATCTTCAGCATCTCCTTCACGAGCTCGTACATTCTCGCAGTCGACGGCGCGTTCAGCCGTTCGCGAACCGAGTGGACGTCCCTCAGATCCGGACCGAACGAAATCGCGTCGAGCCCTTCAATCTTCTCGGCGAAAACTCCGCACTCGAGGCCTGCGTGAATTCCCTCGACCCGCGCCTCGCCGCCGTAAACGTGTCTGTACGCCTCAAGCGCCACTTCGCGCAGCGCAGAATCCTTTTTGTACTCCCACGCCGGGTACTCGCCGCGCATTGCAGCAGTTCCGCCGCACGCCTCGACGATTGCCCTGACCTTTGCAAGCGTTTCGTACTTTTCCGTATAAACCGACGATCTTATCGAGCAGGAGAACGCGCAGAAGTTTTCCGACATGCGTAAAACACCTAGATTTAGGGAAGTCTGCACGAAGTTCGCGATCGTCCGGCTCATCTTCTGGATGCCGTCCGGCGTCGCAAAGAGCGCGGTGAGAACGGTTCTTGTGGAGTCGGAGGAGGCGGGATCGTTCTCGGATTTGGACGGTTCGGCGGTCAGTAAGACGCCCGGATCGAACGTGCCGAGTTCATTCCTGAAGATAAGGTCGAACTTCCCGGCGAGCTCGAGGAAAGCCTCGCAGTCTTCGTTTTTGACGTCGACCTTCGCGTGCGCGACCTTCGGGATAACGTTGTCGAAATCGCCGCCGCTGATGTCCTCGAGCCGGACGTCAAGACCGTCCTGGGCCTCGTACAGGAACCTCGCCAGAAGCTTGCAGGCGTTGCCGCGACCGCGGTTTATGTCAGCGCCCGAATGGCCTCCCATCAGTCCGCCGACAGTCACCTCGAAACAGGAGTATTCCTCCTCCGGAACCGCTTCACGAACCACCGGAATACTCGAGTTGCACCGCATGCCGCCCGCGCACGACACTGTGAAAACGCCCTCCTCCTCGCTGTCGAGGTTGATGAGCATCTTGCCTTCAAGGTTCGAAACGTCCAGCTTCCCTGCGCCCACAAGGCTCGTCTCCTCGTCGATAGTGAAAAGCGCCTCGATCGCGGGGTGGGCAAACGTGTCGTCGTCAAGAATCGCCATCGCCGTCGCCACGCCAATCGCGTTGTCGCCGCCCAGGGAAGATCTGTCGGCCCAAACCCACTCGCCGTCCGTCATAAGGCGCGGACCCTCCTTCGACATGTCGAGGTCGTTGTCCGGCGTTTTGGTGCAGACCATGTCGAGATGCCCCTGGATAATGACCGTCGGAGCGTTCTCGCAGCCGGGCGTGGCAGGCTTGTAAATGATGACGTTGTTGACGTCGTCCTTGAAATATCTCAGTCCGCGCTCCTCCGCAAACCTGACGCAGAGCTCACTGATCGGCCCGGTGTTCCCGGAACCGTGCGGCACCGAACTCAGGTACTCGAAAAACGCGAAAACTTTCTCGGGCTTCAGCCCTTTAAGAATTCCTTCCATTTTAACCTCTTTAACCTCCGGCGTAGCGCGTCAGACCTTTCTTTTCGGAAAAAGCGCCGCGAGTCCGCCGTTCTTTCAAACATCGGGTTTTCCCTATTTTTTGACAAAAGTCACCGATTTCAAATATATCACGTCCCCCGCTTCCGCCACCGAGAAGAAGTCGTAGCGCAGGTTGTGCATCTCGCCCGAATGCGTCGCGAAAGCGCTCATCGGCACCTCGAGCGTGTGGTATTCACCGTCGAAAACGTAATTGTCACGCGCCACGTTGTCCTCCGTCGGCTCGGTCACGTCCCCGGTGCAGAAGTACATCTCGAACCGGTACGACTTGTGTTTGTTCGTCTTCGGGATCATGTACTCCACAACGATTTTCGAGTAGTCCTCCGCGTTTAAGGCGGCGCCCTGACCGCCGAGAAGCAGAAGAATGTTCACGTCCGCGCCGGAAACCGTAAGCTTCGCCGCCTTCTGTTCCGCGTCGTAGTCGACGTCCGCGTCCTTCACGAACGCGATCAGGTCCGTTCCCGCCTCGCTGTCGAACAGGAAGACGCCCGGCTCCGCGGCCGCGGCGGACTTTTTGAGCGCGAAGGATTTGACGTAAATGACGTCTCCCGCGGCGCAGTCGTTGAAGTAGTCGAGCCGGAACGCGTTGATCGTGCCGGTCCAGCACTCGTTCGAGGCCACCGGGAACGAAACCGTGTGGTACTGTCCGTCCCGTTTCAGCGAAGAAGTCACCGAATACCCCGCGAGAGGGCTCGCGTACTCGCCGCAGACCAGGAACAGCTCAGGAGTGTATCGGGCAAGCGCGTTCGTTTTCGGCAGCATGTACTCAATCTCGACCGTGTCGAAGTCCTCCGCATTGAGCTCGTCCGCGGAATTGTTCACGAGGCTGAGGGCGGTGTAGACGTCGTACGCCTCGGTGACCGTCAGCTTCGCCGCGTGTTCCTCTTCACTGTACTCGACCGTGGTGTTGTGGAGGTCGCCGAAAATCGCCTCGGTCCCCTCGACCGAAAAGTCGATGAACGTAAAGTCGTAAAGCTCGTCCGACCCCGCGCCCGGCTTGTTCAGCGAGAGCAGCGCGTTGTACGAGAAGTCCTTCCGTTCCTTGAAGGTGCTTCTGATCTCCTCGACCGTGCCGGTAGTGATTAGGTAGCTGTACTCGATCGGCTCGAAGCTGACAAGCCTGATCTCGCTCCGCGGCGCGAAATAGTTGGTCGAATCCGACTCGGAGCTCTTCGATTTGCCGTATTTGTACCTTCCCGCGTGGAAAATGTCGATGTTCGGCGTGTAGAGCCCGATTCCGTAGTTGTCGTCCGTGTTCACCCAGGCCGCCCAGGTCTCCGTGTCGCTCTTGGGAAGCTGGAAGACGTTCTCGCGGGCGTCGGCGGCGTTCGTCCAGTCGGGAAGATTCGGCTTGATCATCAGCGCGTCGTCGGTCCACGGGTTCTTGCCGTAGTAGTACACGAACGTGTCGAGATAGCTGACCGTGTAGAACGCCGGCAGTTCCTGCAGGAAAAACGGGTGCGTGAAGCCGGAAAAATCGACGAAACGGTTGAACGTGTTGATAACCTTCCCGTCCAGCGTGTATTTATTTTCCATGTATGAAGGCGTCAGGAAGCCGTCCTGCCCCCAGTCTTTCGCCTGAGTCTTGACGTAAACGCTGCCCTCTTCGCACGCGAAATCGATCAGCCGCGAAGCCGTCCCGTACTTGTCGCCGCCCTGCACCGGGTTGTAGTTCCACGCGCTACCGTTGAAGTCGCCCGGGTCGTAAACGCCCTCGATCTTCGGCGTCCCGTAGTAGGACTGCTGCACGAGCCTTCCCGTGTCGTGCTGGTTGATCAGGTTCGCGAGTCCGGGAACGGTGCACTTTTTGTCGTAAATATAGGAAATTCCGCCGCCCCACGCGAGTCTTATTCCCAGCTTCAGGTAGTCGTTTTCGACGTAGTAGTTGCCGAAGCCGTCCGTCGCGGGAATTTCCACAGTCTCCGTGGTCGCGGACTTCAGCAGGAAGAGATTTCTCTTCTCGACAAGGGGCTTTGCAGTGACCGAGACGATGCCGTCGAAAGCCGCGCCGTCAAGGAAGCCCTCAACAAGCGCGCTGAAATAACCGTCGCTTGACGCCTCAAGGAAGAAGCTGTCCTTCGACTCGGCCCCCTTCGCGTCCTTGAAAACGACGTCGATCTCAAAAGGTCCCGAGCACCTGTAGCCGAACGTCACGCGGTTGAACCCGTACCCGAAATTCACCGACGAAAAGGTTATTCTGGTCTCGCTCTCCGTTTTGAACATGCCGTCCTTAACTTCCGTGAAGCCCTCCACTCCGTACTCTAAACCGTAACCGGTGCGGCACGTGAACGCCCCGTTCTTCTCCTTCAGCGTGAAATCGTCGTATTTCGTCTCTGCGGTTCCGGTTTTTTCACCGTCGTCCGGTCCGTCTCCCCGGTTCCTGTCGCATCCGGGAATCGCCACCGCCGACGTGGTCAGTACCATCGCCGCGAGAACCCCCGCCAATATTCCGGTTCGTGAAATCTTCATAATTCTCACCTTTAAAACTCTTGTTAAAACGCCGCAGCGCGGATTTTTCACGGTTTCCGCACATGCCGATTATACTACCGGCAGGCGGTTTTTTCAATGTCAGCGGGTTGCAGCCCTTTGTCTGACCGCGTCCCGCTTCATCGCCCCGGTAGGAAAGGTCCACTGTTTGCCGGCTTAAGATGTTCTTTTATTAAATGGCAGTACCAACTCCGGCAAGTTGCCGGCAAGTTAGATGAAATACAATATTTTGTGTATTAAAAACTCAAATCCACTACATATTGTAGTTTTCGTATGCGAACTTGTATTGGGATAAGCACGGTGGCAAGTTACCGGCAAGTTACCTCACCAGTTCGCCTTCAAAAAACCGTTCCTGAAAGCGGATTGCGTCCAGTATTTCAGCGTCCGTATAATCCGACCCGTCTAATGAAACGACCCACTTGTCCTCGCAGTCGTTGAAACGGTGGTAAACCGCGATCACCTTGCCCTCAAACCTTTCAAGCGGGCCGCCGTCTCCGAGTACGTAAACGTCCTGTTCCTCGCCGTCGCCGCCTGTCACTCCCTCAACGTACCCATAATTAACCGGGTAAATCAGGTCGGGAAAAACCGGGTGGCGGCTTCCCAAAGGGCGGTCGATAATTCCTTTAACGGTTTTGCCGATAACGGTCTTCACTTTTTCCTCTTTTTCTTTTCTTTCGGTTCTTTCTTCGTTTTCTGCTCTTTCTGTTCCTGCTTGCGGACCGTTTCCGCCATCGCCTCGTTGGCCTCTTCGTCCCAGACCAGCCTCTCCGGGCCGAGCGTGCCGTACATCGTGTTCTCGAACGAGTACGTTCTCTTTCCGGTCTTGATCAGTTCATCGTTTTCATAATCCTTGTCGAAAGTGCCAAGCCGCGCGAAAATGTCCTGCGTGATCTCGAAGTCGTACTGCTCGCGGCCTTCACGGCTGGTGTACATGATTTCCGCGAAGTAGCGTCCCGTGTCCGGGTCGTAATACGCCGTCCAGTTGTTGCCTTTTTTCTTAGTCGTCATTTCCTCTTTCACCTCTGAAATATTATGTGTTTCGTGAATTCCATATCCTTCGATCAGAACGGCCCTGCAGGGCGAACCGTCCGCGCCGGCCAGATTTAGAGGCGCCGCGCACAGCAGATAGACGCCCCCGGGAACCTCCGCCAGCCGTATCCCTTCAAGCAGCACCGCGCCGGCTCCGAGAAGAATCAGATGCACCTCCGCCGGCGCTTCCTCCGGCCCCACGGTCTGAGACTCGTTTCCCAGCAGAAGTATCCCTGCCGCGGCGAATACTTTGGCCGCTTCTGACGACACCACCGCTGCGCCCTTTATCAGTATTCTCCTCCACGCTTCCGTGTCAAGGCGCCTCGCCTTTTCAATCATTTCCGCGGCTTCGGCGCCCGTAACCACCCCTTCATGTTCCGCCACGAAAGCCGGCCCAACGAACGCCTCAAGCCCGATTTTGTCCACCGTTTTTCCGTCACTCAGAAAATGGAACGGCGCGTCGACGTGGGTGCCGTTGTGGGCGCACATACTGAACGCCGACAGGTTGCACGGGTCGCCCTTCTCTATAGAGGCGAGCACCTTTTTTTCAGGCGCCGGGTCGCCGGGATACACCCTGCAGCCGAACACTTCCTGGGAAATATCGTAGATTTTCATGATTCTAACTTCTCCCGCCCCTACCGCAGGCTCTTCAAATATTCCTTATGCTCCTCCGTCACCCGGAAGCTCTCCAGCGCCTTTTGGATGGCCTTCCTGTGGACCCACTCCTCCAGCCGCCGTTCCTCGAAATACTTCACGGTCTCGTCGTACCGTTTGGCCAGCGCGGTCGCAAAGTACCACGCAATCATCATCTTCAAATAATAGTCGTCGCCCTTTTTCGACGCCACCAGCTCCGGGAACTCCTCGCGAAAATCCTCGCCCAGGAACTCGTTCATGAGCATCCTGATCCCGAACCTGGCGGTGTAGACATGGTCCGACGCCACCCACTTCCTTATATAAGGCAGCAGCCTTTCGCGGTTCTTCGTGAACGCCTTCGGAGTCGCCTGGTCCGACGCCGGCCAGCAGTCGACGTAGGGCAGGAACGCCTCGACCCCCTTCACGCACTCGTCGAAGTCCTTGATCATCGCCAGCACGAAAAAGTGAATCAGATTCTCCTCGTAGTACCTGTGCGGCAGGTCTTTGAGGAACTCCTCCGCCTTCCCGCTCGCGAAGACTTCCTTGGCAATCCTCCGCATGTCCGGAGTCCTGACGCCGAGTATCGTTTCCGCGGGAATGTTCGGCACCAGCTTCGCCTGAAAGTCCCTGTATTCCGGGTCTCTCACTTCGATAAGTTTGTCGTAAAGATCCATCTGTTTTACCTCTTCCCGAAGCCTTTGTCCTGCCCGCTCAGTATTTTCGCGAGTCCGTCCTTGAAGTCACGGTAGTGCGCCGGGAACCGCTGCGAACCGGTCGCGTAAATTTCACGATCTCCGTTGACCTTCGCCTTCAGAATGAAATTCGTGCCGTCCTTGAGCCCCTTCGGCCGATTCCCGTGAAAACCGTCCCACGAAAGCAGCCGGCATTTGTTCAAAAACTTCAGCGCCCTGTCCGCGGAACACACGGCGCGCTTCGTAAGCCGCCGCACCTCTTCGCCTTCAACGTACCCGACCGCGTACTGAGAGACCTCCGCGCCGCCATCTTTCATTACAATCTCGTAGTCGGTAACGTGGCGCATCCCGCTCGTGTGGAGCGTGACCGTTTCAAAAGATTTGATTTTCCCGAAAAGATTAATCAGCCGCATCGCAAGCCCCCGCAAAGCCCCGCTTTTTCAAATTTTGTCAAGCCTGTTCCTGATTCTTTTCCTGTTGATTCTTCCGCTTCCCGTGCCGGCGGTTGGCCGCCTCCAGAAAGCGCCCGAGCATTCCATTTGACAGAAGCTGTTCCCGCAGCCTCTCCGGAAAGTGGTCCGCGAACGCCTCCAAGTCGCAGCCCGAGTAGAAGTTTCTCGGCAGTTTGTTCGCGACTTCACCGCCGCCGTAGCTACCCGCGGAGCTTCCCGGCGTAAAGCAGTTGTAGTGAATGTCAGCCGAGCCGTTCGGGTGGAAGCGCAGCGTGATTATGTCGAATTCGTGATGTGTTTCGTCGTTATCGTCGGCGAGATGAATGTCGCAGTGAAGAAACTTCAGCCCCTTCTCCCGCGCAAACTCCTCCGCGAACGTATCGTATTCGCCGCGAATCAGAACCTTGTTTTTGCGCAGCCGCTTGTCGATCTCAGGCGTGGTGGCGACGGATTCGACCGTTCGTGCAAGAATGAGACAGCTGATGTCCGGGAACGCGTCCAAAAACCCCTCCCTAAGCGCCGTAAAGCCCTCCTTCACGTCCAGAACGTCGTATTCCTTCGCCCAGTCGCCGTCCGTCGCGGGGAACACGTCGGTGTCCTCCCGGCACAGGTCGCCTTCGCCTTCAACCTCAAGAAGGCCGCTGTAGTGGTTTATGTAGACCGTTTTATCGTTGCGATTTGAAAAATACATGGCTGTTCCTCCCGCGGCAACTATTTCAGAGCTTCTGTTTTCCGGTTTTAATGCATAGAACATCAAAGCATATCCTACCATAAACGGCAGCTGTTTTCAAGCGCCGCCGCGGGATTGGTTCAAGCAGGCGTTCCCGATTCCGCGTGAATAATCCTTTAAAAACCCCCAAACCCCGGCCCTGATTCTTGACAATTCCCGCCGTTTGAGATACACTTCCTGTAGAAAAAACGCGGTTTCCGGGGCGGGAAAACGTCAGGCGGAACGCGGGAAAAATATTTGACTAAACGTGAATTAAAGCACACAAACCGGAACAATTTAAGATTTAAGAGGAGAAAAACTATGGACATCAATTCAATCATGAAAACAATGCTCGGCAGCGAGACCTTGAAAGGCATCAGCGGCGCAACGGGCACGACCCAGAAGAGCGTTAAGAGCGTTCTGTCGTCGGCGCTTCCGTCGCTTGTTGACGGCGCGGTGAAGCAGGCGCAGGACAAGGCGACAGCCTCTTCGTTCGTGAAGGCGATCAACGACCACGCGGGCGACAACACGAGAGACCTCGGTTCGTTTTTGTCGGGAGTCGACCTCAGCGACGGCAGCAAGATCATCGGCCACCTTCTCGGCAGCAAAAAAGACGAGACGGTGAAGAAAGCCGCGGAAGAAGCGGGCGTCACCAAGGCCAAGGCAAACGGAATTCTCTCCGCCGCGGCACCCCTTTTCATGAACCTTCTCGGCAACCAGGCATCGTCCGGCAGCGACGCGCAGTCCAACAACGCGTCCGGAATCGGCGGTCTCATGAGCACCCTGCTCTCCAACGTCGACGTCGGCAGCCTTCTGACCGGCCTCATTTCGAGCGTCTCCACCAACACCGCCGACGAGGAGGAGACTCAGACGACAACGACCGGCAAAAAGAAGACCTCCAAGAAAAAGCCCGCGACCACGACTTCCTCCAAAAAGAAGACCTCGGGCAAGAAAAAAACTGACAAAAAAGACGACAAAAAGGACGATGACGACTCCGGAAACGGCGGCGGCATTCTCGGCTCGCTTCTCGGACTGATCACCGGAAAATAAAATTTTAACAAGTTCATCTCGACAAGTACTTCTTGCCGTGCTATAATACAAAAACCAAGAATTAACTTTACAGGAGGTAAATCATGAAAAAAATTCTTGCAATAGCAACAGTTATCGTGATGATCGCCGCAATGTGCATCATCTCGAACGCCGAAAACACGGTTGCTGTCAATCTGGGCTTCGACGCCAAGAACGGCACCGACGTGGAGATGGTTGACGGCAAAATGGTAGTCACAACCACAACGGCCACCGATCCCTGGGTCTCCATTCCGGTTGACATCGACACTTCTGTCTATAAGTACTTCACCGTGTTCTTCACAGCTGACAAAGAAATCGGCTCGAACAACACCTACATGAAGACCACCAATTACATCGGCGACGGCGGCGGCGGCGACTGGGAGCCTCATGGCATGAACGGTATGGCAGACGGCGCCGAGCACTCCGTTGAGTACGACATCGACGCAGGCTTCCCGACCTTCTCCAACACCAAGATTACCGGAATCCGTCTCACCGCATGCGGCGAAGAAGGCGGCAAGTTCACTATCATCGCAGTAGTCTTCTCCGACCACCAGGGCGCGACCATTCCCCAGACCGAAGATCCCGGCCAGACCGGAGAGACCGCCGAGTACACATTCTCCGACGCTGCCCCGACGTTCGATTCCGCAGCCATCATTGACGTTCCCAGCGATCTCGACAAGGTTTCCGGCTACAACGGAACGATCGGCACCGATCTCCACAACCTTTCTTCCGGCGGCAACGGCTACTGCCCGAAGGGCAACACCTGCGTATGGTACGACTTCACCGCTCCGGCTGACGGCACCTTCACGTTCGTGATCAACTACCTGGCCAGAACAGGCGCAAACCGCGGTGTTGACTGGGCTCTTGACGATCCCGACGGCACGGCACGTCACTTCATCGACCTCGAAGAATCCGGAGACGCCCGCTACGTTTGCGGCACGTTCGAAGCCAAGGCAGGCCAGCACAGCTTCTACGTTTACGCGCCGACCAACATGGACGACTCGACTCTCAAGTCCTGCGACGTTTTCAACGTAGCCATCTACCAGACAGCTACCGCGCAGCCCGACACTCCTGACACACCCGACACTCCTGATGAGCCTGTCAACCCGAACCCCGGCACCGGTGACGCTTCCGTCATCGCCTTCGCCGCTGTCGCGTGCGTCGCTCTCGCAAGCGTTGTCGTTTTCAGAAAGAAAGAGAGATAATCTACTTTGATTTCTGATTAACCATATTAATCAATCAAGGCGGGTCCCCGCGGTTTCGCAGGGGCCTGCTTTTTTATTCGCTTTTTTACGCAACTTACCTGCCGTTTTCTATCGCTTGTTACACTATTTGTAACAACATTTCCCTCTCTTTTTTGATACAATAGAATTGTTAAAAGCACCTGTACGAAAGGAGACCCGACATGAAAAGACTCTTGAGCTTTCTGCTTATTCTGGCGCTTGCCGCCGCGTGCTGGTCCTGCAACTCTCCGCAGCACCCTGAACCGGTCAACGACCCCTATCCGGCCGCAACCGCCAACCCGGATCCGTCCGCAACCTCCGATCCTGCAGCGGAGCATGACGCGGAACAGGTCAGCGGAAGCGGCTTTACGCCTGACCCGGAAAAATGGTACGTGGCCTACATTTACGTTCAGGCCTTAACCGCGGACGGTTTTATCGGCAGCGGCAGTTTTCGCAAAGACGTTTTCGTCTGTCTTCCAGGCGCCGACACCCAGTATCAGATCTGCAATACAGTCAGAATCGTCTTCAAGGGCGAGGATTACGTCGCGGAACACAGGGTCACCGACTATGTATTTCCCGGAAATAATGAAACGGAGCAGCGGGTCACCGAATACACGGTCAAACGCGTGGAGAGCGCCCGCCTCGCCGACTACAAGGCAGGAGAGCCCGTTTACGACAAGCCGGTCATTTATCTCTATCCCGAAGAGGACACGGTCTTAAGCGTCAGTCTGGAATTTGACGGCGAAATCACCTGTTCGTACCCCGCTTACGGCGGGAACGGCTGGCAGAACTTCACCGCCTCCCCCGACGGCACGCTGACGTTCCCGGACGGCAACCGCTACTATGCGCTCTACTGGGAAGGCAAAGGCGGCGACGCATATAATATCACCGAAGGCTTCTGCGTGAAAGGATCCGACACCGCTGAATGTTTGG
>JAEEGG010016295.1_pt1 | contig 15448 bp, 9 predicted proteins | sample 9134161 | NCBI WGS metagenome assembly JAEEGG01 (sample SAMN16246543, study PRJNA631951) | gut metagenome | biome: gut microbiome; feature: rumen; material: CR-attached | host: Bos | place: Iran: Karaj | collected 2018-10
AAAATAGTTGACGATATTTCTGATGAGGATATGCAAAACTTATGGGCAAGAATATTAGCTGGTGAAATATTAAGACCAAAAACAAATTCTTTGCGACTCTTAGATTTCTTAAAAAATACTTCGAAGGATGATTTTAATGTTCTTCTTAAGATCCTTCCGTTTATATCAGAAAAATATATTATTCGAGATTTAAGAATTTTACAAAAATATGGTATTTCATATGAATTAATTCTCCGATTAGATGAATGGGGTGTTTTAAACTCTGATGGTTTAACTAACATAACTACAAAATTAGATGTAAATTCAAAAACAGAAATATTCCAAACAAAGAATCTAATACTTATTGCAAAGAATAATTTTCGACAAACGAAAGAAATGAGAATTCCTGTTTTTTCAGTAACTGAAATTGGATTGGGCTTATTAAATTTGGCTGAAACTTCATTAAATCTGGACTTCTTTAGGGATGCGATTACAGCCTTTTCTAAAGATAATAAAAACATGACTTTTTCTTTGCATTTAATAAAATCAAGAAACGATGATAGCATTACGTATGAATTAAATCCAATTTTTGAAATTACGAATTAGAACAAGAGAAATTAGGGGAAAATAGAGGAATATTTCCCCTATTTTGAATAATATGCACAAATGGTGTAAATTATTCATCTCCGTCTTAAAAAAAACAAATATTGTCAAACTTTTTAACTTATATGTTAAAAAGTTTGACAAGTATGTTTTTTGGATATAAAATATCACTATGATAGACTTTCGCAATACTCCGCTTTATAAGGAAGACTCTTATTTTCGTAAGGAATATGTTGAAAAACTGCTTTCCTGGCGGGATCATCATGTAATCAAGGTTATTACCGGGGTAAGGCGTTCTGGAAAATCTGTTATCTTAAAAGAAGTTTGCAAAGAGATTTCAAAATCTGCATCAGAAAATCAAATTTCATTTTTTAATTTTGAAATGCTCGAAAATGAAGATATAACTGATTATCATAAATTATATTCAATTCTGAAAGAGCATATTCAGGAAGACAAAATGAATTATATCTTTCTGGATGAAATTCAGCTTGTTGATAAATTTGAGAAAGTTGTGGACTCACTTTTTATTCTTCCAAATGTTGATATTTATTTGACTGGTTCAAATGCTTCTATGCTTTCCAGTGAAATAGCAACCCTTTTGAGTGGCCGCTATATTGAAATAAATATTCTGCCTTTTTCTTTTATTGAGTTCCAGACAGCGTATAAAGAAAAGTTTTCTCAAGAAAGTTTTGATTTACCTACCTTATATACCAAATATATTACATTTGGCGGCTTCCCTTATCTTCATAATATCTATGAAAAAAACGAGGCTATAAAAGACTATATTTCTGGTCTTTATTCAACTATTGTTCTAAAAGATATTCAGCAGCGTAAGAAAATTGCTGATACAATTCTTCTTGAAAAGATTGTAAAGTTTGCACTTGTTCATACCGGTAATCTTCTTTCCCCAAAAAAGATTTGTGACACTTTTGTTTCAAGCGGCAGGAAAACTTCTTCGGCAACAATTGATAATTGTCTTTCTGCATTATGTGAAACCTATCTTTTCTACAAACTGAACCGCTATGATATTCGTGGTAAAGAAACTCTAAAAACATTGGAAAAATATTATGCCGTAGATATGGGACTCCGCTTTTTTATGCTTGGTGCAAGAGGCGGAGATGAAGGTCATATTCTGGAAAACATTGTCTTTCTTGAATTATTGCGGCGCGGTTATGAATTGTCTGTTGGAAAGATAGACGATATGGAAATTGACTTTATAGCTCAGAAAGACGGGGCAATTAATTACATTCAGGTTTCACTTTCTGTACGTGATGAAGCAACCTTAAAAAGAGAATTAAGACCTCTGCTTGCTGTAAAAGATAATTTTCCAAAAACTTTGATTACGCTGGATAATGCACCTGTTATTTATCATGATGGAATCAAACAGCTTTATGCTCTTGATTTCTTAAACGGAGAATCATTATGAACGAAAGCGACACAAGGTTAAAGAAAATAGATCCTGCTCTTAAGGCTGCCGGTTGGGGCGTTGTAGAAGGTAGCGATATTTTTACCGAGCAGCGCGCTTATATTGTTTCTCCAGGTCGTATTGTTACTAAAGCAAAAAGGAATCCCGATAAAATTGATTATCTTCTTACCTACAAAGGCGTAAAGCTTGGAATTGTAGAAGCCAAGAAAGATGAACTTGATGTTAGCGCTGGTGTTGAACAGGCAAAGAAATATGCTACTGCAATGAATATCCGCTACACTTATTCTACAAATGGCGACAAAATCTGGGCAATTGATATGGATGCAAAGCCCGGTGATTTTACAGAAGGCTTTGTAGATAAATTCCCGACACCTCAAGAACTCTGGGCAATGACCTTCCCTGAGAAGAACGACTGGCGAGATAAATTTAACCTTGAACCGTTCAATCGTGATAGTGGAAAACAGCCTCGCTACTATCAGGAAAATGCCGTTAATGCTGTACTTGAAGCAATAAGTAAAAAAATAGACCGCATTCTTTTAACTCTTGCAACCGGAACAGGAAAAACTTACATTGCATTCCAGATCTGCTGGAAACTTATGCAAACCCGTTGGAACATTGCAGAAAACGGAAGACTTCCTAAAATACTATTCCTTGCTGATAGAAATATCTTGGCAGATCAGGCATTTAATGCTTTCGGTGCTTTTGACCAAAATGCTCTTGCTAGAATAACACCGAGAGAGATTCGTAAAAAAGGCGGCAAAGTTCCGGTGGAACAAAGCATTTATTTTACAATATTCCAGACTATGCTTTGTGGTTCTGATGGAGAGGACACTTCTGAACCTGGCACAGAGTCTGAGAAAATTGAATATTACAAACAATATCCTCAGGACTTCTTTGATTTTATCATCATTGATGAATGTCATCGTGGTGGTGCAAATGATGAAAGTGAATGGCGAAAGTTGATGGAATATTTCCAGCCTGCATATCAGCTTGGACTTACAGCAACTCCACGCCGAACAATAAATGGAGACACTTACAAATATTTTGGTGAGCCTGTTTATCAGTATTCGCTTAAGCAGGGAATTGAAGACGGCTACCTTACTCCTTACCGCGTAAAGAGTTGTACGAATCAGATTATTGATGAATATGTTTACGATGAAGATGACAAAATCATTCAGGGCCAAGACCTTTTAGACAAAGATAAAACTTACACCGAGTCAGATTTCTATCACGGTAAAATCAAAATCCGCCAGCGTGATGAACTTCGCGTTGCTGAATTTCTGGAAAGTTCAAATCCCGATGAAAAGGCGATTGTATTCTGTGCGACCCAGAATCATGCAATGCAGATTCGCGATATGATAAACTCGCAGGCAAAACATGGAGTCAATTATTGTGTTCGCGTAACAGCCGACGATGGAGCAGAAGGAGAAGAGCAGCTTCGCAAGTTCCAGGATAACGAAAAAACAATTCCAACAATTCTTACTACATCACAAAAGCTTTCTACCGGTGTGGATGCCCAAAATGTACGCAACATTGTTTTAATGCGTCCTGTCACAAATATGATTGAGTTCAAACAAATTATTGGCCGTGGAACTCGTCTTTTTGATGACAAATACTATTTTACAATTTACGATTTTGTAGGTGCATATAAAGAATTCTATGATGAAGAATGGGATAATCCGAATCCGGTTTGTCCTTATTGCGGTAAATATCCTTGCGAATGTGATAAACACGAAAAGTGTCCGGTTTGCGGTAAGTGGCCGTGCATCTGTAAAAGACCGCCTCGTAAGTGTCCTGTATGCGGTCAATATCCTTGTATTTGTCCTCCAAAGCCATGCCCAATTTGTGGAAATCTTCCTTGTACCTGTCCAAAAGATGTTATTGAAATTGAATTGGGCGATGGCCGTAAAAGAATGGTAAAGAAAGGCTTTGAATGGGAAGAACGCATTATGTATGACGGCAAACTCATTACAATCAAAGAGTTTGTTGATGTGCTTGTAAATAATCAGACCCTTCCTAAGTTCTTTAAGGATGACGAAGACTTACGTAAGCAATGGCAGAACCCGGAAACAAGAGCCGCTTTGCTGGAACAGATGGAACACGAAGGCTTCCCTCTGGAAAAGCTTACAAAGGTTCAGGAATTCTTGAATATGGAAAAATGCGACTTGCTGGATGTTCTGGAATATCTTGCTTATAACACAAGCCCACTTGAACGTCAGCGTCGCGTAGAAATTGTTCGCCCAGAAATTGTTTCTTCTTTAAGTGCCGAGCAAAGCGATTTTGTAAACTTTGTTCTTGAACAGTATGTAGAACAGGGCTACACAGAACTTTCGCTGGAAAATCTGCCTGAGCTTATTAAGCTTAAGTATGGAACAATCAATGATGCCAAGAATGTTCTTGGTCCATTAGGTGAAATCAGCAAAGTATTTATTGATTTCCAGAAAGATTTGTATGCGGCATAAAGTTTACCGGGGGCGTTACGGGGGCGGAGCCCCCGTAGAGAGGGTAGCGGACAAGACCGCAGCGAAGCGAGGACTTGGGAGCGAGGGGGAGACTTCCCCCCTTCTTGTTCTTCTATTGAATAAACTTCCATTTTCTGTTAATATATTCAAACATTTTTAAGGATATAAGGAGCTTTAAGAAAATGAGTAAGCAGACACTCGAAGCAAAACTTCGTACAGCTACTGGTAAAACAGCTGCTAAAAATCTTCGCAAAGAAGGACGTATCCCTGCCGTTGTTTACAACTCAAAGGGCGAGGCTACATCTGTAGAAGTTAGCGAAGTAGAATTCAACAAGATCTGGAGAACAATCACTCCAACAACTTCTATCACACTCAAGGTAGATGGAAAAGAATCTCTCGCTTTGATCAAGGACGTTGAATACAACATCCGCAACGACAAAGTACTTCATGCAGATTTCTTCACACCTGATGCAGACGAAAAACTCGTTATGAAAATCAAGGTACACTACACAGGAACTCCAGCTGGTGTTCTCAAGGGTGGTTTCAAGAAAGAGCGTAACAACGAAATCAAGATTAAGGCTTGTATCGCTGATCTTCCTGAAACAATCACAGCTGATATTTCTAACATCAACGTTAGTGAAGCTCTCCGCGTAAAGGATCTTAAGCTTGACAGCAAGGTTGAGGTTCTTACAAGCGGCGAAATGCCACTCGTTACTGTATCACCTGCAAGAGGTTAGACTCGGCACTCGCTAAGGGGCGGGTTTTGGTGTATAATAAAGGCTGTTCCACATTGTGGAGCAGTCTTTTTTTTTTAGGTTCCCCGAACAAGCCTGCGATGTTTGCGAAGCAAACTCGGTTAGGGAATGACAAGAGAAATGTGTGATTTTGAAAAGAAAGTTTATGAAAATCTAAAAAACTGCGGGGTGGATTTTTCTGGGGATGCAGCGAACGGTGCTGTTCCTGTCGCACTGGGCGCTGCTGTTTCCGGCGGTGCTGATTCTGTTTCGCTTTTAGTTTCTTTATCAAAGATTTTAGCTGAACTCAGGGAGGACGGGAAAGCAGCTCCTGGGGAACTTTCTGTAATTACTGTAAATCATAATATAAGACCGGCTCAGGAAGCGGACGGTGATGCTCAATATGTAAAAGAGCTTTGTCATAAGCTGGAAAATGAGCTGGGGATAAAAATCTTATGCAAGATTGTAGAATTGCCTGCAGGCGCTGTGGAGGCCGAGGCTAAAAAGCGTGGCCGTGGCACTGAGGATGCGGCCCGAAGTCTTCGTTACAATGCCTTTGAAATCTTTATTTGTGAAAGGCAGCTTGACTCTCTCTGTCTTGCCCACAACCGGAACGACCAGCTGGAAACTATTCTTATGCGTTTTTTGCAGGGGGCTTCCTTTGAGTCAGCCTCTGGAATCAGGGCTCGCCGCGGTCCTTATGTAAGGCCTCTTTTAAATATTTCACGTACAGAGATTGAAACTTATCTGACTGGGCAGGGAATTACCTGGTGCACGGATAAAACTAATTATGAGCCGGATTATCTTCGTAATAAAATCCGCCTAAAACTCCTTCCTTTTCTTGATGAAAACTTTGAAGGTTGGCAGACGGCTGCTCTCAAGGGAGCTGAAAAGAACGCTGAAGATGCCGAGCTTATTCAAAGCTATCTTCAAAACTTTCCGATTTCGGTAGAAGATGATGGCAGTGCCTGGCTTCCTTTTGATGTTTTTTTGTATGCACCGGAAGCTTTGAAATACCGTATTCTTAGGGAGGCCTGCATACGGGCAGGCGAGACGGATCGTATTCCTTATCAGTTTCTTAAAGATGTTATTTCATGCCGGAATTCTTCTTTTTCTAAACGCTTTGGCAGTATAGAAATAAGGCGAAAAAATAATCAACTTTTTGTAAAAAAAAGCTCAGAAAGCAATACTGATTTTGTTTTTTCTGATATAATAGAAGAAACTGGAAATTTTAAGTTTCCTTTTGGAGACTTAGATGTTTTTAACTATAGAGAACAAAAGGGTACCGGCTATGTTTCTGTACGTGCTGGTCAAATCAGTTTAGCGGAGGATATTCCTCTTCCTTTCTGTGTAAGAAACGCAAGGCCGGGAGATACTGTTCTTTGTGCTGATGGTTCTCAAAAAAAAGTTTCTGACATTTATTCCGACTGGCACATTGCTCCGGAAAAAAAGAGCCTTGTACCTGTTATTCAGTTACTGAACGAAAAAACTCAGCGGATTAAAGCAATTCTTGCCGGGTTTTTAGGATATAAGGATTGGATTGTAAAGTTATGAAAAAGTATGTCTTTGTTTTTCTTTTGACCTTTGGAGCCTTCTTTTCTATTTCGGCTCAAAATAATTCTGCTGCCAGTGCAAATAATAGTACGGCTCTGCGCTGCCTTAAGCTTGCAGAAAGCTGTCTTGTTGGCAACGACTGGCAGAATGCCTTGAATCAGGCTGAACTCGGCCTTTCTTATGATGATTCTATTTCTGACTTGTATTATATAAAAGCGGCTGCTTCGCTGAATCTAGGAGGAACAAAAGCTGAAGCTCTCAGACTTATTTCTTCGGCCTTTGAAAGAGCTTCCTGGGCGGGTTATACAAAAAACGGGGCACGCATTTTTCTTGCAGACCTTCTTTCGGATACAGGTTTTTACGAGGAATCTTTATATACCCTGGACACTGAACCCTTTATTTATTCTGCAGATGCCGAGTTTATTCGTATAAAGAATTATTACCGCATGGGGACTCAGGAGTCTTTAAATACTGCCCGCCAGAGACTTAACAGTGACCGTCGTGTTTATCCTTCAGACCAGCGTTTTCCAGAGCTCTTCTTTATGTTTGAGTCTCTCTTTATGAGTGAGGCAGAACGTGACGGAATAAAGTATAAGGTACCGGAAATTGTAAGTACAATTGCTGATTCTTACATTGCAAAGCTTCCTGATTATTCAAACAGAAATCAGGAGCTGGAACTGCTTGCTGTATCCTTTGCAAGGGGTGAAGAAAAGCTTCGACTTATAAAAGCAATTGATGCAAAAAACAAGGATCTCAGTTCTCTTCTTGCTATTGCCGCTTTGCGTGCTGGTATCTATACCGATGAAGAAGCCTTTGATATGTTCTTTGGAGCAGCGGGAAACGAGGTGTATCTTGATCTTTTGGAAACCTTTATAGCTCTGCTGTCTGACGAAGCGGTTATTGAGCGTGCTGCTAAAACTCTTGCAGATTTTACCGGTACTCTTTACATAGATGAGAATATGGACCTTCAGTACGAATTTGTCGTTCAGTATGAAAACGGTCGTCCTCAGTATATTAAATATGATGGAAATAATGATGGAGAAACGGAGCTTTATTCTTCCTGTGATTTTGGTGCTCCGGTTTTTGTATATTTTAATTCCAGCCGTATACAATTCTTCTACGATACTTTCCCAAGAATTTCAAAGGTGTCTTATTCCGACACAAATCTGGTTTTCAATTTCCTTCATGATGACTTTGTTTTTTCTCCTTTCGATTTTTCTATTGATAATGTTTTTGCGAGAACAGGAGCAGAGTTCTACATTCCTTATATCTCAAAGGAAATTGCTATTCCACTTCCTCAGGAGCTGATAACGAAGGCTTCCAGCTTTGCTTTGCCTATTACAGAACGCGATAATGCTCAGATTGTTTATACTCTTTCCGGCGGCGATGTTGTCTTTGCAGAATTCTACGAAAATGATTACCGCTATGCCTACAGTGATTTTACTAAAGAAGCTTCTATCGTCCGTTTTGTAGATTATGATAATGATGGCAGTTTTGAGACCGTTGAAACCTTCTCTGAGATTCCATATGCCCAGGAAGGCTTGCGTACAGAAGAAAACAACCGCATTGTTACAAGTGTATTTAATTTTATAGACGGCAAAAACAATTATTACCTCCGCAAGATTCAGATAGATGCGAATGCAAATACCTTCAGTGAGTTCAGTGAAGAATATCTTGAATATGGTGGTAAAGTCACAATCTGGGATAATGATGATAACGGACTCCCGGATTGCCAGTATATCCGCTATCCTCAGAAGGAAGGAGAGTCTCTGCTTGAAGAAACAATTTATTTTGATTCAAAAGGACTCCAGATTCTTTCCCTTACTATTGCAGACGGAGCCCCTGTAAAAATGAATGTAGGTGGTTCTGAAGTTATGGTATATGCAGGGGATGCTGCCGGGCTTTACTGGATTGAAGAGAAGGGTACAGCAGATGAAGAAGAGGCTGTGCTTAACTATACTTCAAAGGGTTTTGCGCAGGGCGTAATAGATATTTTTGATTATAAGGAAGAACGCATTTCCGTTATAAAAGTGGGCTCTTCATATTACTGCCGAAAGGTTCCTTTTACTACAGTCCCACTTGATGTTGATGAAGGAGCAGCAGAATAATATGCTTCGTAAATTACAGTCTTTTTCTCTTTTATTCTTTTTGATATGCACAGTTTTTTTTACTTCCTGTCAGTCTGTAAAACAGCCGTCTTCTGTTCCTCAGCCTATAAACTATTCTGATGAAGATATTGTACAAAACGAAATAGTTCGAATTGACGGTTTCCTTGAAAACGAACCACTGCGAGCTTTATGGCGGGCAAGCCTTCTTGGCCGCGAGGAAGTAAGAGACCGCTGTTTTGCCAGAATTGAAGAGCTTTTTAATTCTGCATTCGAAGAAAAGAATTATCTTGATGCAAAAAAGTATTACAAGTCACTGAAAAGTGTAAAATCTGACTGGAAGTCTGAAAAATGCTCTTATGAGCAGCTGGAAAAACTCGCAGGTGCTGAAGTTCCAGGACTTACTTCTGTAAATAAAAAGGCCCCGTCAAAAATCTCTGAATGTATGAAAGCGGCTGTAACAATCTGGCTAGACCGTGGTGTTACTGTAAAAAATGGTGCGGGTTATGCAGATGTTATAATAGGCTCCGGCTTCTTTATTGATGAACGCGGCTATATCGTTACAAATCATCATGTAATTGATTCAATGGTTAATCCAAAATATGAAGGATACTCACGCCTTTATATAAAGCTTTCGGAAGACAGTCTTACAAAGATTCCGGCAAAAGTAATAGGTTACGATTCTTTACTGGATCTGGCTCTTCTTAAGGTTGAAATAGAACCTGAATTTGTTCTTAATCTTGGTTCCAGCAGCGACCTTGAAATTGGTGATAGTATCTCTGCAATTGGAACTCCTGTAGGCCTTGAAGGTACTTTAACTTCAGGAATAATCTCGTCTTTTGACCGCAAGCTTCTTGCACTTGGAAATGTTTTTCAAATTGATGCGGCTGTTAATTCCGGAAACTCTGGAGGTCCTTTAATTGACAAGAATCTGAAGGTACAGGCAATTGTTTATGCGGGTATGCTTCAGCTGCAGGGCTTAAACTTTGCGATTCCTATTGAATATCTTAAACAGGAGCTGCCTTATCTTTATGGTCGTGGAGAAATACTTCATTCCTGGATCGGCTGTTTTGGAAATACTCTTCGTGAAGGTACAAAAAAATCTGGACTTGAAATACAGTATGTTCTTTCCGGAGGTTCTGCCTTTATGGCAGGACTTAAAGCCGGCGACATTATAACTTCACTGGATGGCCAGCCGGTTACTTCACTTGATGATTTTAATTTTATGATGATGGCTCTTGAGCCGGAAACTATTGTTGAATGCGATTACATTACCAGCGAAGGTGAAAAAAAGACCGCTCTGGTTTATCTGGAAAAAAGACCGGAAAATCCTTCTGTAACTGTTTTTGATTCTGATTTAATTACCTCTTCCTTTATTCCTCTTTTTGGAATGAAGCTGATACCTTCATCGACAACAAACAGAAATTCCTATACAATAGAAAAGATTATACCGGGCAGTGCAGCAGATGAAATGAGTTTTTCTGAAAATGATACAGTTACAATTTCTGATGTATCTGTAAATATGAAAAGCGAAATGATTATCACTACACTTTCTACAAAGCGTAAGAAAAAGGCATTTTTAGATATAGTGATGAGTCTTGCATGCAGCTTTGACAGCCCATACTACTTCTAATTCGGGAGCATAAAATGACTGAAATGAAATTTAAGCGCAACTTTTGTATTGTTGCTCATATAGATCATGGTAAATCAACCTTGTCTGACCGTCTTATTCAGAAAGCAAAAATCATTGACGACCGAAAGATGATGAATCAGATTCTCGACAATATGGATATTGAACGTGAACGCGGAATCACAATCAAAAGTCAGGCCGTTACAATTCCTTATCATGCAAAGGATGGAAATGATTATGAGCTCAACTTTGTAGATACTCCGGGTCATGTTGACTTTTCTTACGAAGTATCCCGCGCTATTGCTTCCTGCGAGGGTGCTCTTCTTCTGATTGATGCAACTCAGGGAGTTGAAAGTCAGACTGTTTCTAATATGTATATGGCGCTGGAGCATGATCTTACAATGGTTCCGGTTATAAATAAAATTGACCTGGCGTCTGCTGATATTCCAGCCTGTAAGGCTCAGATAGATAATGAGCTGGGACTGGACAGCAGTGACGCTATGTGCGTTTCTGCAAAAACTGGCGAGGGTATAGACGAACTGCTCGAGGCAATTGTAACAAAGTTTCCGGCTCCTAAGGGAGACCCTAATGGTAAGCTTGCCGCTTTGATTTTCGACTGCCATTATGATGTTTACCGCGGAGTTGTTGTTCATGTCCGCGTGATGGAAGGTCGTCTTAAAACCGGCGATTTAATCAAGATGATGAGTACAAACACTCAGTATAAGGTAGAGCAGTGCGGTGTATTCAAAATCAACTACGAAGAAACGGGGGTTCTTGAAGCCGGTGATGTAGGCTATATCATTTCCGGTCTTAAAACTGTAAGCGATGTAAAGGTTGGTGATACAATTACTTCTGTCGAAGGCGGAGTAGAAGAGCCTCTCCCTGGTTTTAAGGAAGTAAAGCCGGTTGTATATTCATCAATCTATCCGATGGATTCAAACGATTATGAAGAACTTAAAGACAGTATGGAAAAGCTTAAGCTCAACGATGCAAGTCTTATTTACGAAAAGGATAATTCCCTTGCTCTGGGTAACGGTTTCCGCTGCGGTTTCTTAGGTCTTCTTCACCTGGAAATTATTCAGGAACGTCTGGAACGAGACTTTGACCAGGCTGTTATATTTACTGCTCCATCGGTTCGTTACCTGCTTCATCTGCAGAGCGGCGAAGACATGTATATTGATAATCCTTCGGAATATCCGCAGGGAAGAATTAAGGACGCAGAAGAACCTTATATCAAGGCTTCGATTATTACTCCTTCTGAATATCTTGGTTCAATAATGGCTCTTTGTACGGAAAAACGCGGTGTGCAGACAAATATGCAGTACCTGGATACAAAGCGTGTTGAACTTACTTATGAAATGCCATTGGCAGAAGTTCTTTTTGATTTTTATGACAGACTTAAGAGCTACAGCCGCGGCTATGCTTCTTTTGATTATGAAGTTACCGGCTATCGCGCAACTGACCTGGTAAAGGTTGATATTCTTTTGAATGGAAAGAATGTCGATGCGCTTTCACTTTTGACTTTCCGTCAGAATGCCGTAGACAGGGCTCGTAAGGTTTGTGAACGTCTAAAGAATGAGATTTCCCGCCAGCAGTTTAAAGTTGCTATTCAGGGGGCAATCGGCGGTCAGATTATTGCCCGCGAAACTGTAAACCCTGTGCGCAAGGACGTTCTTGCAAAATGTTACGGCGGTGATATTACCCGTAAACGCAAGCTTCTGGAAAAACAGAAGGAAGGTAAGAAGCGCATGAAGATGATCGGGGACGTAGAGTTACCGCAGTCAGCATTTTTGGCAGTTCTTAAAGAAAACGACGATCAGTAATTATTTACAGATATTTTAAGAAGAAATCAATTTCTGTTCGTATTCTGTTTAAGAAGGATTGACTTGTTGAGAATCTGTATCCATCGGCGAAATGCAGATAGAGATACTCTCGAGCTTTTGCGATACTTTCAATTTTCTGAATGAGATCTTCACCTGTTAAGTCTGTATGACCGGTAAGAAGGTCTCGGAGTTCTTCAAGAGCCTTGCGTTCGCCTTGTAAGAAGGCTTCGATTTCTTTCACGTGCAGATTTGTGTGACCTTCGATTTTGTAATTATGTGTATCTTTGTTTTTCCATTCTATTAAATCAGCATGTGGAAGTCCTAAATTAATTCCGCTTTCTCCTGCGTCAAAAAGATTTTTTTCATCAGCAAAAAAGTTCATGAACATTGAGGCATAGCTTTTGAGAGCAGGCGTTGTTATTACTGGTCTGCCGTTTTTGCCCATAAGCTTTTCTGTACCAAGACCAAAGGCGGCAGCATAGTTTTGAGTCGGAAGCAGGCGTGTTGCGTGGATAAGGCGCAAAATATGAGCCAGAGCGCTCTTGGTGTGGGTGAGGCCTGCGCTGTAAGAAAAATCCAGGCCTGTTACAAAAACCGGAATATCTTCGTTTTTACGGAATTTCAAGGCGTAATAAACTGCAGTTAATCCAACTGATCCGAAAGGCTTGTTTGAAGATGGCATAAAGTTTTGTGCTTTTAAGGAATCAAAAAACTTGCCCTGGGCATATTCTGTGAAGAAGTAGGAAATGTTTTCTGAGCCGGCACGGTGAACAAGGTTTGGAATGGAAGAAAGACCTGCAAAAATGCGGATGTCTTTGGGAGTGCCTGTAAAGGCTTTTACAATTACGCTCTGGGCTTCTTCTACAAAAACACCGTCGGGCTTAATACCGTTTTTCAAAAGCGGCTGCAAGGCCGTGTCTGCGCAGAGAATAAAATAATCTGAAAGAATGTTTTGCTTCGTACCTTGTGCTTGCAAGGACGAGAGTAATGTCTGTGTACTTTCTCCGGCGCCAAAAACTATAAGAGGTTTATCTACACTGGCAAAGAAATCTCTTATAGTTTTTGAGTCTGCAAGGTAATGAAGGTTTTCAAAAAGATTTTTTGAGTAACGGCGGCCGAAGCGGGTAAGGGTGATTCTGTTTTTCCAGAAGGTCATTACAGAATCGGTACAGGAAGAAAATAACTTATCATAATAATCTGCCTGGAACTGGGTGCCGGCAGAAAGGTCAAGCCTGATTACCCGCTTATAGAAAGAGGCCCAGGTTAAATCATAAAGCCTGAGAGGTAAATCAGACAATGAGTCTGGCTGGCAGTAAATAATTCTTTTATCAGGATTATCTAATGTCTTTTCATTTCTGGTAAAATCAAAAAGAGTTTTATCTGCTTCACAAAGGACCAAAAGACAATTCTCTGGCAGCTTATTTAATAATTCTGCAATGCCATAGCCTAGAAGGGGAGAGTTCCCCAGGATAATTGTATCCGGTAAAAGCTCAAGTTTTTCTACTGCGGCAATAATGTTTTTAGATGGATTGTATTTTGAATAGAGAAGGTGGTCTTTGTATGAAACAGAAAAGCCCTGAGGCGTTTCGATTTTTTGAACGACACAGGGCTTTTGATTTATGGTATCTGCCAATTATTATCTCATGTAGTTATCGAAATAAACTGAGAGGAAGTTGTTCTCAAGTTTATCACTCTTCATAACAGCATCTGTTGCGGCATTTCTGTCATAAGTAAGGAAGCAGTTGGTGTTTACATCATCATCATCAGATGAACCTTCTGTTGTATACTTAAGAACCGCAATATAGTTGTTCAAAACAAATGGTTTTGAGATTTCGTCAAGCTTGAGTGAGAATGCTGTAGAAAGGAAGTTTTCGTTTGTTTCAGCATTTGTCATTCCGTCTGCAGAAGTATCAATTGTATTAAGAACATCAACGTTTCCGTAGTTTAACGGGAACTGGAAGATGTCTCCTGTTGAAGCACCATATTTTTCTGCGGTAGCAGCAAAGTCAGATGAAGCAGCTTCTTTAATAAAGTCGTTTGCTTTTGCTGTGAAGTAGTCTTCAATAAGAGTTGATTCAAAAGTATTGATATATGCAGTAACAATTCTCATTGTATCGTCAGAATCAAAATCAGGCTTTTCATAAGCTGCGTTGTTCTTGAAGAGAGAGTAGCCGTTTACAGTCTTGATTACAGCACTTACAGAATTTACTGCGAGACCTGTTACAGCGCCAAGATCTTCTTTGTTTTCAAGAATGTTTTCAATCTGATACTGATAAGAGTTTGTAAGCTTTCCATCAGAAGATGAATAGTTTTTCTCTGAATATTCAGAAACTGCATCTTCAAAGGTAATTTCATTGTTAGCAATGCGCTTAGCAATTGATTCAGCATTTGATTTTTCTTCTACAGTGATAAGTGACATATCATATTTGTTGAACAAAGCAGCGTTCTGATTAGCGAACTTAAGTTTTTCATCTAATGGATAATCGTTCTTAGAGAAAGCAGCCATTTTGAAACCGCGCTGTTCCTTGTTCATGTTTGCAATGAAACTCTTTTCTGCGCTTGAAGTCTTCAAACCATAAAGTGGGTTAAGACCAACTGTTTCGCTGCTAGAAGCAAAGTTATCATTTGCGAAACGCTCAGCAGCAATAGAAGATTCTGCAGAGTCGTGGAGTTCCTGTTTGATTTCGTCAGAAGCCTGTTTGTAAAGCTTTGAAGAATAGTTTCCATTTTCATCTGAGAAGTATGGAAGGATTTCTCTTGTGATTGCAGACTGTGGAACTACATATCCAGATTCTTTTACTGCATCTGTATAAGCATAGTTCAATACAGTTGATTTGAAAGCCTGATTGAAAATCTGATAGTAAGTTGACTGATCAAGCTGCTGACCATACATCTGGTACATCTGGCCATACTGAGATACGAAGTTAGCGAACTCAGTTCCCTGCTCATATTTGATTTCCTTTCCATCATATTTTCCGAAAACTGGAATGTCAGCACCCTGCTGGCGGCTTGTTCTGCCTTCAACTGCCGGAAGAACGACAAAACAGAATGCACAGATCAAAAGAATAATTAATGATCCGAGTGTGTAAACAGTATTTTTTTTCATAATAAAGTTTCCTTTTTTTTATGATA
>JAEEGG010016303.1_pt1 | contig 15444 bp, 10 predicted proteins | sample 9134161 | NCBI WGS metagenome assembly JAEEGG01 (sample SAMN16246543, study PRJNA631951) | gut metagenome | biome: gut microbiome; feature: rumen; material: CR-attached | host: Bos | place: Iran: Karaj | collected 2018-10
TGGACTTTCAGGCGCACGGAGGCGTAGAACTTGAGGGCGCGGCCGCCGTGAGTCGTTTCGGGGTTTCCGAACATGACGCCGATCTTCTCGCGGATCTGGTTGGTGAAGATGCAGAGGGTCTTCGTCTGCGCGATGGCGGAGGTGAGCTTGCGCATGGCCTGCGACATCAGGCGGGCCTGGAGGCCGACATGCGAGTCGCCCATGTTGCCGTCGATTTCGGCCTGTGGCGTGAGGGCCGCCACGGAGTCGAGGACGACGACGTCGAGTGCGCCGGACTTGACGAGCTGCTCCATGATGGTGAGCGCCTCTTCGCCGGAGTTGGGCTGGCTGACGAGAAGGTTGTCGAGGTCTACGCCGATTTTGCGCGCGTAGGCCGGGTCAAGCGCGTGCTCCGCGTCGACGAAGGCCGCCATGCCGCCGGCGCGCTGCGCGTTGGCGATGACGTGGAGGGCGAGAGTCGTCTTGCCTGAAGATTCGGAGCCGAAGAGCTCGATGATGCGTCCGCGCGGGAGGCCGCCGACGCCGAGGGCGAGGTCGAGGGAGAACGAGCCGGTGCTGATGACCGGGACGTTTTGCGCGGCGGAGGTATCCCCGAGGCGCATGATTGCGGTTTCGCCGAATTCCTTGCGGATTTGCGCGAGTACGGCGTCGAGCTGGGTTGCTGGTGCTGATTTCTTTTCTGCCATGGCGGCGTTCCTTGTTCCTTTTTTGTGAGTGATGCCCGCTTTTCAGTCGGGACAATTAGTTTCCACTATTCAAGCGGATAAAGCAAGCATTTTCCGCGCCAAATTCATCCCCTGAGCGCGAGGACTCCGTAAGGTTGTAGCGGGACTTTGCCCGAAAGGGTCCAGCCAGAAAGCAGGTCCTTGCGCGGTGCGGCGCCGAGGTCGACCTCGCGCGGTTCGTTGGCGAAGTTCTCGACGAAGGTGTAGGCCGTGCCGTCGTCCGCGACGCGTAACGTGGCGGTTACGCCTTCCGGCAGGTCCGCTTCGAGCGCGCGGCGAAGGCCGAGGCGCGAAATGAGCGCGTCGTGGAGGGCGTCGTACCAGTCATGCCCGCCGTGTGCGGCGATGTAGATGGCCTGTCCCTTGCCGACGCGGTTTAGCGTCGCGGTTGGGGATCCGACGTAGAAGTCGCGTCTGTAGACGCCGAGGGCCTCGGCGCCTTCGAGATGGACGACTTCGCAGATGTCCTTGAGTTCGCACTTGCCCGAGAGGCCGAGCGCGTTGCCCTGCGCGAAGGCCGACTCGTTGCGCTCCTCCGGGTAGAGGTAGTCGATTTCCTCGGCCCAGATGCCGAAGAGCTTGCGGAAGGGGCCGGGGAAGCCGCCCTGGTAGACGAGCACGTTCTTGTCGACGACTCCCGAGAGGAAGGTGGCGATGAACGTGCCGCCGTCACGGACAAAGGCCTCGGCCTTTTCGGCGAAACCGTCCTGCACGAGATAGCATATCGGCGCGATGACGACCTTGTAGCCGTCAAGGGCGTCCGCGGGGGAAATGACGTCGACGGGCACGCCGCGCTTCCAGTAGGGGATGTAGTTCGAAACGAGGCCCGTGCCGATGACGTCCTTCGCGACTTCCGACGGTCCCTGGGAATTGCGGAGGGCCCAGCGGTTCTCCCAGTCGTGGACGAGGGCGACTTCGGCGGGCGTCGCCGAGCCAAGTACGCCCTGGAGCGCCTTGAGGTCGCGCCCGACCTGCGCCACTTCGCGGAACATGCGGGGCGACTCGTCGCCGACGTGGTCTATGACCGCGCCGTGGAACTTCTCCGCGCCGCCGCGTCCCTTGCGGATTTGGAAGTACTGGACGCTGTCGGATCCGTGGGCGACGGCCTGGAGCGATTTCAGCCGGTGGAGGCCGGGGCGGAGGAGGCGGTTGGTGCGCATCCAGTTTGTCGGTCCGGGCGATGACTCCATCATGAGGAATGGCTGCTTCTTGAACGAACGGCAGAGGTCGTGGGCGAGCGCGAAGTGCGCAGCCGTGCCCTCCTGGTCGGGGCGGTCGTGGTAGGCCGGATAGCAGTCCCAGCAGGTTACGTCGACGTGCTTGGCGAGGCGGTTGTAGTCGAGCGGCTCGTAGAAGCCCATGAAGTTCGTGGTGACAGGCACCTCCGGCGCGACCGACTTGAGGGCGTCGGCCTCGTTCTTGAGGAACGACGCCGTGGAATCGGAGACGAAGCGGTGCCAGTCGAGCTGGAGTCCCTCGATGGTCGTGTCGATGGTTACAATCTGGCTCCAGTCGGAGAAGGCGTGCGACCAGAAGCCCGTCCACCAGGCGTGGTTCATCTCGTCGAGGGTCTTGTACTTGGCGCGAAGCCAGTCGCGGAAGGCCTGCATGCAGAGCGGGCAGTGGCATTCGCCGCCGAACTCGTTCGAAATGTGCCAAAGAGCGAGGGCGGGGTGCTTGCCGTAGCGCTCGGCGAGGCGGCGGTCCATCTCGGCGACCTTGGCTCGGTAAATCGGCGAGGTGAGGCAGTGGTTGTGACGTCCGGCCTGAAGCTCCTGAACGGGTTCCGTGCACCAGCCGTGCGGGTTCTGGCGGCGGATTTCGGGGTACTTCTGCGCCATCCAGTTCGGCTTCGCGCCGCTTGGAGTCGCGAGGACGACGGCCATGCCGGCGTCGGCGCACCGGTCCATGACCTCGTCGAGCCATCCGAAGTCGTAGCGGCCCTCCTCAGGCTCGAGCGCGGCCCAGGAGAAGATGCCCACTGAGACGGAGTTGATGCCGGCAAGCGGGAAGAGGCGGAAATCCTGGTCGAGGGTTCCGGGGATGTGTCGCCACTGGTCGGGGTTGTAGTCGCCGCCGTGGAGGAGGAATGGGAATTTGTCTAACATAAAGGTGCTCCAAGTGGAATTGATTATATTATAATATTTTCCATGCAATCAAGGCTAGGACGACTCTTTTCCGGTTTCCGCGGCGCACCCGCCGTGGCGACCATCGTGGTCATCTGCGCGCTGGTGTTCGGCGCCCAGAATGTCGGCTCGCGCATACAGATTGCCGAAGGCCTCTCGCTTGACACGCTCTTCCCCTACGTATTCGGCATCTACTTCCCGTTCCTTGCGAAGGGGGCCTTCTGGCAGCCCGTCACATACATCTTTCTGCACGGCTCGTTCCTCCACATCTTCCTCAATCTCTTCACGCTCATTTTCTTCGGGGCGTCGGTCGAGCGCCTAATAGGCACGCGTCGGTTCTGGACACTTTTTTTCATCACCGGCGTAATCGGCGGCCTCGGCTGGATGGCGTGCGACTATTTCGAGCCGCAGTTCTGGATGTGGTTTCAGACGCTTCCGTATGACATCTGCCGCCATCTCGCCCAGCGCTGGGGCGAAAGCCAGACACCCGGCATGCCGTTCAACGTCTGCGTCGGCGCCTCGGCGAGCGTCTGCGGCCTTATCGGCGCCTTCGCCGCGCTCTTCCCGGAGGCGCGCCTTACGGTCTTCCTCCTCTACGTGATTCCAATCCGCATGAAGGCGCGGACCTTCGCGATTCTTCTAGCCCTCTTCTCACTCGTATCGGTAGTTCTCAGCACGGGCCACGTGGCGCACGCGGCCCATCTGATCGGCGCTGTCGCCGGCTACCTTTTCGCGAAGTGGGAAAACTCAAGAGGACCATACAATGAACAACCGCGTTTTCAATACTGACCGCCGCATCAAACTCGGCATCTGGGGCCTTGGTCGAGGCCAGAACTTCGTCAACTCTGCCCGCGCGCTCAACATCGACGTCGTCGCCGGTTGCGACATCAACCAGTCGATGCGCGACGCCTTCACGCGCAACGTTCCCGGCGCATACGTCACGGACAACGAGGACGACTTCCTCGCGCAGGACTTCGACGCCGTCCTCGTCGCCACCTACTTCCCCGACCATGTGAAACACGCCATCAAAGCGCTTGAGGCCGGCAAGCATGTCATGTCCGAGGTCACCTCCTTCCAGACGCCAGCCGAAGGCGTGAAGCTCGTCGAGGCCGTCGAGAAGTCCGGCAAGATCTACCACCTTCTCGAGAACTACCCGTTCATGAAGGACAACATGTACCTCAAGAAGCTCTGGGACGAGGGCTTCTTCGGCGACTTCATCTACGGCGAGTACGAATACGTCCACTGCGCGCGGCAGCTTGCCTACGCCTACAACTTCTATGTCGACGGCAAGAACCTCCCCGTCGAGCCCGGCTGGGCCGTCCACAACTGGCGCGCCGCCCTCAACCCCCACAGCTACAACACCCACTCGCTCGGCCCGCTCATGGTCATCACCGGCCTTCGCCCCGTCGCCGTCGAGGCCTTCCCCAGCACCGTCCCGATGCCGGGCGGCCTCATCATCGGCGACAGGCCCGCGAAGGGCAGCGGGGCTTCGCTCGTCAGGATGTCGAACGGCGGCGTCATGCGCAACCTCATGGGGTCGATGACGATGGACAACCATACCGGCGGCCGCCTCTGGGGCACCAAGGCCGGCGCCGACAAGATGACCCGCGGCCATCTCCGCCTCTGCATCGGCGCCGACGGCGAGGGCTTCAAGTTCGAGGTCACGCCCGAATGGCCCGACGCCGAACTCGGCAAGCTCTGCGACGCGGCCGGACACGGCGGCGGCGACTTCTGGGAGCTCTACTACTTCGCCCGTGAACTGCTGACGGGCGAGAAGGGGCCGTGGAATGTCTACGCCGCGAGCGACGTCACCCTCGCCGGCATCCTCGCCGGGCGCAGCGCGCGCCGCAACGGCGAACCGCAGCGCATCCCCGACTTCAGGCTCAGGGAAGACCGCGACGCCTACCGCGACGACAACGGCGCCGACATCCCCCACTTCGACGCGGAGAACGGCTGCTTCCCGCCCGACGCCGACAAGGAGATCGTCAAGGACTTCAACGTGGTCATGCGCGACCTCTACCACAACTACGGCCTCATGCGCCAGGTCTTCACGGCCCTCCAGGGCATGAGCATCTACAAGTCGCTCACCAATCGCGCCGACCAGTACGAAATCGTGCGGAGCGTCGACACCCTCCGCCGCAACCTGCCCGAAATCGCCGCCGTCTGCCGCAAGGCCGAGCGCATCGCCAACGCCTACCCCGACTCCGTCGGCGGCGCCACCATCCGCTACGCCCTCGCCAACGCCCCGCTCGACAAGATCTACAACACCGAAAAGACCATTGCCGAGCTCGACGCTTGGCTCGCCGAAACATTGAAGAACGGCTAGACCCGTTCAGCATAACTTAGGAGAAAACCATGAGCAAAATCCACGTCACAATCTGGAACGAATACGTACACGAGCGCGCCGAGGGCGAATACGGCGAACGGCTCCGCAGCTTCTATCCGCAGGGCATGCACAACGCCCTCAAGGAGGAGCTGGCGGCCGACGACCTTGAAATCAGCGCCGTTTCGCTGGACATGCCCGAACAGGGGCTTCCGGACGACCTTTTGCAGAAGACCGACGTCCTCATGTGGTGGGGACACGTGGCCCACGGAAAGGTCGCGGACGAACTCGTCGACAAAATCCAGCAGCGCGTCCTTGCCGGCATGGGGCTGATTGTCCTCCATTCCGGCCACTACTCGAAGATCTTCCGCCGCCTCACCGGAACCTCATGTTCGCTCCGCTGGCGCGAACTCGGCGAGAAGGAGCGCGTCTGGGTCGTCGACCCGCAACACCCCATCGCCCGCGGCGTCCCCGACTCCTTCGTCGTCCCGAACACCGAGATGTACGGCGAACCCTTCGGAATCCCCGAGGACGCCCATCCCGTCTTCATGTCGTGGTACGAGGGCGGCAACCTCTTCCGCTCGGGCATCACCCTGCGCCGCGGCGCCGGCAAAATCTTCTACTTCTCGCCCGGACACGAGAGCTTCCCGATCTACCACAACCCCGACGTCGTCAAGGTCCTCGCCAACGCCGTGCGCTGGGCCGCGCCAGACCTCTCGCCGCAGAAGACCGACTGCTGGGACTGCGACCCCGCCGTCGAGCCGGTGAACACTTCGCGATAGGATTTGGCATGGACAAACTCGTGTCTGACACCCTTCGCGCGCTTGGAGAGCGCGGCTTCAAAACGCATTATTTCGAGTCAGCCTCAGCAATGCGCGACTTTGTGCTTCAAATGGTCCCCGCGACGGCCTCAGTTGGCTTCGGCGGATCCGTCACGACGGAGGAATTGGGCCTCTACGACGCGCTCAGGGAGCGGGGTTGCGCGGTCCATTTCCACTGGAAGGAACCGCGTGAAAACCGCGCCGCGGTCTTTGAGTCCGCACGCAAGGCGGACGTCTATATCATGAGCTCAAACGCCGTTTCAGCCGATGGCGCGCTGCTGAACATCGATGGCAACGGCAACCGCGTCGGGAGTCTCGTCGACGGACCGAATACCGTGTTTATCCTACTGGGAATCAACAAGTTAACGAAATCACGGGCTGCGGCGATGACTCGTGTCAAAACCATCGCGTGCCCTTCCAATGCGCGTCGGCTCGGCCTCGACACCCCTTGCGCCCGCACCGGCGCGTGCGCCGACTGCCGCTCCCCGCAGAGGATGTGCAACTACATTGTATGGACGGAGGCCCCTCGCAAGGGCGCGACCGTCCATGTCTGCGTTGCGGCTTGTCAATTGGGCTTCTAATGCGTATTCGGGCGAAAAATTCGCCCGAAATTTTTTTATTGCTTTTTTTCGTAAAATAGAGGATTCTTATTTCATGCCTTGGAAATCACTCCTTGGCAAAACCCCCAACAGGAGAACTCATAATGGCCACTAAGAAACCCGCTGCGAAGCCCGCAGCCAAGCCCGCCCCCAAGAAGGCCGCCAAGATCGTCGTCCCGACGACCAAGGGCGCCATCCTCGCCGAAATCGCCGCCAAGGCCGGCATCACCAAGGCCCAGGCCGAAGCCGCCTACGGCACGCTTCTCGCCATCGCCTACGCTGGCGCCAAGCTCCCCGCTGGCATCACCCTCCCTGGCCTCGCCAAGCTCAGCGTTGGCAAGCGCGCCGCCCGCACCGGCGTCAACCCCAAGACCAAGGAAAAGATCAAGATTCCAGCCGCCAAGATCGTCAAGGTCAAGGCTCTCAAGGCCCTCAAGGACGGCGTTCTCTAGTTCGAACCGAGGACAACAAAGCAAAAGAGGCCGCAGCTAGCTGCGGCCTCTTTTGCTTTTTCAGTTCTCAGTTCCTGGTTCTCAGTTCCTGGTTATAGAACTTTGAACTTTGAACTTTGAACTAAAAAGGGTAGAATATGGGACGTGTGAATTGAGGCGCCAATGAAAAACTACTTCGAAAAGTCATACTTCGACAACGCAACGGCGGCACTGCCGCGTTCATGGTTCGACTTCAAGCCAGAAATCGGCGTAATCCTCGGATCGGGCTGGGGGCGCACGCTCCTCGACGAGCCGTACCTCGGCTCCGTTTCCTACGCCGACATTCCCGGCTACGGCGCGAGCACCGTGGCCGGCCACGCCGGCGAGGCGCGCATACTCACAGTTGGCGGACACCATGTCATCGCCTTCTGCGGGCGGCGCCATTTCTACGAGGGCGAGGGCTGGGGTCCCGTCGTCATGCCGGTTGAACTAATGCGACGCCTCGGCGTGAAGCGCGTCCTCCTCACCAACGCGGCGGGCGCGGTCAATCCCGCGCTCAACCCGGGCGACATGCTCGTCATCCGCGACCACGTCAACACAACCGGCCTCAATCCACTGCAAGGGCCGGTCTATCCTGGCTGGGGCACGCGCTTTCCCGACCAGTCCGAAGTCTACTCGAAGGAACTGGGCGACGCCATGCAGGCGACGGCCCGCAAGATGGGCATACGCCTCCCCGACGGCATCTACGCCTTTACATCGGGCCCGTGCTTCGAGACGCCCGCCGAAATTCGCGCCTACGGAATCTGGGGCGTTGACGCAGTTGGCATGTCCACAGTGCCCGAGGCGATTGTCGCAAACGCCGCAGGCATGAAGGTCTCGGCGCTCAGCTGCATCACGAACATGGCCGCCGGCATCGCCGGCCAGCGCCTCTGCCACGAGGAGGTCATGGAGGCGACAGCCGCCGCCGCGCCACGCATGGGCAGTCTCCTGATGTCCGTTCTGGCTTCATAACCAACAACCGAAGAGGAGAAAACCATGGGAACAACTATCGTTGTCATCATCGCGCTAATCGTCGTCGCCGTCATGGCCGTGGCCGGACCGTACAACGCGCTCGTCACGCTCCGCCAGCGCTACAAGAACGCCTTCGCGCAGATCGACGTCCAGCTCAAACGCCGCTACGACCTCATCCCCAACCTCGTCGAGACCGCAAAGGGCTACATGAAGCATGAGCGCGAAACGCTCGAGGCCGTTGTCGCGGCGCGCAACCAGGCCGTCACGGCAACCCGCGCGGCGTTAAGCGACCCGGGCGGCGAAGAGTCGATGGCCTCCTTCAACCGCGCCGAAGGCAACCTCGGCGGGGCGATGCGACGCATGATGCTCCTCGTCGAGAACTACCCCGATCTCAAGGCGAGCCAAAACATGCTCGCCCTCCAGGAGGAGCTGGCCTCGACCGAAAACAAGGTCTCCTTCGCGCGGCAGTCCTACAACGACGCCGTCACGGCCTACAACACCAAGCGCGAGGTCTTCCCGACGAACATCGTCGCGCGTTTCTTCAACTTCGGCCCCGCCATCCTTTTCGAGGTCACGGACGCCGTCGAGCGCGAGGCGCCAAAGGTCCAGTTCTAGCCTGTCCCCACATTGGACTTCTTCGAACAGCAGGAGGCCGCGCGAAAGAGGACGGGGCGTCTCGCCCTCCTCGTCGTTCTCGCCGTCGCCGCGACGGTGCTGATGACCTGCCTTGCGGTCTGCTTCGCGTGGACGTTGTGCGTCTTCCTTGACGACGCCCAGAACACGAACGACTTCTGGGCGGTGTTCCGCTCGACCGCCGTCGAAACCTCGGTCGGCTTCATGTCCGCTTTCACGACGCTGGCCGTCGTCTCCTGCGCGTTCCTCTGGCGTCACCACACCCTTCGACGCGGTGGCGCCGCTGTCGCGGAGGCAATGGGCGGTACGCCCGTCAATCCGCAGACGACCGACCTTGAGGAACGGCGGCTCCTCAACGTCGTCGAGGAGATGGCCATTGCCGCCGGCGTGCGCGTCCCTAAGGTCTACATCCTTAAGCGGGCGCGCGGAATCAACGCCTTCGCCGCAGGCTATTCGTCGGACGACGCGGCTGTCTGCGTCACGGCCGGGCTGCTCGACACCTTCACGCGCGACGAGATGCAGGCCGTCATCGGCCACGAGTTCAGCCACATCCTGAACGGCGACATGCGACTCAACATCCGCCTCGTGAGCATCCTCTTCGGCATACTCGCGATCAGCGTCGCCGGCAAGACGATCCTGCGACTGCTCTTCGGAGGCGACGGCTACTCCGGGCGGCCTGGCGCCATTCGCTTTTTCGGCAGTTCCGGCTCCTCCCGGCGCAACGGCAAGGGAGGCGGAGGCGCGCTCATCATTCTTGCGCTCATCCTCCTCGGCGTCCAGCTCTGGCTCATAGGGCTCGTCGGCCACTTCTTCGCACAGCTCATCCAGTGCGCCATCTCACGCCAGCGCGAATACCTGGCCGACGCCTCGGCCGTGCAGTTCACGCGCAATCCGTCCGCGCTCGTGAGCGCGCTCAAGTGCATCGGCGCCGAATCATACGGCGGTCTCATCGGCACGCCCGGCTCGGCGGAGGTCGCCCACATGCTCTTCGCCCAGGAGCGCCCCTCGCTCTTCGACACGCACCCGCCCCTCTCCGAGCGCATCCGCCGCTACGAGCCAAGCTTCAACGGGAACTACGGCAAGTCGCGCCGCAAGAAGCAGACGGCCGCCAAACCGCCCGCCGGCGCCGCCACGCTCAACCACCGCGCCTTCCGTGCCGCCTGCCTTGCCGAAATCATCGCCAACCACGCCGAGGCGCCGCCGCTGGACGACGCCGACAACCGCGCCCTCCACACCGTTCCCGCAGCGACGGCATGTCTGCTTGCCTTCGCCATCGACTGGCGGCACCAGGCGAACCTCGACATCCAGCGGCAAATGGCGTTGAACGGCTTTCTTTCGACCATCGCCTCTTCGGCGCGGATCGATCCCGCTACGTTGCTTGCGACATGGATCCGCAAGTCCGCGTCGTGGAACTCCGCCACGCGTCGTGCCGCGTGCGAAATCGCCGCGTCGACACTGCGGACGCTCGACGCCGCCGACCGCGCCCTGCTCGTGGCGGACATCACCCGCATCGCGGACTCTGACAGCATCCGCACCCCCTTTGAATTTGCGCTCCTCTCCCTGCTGCGCCGCCGCCTGACGGAGACGGACGCCGGACTCAACTACACCCCGGTGCATCCTTCTAAGCTCACGCAGGAGGCCGCCACCGTCCTCTACGCAATCGCCCACTACGCGGGGAACGACGAAGCCGTTCGCCAGGCCTGGGAAGCCGCCGCCGAGAACTACCCGCTCGTCGCGTCGATGACGCCGAAGGCCGAGTGGCTGCACAGCGTGAAGGACATCGAAAAGGCGCTCGTCGCCCTACGCCGCCTTCCGCCGATGTGGAAGGGCGAATTCCTCAAGGCCTGCCGCGCCGCAATCGCCGCGGACGCACTCATCACCGAAGACGAGGCCGAATTCCTCTACGCCGTCGCCGACGGCATCCACGCGCCAGCATAGCGGCGGAAACCTCTCCCCACTCCGTCACGGTGCGCTTTCCCGACATGCCGGATGTTGGATTTTGGCATACCACCGGCGGGCTAAACGGATCGTATAATTTTCGCCAAACAAATTGCGCCAATCGGTTATAAATATATGGGGTTGTTATCATAACGCCAACCTCCTGGCGCAATGGACATCGTAGAGGAAATAAGAAGAGACCGCGAGAGCGGGGCCAAAAGACTTGTCAGTGAATACAGGGCAGGTCTTCTGACCTTGGCGCTCCGCTTCTGCAACGACGCCTCCGACGCCGAAGAACTGGTGAACCGCACTTTCGCCGAAGTCGTGGCCAACATAGACCGGTACGCCGAGCAATCGGCATTCTTCGGATGGATGTGCCAGATTCTTTCCAATCTCCACGCCAACGACTGTCGGCGAAAGGCCAATGCCAACACCATCTACCCGGGGGATGTCCCCGACATCGCGGACGGCAATGCCCAGGACGCCGTTTTCAGCAACCTGGACCATGAATTCCTGCACGCGGCAATCGAGCAATTGCCACAGGATATCCGCAAGGCGGTCGTGCTTCACTATTTTGTCGAAATGCCAGTGCGGGAGGTCGCGCGCGTATTGAGCACGCCCGTGGGCACTGTCGCCTGGCGTCTGCATTGCGCAAGGGAAATCCTTTCGGCCAAATTAAACGCGAAGGCGCGCGAAACGGCGAAGAAGCCGGGAGGCAAAGCGCTGCTCATAGCGCTCGCGTTGGCGGCGCTCTCTGCCATCGGCGCGGCGGTTGTGACCGCCGTGAGCGATGCACGGAATACTCCCCCCGCCCTCTCGGCGGGCACCCCCCTCTCGGAGGGGGGATATGATGCGCAAGATTCAAGCCCCCTCCGAGAGGGGGCTGTCGCCGAAGGCGACTGGGGGAGTACTGCGTCTGCTGCCGACTCCTCCACTCCTCCACTCACCCATTCCTCCACTCCTCCACTTTCATCAACAACAGGAGAAACCATGAACGCATCAAAGTCAACCGCCGCCATCCTCGCCTCCGCGTCGTTGGCGCTTACGGCCGCGACCCCCGCCATGGCCGAACTCGTCACCTACGACGGCACGGCGCAGACAATCAGCGCCGACACGCACTACGAGGTGCTGGTCGTCTCGGCGGCCACCACGCTCACCATCGCCCAGGGCGCCACGCTCACCGTGGACGAGGACATCGGCAACGCGCAGCTCACCAAGGCCGGTGCCGGAACGCTGGCGGTGAAGAACTTCTCCGCCAACTCGCAGATCACCGCCTCGGCCGGCACCGTTCGCTTCGCCGCCGGCGGCCCGACGGACACCACCGTCTTCGACGGCACGGACACGTTCTTCCATGTCGACGCCTCGGCTGGCGCCTCCATTACGACAGCCGGAACGCTGGGCGGCAACACGCTCGTTTCGCAGTTGGCCGATATCCGCGGCGCCGGACATCCGACGGCTTCGCCCGTCGGCGGAACCGGAACGCAGTTCAACAAGCCGTGGATCGACGCGGGGGCACTCAATGGCCTCAACGTCCTTGACTTCGGCACGTATTGGAAGACGGGCACGGCCGAGGACGGCTACGGCGCGGCGCTCTGCTGGAGCGACGGTTCGTCGGCCATTCAAGAAGTGTTTGTAGTCCAGGCCGACGCCCACAACTGCCGCAGCCAGTTCCTGCTGGGCTGCAAGTGGCCGGAGAACAACTCCGGGCGCACCTACGACTACCACCGCGGTTCCTCCGGCGCCCTCTTCAACACCTCGTATTCTAGCGCCAACATCCGCAACGGCTCCATCTACGTTGATGGACTGTCTGCCACCGCGGCGACCGTCCCGTCCGACGGCTTCCACGTCTTCCGCCTCGTCCAGAGCGGCGCGACGAAGGCTTCGGCCTTCGCGGACGACCGCGAGGTGCAGGGCCGGGGGGGCATCCGCCTCGCCGAGGCCATCGTCCTCACGGCGAACCTCGACGCCGTTTCGAGCCGTCGCCTGGAGATGCGCCTCCAGCAGAAGTGGCTCCCCGGCGAGCGCTCCATCGCGAATCTCTCGATTTCAAGTGGCGCAACCTTGACGGTGGACGATGGCGTCAGGATCATCGCCAAGGGCGGGACGCTCAACCCGTCCGCCGTGATCACCGGCGCGGGCGAGGCGCAGTATGAGGTCTCCGCCTACCAGTATTCGCATCCCGCGAAATCCGTCGCGAAAATAGGCTCGGCGACTGTCGGTCTCCGCGCTTCGGCGGCCCGCCGCGTCCGCGTCGATGGCGGGACGCTCTCCATCGTCACCGCCGCCTCTAAGCTCACGCCCGCCCTGCACCTCGATGCCTCGCATTCGGGGTCGATCACAATGAACAGCGGGAAGGTTCAGTATTGGAAAGACATCGTGACGTTGAACTCGTCGAGCGAAAAGATGGCGCGGCAATATACGGCCGCGCAAATGCCGCTCCTGAGGGAGAACGCGCAGAACGGCCTCGCCGTCGTCGATTTCTGCGAAATCTACCGTTCCGGACGCTGGCCGTCCGCCAACACGCCGATGAACATGGCGCTTTCCGCCGAACTCACGACGGTGCGGGACGCCTTCCTCGTCGTGGCGGACACGGACGACGCGCGGTCGGCGGTCTCCAACGAGAGCCTTCTCCCTCAGTTCCTGCTCGGGCACGGCTCGGCCTACGACTTCCACCGGACCGGCTCCGGGCAATTTGGAATCCTTAACTTGTCATACGGGTGCGGGACAAGCGCCAGCACCACATTGGCGCTTGACGGAGCGTCCGCCGCGCGGAACGACGCGCTTCCCGAGGGTTTCCACCTCGTGCGCATCTCGCCCGCGAGCAACGCGAAGGTGAACCAGCTCTGCAAAGAGCGTTCGGGCAATGCCTACGGCGGCCTGAAATACGGCGAAATCCTGCTCTACACCGGCGCGAAGCTCTCCGACGCCGAGGCGGCGGACGTGACGGACTACCTGCTCAACAAGTGGGGACTTCCGAACGCCGACCACACGGGCGTCGCCTACGAGTCGCTGGAGATCGCCGAAGGGGCCACGCTGGCTCTGCCGCCGTATTCCTCGACGGCGGCGCTCGCCGGCGCCGGAACCGTGAACGGCGACCTTGCGCTCGCCGACGGATTCTCGCTCAAGGTCTCCGCCGACACCCCGCTCGCCGTGACGGGTACGCTTACGCTCCCCGCCTCCGGGACGGTCGAGATTTCCGGCAACGTCCTCTCCTACGCGAATGGCGATGTCGTGACGCTCGTTTCAGCAACCTCGGTCGCCGGCGTCACGTCGGCGCGCTACAGGGTCGCGGGCGACTTCGCGACGGACAGGCGCACAGTGCAGGTCTTCGCCGATGCCGAAGGAATCAAGGCGCGCATCCTTCACCACCCCTTCATCATCATTATCAGGTAGATGTGTTTGCCTTTTGCCCATTTTCCAGGGACGTTTCCGTGAAACGTCCGTGCGGCCGCGCCATGGGCGCGTCCCTGCCAGTAGCATTCTGCATTCTGCATTCCGCATTCTGCATAGCGGTTGCCGCGCCGATTCGCATCGAAGTGTCGTCCGGCGCGTCGCTGGCCGATGTGCGCGACTGTGTCAGGGAGCGTTCGCCCGCAGACCGAAGCCGGGCCGTCGAGGTCATCCTCGCCCCCGGCGAATACGTTCTGCCAGAAGGTCTCGACCTCGTCTCCGGCGACGGCGGCGTCTCGGCGGAGACGCCGGTCGTCTGGCGCGCGGCAAGTCCGGGTTCCGTGCGCATCGTCGGTGCGCGGCGCATTCCGTCGCAGTCGTTCCGCAAGGTCACGGACGAGGCGTTGCTTGCGCGGCTTCCCGAGGAAGGGCGGGGCCGCGTCTGGGCCGCGACGCTCGAAAATCCGGGAGGGCCCGGCATCGTCCGGGCAGCAGCCTCTTCCTCGATTGCGCCGCTCCCCGACGTCTTCGAGGATGCCCCGCAGCCAACGGTCTTCTTCGGCAATGTTCCCGGCCATCTAGCCGCCTGGCCCAACGGCGACGAGTGGGCTACCTTTACGGAGCGCGTGGACCGCGGGACGCCTGTGACGTTTGGCAAAAACACCCTTTGGCGCGGCGGTGCCTTCATTTGGTCGCACCCGCGTGCGGCGCGGTGGGATTTTTCGGAAGGCGTCTGGCTCAACGGCTACTTCACCCACGACTGGCGCAACTGCACCGCCCGCGTCGGCTCCTACGGCAGCGAAAACGGCACGAACGACGTGATGCGCATTGCGGGCGACATCCCCTACGGCGTTCTTGCCGGCACCTGGGGACGCAAGGAGCGCCGCTTCAAGGCGGTCAACCTCTTCGAGGAACTCGACGAGCCGCTCGAATGGTGGATAGACCGCGAACGCGGCGTACTCTACCTCGTTCTGTTGACGGAAACTGCCGACATCCGCGTCGCGTTCTCCGACAAGCCCCTTCTGCGCGGCGCGGGCATCGCGAACCTACGCTTCGAGGGAATCGTCTTCGCCTGCAACCACGGGCCGTTCGTCTCCTTTGATTCGCCGCACGGCGTCACGTTCCGCAACTGCCGCTTTATGGGCACGGCGTCCGACGCCATCGTCCTAAAGGGCGACGCGCGGGACACGACGGTCTCAGACTGCGAAATCGCCCACTGCGGCGCGGGCGGCATCAGGCTCTCCGGCGGTGACCGGCGCGCGCTCACGCCGTCCGGCTCGGTCATAGAGAACTGCCGCATTCACGACTTCGGCATCTTCAGGCGCACATACGCCGGTGGCGTCCGGCTGGAGGGCTGCGGCCACGTCCTGCGCGGCTGCGAAATATGGGACGCCCCGCACACGGCGGTCTTCTGGGAGGGCAACGACATGCTCCTCGAATCGAACGA
>JAEEGG010016305.1_pt1 | contig 15441 bp, 6 predicted proteins | sample 9134161 | NCBI WGS metagenome assembly JAEEGG01 (sample SAMN16246543, study PRJNA631951) | gut metagenome | biome: gut microbiome; feature: rumen; material: CR-attached | host: Bos | place: Iran: Karaj | collected 2018-10
GAACCTTCAAGGTCAATGGCGATACCTACGTTGCCGGCGACATCTTCGCTGAGCAGAACGACGGCTCAATGGCTGCTACCATCGAGCTGTCGAAGAGCGCTCCTATGGTATCGGCTACCAATCCGCTGACCGACCTTGTTGCTGACAACGGCGAGATTGGCGAGGTGACCTATAGTGGAAGTGAGACCAGCTGCACCGTGACCATTCCTGTCACGCTGGGCGAAAACACACTCAACTACGTGGCTAACTTCGTTCAGAAGCCCGACTTTACCCTCACTTATTATAACACTGACGGAACCTCAATGGGTACGCAGCAGGTGGAGAAGGATGCTGCCATCGGAGCCTTTGCCTACGACTTCAACGCTGCTACCGCAGCCGAGGGTCAGAAAGTGCGCGGTTGGTTCGTAGCAGCCGACGGTGGTCGCAAGTTCACCGCAGCCGACGTGATTACCGCCAACACTGCTCTCTACGCTGTTCAGACACCCATCGAGGTGCAGAGCCCCAATGAGCGCTACACCTTCGCCCTGAACGATCAGTACTTCTATGCCGAGGACCACGAAGCCTTCGAACCTGTAGGCAGCGGCAAGTTCCATGATGCCACTCACGGATGGGTGTTCGCTAATGGCGACAAGGTGAACCTCCTTGTGGGCGGCAATGCCAACATCGTGCTCTACCTGTGCAACTACAGCAGCGAGACAGCCATCACGCTGACCAACGCAGCTGAAGAAGAAGTAGCCAAGATTGAGAACGCAAAGGTGACCCCCGACGGAGCCATCCAGACCTTGAGCTATACGGGTGAGGCAGGAATTGTGACACTCCATTTCAATGGCACATGCTACGTTCACAAGCTGATCATTGCCAACCAGGCTGAGCCTCTCTACACCTACAATGCTGAGACGAGAACCTACAGCGTAGTGGCCGGAAAGACAGCCGGACTGCTGGGCGCACTCGACATGGCCAACAGCTCTGGCAACGCTACCATCTATCTGCCCAATGGCACATACGATCTGGGCAACGAATGCTTGACCACCATCTCAGGCGAGAACATCACCATCAAGGGTGAGAGCCAGGAGGGTGTCATCATCCAGAACCTGCCGAAAGCCGAGGGCATTGGCGTAACCGCTACATTCCTTAACACCAGCAATTATCTCACACTGGAGAAGCTCACGCTGAAGAATGCCTATCCCTACTACGATCCCAACACGGGCAAGGCTGCTGCCAGCGCCGGACGTGCCGTTTGCCTGCAAGACAAGGGCAACTATACCGTATGCCGCAACGTGACCATGCTCTCTTATCAGGACACCTACTACAGCAACAACTCGAAGGGTCAGTTCTACTTCGACAACTGTGAGATTCACGGTCTGGTTGACTTCATTTGCGGCGGTGGCGACGTGTTCTACGAGAAGACCACCTTCTATCTGGAGAGCCGCGAGGCAAACGAGGGTGTAGGCGACGTAACGATCGCTGCTCCCAACGGTGCAAAGGAGTTTGGCTACGTGATGGACAGCTGCGTAGTTGACTGCCATTCCAAGACCTTCAACTGGGGCCGCTCATGGGGCTCCTTCTCTGGTCTGGTATGGATGAACACCACGCTGAAGCAGCCTTCAGCTATCGTCAGCAGCCGCTTCACCGCAGCTGGCATGAACAGCGCTGCCGACGGTTTCTATGAGTACAACACGCTCAACGAGGCAGGCGAGACCATTTCTCCATCCACTAATGTCATCAAGTTCACCCACGCCACTGGCAACAAGGAGTACGAGACCATCCTCACCGCTGAACAGGCTAAGGGCTATGCCAAGGCTATCGTGTTCGAAGATGCTCCCGAAGAGTTCAAGACTCGTGTAGGACTCGGCGAAAAGCCCACTGCCATCAGCAGTGCCGTCAAGAGCAACACGCAGGAAGATGTTATCTACAACCTACAGGGTGTGCGCGTGCAGAAAGCGAACAAGGGCCTCTACATCATCAACGGCAAGAAGGTCATGGTGAAGTAAAAGTTCCCTGAAAAGAAAGATTCCAATGAGGAGGAAGGCCGAGCATGGTCTTCCTCCTTATTATATTGTATAAATCATCACATGACCAAGTATCGGTCATCGTGTGACCAAGTATCGGTCATCATGTGACCAAGCATCGGTCTCAGAATGACCATGCAAGGGTCGCGACATGACCATAGAAGGGTCGTGACATGACCTCTTGTCGGTTGCCTCTCAACCAACCAAACATCACAATCACAAAGTGCAGCTGTAACAATGAGTTAGTTTTTTTAATTGTTAGGACTTTTTTTTAGCTAAACTTACTTTTTTTAAAATTGTTTTTCGTACTTTTGCAAACACTAACTAAACCAATCACTATTTCACCAATCATTCGGATTGATTAACAGACTGTTAAGGCTTATACCTAAAAAAAAGAATATTAATATTAATTTTAAACATTTTGATTTATGTCATTTAAACTAAAGAGTATCAGAACGGCGCTCACGCTTGCTTTCCTCATGTTTGTAGGTAGCATCATGGCGCAGACCGTAAAGGTCAACGTGAAAGACTCGAGCGGTGAACCTGTCATCGGAGCCAGTGTGCTGGAAAAAGGCACACGCAACGGCGGCATTACCGATCTCGACGGTAACTTCTCTATCAAGCTTACGGGCAAAAATTCCATCACCATTTCCTACATCGGCATGAAGACAAAGACAGTCGATGTGAAGGGCAAGACCTCAGTGAACGTTGTACTGGAAGACGACAACACTACCCTGAACGACGTGGTGGTAATCGGTTACGGTACAGTGCGCAAGAAGGACCTGACCGGTTCTGTTGCTTCGCTGAGTGCCGACAAGGTGGCTGCCATTCCCGTATCAAATGTAAGCGAAGCCATGACTGGTAAGCTGGCTGGTGTGAACATCACGACTACTGAAGGTTCACCCGATGCCGATATCAAAATTCGCGTTCGTGGCGGTGGTTCTCTTTCGCAGGACAACTCACCTCTTTATATTGTTGACGGCTTCCCCGTATCCAGCATTGGCGACATTGCTCCCTCTGAAATCGAGAGCATCGACGTGCTGAAGGATGCATCTTCTACAGCCATCTATGGTGCTCGTGGTGCCAACGGTGTTATCATCATCACCACAAAGAGCGGTAAGGAAGGTAAGGTTCAGGTGAACTTCAACGCATCTCATGGTTGGAAGAAGATCACGAAAGAAGTGAAGGTCATGGACCCCTACAACTTCGCTTCATACCAGTATGAACTGGGCAACACGGGCTATGGAAACTATGAGGACCTTGACATCTGGAAGAGCATTGAAGGAACCGACTATCAGGACGAGCTGTTCGGACGCACTGGACACCAGAACCAGTACAACGTCAACGTCAGCGGTGGTAACAAGGACATCAAGTTCAACGTGGGCTTCAACCACAACGACGAAAAGAGCATCATGCTAGGTTCTGGATATGCTAAGAACAACGTCAGTGCTAAGTTGAACGCCAACTTAAACAAGTGGTTAACTTTCGACTTCAACGGTCGTCTGTCATTCACGAAGCTCGACGGTCTGAATGGCGGTGCCGACACCAATGAAAGCAATGCAGCCAACTCTGTGGTTGCCAACACCGTGCGTTGGGCACCCGTCCAGAGCCTCACGAGCAACAGCGATGAGGACGAAGCCAACTCAACAGCCAACCGCCGTACTCCCTTCCAGCGCATCTCAGCCACCTACAAACTGCAGGACCGTTTCCAGCAGTCTTACAATGCAGGCCTCAACTGGAAACCGTTCAAAGGATGGACCTTCCGTACTGAATTTGGTTACACATGGAAGCGTGATGAGACCGACCAAGCTTGGGGATCAGACGCTACAGTCAATTCACGTTTCGGATATAACGGAGCTCCTCAGGCTCAGTTCGTCCGCATGAACTACCAAGACTGGCGCAATGCCAACACTGTGACTTATGACAACAAGAAACTGTTTGGTGGTCGCGACCATCTGAATGTGCTCATAGGTCAGGAATGGAGCAGCTCTAAGAAGACCACACGCACCAGCACCTCGGTGAACTTCCCCACCTCAATGACGATAGACGAAGTACTGGCAAACACTTCTGCCGGATTGGCTTTGCCCAACGAGAGCAGTATTGCTGCCAAGGAAAATATGCTGTCATTCTTCGGACGTATCAACTATACCTTTGCTGAGCGCTATTTGGCTACTTTCACCATGCGTGGTGACGGTTCCAGCAAGTTCGGTAAAGGCCACCGCTGGGGCATCTTCCCCTCACTGGCACTGGCTTGGCGCATCAGTGAAGAGAGTTTCCTGAAGAATGCCGACTGGCTGGACAACCTGAAACTCCGCTTGAGCTTTGGTACAGCAGGTAACAACCGTATCAACAGCGGTCTGATTATTACCACTTACTCTATGGCAGGCAACACTGCAAAGGCACCCTTCTTCAATGGCGAGCGTGCTTCTATGCTGGAGCGTGGCACTTATCTCTATAATCCCGACCTGAAGTGGGAGACCACCATTACTCGTAACGTAGGTATCGACTTTGGCTTCCTGCACGGACGCATCAGTGGTACTCTCGACCTCTATTGGAACACCACGAAAGACCTGCTCATGCAGACAATCATTCCTTCAAGTTCTGGTTACAGCTACCAGTTCCAGAACTTCGGTAAGACATCGAACAAGGGTGTTGAACTGACGCTGAACGCTGGCATCCTCGACTTGAAGAAATTCAAGCTGAACTTCAACTTCAACATTTCTTACAACAGCAACAAGATTGACGAACTGAACCTGGAGAATCCTTGGCAGAGCAGCGGATGGAGTGGCAGCACTCTGTCGAAGTACGAGGACTACCGTGTAGAGGCAGGTGGCCGTTTGGGCGAAATCTGGGGCTACAAATACAACGGATTCTATACCGCTTACGACCCTGTGAACAATCCTAACGGACAACTCATTCTGGACGGAAACACATGGAAACTGCGCGACGGTGTGAACGACAACAGCTACAAGTTGTTCGAAGCCCTCTACCCTGGTGCTCCCCGTGTAGAAGTTGACGAGAACGGTGATCCTCTCAAGCAAAGACTGGGCAACACGATTGCTCCCACAAGCGGAGGCTTTGGACTTGACGGCAGCTATGAAACCAAGATCGGTACATTCGACTTCAACGTATTCCTGAACTACTCACTGGGCAACAAGCTCATCAACGGTACGAAGTTGGCAAACGCTTTCTATGCTGGTTCGCAGAAGGACTACAACCTGGTCAACGACTTCAACCTGGACAATCGTTACAAATGGATTGATCCCAACAATGGCCTCAACATCGGACGTCCCTCCAGCTCTACCATTTCAAGCTATGGCGGTAGCGATGCCCTCATTGCACGTCTGAATGAGTTGAATCAGGGTGCCAACATCTACAACCCCGCAGCTGTAGCTAAGATGCAGCTCATCGACTATGCCGTCGAGAATGCATCGTTCCTGCGTCTGCAGAACGTGACCATCGGCTATACCCTTCCCAAGAAGTGGGTGAAGGCAGCCTACATCGAGAATGTGCGTATCTATGGAACCGGCTATAATCTGCTGTGCTTCACCAAATACTCTGGCTATGACCCCGAGGTTGACACTAGCAGCAAGAAGAACCCGATGACACCGGGTGTTGACTATGCAGCCTACCCAAAGAGCCGCAGCTATGTATTAGGTATTAATGTGACATTCTAAAAAGAAGGGAGACATTTTTTATGAAAAAGATATTTTCAATTTTTGCAATTACAACAGGCGCGCTGATGTTCGCATCATGCTCTGACTTCCTGGATCAGACATCCGAGTCAGAACATACCGACGGTGATGTTTGGGAATCGACCTACTACACCAGTCTGCGCGTCAATAAGCTTTATGGTGCCTTAGGCCAAGACCGCACCTATTCGCAGGACCTGGCTATCGTTTGGAATATGAACAGCGACTGCGAACTGGTCGACGGACTGGGCAACAATGCAACGGTAACGAGCAGTGAGCGTGGTGCCATGAACTTCAACATGGATCCAGGATGGACGAAGATTAACGACCTCTGGACCGCTATGTATGGCATTGTTGAGGATGCCAACGTCAACATCAAGAACATTAGGGAAAGTTCGCTCTTCACCTCAGGCAGCAAGACCAATAAGGAACTCATGCAGCGCTATCTGGGCGAATCGCTCACCCTGCGTGCTATGATTTACTTCGACCTCGTCAGAATCTTTGGTGACATTCCTTTCAAGACCGAAGTTTCAAACAGCGACTTAGGTAACGTTTATTTAGGCAAGACCGATCGTGACGAGATCATGGACAAGCTGATGACCGACCTTGAGGAAGCTATTACATATCTTCCTTGGGCCGACGATGCCACCAACTTCACTACCGAGCACGTGACCAAGGGTTATGCCCACGGTCTGCTGGCTCAGATTGCCCTGACAAAGGCAGGATGGGCTATTCGTGAAGCAGCAAAGCCTGGATATGAGACAGCTTCGAATGCTAACGACAAGACCATCAGCGACGGTACCTATCCTACACAGCGTCCCGATGCTGCTACTCGCAACGCCCTCCTGCAGAAAGCTATCGACCACTTTGCTAAACTCATCAGCAGTGGCAAGCACAACCTGAACCCCTCATTCGGAAACGAGTGGTATCTCATCAATCAACTCACGCTTGACCAAACTTATCGTGAGAACATCTTCGAGATGCCAATGGGTGAGAACTACACAGGTGAGCTGGGCTATACAGTAGGTGTGCGTCTCAATGGCAAGACCACAGAATACGGCTATAGCAACTCTACAGGTAAGATGAAGGTTACCGCTCCCCTCCTCTATTCTTATGAGGCAGGCGACACACGCCGCGACATCACCATTTCTCCCCTGGAGATCAAGGAGGATGATGGCAAGACGGTTGAGACAATGCTGGGCAACGCTCCCTTCGGTCTCTACGTAGGCAAGTGGGATCCCCGCAAGATGAACGCTGGATGGTTGGCTAACAACCTGGTAGCTGAGGCTAAGCACTTCACTGGCATCAATCCCGTCAAGATGCGCTTTGCCAACGTGCTCCTGTGGTTTGCCGAGGCCATGAACGAGCTCTACGGACCTACAGCTGTCAATGCTACCTGCGGTCTTTCAGCCTACGATGCTCTGGCTAAGGTTCACAATCGCGCCTTCACAGTCAACACAGGCACCGATGAAAAGCCAGCACTCGTCAACAACCCACAAGATGCCAACACCTTCCTGACCACTGCCAAGAGCGGACAGGATGCCATGTTCGAAGCCATTGTGAAGGAGAATATGTGGGAGTTTGCCGGTGAGGGATTCCGCAAATACGACCTTATTCGCTGGAATCTGCTCTATGCTAAGATTAAGGAGTTCAAACAGCAGTACATAAACGACCTCACAAATGGTGTGTATCAAGCTGACATCTACTTCAATTACAAGAATGATGCAAAGACCAAGATTGACATGAGCACCATCACATGGAACGGCCTGCCCACAGGTAAGACCGCTGCCGATTATGCTGGAACTGTCAAGTCGTTTGGCTCTTCCAAGACTGATACCGGCAAGGACACCCAGGTGGACACCAACCTGCCCAGTATCTCAAGTGGTCTGACAGGCGAATACGGTGTGACCGTCAACGTGAAGAACCGTTATCTCATGCCTATAGGTTCGACCACGATATCAGCCTCTAACGGCAAATTGCACAACTCCTACGGTTATAGCGACTAATTATGAGTAAACAAAAAAAAGCAAAAACAATGAAAATGAACAATAAAATTCTAAGCATCGCGTCGGCAATGGCTTTAGGACTCACGATTAGTTCGTGCACCGAAAAGCAGGATTGGAGCACAGACAGCTCAACCGACCGCCTGTTTACGGCCCTCGGCGATATCACCATCACTGCTGAGGAGACCAAGGCTTATGTAGAGTTCAAAACCGTTCCCAATGCCACTCACTACATCATTGAGGTGAGCAAGGACTCACTCTACGACGGAATTGTCCAGGGAGCATCTCCCACATCAGTTGTATATGGTGCAGACAAAAGCATTGTAAAGTCAGACACTATTCGCAATCTGGATAACGACACTCGCTATTATCTGCGTATGAAGTCGGTATCCGATTCGAAGGAGTCGAAGTGGCTCTATTATAAGAGAAGCAATGGACTCGGAACTTTCAAGACCAAGGCAGAACAGCTGTTCAATGACGTACCAAACTCAGACCGTTCGGAGAATAGCATCCGTCTCACTTGGGCCAAGGGCGCAGAAGTATCAGCGATCTCTGTTTACAAGAGCGATGCACTGGCAGACTCTATCCTACTCAATGCCACAGCCAAGGCCAACTGTGAATATACTTTCACAGCTCTGACGCCATCGACATCTTATAAGTTCTTCATTTGGAACGGAAATGTGAAGCGTGGTGAGCTGACGGTTCAGACGACTGCTGCAATGCCTGCTGGCGACTACAAGAAGATTTTGACTGCCGAGGAGACTCTTATCAGCCAGAAGATGCTCGACGAAATTGCTGCACAGGCTGCTTTAGATGGAAAGACGAGCTATGGTGTGACCCTGGGTATTCCTGCTGATGCCACTATCGAATTCCACGGAGTGAGCGAAGCCGGAGATAACACGAATGTCAAGATACCTGACGGCATGTCTATCACTTTCTTCGGACTGGCAGGCGGCAATGCTCCTACCATCAAGTTCCAGAAGAACCTGGATCTCGCTGGCTCTCACGGCTACATCGCCTTCGAGAACGTAGAAGTAGTTGACGATGGTGCTGGCTATTTCGTCAATCAGTCTAAGGAATGCGTCATAGGTGAATTCACCGTTAAGGATGCTCACATCCACAAGTTTAAGACCTCATTCTTCCGCTTCCAGGGATCAGATGCAAAGAGCCTTGAGAAACTGACCCTTACCAACAGCGTCTTCAATGAAATGTGTAACGGATACTCATTCATCCATGTGGATGCTGGTTCGGGAGCTGGTCACATCGATAACATCCAGATTGATGGTTGCACGCTCTACAACATTGCCGTAGGTGGAAAGATGTTCATCTACAGCAAGAACACTAATATGCAGAGCATCAGCGTAAAGAACACCACATTCTACAACTGTATCGGAAACAACAACTATTGGGTTGACTTCGGTGCCAACACCTATGGTCCTTCTGAGAAGTTCGAGTTCGTGAAGTGTCTCTTTACAAAGACTCCTGACGAAGCAACGAAGAACATCCGCAGTTCGATGGCACAGAGCATCGATGAGTGCTATCACACCAACGACTTCTTCAAGACTCTGGGTTCTACCGAACTCGAATATTCAGCTAAAGACCTCTTTGCAGATCCTGACAACGGTGACTTTACCCTGAAAAAGGATATCAACGCTGGTGATCCACGCTGGATTGTCTCTGAGTAAGAGTTTTTGAAATTATCGTGATTGAAGGGAATGGCTTCAGGCTGTTCCCTTCTTTACAATCAATAAAACGCCAACCGCACCCTGAAATGCTTTCAGAAAGCTGAATGTATTCATGAAATCACATATTATTTTGTCCATATAAGCAATGAGATTACAACTACTCTCATTATTGGCACTGGCGCTCACCACCCATGCCATCAATCGAGTACCGGCCTTCCCTGGTGCTGAAGGCTTCGGCATGTATGCTACTGGCGGACGCGGCGGCGAGGTGATTCACGTCACCACTCTTGAGGACGGTACACAGAAAGGAACGTTCCGCTATGCCTGCTCGCAGAACAAACCACGCACAATCGTATTCGATGTAAGCGGCACCATCCATCTCACATCCGAACTGAAGTTGAGTCGCGACCACGTGACTATCGCTGGCCAGACTGCACCGGGCGATGGCATCTGCATTGCCGACTATCCCTTTGTCATAGCAGCCAACAATGTCATCGTTCGCTTCATGCGGTTCCGGCTGGGCAATGAAGCCCTGAAGACGAACCCTACAGCTCATGAGGGCGACGGACTGGGCGGTATGGATCGCAAGAACATCATCATTGACCATTGTTCCGTGAGCTGGAGTGTGGACGAGTGCCTGTCGGTCTACGGCATTGACAGCCTTACCGTACAGTGGTGCATCGCCTCACAAAGCATGCGCACCTCTGGCCACAGCAAGGGTTCACATGGCTATGGCGGCAACTGGGGCGGAGCTGGAGCCACCTATCATCACAACCTGATGGCACATCATGACTCGCGTGTACCACGACTCGGTCCGCGCCCCAGCACTCAGACACGTGAGCTGATGGACATGCGCAACAATGTGTTCTACAACTGGGGAGGCAATGGCTGCTACGGTGGCGAGGGCATGCGTGTCAACATCGTAAACAACTATTACAAGCCAGGTCCCGGTACCGCCAAACGTAGCACTACGATTCAGAAGCGCATCGCCTCCATCGGTATCCGCACCACGTCCTACACCAAACACGACACATCACCCAACCAATGGGATGTGATGTGGCATGTATGGGGAAAATACTACGTCAACGGCAATGTAAACTCAAAGCACCAGGATGTCACCAACGACAACTGGACCTATGGCATCTATAATCAGATTACCAATAGCGACGTAGATAACACTTTCACGCAAAAGACACGTGACACGCTACGCATCAGCCAGCCCAACGTATTCGAACAAGTCACCACCCACACTGCTGCCGATGCCTACGAACGTGTGCTTGCCTACGCTGGTGCATCGCTTCATCGCGACTGGGTTGACGAACTGATGGTAAATGATACGCGCGACGGCACAGCCACCTATACAGGTAAACTCGATGGTTATAAGGAGAACGGCAGCAGCACAGGTTATCCCATCCCCGGCATCATTGATTCGCAAGACGACAACCGACCCAATGATGCTTCAGCCGACTGGCAGGCATGGCCTGTGCTCAACAGCGAAGCAGCCCCACTCGATACCGATCAGGACGGCATGCCCGACATTTGGGAGCAGGCCAATGGCTTGAATCCCAACAATCCTTCCGACGGAGCAGCTGACTGTGGTAACGGCTACACTCACCTCGAGGTTTTCATGAACTCCCTCGTTGCCGACATCACGACAGCGCAGAACGCTGGCGGCATCGTGCTCTGCGGACAACAGGAATATACACCCAGCCGCATCTCACCTCTTCCTTCACAGCAGGCCATCCCCCACCCTACGATACACTCCCTTAACGGTCAACTCTTAAATTCACAGCCTCGTAAGGGAGTGTATATCCAGAATCACCAAAAATTCATGAAGGAGTGAACCGGCTTTTGCCTATCAACGAACAGATTATTCATCAAAAAAAACAAAGATTATCATGCAGAACTTATGGCTTGAAATCGCGGCTGTCATCATTCTTGTGATTGCCGGCATCATCATCTATCGCAACAAGAACAAGTCCTGAATGAAGTGGACATGCATCCGCGTGTCACCATACAGCTCGGGATGAAAAGAAGTGGCCCGTCTATAGGCATTGCGACGTAAATAGCAATCAAAAACAAAAGAACGTAAGACTATGAAACGACTTTCCATTTTCACTTGCTTGCTGCTCGGACTGATGCTGACTGTAAGCGCCCAAAACTCCTCACGCAAACAACTGTTCAACGACAACTGGCTCTTCTGCTTGAACGACAGCGATTTCTCTAAGTCGAAATCCGTCACGCTCCCTCACGACTGGAGCATCAGGCAATCCTTCGACCGGAAGGCACCTGCTGGCAATGACGGTGGTTATCTGCCCACTGGACGTGGATGGTACAAGAAGACACTTACCTTAGGCGCAGCTCAACAGGACAAGCGTTTGCGTCTCTACTTTGAGGGTGTCTATATGAATGCCCATGTCTATGTGAACGGACAACTGGCAGGTGGCTGGCCCTATGGCTATACATCGTTTTGGGTAGATGTGACAAAGTTTGTGCATCAGGGACAAAACGAGATAATTGTCAGTGTAGATAACAGCCAACAAAAGAATTGCCGCTGGTACTCTGGCTCAGGCATCTACCGCAACGTGTGGCTCTACACTACCCCTATGACCTATATTGACGAATGGAGCGTTTGCGTGACGAATCCCGATACGCACACTGTCAAGATCAAAGCCGATGTCGTGGGAGAACAAGGCAATCGCACCCCCATTGAACGCACCATCCACATAGATCAGCCACATCTGTGGTCGCCTGCCGACCCCTATCTCTATGAGACGGAACTGACAGCTGGCGATGACCGTCTGAGTATTAGATATGGCCTGCGCACCATCAGCTTTGACGCACAGCAAGGATTGTTACTCAACAATCAGCCACTGCGACTGAATGGAGCCTGCCTTCACCACGACAACGGCATCCTCGGAGCAGCCGCATTTGATGCCGCCGAGCGCCGCAAAGCCGAACTGATAAAGGCAGCAGGCTTCAATGCAGTGCGCACCTCGCATAATCCTCCTTCAGAAACATTCCTGCGTGCTTGTGATGAATTAGGATTGCTGGTCATTGATGAAGCCTTCGACGGATGGCGAGAGCAGAAGAACACCCATGACTATCATGAACTGATAGACCAGTGGTGGAAGCGAGACTTAGGAGCCATGATACGACGCGACCGTAATCATCCCAGTGTTTTCTGCTGGAGCATTGGCAATGAGGTGATTGAGCGCAAGAAAATCGAAGTGGTGAAGACTGCTCATCAGATGGCCACTCTCTGTCGCGAACTCGATCCTCAGCACCGTCCTGTGACCTCAGCCCTGGCCGCATGGGATGATGATTGGGACATTTACGATCCACTGGCTGCTGAACATGACATTGTGGGCTACAACTACATGATACACAAATCAGAGAGCGACCACCAACGTGTTCCGAATCGTGTAATGATGCAGACGGAGAGCTACCCCCGCGATGCTTGGAACAACTTCCAGAAGGTGATGAATGAGCCATACGTGATTGGTGATTTTGTATGGACAGGACTTGACTATATCGGTGAGTCAGGCATCGGACGCTGGTACTATGAGAAGCTACGGGTGGGCGATGAAATGTCGGGAAAGGGCGATGTACCAGGCGAACATTATGAACGTCCTCTTTACCCGTGGCACGCAGCCTATTGCGGTGATGTTGACCTTACAGGGCTGCGCAAGCCCATCTCCCACTATCGCAGTATGCTGTGGCACTCAGCGCTGAATAGCCATGAGTTTCCGAAGCACGGCAATCCCGAAGAGCAACTCTTCATGGCCGTTCGCGAACCTAACGGCTATCGCGGCAAAATCAAAGAGACGATGTGGGGCACTTGGCCCACGTTTGAGAGTTGGAACTGGCCCGGACATGAAGGGAAACCTATCGAAGTTGAGGTCTATACAACAAGCCCCTACGCAAAACTATTTCTGAACGATCAGCTGGTAGGCGAACAGGCAACCAACGAAATGAAAGCCGTGTTCACTCTTCCCTATACCGCTGGCACACTGCGCGCTGAAGCAGGTGGGCAACAAATAGAACTGCATACTGCCGATGCGCCCATTAGCCTTCGGCTGACTGCTGACCGCACCATGCTGACAGCCAATGGAAACGACCTTACCTTCATCACCATTGAAACGATCGACAAAAACGGCTTGGTGAATCCTACTGCCACGAACCTGCTGACTGCCACAGTGAAAGGTGCTGCCACACTGCAAGCTTTCGGCAATGCCGACATCAAAGACGAAGATGCATATTTTGACAATGCCCATCGCGCATGGCATGGTCGAGCATTGCTGGTAGTGAGAAGCAACGGGAAGCGCGGCTCTGCCACCATCACCGTTGAAGGCAAAGGACTCAAGAAACAAAGTCTGACTATAAAGGCGAAATAACACAGCAAAGCAATCATACAATGATTACTGAATGGACGTAACTGTTAAAAAAGAGTCGCAGGCCGTGATGGTCTGCGACTCTTCGTTTTAATGGATGCTATTCGGAAATAGCCGCCAGTTTTTTCAATCGTTCTGCGCCTTAGAACAGCTCGCCATCCTTCGGGCCTTCATCCTCCTTTTTCTTTGCAGCCTTCTTGGCAGGAGCTTTCTTAGCTGCAGCCTTCTTGGCAGGCTTCTCTGCTATTGACTCCAGTTTCTCCAGCTTTGCCTTCAGACGAGTAATCTCCTTATCCTTCATCTCAATCTCATCACCCTGATTACGGATGGTGGTGAGCAGAGAATTCAGCTGCTCATTGTCTATCTCCTCTGGATAGAGAGCGTTCACTCTGTTGATGAAGTCGCCCAAGATGTTCATGTAGTTGGTGAAGGCATCGAACGGACCGCTATAGATGCCACGATCGAGTCCCACGTTTGAGGGCTTTGTGGTCATGAAGCGGAAGTTGTTGCTGGCCTGCAGATAGTCCCAGTCCTGATTGATGCGCGGATCGTTGGCAATCAAGAGGCGGTCAGCCACGGAGTAGAGCTTGTTGAAAGCCTCGCGCTGCATAGCATTACCCAGCCAGCATGAGCAGTCGCGCTCCTCATCGACCCAGCTGAGAGTATCAGGCACGTCGATAGCACCTACGCTCTTGGTCTTCAGGCAAATCTCGGTCGGAGTAGCGAAGGTGATGCCCTTCTCCCTTGCGCAGGCAGGCAGTGCCTTGAGGAAGTCGAGGATATTAGAGCTGAGCGGCTGAGCGATGCCCAGAGCAGAGAGCTCCATGAAGATATTGATGACCTGCTCTTCCTCGGGCAGACGAGCGATGCGATCGATATAGGCATCAGCAAAGAGAGGATAGCCGTCCCACTCACGATTGTTGAAACGCAGTGAGATATCGTCACTCAGCTCAACGTCGCGCAGCAAGAGCTTCAAGTTAGGAGCGATGTTGCAGTTATAGACATAGTGAGGCGACTTCCATCCCAGCACATGCTTGGCACCCTCGGTGAGCATGCCCTTGAAGCCGAGTGCAGCAATCTGCGCGCCGATGTCATCGCTATAGATGAGTGAAGAGTTGCGGGCCACCGTCGGTTTCTTGCCGAAGTACTCTTCCATCTTCTGACACTGCTTCTTGATGTCGCGTGCGAAGCTTTCCTCATTGGCGAGCGACGACAGGCCGTGGCTGTAAGGTTCAGCAAGGAACTCCACACAACCAGTCTCATTCAGTTCCTGAAGTTTTTCAAGCACCTGGGGAGCGTGCATCTCCAGCTGCTCAATGCCCGCGCCTGAGAGCGAGAAAGCCACCTTGAAGTACTGGCCGTTCTCCTTAATCATCTGCAGCAAAGTGTTCAGTGCAGGCATGTAGGAGCGCTCGGCAATGTCGCTGATGCTACGCTCGTTCTCATAGTCATCGTAGTAATAATGATCGGTACCGATGTCGAAGAAACGGTAACGCTTCAGATGAATAATCTGATGTATTTCAAAATATAAGCAAATTGTTTTCATAATGGAGCCCCCCTCTTATCCCCCTTTTGGGGGAGGCCATATAGGAGCATGGGCCTTTTTACTTTTTTATTACTATTTTCATAATTTCCCTCCCCTAAGGGAGAGACTGGTA
>JAEEGG010016306.1_pt1 | contig 15441 bp, 10 predicted proteins | sample 9134161 | NCBI WGS metagenome assembly JAEEGG01 (sample SAMN16246543, study PRJNA631951) | gut metagenome | biome: gut microbiome; feature: rumen; material: CR-attached | host: Bos | place: Iran: Karaj | collected 2018-10
GAACCGATAACGGGGCCGATGTCTGCGATCTCAACTTCTTTTGCGAGACCTTTTTCAAGGATGTCGGCCTTCAGCTTTTCCGCCGCTTCCATATTGTTGGCATGACCGACCATGATGAGATCGTTATCGTCCTTGAAACCGTCCTCCTCGATCCTCTCGATGAGGTAGTTCATAGCCTTCTTCTTTCCACGGATCTTGGCTGCAACTCTTAACTCGCCCTCTCTGTTGGTCGTGATAACGGGGCAGATATTGAGCGCCGATCCGACGATAGCCGATACCGCACTGATACGTCCGCCCTTTCGGAGCTGGTCAAGATTATCCACCATGAACCAATGGCAGACCGAATACTGTGTTTCTTCGATGTACTTGACAACTTCGTCGAAGCTTAAGTTCTCCTCAGCAGCCTTCTTAGCCGCCTTGACAAACACATAGCCCTCACCGACGGATGCACAGATCGCGTTGATACACTTGATCCTGCGCTCCGGGTACTTCTCCTGAAGCTCATCCGCTGCGATAACGGACGAGTTGTAGGTTCCCGAGAGGCCCGAAGAAAGACCGTAATAGATGATGTCTTTGCCTTCCTTCAGGATCTCCTCGAATGCTTTGGTAAACTCGGCAGGAGTGATCTGTGAAGACTTCGTCTCGAGACCTGCTACCTGCCCCTCGTAGAACTCCTTCATGCTGAGTTCATGATTGTCAGGGTACTGATGATATTCCTTATCCCCAAGGAAAAACGTCATAGGAACAACTCTGATACCATACTTATCCACGTTAGCCTGAGAGATCTCAGCGGTAACGTCGGACACCAAACAAAAATCGGACATTGCTCTCTCCTCTTGATTACGATATTTTAAACCTTTTCTTGCGGTACACAATACTATGTATCGGGTTATAAAAAACGATAACATTGTTATTGTGTTTTGCTGTATCAGTATAACATATTTTTCAAAAATGATATATAATATTTTTAATAAAATGCCGAAAGACTAGATAAGACTTTTTCACAGAAAAATGCCGAAAGACTAGATAAGACTTTTTCACAGATCCAGTTCGGAGGGTTTACGTATGGGTATCACAATGAACGATTACCGCGAAGCCGGCGTACACACCGCTTCAGAGACACAGAACCGATCACAGTCCGCATCCGCGGGCTCTTCCGTGCGTGTTTCCGGTGAAAGCCCGTCGACAGCTTCGACGTCTTCGACTCCCGCTCCGACTCCCGTTCCCGGTCCCGTCATCACTCAGGCTCTTTCCGATGCCGGGCTCACCGACAACGCCCGCAACAGGCAGATCGTCTCATCCCTCATCGCGCAGGAGCTCCCTATCGATGCCGAGACACTCAAGTCGGTCGCGAGAGCACTTTCTTCTTATCCGAACGAGTCGGTGGAATCCGTGGTACTTCTCAGATCCGCGGGCGTCGAGATCACGCCCTCTTCCCTTGAGGATGCGAACGCTTTTCTCGCCGCACGCGACATGCTACTCGACTCTCTCGGCGATATCGGTTCGTATATTGAATCCTCCGGTATCCTTTCGGATGCCGACGCATATATTACCCCCTCGGGTTCCATGGCTGAGGCTTCTCTTGCCTCTCAAGGCGAATCTTCAGCGCTTTCGGGCACTCAAAGCGCCCTCTTGGAGAGTCAGGGATCCGCGGGCGAAGCGGCTCCGCAGGTACAGATCCCGGCAGGTTCGCAGGGCGCTCCTGCCCTCCCGACAGAAGCCCCGGGTACAACCCCCGGTGCACCGGAACAGCTCTCCGCCTTGACACCCGGTCGGGACGCTGCCGGCGTAGCCACTCAGGGATCCGACACTTCCACAGGTCAGGCATTACCCGCTGAAGCCTCCGGTTCTTCCGCTCTCTCCCCCTCGCAGTCCTCAGCTTACGCTCAGAGTACTGCCGTGCAGGACGGTCAGGATGCCACTTCCGGTACCACTCAAAACACAGCAGTCGCAGACAGTCAGAACTCTCCCGCAGGACTCACACAAAACACGGCCACACCCGGCAGTCATGACTCGCCCTCAGCTTCCGCGCAGAGCACTGCGATCTCAAACGATCAGTCTGCGTCCGGCGTTTTATCACAGAGCCCGACGGGTTCTGTCTCAGATAACGGAGTCACTGTATCCGGCTCCGCGCAGAGCACTTCGGCTACCCCTGTTCAGGCAACAACCGAAGCTTCCCATAATCCTCAGACCACAGTCGCGCAGCACGGTGACACTCAAACCGCAGCCCCGGCAAGCGGAGTGAATCCGCCCGTAAACGGAGCTCAGACATCTGGTCTCACCTCCGCTCAGATCCCTGAGGGGCAAGCCGCTTTTGCAGCTGCTTCACAGGCTGACACAGAGAGCTCCTCCGTGAGACCGCTCTCACAGCTTTCTTTTAAGGAACTTGTCTCCGCTCTCTCGGAGAAGCCCGGAATAAAGGCCTCCGATATATCATCGGAAGGCATCAAACGTTTCATCGAATCGGCCGTTACCTACCTCGAAAACGCACGTGAGGTCTCGCATAGGCGCGGCGACGAAGCTATGGCTGCCAAAGTCGATAAGGCCATGAATTCCATGCGAACGATGCTGAAACTCAACGACATGTATGCATATGCGGAAGTTCCCATAAAGAACGAGGACGAAGAGAAAAAGACTCACCTTCGTTTCTTTGCGAACAAAAAAACACGCATCAGGAAGGACGAAGGCTCGAGTGCTGTCCTTCACCTAAACATGCCTTCGCTTAAGGAGCTCGATATCAAAATGGTCCTCAAGGGCAACTCCCTCAGGGTTGACTTTTTCTCCTCAAAAGATGCCTCAAAGCTTCTCGAAAGCGAGAGCGGGACACTTTCAGAAAGGCTTTCCGCGATCGGTGTCGAACCCACCATGGATTTTCACGAGCGCGTGAAAGAACCGACCCCCGGCAGCTCCATTCTACAGTCGAAGACTCAGGATCCGACTGTCCCCGCACAGGGGATCAGAGGTTTTGACACTCGTGCTTAAAATCACTTTACATATTTTTATTATTGCCCTTGTAATGCCGAAAACATTGTGATAGTATAGTGTTACTGTTGTAGAATAATTTTGTTGAAAGGAAATGAGGGGCGTTGTGAGCAGGCAATTCACTTTTAAATCAGGTGAACGTTTCAGATGGACTGACATTGTGATCGGGATCTGTTTTATGATCGCATTACTTGCTGTCGGTCTTTATATTGCTGTCAATTTCCGTGCCCTTTATTACCTTAATATCAGCTGGAACGATCTTCCGACCGCCAGCGGTTACAACGCGGTCGTTATCAGAGAGAACTACGACGCTCTCATCGACTACTGCTGTCCGTTCTTTACCGACGCGCTCGTTTTTCCTTCGATCCCGTCGTCGGCATCGGCGATCTCGCATTTTGCCGAGGTCAAGAACATCTTCAACATCATCTATGTTGCCGGAGCGGTCGGCCTTGTCGCTGCCGTTACGATGTTCATAATGAGGCATCGCGAGGGTTCGTTCCTTTATCTGAGGACGTGCGCTATCTGCGCAGCGGTACTTCCCGTGTTCGTCTCGCTCTTTTCGCTCATCAGCTTCGACACACTTTTCCTTGTATTCCACAAGCTGATGTTCAACAACGACGACTGGATCTTTGATCCCAATACGGACCCGATCATTGACATGCTTCCCGAAAGCTTCTTCGCGCAGTGCGCGATCCTTATAGCGGTTGTAATGCTTGTGGGAGCGGGCGTTGCGTACTTGTTCTACAGGCGTCGTCTGAGAGCCTACAGGGCAGGCCAGACGCTTTCTTCACCCAAGAAGAACTACATTTATTGATCTTTCACCGGGTCGATCCACTACTGTCCTGCAACTCAGCGATCTGACATGGCATAATAAGAGCCTCCCGACATTCAGTCCGGAGGCTCCTTTAAATTGTCATGTTCAGTTGTCTTGCGATCAGGGATTCTGCTTCTCAAGGAAATCGCATACATCCTGTACTGTCTCAAAGCTTGTGAGCTCCTCATCAGGAATCGTAACACCGTACTCATCCTCGATGGTCATAAGAAGCTGCATAACGTCAAGTGAGTCAGCGCCAAGCTCATCCTTAATCTTTGTCTCGGGCTTAACTGTATCGGGATCGACACCAAGCTCCTCAACAAGAATCTTCTTTACAGAATCAAACATCTCTATTTTCCTCCTTATCTTCGATGCGAATCTTCTGCATCTATTATTGTCATAAACAAGCTCATGAATCAAGCTTTATTTTCGGAAAAGATTTTTTCGAGCTCGGGATTTAAGTTGCCCGTCTCCATCATATATGCCTGCTCGATGCACTTTGCGAATGCAACGCGCTTGCTGCTGCCGTGTCCCTTAACGATGACCTTCGAAGCTCCGAGCAGAACGCTTCCGCCGTAGTTCTGGTAATCGAGGAATGCCTTTTCCTTTGCAAACATCTTTTTCAGGAACAATGCACCGATCTTGAACTTAAGGGATGAGAGGATGTCCTTCTTTATCATCCTGAACATCTCGATCGCGGTGCCCTCAACAGTCTTGCACATAACGTTGCCCGAGAATCCGTCGCAAACGACGAGGTCGACATCGCCCTTCAGGAGCTCACGTCCTTCCATGTTGCCGACGAAATTGATCCTGGGTTCGTTCTTTAACATCTGATAAACCTCTTTGCGAAGTTCATCGCCCTTCTCTTCTTCGACTCCGACATTAAGGAGTGCAACCCTCGGAGACTTAACCCCGAAGACCTTCTCCATGTAGAGGGAGCCCATGATCGCGAACTGGTAGAGCTGGGTCGCTGTGCAGTCAACCGTCGCACCGCTGTCGCAGATACCGACGATCACGCCTTCCTTCATGGTGGGAAGAAGCGGGCAAAGTGTGGGACGTACGACACCGGGTACTCTTCCGACACGAAGAGTCGCCGCCGCAACGATCGCACCGGTCGATCCGATGCTCACAAGTCCCGCAAGTGTATCATCCTCACGAAGGAGCCTGATGCCCGTCATGAGTGAACTGTCTTTCTTTTTACGAACCGCCTCTGTCGGCCGCTCATTACATCCGATCACATCGGGTGCATGCACAATGCTTATGCGATCCGATGAAAACTGCTGCTTCGCAAGTTCATCTTTGATCTGTGTCTCATCTCCGACGAGCACAAGCTCAAGGTCATTGAATCTCGCAAGGGCGTCTATACTTCCCTCGATATTGACCCTGGGGCTTTCGTCCCCTCCGAAGCAGTCTATTACTATCTTAACCATTGTTCCCCTCTTATCCCGTTTCAAACGTCATCTGTGTTTAGCGTAGAATGAGATCCCGACGCCGTTGGGTCCGCAGTGGCTGCCCGCAGTCGGATTAACTACCACAAGCTCTATGTTCAGTCTGCTGTCTATCTGATCGAGAAGCATCTGCTTGATCTCAAGCGCAACGTCCTCACAATCCGAATGACCGATCACGACCCTGTGCTCCGTAAGATTGCGTCCGAGGTCATGAACATATGAGACAAGCTTCTCCATGGCCTTAACGCGGCCTCTCTCCTTGCCTATGCTGACCATCTTTCCCTCTTCACCGATATAGATGATCGGTCTGATACCGAACATCGTGCCCATCGTAGCGGCAAGTCCCGAGACTCTTCCGCTGTGCTTGAAGAAAGTAAGATCGTCCGCAAAGAAATACATCGCAAAATGCTGTCTTTCCTTTTCGACAAATTCGATGATCTGCTCCGCAGTGGCACCTCTTCTGTATAATTCGCCGGCTTCGCAGGCGATGTTATAGCTGAGTGAGGTGATCGCAAGCGTATCGACCTCGTAGAACCTGCGACCGGGATACTTGCTCTGAAGCCTCCTGACAGCTTCGTCAAGCGCTCCGAAAGTAGCCGACATCGCTGCCGAGAAATGAATGTAGAGGACATCATGTCCCGCCTCGAAAACAGGTTCAAAGTACTCGATGTACTTTTCGGCTCCGATAGCGCTTGTTGTAGGGATGATACCCTGCCTCAGTCTGTCGTAAAAAGCCTTTTGATCGAAAAACTCAAAATCCTCGTAGGGATATACGAGATTGCCGTCCATGGTGTAGGGCATGCTTATAAGTCCAAAGCCATACTCTGCCGCTTTCTCGGGCGTAAAATCCATATCCGAATCCACAAATACTCTGAGCATGTAAACCCCCTGTTTGGTTTATTCCAGAACCATTATAAAGTCGTATACCGCCTGACCTCCGTCGATGAGTATGACCTCGCTTCTGGCAAATGCCGACGTAAGCCTGTCCTGAGCTTCACGGGCCTTGTCCGGAGTGACGGACGCACCGCTGATCACAAGTATCACGCCATAATCGCCTGCACTGAGTTTTTCTGCCAGTCCGCAGAGAGCATCGACCGGGTCATCCTCGCAGTTGTGGATCTCATCACCCACAAATCCGATATATGATCCCTCTTTAACCTCGACACCGCCCATAACGGTGTCTCTGACTGCCTTTGAGACCTGTCCCGTCACAACACCCTCAAGTCCCTCTGTCGCGACTTTCACAAGCTCATCGGGATCCTCGATAGCGGTATCGAGCATCGAGATTGCCGAATAGCCCTCTCCGATCGTCTTTGTGGGAACGATCCGTACGGCCACTCTGTCATACATCGCGCAGGCCTGCTGTGCAGTAAGTATGATATTGCTGTTATTCGGGAAAACGATTATACAGTCCGAATCGATCGCATCAAATGCCCTAAGGAAATCCTCAACGGAAGGATTCATGCACTGACCGCCTTCGATGCAGACATCCGCTCCGAGCTCGAGGAAGGTTCTGTTGATCCCTTCGCCCGACGAAACGGTGACGATACCGTATCTGGAGCGGGGCTTTAAGGACTTGGGTCTGTAACCCTCCGTCACGGTCTTATCACCGGTCTGCCCTTTCTCCGAATGCTGGAGCGTCATGTTCTCGATCTTAAGGGTGAGGAATTCGCCGTACTGCTGACAGTGCTCGAGCACCGCACCCGGATTCTTGGTATGAACATGCACTTTTACGATGGTACCGTCCCTGAAGAGAACGACCGAATCGCCCTGTCCTTCGAGGTACTTTCTGAGTTCCTCGGGGTCAAAAGCGTCGATATCCGTCTTGGCGCGGGTAAGACGGAGTAAAAACTCTGTGCAATACCCGTATGTAAGGACACTGTCTTCCGTAAAAAGCGAAAGATCCGGTCCCTGGCTTTTCTGTTCCTCTTCCGCCGTACCGGGCTCTTCTTCAAGAGTCCCGTTAACACCGGCGATGGCGCCTTCCGCAATATACACGAGTCCGGCTCCGCCGCTGTCCACGACGCCGGCCTCACGAAGTACATCAAGAAGCGAAGGTGTCCTCTCAAGTGAGTTTTTAAGCTCGGCGATCATGTCGGCCGCAAACCCCTCGAGGGTAGAATCGTCGCAGATCTTTGACCGGGCATACTCTACAGCGTCTCTGTATACTGTGAGCATCGTCCCTTCCACAGGATTCGAAACGGCTGCATAGGCTTCGCTCACACCCTGTGAGAGGGCATCGGCTATCTCTCCGATGCCGGCCGTAACATGACCCTGAAGTCCGTTGCTGATCCCGGCAAATATCCTTGAAAGGATAACGCCGGAATTGCCTCTGGCTCCGAGCATCATCCCCTTCGCCGCCTGCTTTGCAACACCTTCGATGTCTTCTTCGGTCGGGGATATCCTCGAAGCTCCCGCCTCTAGTGTCAAACACATGTTGTCACCGGTATCACCGTCGGGAACCGGGAAAACATTGAGCGCATTCACCACGTTTCTGTTGGCGCGCAGATTCTGTGCGCCGCCTCTGATCATCCTGGCGAATGTGACGCCGTTTATCGTCTTTTCGTCCATTTCTGTTCTTATGCGTAAAGAGGGTAGGCATCGGTGAGCATCTTAACGATGGATGCTGCCTGAGAATGGTCACCCTCAGGGTTCTTAAGTACGATAGTGATCGCCTCAGCGATGAGCTTCATGTCTGCTTCCTTCATGCCGCGCGATGTAACTGCGGGTGTTCCCAGTCTCAGACCGCTCGTAACGAAAGGAGACTGAGGATCGTTGGGAACAGTGTTCTTGTTGACAGTGATGTTGACCTTGCCGAGAAGCTCCTCAGCAAGCTTTCCTGTCATGCCCATGTTCTGAAGATCAAGGAGCATGAGGTGGTTGTCCGTACCGCCCGAAACAAGATTGAAACCGTTCTTTACAAGCTCCGAAGCAAGTGTCTGAGCGTTCTTGATGATCTGTCCTGCGTACTCTTTGTACTCGGGCTTAAGATCCTCACCGAAAGCAACGGCCTTTGCAGCGATAACGTGCATAAGAGGTCCGCCCTGGATTCCGGGGAAGATCGCTTTGTTGAATTTATGCTCTTTAGCAAATTCCTCGCTTGAGAGGATGAGACCGCCTCTGGGTCCGCGAAGAGTCTTGTGGCATGTAGCTGTGGTAACGTGAGCGTAAGGGATGGGGCTCTCATGGTAGCCTGTTACAACAAGGCCTGCGATATGAGCGACATCGGCCATGAGATATGCGCCAACCTTGTCAGCGATCTCTCTGAAACGCTTGAAGTCGATAGCGCGTGCATAAGCGCTTGCACCGCAGATGATGAGCTTGGGCTTATTCTCAACCGCGATCTTCTCTACTTCGTCATAATCGATATAACCGTTGCTGTTAACACCGTAAGGTACGCAGTTGTAGTACATGCCCGAGATGTTTGCGGGCGATCCGTGTGAAAGATGTCCGCCGTGAGCGAGGTTCATGCCCATAAACGTGTCACCGGGCTGCAAGAGTGCTGTGATGACAGCCTGATTTGCCTGGCTTCCGGAATGGGGCTGAACGTTTGCATATGTACAATTAAAGAGCTTCTTTGCTCTCTCGATGGCAAGTTCCTCTACCTGATCCACGAACTCACATCCGCCGTAGTAGCGGTGTCCGGGATATCCCTCCGCATATTTGTTTGTCAGGGGGCTGCCCATAGCTGCCATAACTGCCTTGCTGACAAAGTTCTCGGAAGCGATCAGCTCGATATGAGCATTCTGACGATCTGCTTCGCGGGTTATGATTGCGGCCACATCGGGATCCGCTTTTCGAATCTCTTCAAATGAATACATCTTGGTTCTCCTTTACCACTTAGCTGAAACTTTGGAATATTCGGTTTTGCCCGAACACGTCATACTAGAGAATAATAAAACATCCCACTCAAAAACGCAAGCTTGGGGTTAGCTTTTTTTCTGATAGAAAGAACTCTCACTCGTAAACACTGTCAAACAGCTTGCTGCAGCCCGGATAGCGGCTCTTTGCGTCCTCAACTTCCTTTTTAAGTTCGAGTGCCTGCTTCATGCCGTCGTCGAGCATCGTCCTGAGTCTTTCGCGACTTTCCTCAAGTGACTCTTTGTACCTCTGCATTTCGCCCCTGTTAAAAAGGATCTCCGGTTCCGAAACGAGCGCCTGCGGATGAACGAATCCGGCATGGTGGAGTTCATCGAGGAGCGTCTGCTCGTAACCCGCGAGGAGTCTCGTGTTGCTGGCGTACATCTTCTCGGACTCTTTCTCGTGAACGTACTCTTCCCACGTGTTCTTAAGCTCGCTGTAGCCTTTGACGTGATACTTCTCGTACATGTACTGAAGCGTGCCCGAGGTGTTGACGTACTTGATCTTGACCTTATTGAGCAGCTGCAGTGCCCTGTTGTTTGAGATGTCGCACCTGTGGATCACCATAGCGCACTCTTTCATGGAGAGGAAGTAGTATAACGCAAATCCGATGACGGCCACTCCGGTCACGAAAAACGCCGGCATAAGCTTGTCGTTGCCGTTCTTCATAAGGACGAGCAGCAGAATGAAGATCAGGAGTGCCGCTGCCGCCACAAATGCCGAGAATTTGCCGAGGAACCTGCGCTTTTCGACCGCTCTTTCCCGTTCAAAGGCTATGATGCCCTTCTCTCCCTCGAGCTTGCGCATGTCCTCTTCGACAAGCATGAGGTATTCTTCTTTTTGTCTGATCTCCTCGAGCTTTTCGGGAAGCAGTGCGTCGTACTGTGCCATGCTCCTTTTCTGCTCGCCCGAGATCTTCCTTTCTTTGTTCTGGAACCTCGTTCTTTCATCACCGAGATTCATGATGAGCCTCGCCGAATCCACTATCGATGCCCTCGTTTTCTCCGGCAACATCTCAAATCTCTTGATATCCCCGAGAAGCTCGGTATCAAGTGTGTAATCCTGCTTGATCTCCTCCTGCTTTTCGGAGAGCTCGCGGGCCATGATCTTGTACTCGTAGGCGATCTTGCCGACCGCTTTTTCAAGCACCGAAGTGTCTCCGCTGCTGTATGCGAGCGCTTCGTCGACGGTCATCCACCGCAGAACCGGATCCTGATCGTTCAAAGCTTCTTTTTTCTTTTTGGATCGTCTGAATAAACCCATCTCTAACCCCGTTTCGTTATTCCATGCTTTCGATGTCGGCTCTGTAAGAAGCCTTCAGTTCACCGACTATCTCATGCGACAGCCTGTCAAACTCGGCAGGACTGTTGTCCTCCAAAAGCCCTTTGAGTCTTTCGACGCAGTCAAGATTTCCGCCCTCTTCGAAGCGCTTAAGGACCGTTCCTATCTCGTCCTCAAGGTCTTTGAGGATATCTCCGCTGTCAAACAGCCTCATTGCTTCTTTTATGTACCGTTCCTCGTCCCCGAGCAGCTTGAGCGCAAGCAGATAGCTGCGCACCGTCTCCTGTTCGTCGCTGTGAGCGTAGGCCCTCAGGAACAGTGATGCCGCTTCCTCCGGATATCCGAGTCTCATCCTTATAACGCCGCAGTTATGCAGTACTGCCGAAAGGTCACTGTCGGATAGCTCACCGATCCTGTCATCGGAAAGGATGTCTCTGTAGCCGCTGAGCGCTGTCTTAATGCGCCCCTCGAGGAGATTCCTGTCTGCAACCTTCTTGGCACGCAATAGCGGCGTCATGTTCAGGTTCTTTTCAAAGTCCTCGCAGATCTCGTTGATCTCCGGAGCGGTGTAGAGATCACTTGCGCAGAGTACGACCACGAGCCTGCTCTTGAGCTCACTTCCTTCATCGACGAGCTTGCGGAGCGTCTGCGCTCTTTCGGTAAGTCCGAGCTCTCTGCCGAGGAAATCGGCAAGCTCCCTTCCGAGAGTGTCGCCGTCAAGTGTCTCAAGCTCGTCACGAAGGCAATAGCAAAGCTCCTCCACGGTGTAAACCTTACGCCCTGAAGCCTTCATCACGAAGGGCACATCAGCCCTTTTGCCGGAACACAAGATGACTCTGCTCATATCTTTAGTATCTGCTCCCAAATCCTGTAGGTCGTTTCTCTGATCTCCCCGAATCCGATGTCCCTGACGGTGATAACGCACGTATCACGGTCGACGAACTTGAGTGTGATGCTGACCTTAACGGATCTGTCATTTCTTTCTTCGAGATTGTCAAGCGTCATGATGGCGCAGACAAAATCCTTCTTAAGTACGTTGTGGACGATCAGGTCGAGCTCGTTTGTCTCGTCCATGATGACCTCAACCTTTTTTGATGCCTGCAGATACGGCGTGCCGATATCCGCGAGCATCGCTTCCTCGTAACCCCCGTCCTTGTACGCCCTGAGAGAGATGCTGCTCTTGAGGGCATCGGGTGCTACATAGACAAACTCTTCCTCGTCCTGCGCGGGAGAAAATGTCCTGCGTGACTTATAGCCGGAGCCCTTGACGAAAAGGTTCTGACCCCTGAAGATCCTCCTGCCCGCACAGAGCCCCTTGAGAACTTCGTCGGCCCACGCGCTTTCAAATCCGGGTCCCGTAAAATACAGTGCCGAAACCATCTGCTTGTTGATCATCTTTGAGACGGCTTCTTTAAAATCCGTCACGGCATCCGTCGTATCGCCCCTGATGATCTGTGCCCCGTCGACATATCCCGAAAGATCGGTCTTCTCGGTCACGACACACACAGGTCCCTGTTTTCTGCCGAACGTCAGCCTGTAGAATTCAAAAGCATCCTGTGACAGATAGAACATTCCGACATCATTGATCCAGATATCCTTGTTCTGGGAGACCACGTAGTTCATGAACGCTTCCGGATGGCTTATGATGAGGAGTCTGTCACTCTCGATCCCGAGCTGCCCGAATGCTTTTTCTATCACCTGTTTCGCCGCTTCGTCCTCTTTCTTGATCGAAACGGTCAGGCCCTTGATGATCTGGCCGCCGGTCTTCTCCCTCAGTGCCGTGAGCACGATCCGGAAGAAGTGCGTCAAAAGCGCCGTAGGGGTGAGTCCCCCGAGCGCCGGCTCTCCGTCGTCGGCCTTTGCGCGTTCAACAAGATCGTCGAAATAGGCGATCCCTTCTCTGCCCTTCATCCTCATCGCGTCGTTCCCGCAGTACCATTCCTTGTACTGCGGATCCGTGCAGATGGCAGTGGGGATCCTGTATTTACCGACATCGTTGCTGAAAGGGGAAACGCTGACCATCTCGCCGCGCTCGTCAAGATATGCGAGCTGCAGCGACCCGTCACAGATATCCATCCCCAAAATCAGTGTTCTTTCCTCGTCCATCAATAATTCCCCGTGTGTTTATCTCTGCCCGACCTTAATGCTTATGTGATCGGGTTGAAAAGTTTCCTGCTGAGATGATCGTTCTTGAGGTAGTCTTCAAGCGCCCTCACAAGCGTCTCTCTGTCGTGCATCCTTTCGGCCTCGATGATGAGTGAAAGGCGTCCGTAGCGCGAAAGGTTGCGCTCGGTTCCCTGTGACTGAACATAATCAATGCAGGACTGAGTGATCTGTCTCGTGTCACCGGTCCCTTCAGTAATGTAGTACTGAACGGACTCGTCACTGAAGAGCGTAACTTCCTTGACGAAGATCCCGTACCCGGCGTCCCTCATCGGCTCGTGTATGAACTCGCTTTCGGCACCGCCCTTACAGATCCTGTAATCTATGAAGACCTGCTTGCCCGGCTCCGTGTGATACTCGATGTAGTACCTGTCACGGATCGTGTGAGGTACGCTGATCTTCCCGACGAACTTCGCGAAGAACGGGAAGACGCGGTTCTTGCCCTCCATGCGCTCAAGCTCTTTCTCTATGAACTGCTTCTCCGCATCCGTAAAGGATGTCCTCGTAGAGTAGATCTTTAAGAGCGCCAGAACGCACACATCATTGCTCTCGTATTCGCACTCACGCTTCATAAGCATAAGCATTTCGTCGTCAGGGGGGCGGTCGTAAAGGAGACAGCCATATGCGTAATAGGAGATAAAAGCCTTCACAAGCTTGCCGGAGCTGCGGTGTGAGTAGTAATGCTTGAAGACCGTTCTCGAATAGTTCATGTCGCTCTCGGTAAAAAGCAACTGTCCGAGGAGCCTCTCCTCTATGTCGGTGGTGTCGACGCCCTCATCGACCGCGCTCTTCCAGATCGCGTAAGTCGTTTCGCAGTCACCGCTGTAGTAAGTTGCAAGCAGTGCAAGGATGTTCTTGTCGGCCTTACCCGCCTCAAAAACATTCGCACAGATCGCCACCAGGAGGTTTCGGTCATCGACCTCGCTGTGTGATGCAAGGAGCTTCGAAGCCAGCCGAGCAAGCTTTCGGACATCGATCCCGTAGCAGCCGTAGAGCTCTATGTTCTTGAACGCAAGGCTGTAGAGCTCCCTGTTGATCATAAGCTCGATCATCGCCGAGCGCTCTTTGCGGGAAAGACGCGACAGGTCAAGCCCCACAAGGTAACTCTCCATCATCTCGCCTTCAAGGTTCTCGTAGTAGTAGGCGATCAGCCTCTTTGTGCAGATGAGCCTGAATTCTTCGCTCAGTTCCTCATTCTCGCGGCACATGCGTGTCGAATCGATCGTTTTCTTCGAAACGCAGATATTAAGGGCAACACTCCTGTCATCGGTACAGTTTTCAAGACAGAAGTCGATAAGGTCGTTGTTCGTAATGAGCCTCTCGAGTTCATGCTCGCACTCCAGAAGCCTCGAGCCGTCCGCGTCCTCAAAGCAGAGCATGTACTGGTCGGTGTAAATGTCCACAAGAGCCTCACCGCAGACAACCGGATATCTTGTCTCCTCGGTGCGCTGTCTGTGTACGACGCAGACATAAGCCACGTGCGGCATGCCGATGTCAGAGACCTTATATTTGAAGACGATCTCGGGAAGTCTTGCAACCGCGTCGGCGGGAAGTGTTTCAAATCCGTGAAGATCGTTATAAAGAGTAGCGTAATCGGGGTCGACCCTGCCCTCGCGCATTCCGGCGATGGTGAATTCACGCATAAGCATGTTAAAGGCGGGTGAAACAAGCGGCAGCTTGTCCCTGTTGCGGGCAACATTGGCGAAGAACGCCGCCTTTACGCTGTCTTCAAGGTCGATGCCTTTCTCAAAGTAAACGGTCAGGATCTGGTCGGCAGTCTCCGTGAGGCCCGCTGCGGCAAGAGACCTGACGCACTCCTCAAATATGCCGACTTCCCTGACATTATCCCTGCAGCCCTTAAGAAGGATCCTGTACGTACGCGCGCTGCGCTCTTCGGAAACCATAACGATGTGACAGAGCGCCTCAAGTACCTCGGGCACGGGGAACTGACTGTAAAGCTTTTCAAACGCATCGATAAAGAGCCTTCCGCCCTTCTTGCACCTCGATGCGGCGTATGAAAGGGTCTGTGCACCCTTCCTCTGTATCGCTTTGTTTTCGAGTGCCATATCGATGGCTTTTATATCAAAAAGTCCGAGTTCTCTGATGACTTCGGGTCTTCTGGCGACGATCAGAGCCGCCTCCGTTACGACGGGTATCGAAAGGATCGAGGACTGCGAGCTCTCCCTGAGCATTTCGTAGGCGTGCTCGGGAAGTATCGACTGACGTTCGTCCGCAAGGATGCAGAGCACCATAACAAAGGGATCGTCCGACTGTTCATATACGCGTCGCAAGCGTTCCGTGACGCTGCGGGGATCCTCTCTCCGGATGATGCCCTCAAGGAACAGGACGCTTCCGTAGATCCTCGGAGATGCCCCTCTCCACTCTTCCTCTTCGAGAATGCCCCTCAGAAGAGTGTCGGCCTTAAAAGTCTTGCCGGAAACAGCAAGCGCGTAGATGCCGAGTAATCTGTCGTAGATAGTCTCGTTCCTGAGCGGCCTCAGGCCGTCGAGTACCGTCTCTACCTCAGCCGTAAAGCGGTTCGACGGGATCTTGCCGAACCTGTATTTGATGTACGACTCGGTCACGGAGATCATGTCATGCCTGATCCTGCTCTTGATAAGGAGCGTGCGCCTCTTGGCGGATTCATTGCGGCATCTCACTTCGATAGTGTTGTCTGCTCTGAGCGATGAAAGCCTGAGCGCACCGAAGTTACGACCGGGTCTGAGTTTCTCTTTATCTATTTCAAATGTAAGCTTGCATGTGTTGCCTTCAAAGTCGTCTGTCCAGATGACTCTTGAGCCGGATTTTACGAAATCGCCTTCTGTCTCGCATTTGAGCTGGACGTAGCCCCATGTGTCCTTTGTGAGTGTGACTGTACAGCCGCCCGCACAC
>JAEEGG010016307.1_pt1 | contig 15439 bp, 5 predicted proteins | sample 9134161 | NCBI WGS metagenome assembly JAEEGG01 (sample SAMN16246543, study PRJNA631951) | gut metagenome | biome: gut microbiome; feature: rumen; material: CR-attached | host: Bos | place: Iran: Karaj | collected 2018-10
TCAAAACTGAAACAAAATATAAAATTGTTGACGCTGACGGTAACAAACTCTATGAGTCCTATTTCGACACCGAAGACGCGGCAATGAAAGAGATTGCGCTTAACGGCACGATCACCGGCGGGTATGGCGCGACTGCTTTTGGTTTACTGTCGGAAGCGAAGGGCGCACATTCTACCGCCTTTGGCGTTCAAACGGTAGCCGAAGGAACCGGCGCTACCGCGTGGGGTAATAGTACAACTGCCAGTGGCAAAGGTGCAACGGCGTCGGGTTACGGCACGAAAGCCGAAGGCGATTATTCCACGGCGTTTGGTAATAATACAACAACGGCAGCGGTGACGTCGTTAAAATATAGGGATCCTGATAATAATGACTGGACGGAAGCGAAGATTATCACTAAAAATACTGCCACAGGTCTTAAATATGTAATTGTTGAGGCTGCCGATCCTAACAAAGAACTATATTTTTCCTATTTCGACACCGAAGAAGCGGCAATGAATGAGATTGCGCGTGAAGGCAAGATCACCGGCGGGTATGGCGCGACTGCTTTCGGTTTGCAGTCGGAAGCGAAAGGCTCACATTCTACCGCCTTTGGCGTTGAAACGGTAGCCGAAGGGACCGGCGCTACCGCGTGGGGTCGCAAAGCGCAAGCCACAGGCGATTATTCCACGGCCTGGGGATTCTACACAGAAGCAATTAATGATAAATCCACAGCTTTTGGTGATAACACTATAGCCGGCGGCAAAATCGCTACCGCCTGGGGTTATAAAACAGCAGCCGGAGGCAGGACTTCCACCGCGTTCGGCAGTAAGACAGTAGCGCTGACGGAAGGTGCTACCGCCTGGGGCAACAATACGAAAGCAGGTAAGTGGACATATGCAGATCACGATGTTTTTATAAAAAAAGAAGGAGATGGACGTTACCACATTATAGATGAATACGGTAATTCGGGTAGTAATGGGTTACCTAATGAAACTTTTGCAAGCTATGATGAAGCTTATAAGGAGTTATCAACGAATGGAACGGTGCAGGGCGTCTATGCCACCGCCTGGGGTAAAGACACGAAAGCCGAAGGCGACTATTCCACCGCCTTTGGTAATTATACAAAAACAGCGGCGGTGACATCGTTAAAATATAACGGGACGGAAGCGAAGGTCGTTTCTGAAGTAGTTGTGGTTAAGAACGCAAACGGCAATCCGGTAATGATAACAGATCCGGACCATCCGGAATCTGGTGAAAAGATACCTGCAACTGAATTAAAATATACAATTGTTAACGCTGATAATCCTGAAGAAAAGCTATCGGACACTTATTTCGATTCCGAAGATGCGGCAATGAAAGAGATTGTGGATAAAGGCACGATCATCGGCGGGTATGGGGCCACGGCTTTCGGTCTGTACTCGGAAGCGAAGGGCGCACATTCCACGGCCTTTGGCGTTAGAACGACAGCCGGAGGAATCGGTGCTACCGCGTGGGGCAATGGTACGCAAGCCACAGGCGATTATTCTACGGCGTTCGGTAACGGTTCTGTTGCGAATGCATCCAATTCCCTGGCAGCGTTGGGCGGTACGACAGCAGAAGATGCGGTGAACTCGCTGGCGGTGGGGTTAGGCGCACAGACAACACTGCCTGATTCAATTGCTTTAGGCAGTGGTGCTGTTGCAGACCGGGCGAAGTATGATGGGACGGACAATAAATATACGGCCTATTTGGGCGATGAGACAGGCGAAACGAAAACTGGTTCTGCATGGAGATCGACCGCAAACGCCATTGCAATCGGCCATATTGACACCACTGACGATACAAAATCAGTTACCCGCCAGATCATCGGCGTGGCTGCAGGTACCGAAGACACCGACGCAGTGAACGTGGCGCAGTTGAAAGCAGCTACGTTTGACATGCAGGGTATTACGCGAACCGAAACGGGTACACCCGGTGAGGCTGGCTATGTAGCTACCACGACTATTGAGAACAACCTTTCTGTTTCCAGTGACGGAAAAGTAAAATGGGGGAATAATACAAAAGTTGGTTCGTCATATTACGTCGTTACAAATGAACAGACAAATATGATTACCAAAACAGAAGCAAAGGTAGTTGAGTATAAAGATACTGATAATAATACAAAATATAAAATAGTTGACGCTAGTGGTTCAACTGATTTAGATAACAACAATAATCAAGGTTATGCTTCCTATGCTGCTGCCTATGAAAAACTTACAACAGAAGGTACAGGCGCTACTGCATGGGGCAACGGAACAAAAGCCGGCGGCGATTACTCCACAGCCGGGGGTTACAATACAAAAGCAATGGGCAAAAACGCTACAGCGTTTGGCAATTATACACAGGCCAACGGTTATAATTCCACAGCGTTTGGGAACGCTGCAAAGGCCAACGGTCAGTATACCACAGCGTTTGGCAGCACTACACAGGCCAACGGTCAGTATGCTACAGCGTTTGGCAATTATACAGAGGCCAACGGTTATAATTCCACAGCGTTTGGCAATTATACACAGGCCAACGGTCAGTATGCTACAGCGTTTGGCAGCAGTTCGATTGCTGCTGGTGATAATTCTACGGCGTTCGGCAGCTACACACAGGCAGGTAAGCTGACGTATAAAAAAGAAGATGGCAGTGAAACTGAAGCGAAAATTGTAGAGTATACTACTGCCGCGGGAGATAGAAAATACAAGATTGTTTCCCTGAGGAATGAAAATGATGTTTTATCAGATAATGGTGGAGCAGGTTTCTACTATACTGAAGCTCTTAAAAATAGCAACCTGACTAAGCAAGGGGATTATTCTACAGCATTTGGCAGCAGCACGCAGGCACTCGGTGATTTTTCCACGGCGTTTGGCAGCAACACAAAAGCAACAGGTGATAATTCCACTGCATTTGGCAGCAGCACAAAAGCGACAGGATCTAGTTCCACAGCGTTTGGCAGCATCACAGAGGCTAACGGTCCGTCTGGCACGGCGTTTGGCAGCGGCACAATGGCCAACGGTCAGCATTCCACAGCGTTTGGCAGCAGTTCGATTGCTTCTGGTTATATTTCTACGGCGTTTGGCAGTAACACACAGGCAGGTAAGCTGACGTATAAAAATGAAGATGGCAGGGAAATAGAAGCGAAAATTGTAGAGTATACTACTGCCGCAGGAGTTAGAAATTACAAGATTGTTTCCCTGAGGAATGAAAATGATGTTTTATCAGATAATAATGGAGCAGGTTTCAACATGTATGATTCTGCTTTTCTTGATAAAAACCTGACTAGGCAAGGGGATTATTCTACCGCATTCGGCAGCAGCACGAAGGCACTCGGCGATTACTCCACAGCTTGGGGGTTTAGCGCACAAGCAAATGGCGATTATTCAACGGCGTTTGGCAGCAGCACAGAGGCAAGCGGTACTGGTGCAACTGCCTGGGGCAGCAGCACGAAGGCACTCGGCACTTATTCAACGGCGTTCGGTAACGGTTCCGTTGCAAATGCATACAATTCCCTGGCAGCGTTGGGCGGCACGACGGGCGAAAAGGCAACAAATTCAGTAGCAATTGGCACAGGTGCAACGGTAGGCGGAGCATATGATTCTGAAAATCAACAAACAGAAGGCGCTAACGCGTTTGCATTTGGAAATGGCGCACAGGCAACCCTGTCTGATTCAGTCGCTTTGGGCAGCGGAGCAGTTGCAAACCGGGCAAAATATAATGCGTCGAACAATGCGTATAAGGCATATTTGAATGAGGATGATAATAATCAAAAAACTGATCCTGCATGGCGTGCAACGCATAACGCCATTGCGGTAGGCGCGTCTGCAACTGACAGCGACACAGCAACTGTTACCCGTCAAATCACCGGTGTGGCAGCAGGCACATATGATACCGACGCTGTGAACGTGGCGCAGTTGAAAGCGGCAACCGTTGATTTGGATAACATTCAGGGGATTAATCGCCGCCGTAATGAAGAAGACGATGGTTTTAATACGACGATAGAAGGCACTTTTTCCGTTTGGGATGACGGTAGATTCGGAACTTCTAATTTTGCGGTTGACAAAGATGGCGCATTTAATGCAGCAGGCGGTAAGTTTAGCGTAGATGAAAACGGGAATACGACAGCGGCAGGGACGTTGAGTGCAGGTGCGACAGCAGTCAGTGAGCTGACGGTAGGCGAAAAGAATAGAACAGTAGAACTGATTACAGATGGCGAAGTAACGGACGGAGATGCAGGTGCGGGTTATGTGAAGGGCAGCACGGTGTACTCTGCCATGAACACGAAGCTGGGCGACTATGCGAAGCTGGACGGTACGAATCTTGACGCTGCTTATGCGGAAGCATGGGGTGCAATAGGTACTGGCGCAGTTGAATCCGGAAATGGGAAGTTAGTGACGGGCGATACAGTGTACTCTGCCATGAACACGACGCTGGGCGACTATGCGAAGCTGAACGGCTCGAATCTTGACACTGCTTATGCGGAAGCATGGGGTGCAATAGGTACTGGCGCAGTTGAATCCGGAAATGGGAAGTTAGTGACGGGCGATACAGTGTACTCTGCCATGAGCACGACGCTGGGCGACTATGCGAAGCTGAACGGCTCGAATCTTGACACTGCTTATGCGGAAGCATGGGGTGCAATAGGTACTGGCGCAGTTGAATCCGGAAATGGGAAGTTAGTGACGGGCGATACGGTGTTTGCAGTAACAAACGCGCTGTCTGATCGTATTGGCACAATAGCATCTGATGGGAATTATATTTCTGCGTCTGGAAGCGTTTCCGAAAACCTAATTTCGCTCGACAATCAGGTGAAAGCAAACACTTCAGACATCACAGTAGCTGCATTGAATGAGGGCAGTTATGGTTATATCAGTGCAGGCCACGATGTAGCGGGGAACCTGATTGCATTGGATAATGCAGTGAAAGCAAATGCAGGTGCGATTCAAGGAGTTGAACGTACTGGCAATGCTACTGATGGTTTTACTACAACAATAGAAGGCAAGCTTTCTGTTTCAAGCAACGGCACGTTTAGTATTTCCGGCGATAAATTTACAGTAGATTCTAATGGCGCCATCAGCGCAGCCAATGGAAAGTTTAGCGTTAATTCGTCAGGCGGGTTGACTATTGGTAGTGAAACACAGAACACATCTGTATCTGATACAGGCCTTACAATTACAAATGGCCCCAGTGTAACGACGGGTGGCATTGATGCAGGCGGCAAGAAGATTACCAATGTGCTGAAAGGTGAAGCCGGAACGGATGCGGTAAATGTAAATCAGTTACATGAAGCGTTTGATACATTTACTACGACTGGTGGAACTGCATTAGGCTTTGGAAAAGGTATTGCGAAAAACAACGACATTTTGGAAGTAAATGCCGGTGAAGGTCTGACGTTTGATACGGAAGAAAACGGATATAAATTAAAAGTTAATGCCGGTGAAGGCCTGACAATTGATGAAGCAAACGAAAATGCGTTGAAAGTGAACGCAGGCGACGGTTTGACAATTGCTGATGACGGTGCGTTGAAGGTGAACGCTGGCGAAGGCCTGACAATTGATACAGAAAACGGAAACGTGCTGAAAGTGAATAAGGGCACGATTGCGGAAAACAACACAGGCTTTGTGACCGGCGGGGATGTGCACAGTGCATTGGCGTTGAAAGCAGACGTAAGCAACGTTTATACAAAAGCTGAGACAGATTCTGCGCTGGGAGCCAAAGTCAATGTAAATCTGGATAACATTTCGGATACCGGCAAGGCAGCGGTACGTAGTCTTGCAAAAGACTCTGTAAAGGTAGTGACAGGTACGAATACTTCTGTAACAACCGGGACAGATGGAGATGCGATCACCTATGCGGTCAATGTCACTTCAATCAGCTCCGGTAATATTACGGATGATGTTAAGCTTGGCGCAGCAGATTCTTCCATTACCGTTGGCAGTTTGAAGACGAGCGTAGCTACTAACACAAATGATATCAGCACATTGAAATCAACAGTCAACAGACATGCGGATTCGATTGGTGCATTGGATGCAACGTTAAACGATGCCGAAACCGGTTTGGTAAAGAAGGTAGCAGATAATAAAGCGGCGATTGATGTTAATGCAGGCAATATTTCAGACTTGCAAGATGTTGTCGGCAGTACGACTAGCGGTTTGGTAAAAGACGTCATCGCATTGCAGGAGACGGTAGCCGGTAAAGCAAATGCAGGAACCACTCTGGCAGAATATGGGATCACTGACGCATATACGAAGACAACAGCGGATAACACGTTTGCAAAGGTTGATGCAACCAATCTTAGCGCAGAAAACATAACAGCGTGGGGGACAGTATTAGACACAGGCACGATTGCTGCGGGTGATACAGGTCTTGTGAGCGGCGGCACGGTGTTCAGTGCATTAAGTGCATATGCGAAGTCTGACGGCGCAACGCTATCCAACGCGACAATCAGTTCCGGCAGTATTGCGGAAGGAGTAACGATTGGCACAGGTGATACCGCAGTTTCCGTTGGCAGTTTGAAAGAAAACGTAAGTAATAATACATCTGCTATTAGTACCAATACGTCTGATATCACAACGCTGAAGGGTACGATGGAAGAACACACTGAATCGATTGGCGAAATCAATTCGTCAATTACAGGCATTAATGGTTCTATTTCGACCCTGAGCAGCGGCAAGGCAAATGTAAATCTGGATAATATAACGGATGACGGCAAGTCGGTTGTACGCGGTCTCGCGAAAGAATCTGTAAAAGTAGTGGCAGGCACATATACAAGCGTTGACCAAGGAACTGATGGGAATGCGGACGCTTATACGGTAAGTGTCACAGCAGATGGCGTCGTCGGCAGCAACAATACAGGTCTGGTAACAGGAGGCGCGGTGTACAGCGCCTTGCAGGCGTATCAGCCTGACGGCGAGATTGCAGAGGACAACGGAAAAGCGGTTTCCGGTGGTACGGTGTACAGCGCATTAAGCGCATATGCGAAGGCTGACGGCGCGACCCTGACCAGCGCGACAATCAGTTCCGGCAGTATTGCGAATGATGTTAAGCTTGGCGGGGCGGATTCCACTATCACCGTTGGCAGCTTGAAGACGAGCGTCAGCGACAATACAAATGCTATTAGTACGTTGAAAACTACGGTGGGCAATAGCGAAGGCGGTTTGGTCAAAGATGTAAGTACATTACAAGCAACGGTAGGTAATGCCAACTCTGGTTTAGTGAAAGATGTCAGCACGTTGCAGACGACGGTAAGCGGACATACGACGGCAATCGGTGATATCAATACATCAATAACCGGTATTAATAGTTCGATTTCGTCTCTGAGCACCGGTAAAGCCAATGTAGATTTGGATAATATTTCGGATACCGGCAAGGCAGCAGTACGCAGTCTGATCAGCGTAGCCCAGGGTAATAATGTTACGGTTACAAAATCGACGTCGGATACAGGTGTTGATACATACACCATCAGTACAGCAGGCGGGGTAACATATTCTGCAGGAGATGGAATTGCCATTTCCGACACCAATGCGATCAGTGTAGCTGCAAATGGTGCTGTTGAAGAAAACAACACAGGTATTGTGACCGGCGGCACAGTATACTCTGCGTTGAAGGCTTTCAAACCTGACGGAAAGGTTGAAGAAGGCAACGCAAAAGCGGTGTCCGGCGGTACGGTGTACAGTGCGATTGAAGCTGCGAAGACCGACGTGAACGCTACAACGGAAACGAAGATTGCAACGGCCAAAGCAGACATCGGTACTGAAACAGATACAAAGATTGCAACGGCCAAAACAGATATTACCAGTGACATGGACACGAAGCTTGCATCAAAGGCAAATGCGTCAGACGTTTATACAAAAGCCGAAACCTATTCGCAGGCGGAGGTGGATGCAACGCTTGCTGATTATGTGAAGACTGAGGGAGCAACGCTGACCGGCGCTACACTAACTAACGCAACGTTGAGCAATGCAGCGATTGGTTCCGGCAGCATAGCGGACACAGTGATGCTTGGTGATTCAATTTCCGTTGGAGCTTTGAAGTCAAGTGTAAGCGAAAACACTTCGGCAATCAGTTCATTGAAGTCTACGGTAGGCGATGAAAACAGCGGTTTGGTACAAAAAGTAAATACCAATGAATCTTCCATCAAGACATTGCAGGATAAAACGCAGAATATGACCGCCACCGAGGGCGTTACGACGATTGATGGCACGTTAAGCGCAGGAGCAACCACAGTAAGCAGTATGACCGATGGAACGGCAACGCTCAGCGGCGGCGCGTTAACAGGTGTTACAACAATTACTGCAAGCGGCGCGCTCAGCGGCGGCAGCCTGAATGTTGGCACGGGTGCAATCAGCGGCGGCATGGCGACGGTAACGGGTCTGACAGTTGGCGAAACAAACGTGACGACGGCACTGACGACGGAGGGCGCAGTAGCAGCGAATAATGCAGGCTTTGTGTCCGGCGGCGCGGTATACAGTGCGTTGCAGGCTTTCAAACCTGACGGAAAGGTTGAAGAAGGCGATACCAAAGCGGTTTCCGGCGACACGGTGTACAAAGTGACCAGCGGATTGGATGCACGGATTAAGACGAATGCAGATGCAATCGCTACTAAGGCCGACGCAAGTACAGTGACAGAGCTTTCGGGTAAGGTGACTGCTAATGAGGCGGCGATCAAGACGAATGCAGATAACATCACTACGTTAACTGGCAAGGTAACTGCCAACGAAACGGCGATTAAGGCGAACACAGACAATATCACCACGTTAAGCGGCAAGGTAAATGCGAATGAGGCAGCGATCAAGACAAACGCAACCAACATCGCGGCCAACAAGACCGCAATTGAAACGAATGCGACGAACATCGCAGCCAACAAGACCGCAATTGAAACGAACGCGACGAACATTGCAGCCAACAAGGCCGCAATTGAAACGAACGCGACGAACATTGCAGCCAACAAGACAGCGATTGAAACGAACGCAACCAACATCGCGGCCAACAAGACTGCGATTGAGAAGAACGCCGGTGACATTACTGCCTTAAGTACAAAGGTTTCCGCCAACGAAACCGTGCTTGCCCAAAAGGCGGACAAGGCCAACACGCTGAAAGGGTACGGCATTGAAGACGCGTACACGAAAGAGGAATCGGATACGCTGCTGAACAAAAAGACGGACAAGACGGAGTTCGAAGCAGTGAAGGTTGTTGTTGGCGACGCAAACAGCGGCCTGGTGAAAGATGTCAATGATTTGAAGAACGCTTCCCAGAATATAACCGCGGATGACCAGGGCAATACAAAGGTTGACGGTACTTTGGTGGTGGAAGACACAATTGTGGTTCAGGGTAAGGATGTTACTTCGCAGTTAATCACGGACGGCAAGGTTGAGGACAATAACCACGGTTATGTGGACGGCGACAAGGTGTATGATTATCTGAACAAAGGCAAGGACAGTGACGGAAAGGTGAAGCTTGCTACGGAAAGCAAGCAGATTTCCATGGGTAAGGGCAGCGAAGCCAGTGGCGAGGAGTCTATTGCGATTGGTAATGAAGCCGGCGGACAAACAAATACTGCTTCTGGAAAACAGTCAATTGCCATTGGTTTTGGTAACAGGGTGACCGGCGATCACAGTGGAGCAATTGGTGATCCTAGCACTATCGACGGAACGAATTCTTACAGTGTAGGTAACTCCAACAAGGTGGCTGACGGTTCTGACAATGTATTTGTTTTAGGTAATAATGTAAATGTGACTGGCAGCAACACAGTAGTACTGGGCGGCAGTTCTGACGGTACTGCAATGAATGTGTCCGGCAACAACTCCGTCGTTTTGGGCGCCGGCTCCGACGGTTCCGAGGATAATGTGATTTCCGTGGGCGCAGAGGGCAACGAGCGGCGCATAACGCACGTGGCCCCCGGCGAAACTGCTACCGATGCGGCTACTGTCGGACAGGTGCAGGATATTGCACAGGGTGCATACAACAATGCCGTATATCTGAATAACAGCATTAACAAAGTTGACAACCGATTGAACAAGGTAGGCGCAGGAGCGGCAGCCCTGGCGGCTTTGCATCCTCTTGATACGGACGATAAGTTCACCATGGGCCTGGGCTACGGTAATTACCGGAGCGCTAACGCCATGGCGATGGGGATGTTCTACCGCCCGACAGATAAGATGATGATCAGCGTCGGCGGCGCCTTTGGCAATGGTGAGAACATGATTAATGCAGGCATTTCCTTTGCGCTGGATAAGAACAAAGGCTTCAACACCAGCAAGGCGTTGATGGCGAGGGACATCAAAGCGCTGTCTGCTGAGAATGCAGCCATCAAGGAAGAAAACGCGGACATGAAGAAGCAACTGAACGCTCAGGATGCTAAGTTGACAACCCAGGAAGCGGAAATCCAGGCGTTGAAAGCGGCATTAGCCCGTCTGGAAGCGAAGATCGGAAAATGACGCCGGTCAGTTTATTTGAAATTCTACCATGATAAAATTTCACTTGGGTTGGAAGAGGTCACCAGTTCAAATCTAGTCGCTCCGATCAATTAAAATAGTATCGGGAATCCGCACAGTGAACGGGTTCCCGATTTATTTATATTTAACGGCAATTTGCACAGTTTGGCTCAGTTACACCTATAAGATATAGCGCGTCCCAAATATATAAAATTGCCGCTTTTTAAATTCGTTTGACAGCGAGAAGTTTTGAACAGTTAATAATTCGTATTTATAGGACAAAACGTTATGACCCCGCCTGCCATACAGTTTGAATTTGCTGTCTGGCAATGATTTGCAGACAGACATTTTCACTGTCTATCATATATTAATAAGTGCGTAGGGCGTAACATCAGTAACCGTGCGGTCTCATGAAAATAATCCGGGTGTTTTTCCACCCGGATCAGGTTACCCGGCGCCAGTCAAACCGTCACCGGGTGTAACTCCGGTCTCTCCCTTTCTTTCGGAAAACATCAAACAAAGCTCCTGTCTATCGCTAATAACAGATTGGTTCACAATGGACAGGGGCTATTTGGTTGTTTCTATATTTTTATTTTTAGTGGCTATCTTTGACGTGTTGTGGTATAATATTATGTATTTTATTTTACAGTATTTCATAATTGAAGGAGTTTGCTATGATTCGTACATTGTCTCTGACCTGTTCCCGCTGCGGTAAAGCATTCAGCGCACAGGATCATCTGTATTATCAGGACGATTTTACCGTACAGAGCTTTCAGGATATTAAACTGGTCTGTGATGACTGCATCCGGGCATGGAAAGAGAAATGGCAGATTGCCCACGCGGAATTTCACGAAGAAAATTATGTGCTCACCGTAACTATAACCCTGAAAAACGGAACGGTGTATAAGAACATGGACTGCACGCCCCTGGAAGACACAGAATCGGTCATCACCGGGGAAGACATTCCTGCGGAAGCCCAGCATGCGTTGTATGAATATTACGTTGCTTTTGCACAGAAGCGTGAAACAGAGCAGATAAAAGACTGCTTCTTTACTAAAAGAGAAGATGGGAAGATGTCCGCCGATATTACCACGGTAGGTGGCGAACAATATGACAAGCTCATATTTTATGTGGAGGAAGGCTATCTGAAAACAGAACAGGATGTACCGGACTATGTTATGGACGGTCTGGTCACTGCTTACAAATCCTATCTGGCCCAGGAGCAGATGCTTTCCACTGCTTCCCAACCGGCGCCCCGTATGCCCCAGCGCAAACCGATGCCGGAAAGCCAGTGGAATACCGGCGAAGGATATGGCAGCAGAAACACGACCAGTGGATTCGGACGCCGTAACAGGAATCCTTTCGGAGAATTTTAAACCACAATTGATTTAACCGGTTTGTTTTTTAATCCCTGTACAAATGAAATCTTGCCTGACTGATACCGCATTTTCAGAAGGCACCTGACAGACTGAAATATTCGGGAGATAATATGAGCGATTTAAAACAAAAAATTGAGAAACGGCGTACCTTTGCCATCATTTCCCACCCGGACGCCGGCAAAACAACTTTAACGGAAAAATTATTGCTGTACGGTGGTGCGATCCATCTGGCCGGCAGCGTGAAAGCAAGAAAGGCTAACAAGCATGCTGTTTCCGACTGGATGGAAATTGAAAAGCAGCGCGGTATTTCTGTTACATCTTCGGTGCTGCAGTTTGATTATCAGGGTTACCGTGTCAACATTCTGGATACGCCTGGCCATCAAGACTTTTCGGAAGACACGTACCGCACCCTGATGGCTGCCGACAGTGCCGTCATGCTGATTGATGCGGCCAAAGGCGTGGAACCCCAGACCAAGAAGCTGTTCTGGGTCTGCCACCGCCGCCATCTGCCGATCTTTACGTTTATTAACAAACTGGACCGTTTCGGCCGGGAGCCTCTTGATCTGATGGAAGAAGTAGAAAAGATTTTGCAGATCAAAGTATATCCCATAACCTGGCCGGTAGGTCTGGACGGAAAATATAAAGGCGTGTACAACCGACTGACCAGAGAAGTTTCTTTATTTAAAACGGATGCCAGCCACGGCAGCAAACAGCTGGAAGAATTTTCCGCTAACATTGACGATCCCCGCATTAAGGAAATGATTGGGGATGAACTGTTCGAAGCGCTGCTGGGTGATATCGAACTTTTGGACATGGCAGGGGAAGAATTCCATATCGAAGATGTATTAAAAGGGGAGCTGACCCCCATGTTCTTCGGCAGCGCCATGACCAACTTCGGTGTGCAGGAGTTTTTGGAAAAGTTCCTGGAAATGTCTCCGGCGCCCCAGCCCCGCACACTGTTAAACGGCGATGTACTGGAGCCGGACAATCCTCTGTTCAGCGCCTTTGTCTTTAAGATTCAGGCTAACATGAATCCGGCCCACCGTGACCGCATCGCGTTCATGCGCATCTGCTCCGGCGAATTTGATAAAGGTATGACCGTGTATCATGCCCAAAGCGGTAAGCCTGTAAAGCTGGCCCAGCCGCAACAGTTTTTGGCGCAGGAACGTACCATTGTGGAAAAAGCGTATCCTGGCGATATCATCGGTTTATTTGATCCGGGAATCTTTGGTATTGGCGACAGTCTCAGCGATGATAAACTGAAACTGCGTTTTGAAGATTTCCCTGTGTTCCCGGCAGAGATTTTTGCCCGGGTACAGCCGAAAGATTCCCTAAAGCGAAAACAGTTTGAAAAAGGCATCCTCCAGCTTTCCCAGGAAGGCGCCGTGCAGGTGTTCACCCAAAAGCACGTGGGACTGGAGAGTTTTATCGTGGGCGTAGTGGGGCAGTTGCAGCTGGAAGTACTGGAATACCGTCTGAAGAACGAATACAATGCCCAGCTGGTTATGACCCAGCTTCCCTTTACCGTAGCCCGCTGGGTCTATGCGGAAAAGCCTGAAGACATTGAAAAGCTGCGTGGTCTTGACAACGGCATGCTTGTATATGATAAAAAGGACCGCCCGGTTATCCTGGTAAATAACGAATGGGCGCTGAACTGGATCCTGCAGCGCAATCCGGGACTGGAATTTCTGGTCGTGCCTTCAGATAAGGCGAGAGTATAAACATGAAGGATATTGCAACAATTTTAGATGTTCCTGTGGTACCTTATACTATGGACGAAGCGGTAACAAAGCTGACGCAGGACACGCTGCGGCAGAAACGAAACTTTGTGGTCACTGCCAATGCGGAAATTATTATGATGGCCCAGGATGACAAAGAATATAAAACGCTGCTGGCGGAAACGGCTGATTTGATTCTGCCGGACGGAGCCGGAACGGTGTGGGCAGGAAACTATCTGGGCTATACTATACCGGAGCGGGTTGCAGGCTACGATTTATATTTGCGCCTTCTGGAAGAGGCAGCAAAGAATAATATTCCCGTTTACTTTTTCGGTGGCAAGCCCGGCATTGCAGAAGAAGCAGCAGAGGAAGGCAAACGCCGCTGGCCCGGTCTGAAAATGGCCGGCTGCCGCAACGGTTATTTTTCAGCTGAAGAAGAACCTGAAATCATTGAAGACATCAACCGCAGCGGCGCAGTGATGCTGTTCGCCGCCTTAGGCGCGCCCAAGCAGGAGAAATGGCTGGCAAAATACAGGGATCAGTTAAAGCCCTGTCTGCTGATGGGCATCGGCGGCAGTTTTGACGTGCTGGCCGGAAAAGTGCAGAGGGCGCCCAAATGGATGCAGGACGCCAAACTGGAATGGTTCTTCCGCCTGGTAAAACAGCCCAGCCGTTTTAGAAGAATGCTGGCGCTGCCGAAGTTCGTATTTGCGGTGCGCAGCGAAAAAGGAAAGAAAAAATAACTAAATATAGTAGACAAATTCGTTTTTACGTACTATAATGTACAAGTTAATGTTAGTTTAGAGTTTTTACAGATATTACGCTGGATAAATTTTCCTGTACAAGGCAGAGGAAGGAAGGCGTAGTTTAACCTACGCCAACTAACGATAACGTAGTCTAGGGAAATTTAGACAAGTAAGAAAAAAGGAGGCCGCTCATGCATATCGTACGACAGGGATATCCCTTTATTGCCGCCGCACTCGTGCTGGCAGTTGTCTGCTTTATTGCATTCGGGATTCATATCGCCGTGATTCCGGTAGTGTTGGCCTGCTATTTCGCATATTTTTTCCGTAATCCGGACAGGGAAGTCGTTCAGGACACTTCGCTGTTGTATTCTCCGGCGGACGGAACGGTCATGGACGTGACGGAATTTTACGACGATGAGTTTCTGAATGCAAAAGCCAAAAAGGTGACGATTTTCCTTTCCGTATTTAATGTGCATGTAAATAGAAGCCCTGCGGAAGGTACGATCAGATTCCAGCGTTATACGGTAGGCGATTTTTTACCGGCGTTTAATCAGAAAGCAACTTTTGAAAACGAACGTTTCGCCATGGGAATTGAAAATGACCATATGAAAATTCTGGTCATCCAGATTGCCGGAATTCTGGCACGCCGCATCGATAATTGGGTTAATTTAGGTAATCATCTGGATCAGGGCGAAGTATACGGCATGATTAAATTCGGTTCCTGTACGGAACTGGTAGTGCCCGAAGAGGTGGAAATCCTCTGCAAAAAAGGAGATAAGGTAAAAGGCGGCATTACTGTATTGGGTCGTATAAATCCATAACAAAAAGGATTGTTACGCCCGTACATCGTTGACAGTATTACGGGATTGGGAGGTCAAAAGCGTGAATTACAAGCGCATCGTTCCTAACACCATCAGCGGCATCAGCTTGGTTTTGGGAGTTTTTTCCATTTTTTATACGCAGGAACAGAATTATTTTATGGCGGCAATTTGCATTATTTTATCTGTTGTCGCCGACTCATTGGACGGAAGAGCAGCACGTGCGCTGGGAGTTCAGGGTCCCTTTGGGGTGGAGATGGATTCCCTCTGTGATTTGGGAGCCTTCGGGGTGGCGCCAGCTATTTTAATTTACCAGTTCGCCTTGACAGACCTGGGTTGGTGGGGTAAAATAATCGCCGGATTGTA
>JAEEGG010016309.1_pt1 | contig 15438 bp, 14 predicted proteins | sample 9134161 | NCBI WGS metagenome assembly JAEEGG01 (sample SAMN16246543, study PRJNA631951) | gut metagenome | biome: gut microbiome; feature: rumen; material: CR-attached | host: Bos | place: Iran: Karaj | collected 2018-10
GAATCGTCTTTATTATTAGAGAGGTGAAAAAAATCAGTTTCCAAGCCGACGTGCTGCCGCTGAAGAATGAGCTCTTCAGACTGGCGCTCCGCATCACTCTCAACCGTGCGGAAGCCGAGGACGTTGTACAGGAGACGATGATGAAGGTCTGGAACCAGCGTGACAACTGGGACAAGATAGACTCCACAGAAGCCTTCTGCCTGACCATCTGCAGAAACCTCTCGCTCGACAAGATGCGCCATCTGGACAACCAGTCAGCATCGCTCGAAGAAGAAGGTCATGAGACCGCTGACAACAGCTACGGTGCCAACCCTGAGGAGCAGGCCGTGCAACACGACAGAATAGCCCTCGTCAGACGCATCATCGACCAATTGCCCGAAAAGCAGCGCACCGTCATGCAGCTGCGCGACATGGAGAACAAGAGCTATCGCGACATTGCAACCATCATGGGCATCAGCGAAGAGCAGGTGAAGGTGAATATCTTCCGAGCCAGACAGACAATAAAAAAGGAATTTTTAAAACAAGAAAGATATGGACTATAAGTACATCGAACAGCTCCTGGAGCGCTATTGGAACGCAGAGACCACTCTCGAAGAAGAGAACATTCTGCGCACCTTCTTCTGCCAGAAGGACATTCCAGCAGAGATGGAACCCTTGCGCCCACTCTTCATGGCAGATGCCTGCGAGTCGCTGGACGATGATTTCGATGCCCGTATCCTGGCCATGATTGACGAGAAGCCACAGACGGAAAAGGCCCAGCGGGTAACGCTTACCCAGCGCCTCATGCCGCTCTTCAAGGCTGCTGCCGTCGTGGCTATCATCCTCACCCTTGGCAATGCTGCTCAGGCTCCTTGGGATTCCACATGGAACACGCCCAGCGACTATGCAGAAAACCTGAAGGAAGCCGACACCGTAGCCGTAGTCATTCCTGTTCAGGTAGCCAATGTGGATGAAATGGCAGCCGACAGCACCAAAGTGCTAACTCCCACGCTGCCCACAGACTAAGATTTATTTCTATGCTTTCTCTATAATTGATCAAGTTTATTAAACACACTAACACAATGCGAGCTACCGTCTGACACACCAGAGGTAGCTCGCTTTTTTTGCAGTCTTTCGTTCTTTATTCTTCTGCCCTACGCATCCACAAATGGAGCTGATAGAGGGCTGGCAACAGGATAAGCAACGAGAATACTACAGCCAGAATGACGTGCATTTCGCTGCCCTTGAATATTTCAACTAGCTTGATGTCAGGATCAGGATAAATATTATAGACAACATAGGCCACGCTGTTGTTGGCCCAATGACAAGCCACACCAGGCAAGATTGACCCTGTGCGCCAATACATCCAACCCAGCAGCAGTCCAATGACGAAGGCGTACGGCATCTGAGCCGGATTCATGTGTATCAGGCTGAAGAACAGGGCCGAAATAGCAATAGCTCCCCAAGGCGATAGCTTTGTCGATTTCAGAAGCTCTTTTAGAATACCTCCACGCATCACGATTTCTTCTGACAGCGGTGCCAAGAGGCCTATGGTCACATAGCCCCAGCGATTGCCAAGGATCATGTCAAACTCCGACTCCACCAGATTGGGCAATTCTGGCATCTGTTCCTGTATCCACAACGAGGGTATGATGAGCCCCAATGCTGCCACCACGCTCCACGTCAGCACCGTCCAAGGTCTGGTGCGCAACCACTTGGGCGACACCTCTGTCCAGCGGGCCCATAGGAAAACCATGATGACTATCACGCTGACGACTACCGTTGTCGTAATCAACAGAGTCGGTGTCTTGTCAGGCGACCCCGTCACCAATGGCCAGACGGCATTGATAATGGCACCACCAAGAATCTGAATGCCAAGAAAAATAAGTAGATAACTGATTGCTTTCTTCATCGTTTTTCAAAGTTCAAAGTTCATTTAGCACTTGTTCTGCCTGAATGGCATCTTGCTTTAATTGTTCCTTAAGGGCTTCCATGCTATCGAAACGGCGTTCTTCGCGCAATCTCTTGACAAATTCCACGCTCAACGCTTGTCCGTAAAGGTCTTCGTGGAAATGCAGGATGTGCACCTCGAGCGTCTGTTCGTGTCCGTCGAAGGTAGGACGCGTGCCGATGTTCATCATGCCGTTTTGAGTGTGGAGTGAGGAATGTGGAGTGAGGAGTGTCACCTTAACGGCATAGGCTCCTGGGGAAGGAATCAGTTGACTCTCAGACGGCACCAAATTAGCCGTAGGAAAACCGAGTTCCGTACCAATGTGCTCGCCATGAGCGACGTGTCCGCTGATGGAATAGGGATGTCCCAGACAATCGGCAGCCTCAGCCACCTGACCATCCGACAACAACTGACGGATGTACGATGAACTGACATTTTTTGCATTCAGCGATGATGAGGTTGCAGGCAACGGTGGCAGACAACACACCTCAATGCCCAGCTCCTGACCATAGCGCACATAGTCATCGAAGCCTTCCTCGCGGTTCCGTCCGAAACGGTTGTCATAGCCTGTCAGCAATACGCGCACATTCATCTGGTCGCGCAACACCTGCTCCATGAATTCCCGAGCGGTCAACGACTTCAACTGTGGCGTGAAAGCCAAAACTTCCACACGTTCAATGCCCATTTGCCGAATCAACCTAATCTTGTCGTCCAACGGTGTCAACACCTGTTCTTGTCGTGGTGAATGGTCGAAAGTGATACAAAGCGGCTGTAAACCCAGCTCGCGAGCCAAGTCTATCGTCTGCTGCAATACAAACTGGTGACCCAGATGTACGCCATCGAACATACCTATCGTTGCAACAAATCCGTCCATTATTTACCTTTTTACTTTTTTACCTTTCTCCAGATTTCCCCTATCCACAACACGGGCGACGTACCGATAATAATCCAAAACCATTCGGACAGCGACAGGGGCACCGTACGGAACATTGCTCCACCAAAAGTCACTATCAGCCACTGACCCGCCAGCACTAAGGCCAGCACCAGCAAGAAAGCCCGACATGCATAGAGTCTGCGGAATGCCGAATGGTTCGAGCCCAAGGTGCGGGCGTTAAACAGGTTCCACCATTGCAACATGACGAAGATGCAGAAGAAGATGGTCAACTCATGAGCGTCAACACCTGCTATCTGCTCGAAATAGTAAAGCAGCGCGAAGGTGCCCACGAAGAACAGCCCTCCGATGATGCCAATGCCACGTGACATGCTCGGCGTGATAATAAAGGCATCGCGTGAACGTGGTTTCTCCTGCATCACCTCGCGCGATGGCGGCAACGAGGCCATAGCCATAGCGGCAAATGTGTCCATAATGAGGTTCACCCAAAGAATCTGCGTGATGGTCAGCGGCAGCTCCGTTCCCAAGAAGGCACCAAACAGCACCAGTAGCAGGGCCGTCACGTTGACTACGAGTTGGAAGAAGATAAACCGCTGGATGTTCTTGTATAGCGAACGTCCCCACATGACCGCATGTACGATACTGCTGAACGAATCGTCAATCAGCGTGATGTCGCTGGCTTCTTTGGCTACACTGGTGCCTGAGCCCAGCGAGAGTCCCACATGGGCGCGGTTCAAGGCTGGGGCGTCGTTGGTGCCGTCGCCTGTCACTGCCACCACTTCGCCTTGTTGCTGCAACAGGCTGACCAGCCGTTGCTTATCAGTCGGACGGGCTCGCGACATCACTTTCAGCCTACGAACGACATTCAAAGCCGCTTCGTCGCTCAGCGCAGCAAACTCAGCGCCGGTGATGGTCAATGGTGAATGGTCAATAGTCAATGGTGAATGGTCAATGACCCCGCATTGCCTTGCTATCTCCATTGCCGTCTGGACTGTGTCGCCCGTTACGATCTTCACGTCGATGCCGGCCTGCTCACACTGACGAATGGCCGCAGGCACTTCTTTTCGCAACGGGTCGCTGATGGCCACGATAGCCAACAGGGTCTTGTCTTGTGCGATAGCCAATGTGCGCATAGCGTGTTGCTGCCACTCCAGCAACTGCTGCTGGGCCTGCTGGCGCTCATCGGGAGTCATATCGCACATGCCCATCACTACCTCTGGGGCACCTTTTATATATACGGTGTCGCCCACCGTCGTACTCATGTATTTCCGTTCCGTCGAGAATGGCAGTCTGCTGGTCAGCGGATGCTCGTTGCGCAGCTGCTGATAGTCTACCCCCTGCTCCTGTAACCACCGCAGCAAGGCTTGTTCCGTGGGATTACCCACGTCGTGTGTAGCCGTCGTGTTCAGCGCAATGGCCATTTCATATCTTCCATCATCCATCATCCGTCTTACATCACTTACCGTCATTCTGTTTTCCGTCAGCGTACCCGTTTTGTCCGTACAGATGCACGTCACAGCACCCATCGTTTCCGAAGCCTGCAGTTTACGCACCAGATTGTTCGATTTCAGCATCCTTCGCATGTTCAGCGCCAACGCCAGGGTTACAGCCATTGGCAGGCCCTCGGGCACAGCCATCACGATAAGCGTGACAGCCATCATGAAGTATTTCAGTACCACTTCAGCCATACCCACATAATCGTCGGTATGCCACAATTCGTTGGTCAGTATGTCGTGAATCAGAAACACCAGGAAGGCAGCTATCGACACACCACTACCCACCTTGCTGATCAGCTTGGCCAAGCGATCCAGCTGCATGTTCAGTGGAGTTTTCACGCCTGTGATTTCCGTTGCCTGACGAGCCACATGACCAATCTCCGTCTCGTCGCCGACAGCCGTCACCACATAGCGTCCCGTGCCGTTCATCACCATCGACGAGCGCAACAACATATCACTGGGATATGCCGACACCTTCTGATGGTCCAGTGACTTTGTCGTCAGCAACTCACCCGTCAGACTGCTCTCGTCGACCTGCAAATCAGTGGCCTCAAACAGCCGTCCGTCAGCTGGCACTTCGTCGCCCGTCTCGACTATCACGATGTCGCCCACCACGACCTCACGCCTAGGAATCTCCACAATAGTGCCATGACTCCCCTCGCCCGTTGGAGAGGGGTTAGGGGTGAGGCTTCTTATCACCTTTACCCGCTGTTCTTCGCCCAGCTGCGTCAGCACATCGAACTTACGGGCTGCGTCGCGCTCGAAGATGAACCCCACCGTCGTAGCCAGAAGCACCGCAGCAATGATGCCAATGGTCTCGATGAAGTCGTTTTTTACGAACGACAGCACCAGCGACACCACAGCAGCCACCAGCAGAATACGAACCATCGGGTCCTGATATTTCTCCAGATACAAGCGCCACATCGACTGTCGACGCGGCGGAGTCAGCACGTTTTCACCATGCTCCAACCGACTCATCGACACCTCTGCGGCACTCAATCCTTGACGTTTATCGTTGTTCATCGCTGCAAAGGTAGTGCAATTTTTATTAAAAATAAGGTGCGGAAGCAAATTTTTCACTCTTCACTCTTCATTTTCACTTTTTTTTATTACCTTTGCACCCGCAAAAAGCATTTGCATCGGACTTGTAGCTCAGTTGGTCAGAGCAACAGACTCATAATCTGGAGGTCGTAGGTTCAAGCCCTACCTGGTCCACACTGAAAATCAGCAACTTACGAGCAATCAAAGGTTGCTGATTTCTCTTTTTGCGAACAATTTGCGAACAAAATGATATTTCATGGAACATTGTGCATACCTCCTGAAGGCTCTAGTATCTGCATTTTGTTCGCAAAATCCTCGATTTTTGTTCGCAAAACGTAAAAAACTCCTTATTTGTATCTTATTTCTCTAATATTTTCGTACCTTTGTCGCTGGATTTCGCATTCGTGCGATACCCAAAGACATTGTGGACAAGAGAAATGGCGTTCGCTATCTCATTCAATGACCTCGAAATGTAGGAAGTTTCAAGGAATAATTGTCAGAGAATGGATAAGGTGAGCGTTCACGTTATAGCGTGGACGAAACTTATCTGACAATTATGGCACTTCCTACAGCCACGAGGGAAAGATATGGGTTGTTCACGCTTTCTTTATGCCCTGCGGTTAAGAAGATTTAACGCCTGACGATGCAGGATTTCCCGCTTCACGGTGTTTATATAGACAGAAACATTAACAACAAACAAATATCGAAATGAAAACAATGAAACTCTGGAGAAACATCCTCGTGATGACCGCTGCCATGCTCTCCCTCGCCTCTTGCAGCAGCGATGATGACGACAAGTTTGATGCAAGCAGACTTGAAGGTAAGTGGAGAAAAGCCATACGAAGTGGTGTCATGGATGGAGAGACGGTAATATATACTTTCTATCCCGAGAACTGGTATTCAGGTCGCATAGAGGAACAAGTTTCTGCATGGCCTGATGAAGGCTGGAAAACGCAAGACCTCAATTATAGAGTTGGAGAAACAGGCCACATGAATATCTTCACAGGAAGAACTTACAACGGTGAATCCAAAATCTATATTGAAGTTGATGTCCGTAAAATGACAGGTTCTGAAATGGTTTGGTACCACACCGATTCCAACGAGGAGATAGCCCGCTTCACAAGAGAGAAATGAACCTGTAAAAATCGGAATTTATGATTGTTTCAAAGAAATCTATTGGATTGATTGTCCTATTTTTAATACCCCGTTTTGCTATTGGCCAAAACAGCGTGGATAGCATAGTGGCCAAGCAAGACAGTAGTATGGCAATTGGAACTGACTCGTTATGCAGCAGCAGGTCTGTGTGTAATTGTGATACGGTTCAACAAGACAGTTGCCTACAGCAACATAGACTATCTTTTATTAACAAAGGCCAAAAGATGACACGAGACATCAACCCGAATGCGCTTAAAATGCGGAAGTTCGATCCTTACAAGAAAAAGTTTAATGATATGCAACTGATAAAAATTATTGGGCCGCATATTAGAAGATAGACTAAAATTTTGTCTCACTTTATGCTGTTTTTATGACTTACTCTAAAAAAGAATGTATTTTCAAGATGACAAGAGTCTTTCTTGCTTCCTTCATCTTGATGGGCGTTTTCCTGTTGCCCTACTTCGCCTATATTTTCGGGCGGGACATCCCTTTCAGTCGTACAATATTGGATATTGGAAACCTTCTGTGGCCGTTAGCAATTTTTGTCGTCCTACTTTACGAAGACAAGAAAGAGAAGTTGGGAATATGGCGTAATCCGAGCCTTGGAATGAACCTGAAGACGGTTATTCTATCCCTGGCATTGGGAGTCCTCTGGCAGCTCATTATACTTCTGCTGACCTCCTTGTTTGACGCACCTAATACAGACCCTCGGGAGTCCTATACTCTGGCGACCCTTATCCTGCATATATTCTCCTTCGCCATCATCGGCCCCATTGCAGAGGAATTGCTTTTACGGAAATGGTACATATCCGTGATGGAAAGAGCCTCTTTCGGCAAGATAGCGATTGTCGTTTCCAATGCACTCATCTTTTACGCGGCGCATGTGGGTACAGGCGTTTGGAGATTAGACACACTGATTATGGCGGTCATTCTTTGCCTGACGTATATGAGAACCAGAGATATTCGCTATTGTGTGATTACGCATGTCACATGTAATCTCCTGGGAATCTTCTCTGCTTATTATTTCGTATAAAACAATCTTCTTGCGTTTTGGAGGTTTTATGAACCAATTGCTATATATCGTCTGGAATCCAGACCTCGTGGCATTCAGACTGGGTCCGCTGTCGGTGCGATGGTACGGGCTGATGTGGGCCATCGGAATCGCGCTGGCCTTTCTCGTGGTGAAACGCCTGTATAAGGAGCAGAAGATCAAGGATGAGCTCTTCGCCCCACTCTACATCTACTGTTTCTTCGGTATCCTGATTGGTGCCCGACTGGGACACTGCCTTTTCTATGAACCCGACCATTTTCTGACCTCAGGAAAAGGTTTTGTGGAGATGTTCCTACCCATCCGCTTCCTGACAAATGACGGATGGAAATATGTAGGCTATCAAGGCCTTGCCTCACACGGAGGTACCTTCGGCCTTATCGTTGCCCTGTGGTTCTATGTCCGCAAAACCAAACTCAGCATCTGGCGCGTGTTGGACAACATAGCTATCGCCACAGGGACGACAGCCTGTTTCATTCGTCTGGGCAATCTGATGAACTCCGAGATTATCGGCAAGATTACGGATGTTCCCTGGGCGTTTGTCTTCGAGAAGGTCGATGCCGTACCTCGTCATCCTGGCCAGCTGTATGAAGCCTTAGCCTATGCCGTGCTCTTCTTCATCATGTGGACACTACACAAACGGATGCCAGAGAAGATAGGTACCGGCTGGTATTTCGGCTTCTGTCTGACGTATATCTTCACCTTCCGTTTCTTCATCGAGTACACCAAGGAGATACAAGAAGCCTTCGAGGCATCGCTGCCCATCGATATGGGTCAGATACTCTCCATCCCGTTTATCATCCTCGGCGTGTACTGCATGCTAAGAGCCCGCAAATGAAAACACAGCTCTTTCATAAGAGATAGAAATGAAAACAATGAAAATCTGGAGAAACATCTTTGTGATATGCACTGCCATGCTCTCCCTCACCTCTTGCGGCAGCGACGAACCAAGATATGCCGACCAGGAGGCACACGAAAAGACCGTGCAGCTGAACGAGCAGTACGGGCCGCTCATAGTCGGCACATGGCACTACGAGAACATCAGCGACACGCAGTGTTTCTTCGAGCGCCTCACATTCCAGGCCGATGGCACACTGACGGGAATGCGCAAATGGCAAACCCGCAAGCCCGTCACCATCGACGGCGAGCAACGCTACACCGACTGGGAGGACGTGGAACTGAGCGGCACGTTCACAGGAACATGGCAGCTGAGATACTGGAGTCCCGAGGGCAACAGCGGCGAGAAGCGCAACTGCCTATTTCTAAATGCCCAGTATGAAGGTGCAAATAGTGGAGACATGGCCTACTCTAATATCGCCACCTTCGACTACGCCGATGAAACGACGCTTCGATTCGAAGGATTTTACTTCAAAGACAAGGATGGATGGATTACCTTCCTTCGCGGCAATCAAGAGCCAAGTTTCTAATAAACAGTCATAGGCATAGCAACCATCATTACGGTTGCTATGCCTATGAACTATACATTACTCACACTCCCATACCACGTCTCTTAGTACCGTCCCAATTGGTGAGGGCATTATCAGAACCTCCACCACCACCTGCACAGAATCCGGCTCGTCCTCCAGCTGCGATAAGGAGTCCCTTCACCAGATCTTGAGAGACATTCATTTCCTCGCATAGTTGCTCAGTTCGCTTCTTGGTGAAATCATACATGTAGTCAGTCGTTCCGTTCCAAGACACATCATCCAAAAAGTTATGAGTGGCCTGCATACGCTGTTCGTCGTTGGACGGATCGAGGTTGTTCTGGATGGCTTTGGCAATGACACCCTGGCTTATCACCCTTTCATCTTTGTCTGAGAAGAGGGACTTATGACCCTCAGCAAAATCCAGAATGGCAGCAACAGCACCAGCTACCCACTGCTCCAATTGCTGCACGAAGGCTTTCTTGTTCTTCTGGATGCTGTTCCAAATCCCTGCAATCTCAGGAACTGCCATCATTTCTTTGATCTGCCCCTCTGTCTTAGTAAGCCGATGAGTCATTTTGATGGCAATATCGTCGGACTTGTCAGCTCGGGCATTGGCTTGCTCACACTCCTTCTGGAGTTTACAGATTTCCGCATCCTTCTCTTTGCGGAGATTGCTGATAGCCGTCTCGTCCATCGTCGATATCCTCTTCTTCAACATTGAATTCTCGGCTTCCAGCTTCTTGTTGGCCTTTTGCAGCTGTTTGTTCTGCTCAATGATGTTGGCAATCTCCTTCGTCGTCTTTTGATAGAGTGACTTACCATACTGTTTTATCTCTTTTTTCTGTGCAGCCTTAGCTTCTATTAGTGCTATCTGCATGTCGGTGAAGATTTGCTTTGCAGCCTTCTTACAATCCTCCTGCCATTCCTTGCGACCGAAAGGAGGAATGGGCTTTTCAAGTTCTGCCAGCATAGCCATTCTTGCCTTGATAACAATCGGATTTGTATCAAGTTCAGGAACCTCCAACTCTTCTTCAGTGTTATTCATAGCCTTGGCATACGACTCCCACTTTGCAAGATCCTTCTCCGTCTTGGCCTTCCGCTGCTCTGCTTCTACGATGTCATATTCAATCCTTGCCTTCTGCTCTTCAGCAGCTTTCTTCTCAGCCTTAGACTTTGCAACAGCATCTTTCGCCTGACGCTCAGCCTCCAGAACGGCCTTGTTCTTATGGACACGATTGCGACGCTCTTCTGGTGACAGCATGGATATATGTTCTCCACGTTCCAGCCCGTACTTATAGCCCACCTTGTCATGATAGTCGGTGTGAATCTGTTCCTTGGATGTGTTGAACTCATACTTATTCTTACCCCACACGCCTGCGAAAGAGACACATTCCTTCTTTCCCCTTTCTGCTGTAGTGGACGCACGTCCTCTTGCTTTCGTCATGGCAACAGGGATGGTTTGAATATGGATGTGCGGGGTGGTTTCGTCGCAATGCACGTCGAAGCCGATGATATTCTCCTCACCCCAGCGTTCACAAGCCCAGGCGTATGTATCTTTGGCCCAGTCCTTAATGCCCTGTCGAAGACGGACATTGACATTGCTCGTCTTGAGCGTGAAATCAACTTTCTGGTCACCAAAGGCAAGACGCGTCAGCACGTCATGATCACCACTGATAATGATACCAATGGTACAGTTAGGACTGTTGTTAGCCACGACAGAAGGGTTGTTCTTGTCTTTGTACTGCTTGAAACCGAGTTGGTCAAGCCGTTGGAGTAACCTCTCATGAAGGGGTATAGGGTTGGAACCAAGGGGTACAATCTCGCCATCACCGTTAATCTCGAAGTTGAGGTGTTTGCGGGTGATATCATAGTGGTTGTTCATATCGTGATTCTTCAGACGATATGTTTCCTCGTCCCATCCACGACGTTCGGCTTCATTGCTTTCGGACGCAGAGAAGGACTTCGCAGGATTGCCGACATGAACGGCGGCATAATGCTTGTCTTTAATTTCTAAACTCATAATATGTATAAATATGTTTTGTTGAATTAATGGTTATCAGGTCTCGGGTGAAACCTGAGTGGAGGGTCGAGGGAGAAATCACTCCCTCGCAGACGGGCTTGGCACGGCTGTGGCAGCATCCGCCATGTGGTGCGGCCCAGACCCTCGGAGAGCATAATGGGACTTTTGAAGGAGTGCAACGATTTTAAAAGTCCATATTATGTTATGGACTATTTCTATTAGTCTTGCGCTGAATAAGTTTCCATCGTAGGTTAGGCAGAGGCCCTACATAGTGTAATTCCTCTTCATCGCATATCTCCAGTCCCAATTTGTCAACGAGTGATTGGACAGCAGAGTTCCGTCTTATCATGTCTGCCAGGATCTCATGAGGGGTGGATTTCATCAGGAAAAAATCTGCAATATCAAGACCTTTCTCTCGTTGCTTATCTGTCGCAATTTTCTCAATCTCATCACACATGATGACGCGCTTGCAGATGGGCTTCAATAGCTGAGACTTTAACTGCCATCTCTCCCAACCTCCAAGATCAGGAATCATAATAATGCTTCTGCCACGAAGGACCTGTACGGCATCTTTGTTAAAACATCCATCCTTTCCACCCGTTGACAACCATACATAATCAGGCATGAAATGGGTCATGATAAGAGCCGTTTTCTCACTTTCCACAAGGGCAACGGTTGCCGTGGGTCGTTGACGAAGCTGATACTCACCCACAAAACACTGGACCAAATGGTAGTCCGGCAGCTTCAGTTCTGAATGTGCCCACGTGACCAGACTATTCGGCTCCTTGATGCGGTGTCCTGTCTCGCGATTATAGCCCATCAGTTTGCCACCGCGTACATTGCCGTTGAAGTCAATCTGCCAGAAGACCGTACATCCGCCCCACTTATGTCCTGTTCCTACAAAATACAATCGGAATAAGCGGTTGGCTTCTTCTTTGCCGAAGACGCTACACAGATAGACATATAGAGGATTCTTATAATAACTGGCGAAGCTCTTCTGCACAATCTCATAGGGAATCAGCGACGGTTCTATTGGCTTTGGTTTCTCTTTCCCTTTTGTTGACTTCGCCACCTTATTATATATATGGGTGTTGTCATTCTTCCAATCCTTGGGTGCCTTGTCTGGATTATCATGGAAGTAGTCCTTGGGAGTGTAGTGATAGCCACAACTGTGCTCATGGTCGCAACGACCAACCGTGTCAGGGAATTCAATGATACCCTCTTCATCCACATAGCGGGTGAAGCAGCGTTTCCTCTTACACTCAGGGCAGGTGATTTTACTACCTGGCTTGTACTTCTGGAGATGGAACCTGAAATCACTCATCGCTACCTCCTTCCTGTGCACCGCTTGCACTCTGCACTTCTGCACTTTGCACTTCCTTTTCACTGGAGGGTTCTGACGAGTCTGAATCCGAAAGTGCAGAAGTGCATTGTGCAGAAGTGAAATCATGCACTATCTTGGAATATACTCCCTGCTTAACCCTTATCACTGTAGGATGGCTGGACTCGCATAGTCTTTTGAGAGAACTATAGACAGTACGGCGTGAAAGCCCTATACTCATAGCTGCTGCCTCGGCATCGGCTGAGGTGAAGGTATCGCCAACAAACTCCAACCAATCATCACTGCTCTTTGAATTGGGCTCAGTGATGGTGCAAGCCTTTACCCGCTGATAGGACTCCTCAAAATAATCTATCAGACTTATTGCTCCCTTAACAGAAATCAGATCTATAGCATCCATCTGACATTCACCAGCCGACCAGCGTATCACCTGAAGGATAAGAGCCAGACGGGCTGCATTGCCGTTGAGTTTCATTTGGCGGCTCTCTACCTCGTTGTCATCCTCGATGGCATTCACCCTGTCAATGATTTCGTTATTCCAGCAATAGAAGTAGTTCCTGGCATCCTTGGTCATCTCCAGCACCTTCGGATTAGCGGTAACCCCATCTTCACAGAGTTGGAAGGGAATATTCAGTACCTTGTTGACATACCATGACCACGTATTCATGGTGTCAGGGCGCTGTTTCTGGTCTATGCCCAACTGCCACTCAGGTATTTTCTTGTTCTTAGGGAATACGAACAGGAAACGGTCGGTCAGTCCGTTGGCAACATACTCTTTTCTGAAGATCTCGTCAAGGATGTTGGTCTGTACGCCACCTATCAGGTTGATACAAGGACGGGTGATGCTCATCGGAAATGCCTCGGTCTTCCTAACAGCCTTTATCGGCTGGCCACTATAAGCAGACAGCAAATCTTCTATCAAATTACTCTTTGCACTATACCTCTTTACAGAATTGAACAGTGCCACCACCTCATCAACGAGTAGTACGATGCCGCGTGGGTTGTCATAGTGGATGTTTAGCATAGCCTCTGAGGTGAAGTCGGATATGACGGTCTGCACCAGACGGGGCTTCTCCATCGGTTCCTTCACCTCTCCGTCCTTTTTCACGGCCTGCTGTTCATATAACTCATATTCCTTGTGTGCTTTGGCAAGCAACTGGCGGTCGTTCTCACGGATGGGCTGATACAGGAAACCCAATGGCGGTGTCTTACCAAGTCCAGGTCTGCCTACTAAAATCATGAACAAGGCACAACTGCTTACCCAGTTACCTTTAATCTTCACATGGTAGGTATTACCAATGGCTGTGGCATAGGCAGAAAGGATGATGGATGCGGTATACTCCAGATTGAAGTTCTCATAAGTCACCAAATCATAGATAATCTTCTGTATGCGCTCAGGGAACACATCCATTGGGAAACCTGTCTCGGCAACTTCCTCCACCTTGGCATGAATCTGATTTACCAAATGGTCAGTGTCTATCAGCATAGCTTACCTCCTTTCAATAGATTCAACACATCATCATAGCGATAGTACACCTTGCGCCCTCCTACCTTGATGGCATGAAGAAGACCTTCGTTGTTCCATCTCCATAAGGTAGGAAAGCCAACATCCAGAATCTTGGCAGCATCCTTACGGTTGATGAAACGAACGCCATCAATCATCATGGGGTTAATCACTTCGCCCTTCAAAGTCACGTTTTCAGGAACTGATGCCTTTGCAGCAGCTTGTTTGGTTAAAAGAGCATGTTCCTCTTTCAACATTCTGTAGTCATCCTTTGAGATGACAACATACTGGTCATCAATAAAAATTTCTTTCATCTGTTTAATTATTATGTTGTTTAATTATATTTTTTTTTTCAAATGCGCTGCAAAGGTATCATATCCAGTACACATAGGCTGTCTCGTAAAATTTTTATTCGTGACTTAACGTCTTTAAGACTTTTGGACAATAATTTTGAGACTATTGTGCTATTTCCTTTGGCTAGTTAGGTGATAATGATTACCTTTGCAGGCGATTTTACGAAATGCAAGGAAATCATGAAGAAAGAGAAAAACAACAGTCTGACACCGATTGATGCATCCACTCGATACGAAGGAGGTAGGGTGCCGAGTCTGACAATAAACGGGTTTGGATGCTTCAAAGAGGCATTCGAGTATAAAGCCATGACCAATGAAGACTCGTATTTGCTGATTTTCTGTGACTTTGGCGAGGGATTCTATTTACATAACGGGAAGAATGGAGTTATAAGGCAGGGGCAATACATGATTGTCAAGGAGTCTGACGGCTTCGCATGTTCCATCTATTTGCCAGTTGAGAGTATGATGATACATGTGTTGTCTTTTTACTATCGAGTTCCTTACACGATAACCACCAAGCACCCTGAGATTATACTCACTGATATAAAATCACGCGTTTATGGAGGATGGAATATCTTCATGAGAGCGTGCAACATCTTATCAAATGAGAATGCTGTGGATAACCTTCCCTATGCATCAGCCCTATTGCTGAGTTTCATAGAAGCAGAAAGGTATGTCAAAAATGAAGGGGTAGATGCTGGTTCGGCAAAGAGTGAACTGGTGGAGAAGGCCATACAGTATATGTACGACAACATCCAAAAAGACGTTTCCATTGCTGACTTGCTGAAACATCTTGGGTGCTCACGTAGCAAACTGTTTAGGCATTTCAGAGACTATAAGACCGCAAGACCCCTTGAGTTCCTAAACGAAATCAGAATCAAGCGAGCCTGCAAACTATTAACAGACACCTCCCTGCATATCAATGAGATTTGCAAGGAGGTGGGAATCAACAATCATGTTTACTTTTCGAGATTGTTTACCAAAACCATTGGCATGTCACCAACGGAGTACAGAAAAGTTAACCGAACCAAATAAAAAACAAACTTTTAGATTATTTTTTCGTCCTACGCAGAAAGGCTGCATAGGGGTATAGTACCTTTGCACCCGAAAACCAATGGAAGTATGGCTGAGTGGTAAGGCGACACGCTGCTAACGTGTAAAACCGAAAGGTTTCGGAGGTTCGAATCCTTCTGCTTCCGCAAATTGGAGGTTTGGCAGAGTTGGTCTATTGCA
>JAEEGG010016310.1_pt1 | contig 15438 bp, 11 predicted proteins | sample 9134161 | NCBI WGS metagenome assembly JAEEGG01 (sample SAMN16246543, study PRJNA631951) | gut metagenome | biome: gut microbiome; feature: rumen; material: CR-attached | host: Bos | place: Iran: Karaj | collected 2018-10
TTGATGTTATCGGCAAAATCGATGATTGCACCGCAATCTGTGTAATAGTTATCCTTTGTGTAGACAGGTGTTGCGGTGTCGTCCTTCTTGGCAGGTGTAGCCTGAATGCCGTTGTCGCTCGGAGTGACATCGATTATCTCAACCTTGTAACCGCGTATACCCTCGTAGAAGCGAAGGCTTACCTGAGCACCCAGGTGCTTGAAGTTGAGCTTGACATCCTTAAGGTCGGCGTTGGATGCCTCGACGCCTGCATAGAGGAACTCCTGAAGTGATGCGTCATCATAACCTGCTACCTGAGCGGTATTTGCGACTGTAATGGTTCTGGCCAGTTCATCGAAAGTAACTCCGCTTGAACGGTAAGGAGCATATGCGTAGAATTCGGTTGCGGCATATGCCAGATCCCAGTATCTGAGGTACTGATTTGCATTGGCAGACATGTAGTCTGACTGGGATTTCTTGTAGAAACCGTCTGTGCCGTCATAGGTATACTCGGATGTTCCCAGATTCTCATAAAACCAGGGTGAAAGGTGGTCGACATCGGTACCGGCGTCTCCGTTCCAGGTGGTTGCACCTGCCTTGTCATAACCCTTGCTTGCACCGTCAGAATAACCTACCAGATAGTTGGTCATTACATTCTGAGTGCCGGGAGTCTTCTTATAGGCCCAGACACCGAAATTGTAGTGTCCCAGCTCTTCGAGGTTAGTAGCACGGGTGATGTTTTTCTTCTCCACGCTGAAAGCGATGGGAGTCTCACCACCCTCGGTTGTTTTAGTACTGTCGATCAGTTCATCGCTGCTGCAGCTCGCCAGAACGATAGCGGCTGCTGCCAGAATCATTGATTTTTTCATCTCAAAAATGCATTTATGATATTTGTTTCTTAAAATTCAAATTCCCAGTAAACCTCTTCGTAATCCTCAACGGTGGGGATGAACAGGCTTCCGGCGCTTCCCTTACCGGGTTTAGGCGGAGTCAGTTTGGCACAGTCTATCTCCACTGTGATTATACCTCCGTGAGCCTGTCTGCGGCACTGGTCGGTCACATCAAACTCATAGGTCTTGATACCGTTGTTCTTCCATACCAGATCAAAATAGAGATGGTTATTGAGGTTTGTACGGCTTCCGGCGTACATTGCACCGCCACGTGTGTAGTGATCGTTGTCACAGAGTCCGAATGTGGTAAGCTTGCCACCTATCACATCACTCCTGCGACCCTTTACCATCAGATTTTTTTTCATTCTGGTAGTGAAATAGACCACGGCGGGGTTAATGCCTGTGTGACCGGTATTCACGTTGGTTGAACTGGCCATCGACGAGAGGGCTGCGTTTCCGTTCACTGCCTTGATCTTTCCGTCCTCGTTGTTGTAAAGGATGAACTGGACAAGATAGATATATACCAGCGGGCGCAGCTTGGCGTCTATACGCTTGACGTATACGTTCTCCTCGGGATCATACTCATAATCTTCCAGGTTCGGTGATATATAGATGTTCTCCGGATATGCTCCGTAGAATATCTCAGGCTGGTTGAGCAGACCTACGACACCGGTGGTATCACCCTCGGTAACCTTGCTGTGGAATGCGCTTCGTGAAAGACCGCGGGTACCTGTGGTGGTTGCCGTTATGGAGTCAAGTGTTTCATGCATCAGAAGTACCTGGGTGCCGTCCTTGGATTCAACATCACTGTAGAACAGCATATCGTAATATCCGAACTGGTAATAACGACGGAACTTGTTGGTGCGGATACTGAAGGCATCGACGTTGGTATGCCATGCATTGGGGTTGTTGCCCTTGAAATAGCGGTAAACCTCATAGCTCTTGGGCATTGTGTAACCTATGTTTCCCCAGATGGAATCATCGGTGGCATCCCATCCGTAATACCAGTCCTCATCGACCGATGCATCCACGTCCCATACAACGCTCAGTTCGGTCTCAACCCTGGGCATCTGCATCTGTATTTCCTGTCCGGGAAGATGCAGGGGAGGCTGAATGCATGAAACGGCGCAGACGGTAATTACCGCTGCTATCCACATCTTTATATTATTATGGAATGCTTTCATTTTTTCACCTCCTTCCTTTTTCTGTAAATGATATCGTATGTAAGGTGTATGCCCGCATTGGTGGGACCCAGCCATACGAAACGGTGGTTACGCTCCTTGAAATCACTGGCGTTACCGTGATAGTTATAGTAGTAGAGTCCGTCCTCGACACCGTTCAGCGGGTTGCCGTAGACATAGGGATCATAGCGGGTAACGAATACGCCTCCACACAGGCTAAGTTCCAGACGCAGGTTTCCTTTCTTGTTGAGAGGACGTGTATAACCGATGCCCAGACCGGCCCCGCTGCCCTCGCCTTCCCAGCCTTTCTCTTTGTTGAAGCCGATACCGTATACGGTACCCTCGGCATAGGCGCTCAGATATGTGCCGATGAACTCACCTCCGCCCTTGAAATAGCGGCGAACCTCCAACTGGCCGTCACGGACCTGGCAGAACTTGTAGTCATCCCAGTGACGGTGGTTGGTGAATGTGAAACCGGCATTGGCGGTATAATGGCCGTCCAGCGGATAGTACTCAAGCTGTACGTTGACACCAGGTGCGAATCCGAATCTGGGGACAACCGCAAAGTCATGAATCAGGTTGGTCCTGATAGCCACCATATGGCGGCGTGTATACTGTTTGGGTTCACCGGGATTCCAGGGGCCTGTTCTGGGAAGGTCACGTATGGAATCCAGATGTGTATCGGCCGGCTGCGTCCTGATTCCCAGCATGGTATGCAGGGGGTTGGGAGCGTAAAGCAATACTACACGGCTCTGACGCAGCGTGGGGAAATACTCCTTGAGCAGACGGTTCCATGTGCGTCCGCCGTTATAGGCTCTCAGTTTCTGCTTGCACTGTTTCTCGTCACCGTTGCACTGTTTCCAGATTTCGGCCACCTTCTCGGCCTCGGGGTCATTGGCCTTGCGCATGAGTGTGACCAGATAACCGTAATCCTCGGTAATGAAGTTTGTGTTGGTGTTGTCAAAACGCATCACGTCAGATTCGCCGCGCAGGAACTCCATCAGTCGGATGGTACGCTCGCGGCTCAGACGGACGTTGTTCTCATAGGGACCCTCGGGTGATGCGGCACCCTTGACTATCACTCCACAAAATACCAGGTCCATCTTGTTGAGCAATGGAACAAGAGTGTCATTGTAGTATGCCACAAAGGGGTCATTGGGCATCAACTCGGTGCGGTTCACCTTGAAACGCAGACCACGTGCCACTTGATCGAAAAGGGAATCCGGGAAGGTGGGAGGAGTAGTCGTAAACGTCTCCGCTACATACACAAAAGGACATTCGGGCAACTGGTGGAACACCACATTGTCAGAGGACTGAGCCGATACAGGTATGGTACGGCTGATAGTCAAAGCAAGGGCACAAACAACTAGTATTAGTCTGTCAAAAAGCTTGCGCACTTTAACTCAAAATTTGATAACAAAAATCGTTTTATCGGAAAAGGTGCACAAAACTACCTAAAAACCCTTATAAGGTATACTGTAGAGGGATAATCAAAACAAAAGAATACTAACAAGAATTAAAACTGTCAGTTAAAAAATTCAAACGCAAATAAGTCCCCAAAAGCCACTCACAGCTATCTCACAGCCCATTTTTACTGAAAATCAGCAAGTTAGTCCCCAATGTCCACACTGTCACCTCAATACTGGTAGCGTTTTTGGAAGGCGGTGAGGAGGATGACTGACATGATGAGTGCCAGGACATCGGCCACATCAACAGCCAGCCAGACGCCGTCCAGGCCCAGGAACAGGGGCAGAACGAAGATTGATCCCAGCTCGAATATCAGGGTGCGGGTGAATGCCGCTACGGCCGATACAAGACCGTTGTTGAGGGCGGTAAAGAAGGCCGATACAAACATGTTCAGACCACAGATCGTAAAGCTGATCATGTAGATGCGGATGGCGCGAGCCGTGAGCGCCTTGAGTTCCGGATCATAGCTTACGAACATTCCCGCCATTGGCCCGCTGAGTACCTCAGACAGCACTGTGAGTATGCTTCCGGCCACAAACAGCAGCACCAGGCTTTTACGTAGCAGGCTTTTGAGTTCCGGTATATTCTGGGCTCCGTAGTTGTAACTGATTACGGGCGATATGGTGATATTGAAGCCTATGAAAACCGATGCGTAGATGAATCCGATGTAAAGCAGAATTCCGTACACAGCCACACCGCTCTCGCCTATAAGGCGCATCAGCTGCAGGTTGTAGCACATGCTCACAATACTCAGGGATATATTGCCCACATACTCCGAGAGTCCGTTGGTGCAGGCACGGCCCACATAAACCCATTCGGTACGGGTGGATGTGAACCTGAGTTGGGTATTGTCACGTTTCTTTGATGTGAAATAGAAAAGCGGAAACAATCCGCCCACCGCCATACCGGCGGCCGATGCAATTGCCGCACCAGTCACACCCCATCCCAAGACACCAATCAGCAACGCATCGAGCGCAATGTTGATTATTCCGCAGATGACCGTTAGCTTGGTGCCCAGTTGAGGGATTTCGGCCGTCATAAAGAATGAGTGGAACGCCATCTGGCACATGAACAGCGGCATTACCAGAACAAGAATACGGCCGTAAAGCACGCACAGATGGACAAGTTCACCCTCGGCGCCCAGCAAAATCACAATCGGACGGGCAAAAATAAAGAACAGCACCGTCATTACCGCTCCGATAATGAGCATGGACCTGACAATCATGGTGAACGCGCGGTTGGCACGGTCCCTGTCACCCTGCCCTATTATCATGGCCACAAGCGCGCTGCCGCCCGTGCCGAACATCAGTCCCAGGGCGCCCAGCATCATTATGGCGGGCCAGACAAGATTGATGGCCGCAAATGCGGTTGTGCCGGCAAAATTGGATACAAAAAGACCGTCCACGATGCCGTAAACAGAAGTAAAAAGCATCATGAGAATGGACGGGACGGATGATTTTATCATCCTCCTGTAACCGTAGCTGCCGGCAAGTTCAATCTTCATTATTCCTCTTTGGGATGTATCTTGCGGTAGGATTTTACACGCTTGATAAGCGATTTGATATTAGAGCTGGAGATATATGTAGCACGGTTATAACCTTCACGCTCAAGTGCGAATTCAAGTGTACGGCCTATTATCAAACTCCTTCTTGTGGTAACCTTCACCTGTTCTTTCTTCTCTTTGGGATAGTAAAAGTCCAGACATCCTTCCATCATCCTGGATGACTTGGGCGCTTCCTTGCAATAGCCCTGTATCTTTTCCAGTTCCCGGGTTGCCTCATCAAGAGTCTTTCCCAGAGGTATGAAAAATTCAAACAGAGGATCTATCTGAAACTGAATGACCTTACCTCCTATACCCATGTTGCCAAGAGAAAGGAAATAATAGTTTTCTCCATCAATACTATACTTGAAGACCTCGAGCGGAGCCTCATTCTCACCCATTGAAACCTGTGCAATATCATGTCTGGGGTGCGGCAAAGGCTGCTGAGCTGTGGCCGATGCAATCCAAATTACAAGCATGGCCAGAATGATTACAGTTCTTTTCATAAAATATGTGGTTTTGTTTAACTTGTTACCTACAGCAAATGTAATAACTTTGCGCCCGTTATGGGAAAAATTAAGGCATTTCTTGAGAAAAAGAACATCGTTATCTCCGGCAAGAGATACGGAGTTGATGCTCTGGGAGCTATGGCGCAGGGTCTTTTTGCGTCACTTCTGATTGGTACAATCATTGCAACAATAGGTGAGCAGGCCGGTATTCAGTGGCTTGTTGATGTAGGCGGTTTTGCCAAGAGCATGGCCGGTCCCGCAATGGCGGCATCTATTGCATACGCTCTGGGTACTCCTAATCTGGTGCTTTTCTCAATGCTGGCCGTAGGTGCCGCAGCAAACAAGCTGGGCGGCGCAGGAGGCCCGTTAGCAGTCTATGTGGTTACCATATTTGCATCCGAGTTCGGCAAGGCCATATCCAAGGAGACTAAGATAGACATCCTGGTAACACCGCTGGTTACCATCGCCGTGGGCATCGGCCTTTCATACTGGTGGGCACCGGCCATAGGATCGGCTGCCAGCAGCCTGGGCCACGTCATCATGTGGGCTACAACAAAGCAACCCTTCCTGATGGGTATCCTGGTATCTGTTATAGTAGGTATGGCGCTCACACTTCCCATAAGCTCTGCCGCCATCTGCGCCGCGCTGAGCCTGACCGGACTGGCAGGCGGAGCCGCACTTGCAGGATGCTGCGCCCAGATGGTGGGATTCGCAGTTCTGAGCTTCCGTGAGAACGGCTGGAACGGCATCATCTCACAGGGACTTGGCACCAGCATGCTTCAGATGGGCAACATCGTAAAGAATCCCAAGATATGGATCGCTCCCACGTTGGTATCGGCCATAACAGGCCCCATGGCAACGTGCCTGTATCATCTTGAAATGAACGGTCCCGCCATCGCATCAGGTATGGGAACCTGCGGTCTTGTTGGTCCGATAGGCGTTTACACGGGCTGGATGACAGAGATGTCAGCCGGTACGCGCTCAGCGATTGCCGGTGCCGATTGGGTTGGACTTATCTCAGTCAGCGTGGTTCTGCCCGTTGTCCTGACCATCATCATCGGAATAATGATGCGCAAGATAGGCTGGATCAAGCCGGGCGACCTCAAGCTCGATTAAGAGCGCGCATAGCGTTGAGGACAGCCAGGACTGTCACGCCTACGTCAGCGAATACTGCCATCCACATTGTGGCCAGGCCGGGAATGGCCAGCAGAAGTACCATAACCTTTATTCCAATGGCGAACCATATGTTCTCCTTGGCTATACGTATGGTACGGCGGGCTATCTTAACGGCCAGAGCTATCTTGGAGGGTTTGTCATCCATCAGCACTACATCGGCAGCCTCAATTGCTGCGTCTGAGCCCAGGGCTCCCATTGCTATGCCTATGTCCGCACGGGTAAGCACCGGAGCGTCATTGATGCCGTCGCCTACGAATGCAAGCGTTCCCTGTGCAAGCAGATCCTCAACGCGGGTAACCTTATCGGCCGGAAGCAGCTGAGCGTGATATTCATCCACACCGACCTTTGAAGCTACAGCTGCGGCTACGGTCTCCTGATCACCCGTAAGCATGACGGTGCGGTTTACGCCCATATCCTTGAGTCTTGCAATTCCGTAGGCCGAATCCTCCTTGATGCGGTCCGATATCACTATGTGACCTGCATAAACGCCGTCTATTGCAACATGGATGATAGTACCGGTATGATGGCAGGTACGCCAGCCGGCACCCTCCTTCTCCATCAGCTTGCTGTTGCCCACAGCCACGCGCTTGCCGTTTACAGTGGCGATTATTCCGTGACCGGCAGTCTCCACTACATTTTCAATCTTGCAGTCATCCTGCTCATTGGGATAAGCGTTGCGCAGCGCCATTGCTATGGGATGTGTTGAGTGACGCTCCACATGTGCGGCCAAATGAAGCAGCTCATTGTCATCAATCTCCTGCGGATGTACGGCGGTTACCTCAAACACGCCCTCTGTGAGTGTTCCGGTCTTGTCAAAAACTACTGTCTTTACTCCGGCCAGCTTATCCAGGAGGTTGGAGCCTTTGATAAGGATACCTCTGCGTGATGCGCCGCCCAGTCCGCCAAAGAATGTGAGGGGGACCGATATTACCAGTGCGCAGGGGCAAGATACAACAAGGAACAGCAGTCCGCGGTAGATCCACGATGCCCAGTCACCGGTAATCAGACTCGGAATAACGGCTACCAGTACAGCCAATCCTACAACGATAGGAGTATATACGCGGGCGAACTTTGTAATGAAACTCTCGCTGCGGCTCTTGCTCTCGGCGGCGTTCTCCACAAGGTCCAGAATCTTTGAAACGGTGGACTCTGCGAAAGCCTTGGTAGTCTTTACTCTGAGTAGGCCATTCAGATTAACGCACCCCGAAAGGATCTCGTCACCTTTGTTGACGCTGCGGGGCATGCTCTCACCGGTAAGCGCTACAGTGTCCAGACTGGACGTACCCTCTACAATCACACCGTCCATGGGAACCTTCTCACCCGGACGTATAACGATTATCTCCCCTACTTTAACTGTATCGGGCGAAACAGAAAGAAGTTTTCCGTCACGCTCCACGTTGGCGGTATCGGGACGTATGTCCATAAGGTGTGAGATTGACTTGCGGCTGCGGCCCTCGGCCACCTCCTCAAACATCTCGCCAATCTGGAAGAAGAGCATTACGAATACAGCCTCGGCGAATTGGGTATCGGCCCCGGGAAGGAATCCAATTACCAGTGCGCCTATGGTGGCTATGCTCATGAGGAAATCCTCACTCAGTGCCTCGCCCTCAAAAAGGCCTTCGGCAGCCTCCTTAAGAGTATCCCAACCTACAATCAGGTAAGGAACCAGGAAGAGCAGCAGATACTGCCAGTCCTGCCATGCGGTCTTATGCTCAACGATTGATGCTGCAATCAGCAGTACCGTTGAAGCGATGATCTTTACAAGACGGCCGTGGCCCTCTTCCTCCTCATGATGGTGGTGATGCTCGTGCTCATGATGGTGCTCATGATGATGCTCATGACCGTGCACGTGGCAGCTCTCACATACCTCGTGCTCATGCTCGTGATGATGATGTTCGTGTATCATATGCAGTGTTTTTTTAATTTCCGATGCAAAGGTAGAGAGCGCCTGATGCAACTGGGTTGCAAATATTTATTTTCTTTGTGCTACCAACAAACCAGATATGTTACGTAAAATCAGAATCTTACTTGCAGCGGTCTTCTTTATCGGAATCACGCTGCTGTTCATTGGCATCGGCCATAACTGGTGGGGATGGATGGCTAAACTGCAGTTCCTGCCCTCACTGCTTGCCTTAAACCTTGCTGTCGTAATCGGCATCCTGCTGCTCACTTTTGCGGTGGGACGTCTCTATTGCTCTGTAATCTGCCCTCTGGGTGTGTTCCAGGATATTGTAATCTGGATACGCCGCAAGGGTGAGAAAGTCTTCAAGAAGAAGAAAACCCATAAGTTCAAATATCTGAGCGAGCACAAGTGGGTGCGCTACGGAGTACTGGCGCTTTCAATCATCTCAATCGTGGTAAGCGGTCAGATGCTCATAGCGCTTATTGCCCCGTACAGTGCATACGGCCGCATGATTCAGTCAATCGTCGCAGCCTGCTCGGGCTCAGTTACTGCAGCGCTGCTCATAACAGGCCTGCTCACACTGGTTATCATCACAGCCTGCGCCTGGATGTGGGGCCGCGAATACTGCAACACCATCTGCCCCGTTGGAACCACATTAAGCCTGCTGAGCAGGTTCTCACTGCTGCGTCCGGTGATTGACGAGAGCAAGTGCATCAACTGCGGCAAGTGCGGCCGCCAGTGCAAGGCCGGTTGCATAGACACCAAGAACCACAAGATTGATTACAGCCGATGCGTAGACTGCTTTGACTGCATCGAGACCTGTCAGGATAACGCCATCAATTTCAAATACGCCAGCCCGTGCAAGTGCACCGCCAAGAAAGAGGAGGCCGATACTGTTGACCAGGGCCGACGCGCATTCCTGGTGACAAGTGCGGTTGTCGCAGCAAGTGCAGCAGCCCACGCTCAGGACCATATGCACGGTGGTTTTGCCGATGTCATTGACAAAAAGGCTCCCGAGCGCTCAGAGCGTCTTGTACCGTTCGGTGCCGAAAGCGTCAAGTCATTCTACAACCACTGCACCGCCTGCCAGCTCTGCGTAAGCGCCTGCCCCAACCATGTGCTGCATCCCTCATCGGACCTGGAGCATCTGCTGCAGCCTTACATGAGCTATGAGAACGGATACTGCCGCCCCGAGTGCACCGCCTGCAGCCAGGTCTGCCCCGCCGGTGCCATCAAGCCCGTAACCGTTGAGCAGAAACAGACCATCCGAATCGGTGTGGCCAAGGTCAACCTGGACCTCTGCCTTCCCGCACAGGGCAAGGACAGCTGCGGCAACTGCTCTTACCACTGCCCCAGCGGTGCCATCCGCATGGTACGCCAGCCCGGCTCACGCAATCAGATTCCAACAGTATCCGAGGACCGTTGCATTGGCTGCGGTGCGTGTGAGAACCTCTGTCCTTCACGCCCCATCAGCGCAATCACCGTTGACGGCCTTTCAATTCACCGTAATGCCTGAAGACTATGAAAAGAAGAGAATTCCTTAAATATATGGGAGCAGGAGCAGCAGCCGCTACACTGGCAGCCTGCACCCCCGATGTAGCCAAGAAAGCCGGCAAGGCATCGACATCAAACAAAGACCTGCACGGAGAGATGCTCCAGCACTATCCCGGCATAGGCGTGCTGGGTTACGGTTGCATGCGCTGGCCGCAGAAGCGTAACGAACAGGGCAAGAACGTGATTGACCAGGAGGAGGTTAACCGTCTGGTTGACTACGCTCTGGAGCATGGCGTCAACTACTTTGACACATCACCCGTTTATCTGGGAGGTGACAGCGAGCGTGCCACAGCCGAGGCCCTTAACCGCCACCCGCGTGACAAATGGATCCTGGCCACCAAGCTGTCGGTATTCGGCAACTCAACCTTTGAGGGATGCCAGACCATGTACCGTAATTCACTTGAGATATTCAAGACAGACCATATAGACTACTACCTGCTCCACTCCATTCAGGACGGCAATGATTTCCGTAACCGTTTTGAGAACACCGGAATCATGGAGTTCCTGCTCAAGGAGCGTGAGGAGGGCCATATCCGCAAGCTCGGATTCTCATTCCACGGCCACAAGGACGGCTTTGATGAAATGATGGCGCTGCATGACAAGTACCATTGGGATTTTGTCCAGATCCAGATGAACTACGTGGACTGGGAGCACCCCAACGGTCGCAACACCCGTGCTGATTACCTCTATGCCGAGCTTGACAAGCGTGAGATACCCATCATAATCATGGAGCCTCTTCGCGGCGGCGCTTTGTCCGATGTACCCGCACAGATAGCTGACCAGCTCAAGGAGCGTGAACCCGAGCGCTCAATTGCCTCATGGGCGTTCCGTTATGTGGGCAGCTTCCCGCGCGTGATGTGCGCTCTGAGCGGCATGACTTACATGGAGCATCTTCAGGACAACCTGGAGTCATTCCTTGATTTCCAGCCTCTGGATGATGAGGAGAAGAAGTTCCTGCTTGACGTGGCAACCCAGATGGAGGATTATCCGCTTGTTAAGTGCACCGCCTGCAACTACTGCATGCCCTGCCCCTACGGCATCAACATACCCGGCATATTCAAGTTCTACAACGACAACATCACCGCCGGAACATATGTCAAGAGCAAGGAACAGGAGCACTATGCACGTGCCCGCCGCAAATACCTGCTGGCCTATAATGAGGCTATCCCCACAGTACGTCAGGCCGACCACTGCATTGCCTGCCGCCGCTGTGAGCGCGAATGCCCCCAAAACATACGTATTCCCGATGAACTGCGCCGCATAGACCGCTACATCGAGAGCCTTAAACGCGAGACTTTGGAGTAAAATAGTACAAAAGGGGTCTGTCCCCAATTGTATCATTTTAGTAGAGGAACTTGAATTCGTCAAGATAGAGGGTGGAACCGACACCGCCGGTAAAGTAATCACCCATGGCGCTTGACGACGCCACTATTACCACGTACTTGGGCGTACGCTCATTACGGTAGTCTATGGTCAGAGTGAAATGCTCATACTCATCCATGGTATGGTCAAAAGCCACTCTGCCGTAGCCTATTATGGCCGGGTCATTCTCTATGTCCACGAACTTATCGGCCCCCGGATCAACGGTAAACTGGCTCTCCCAGTCTGTCAGCAGCACAAACACGTGACCTATATCCAGAGAGTCCTTCATATTCTCATACGGAGCGTGAACCACATCAATGGGCACAGGCTTGTAACAGGCATATCCTTCAAGCGCCTTGGGACGAAGGTTGAAAGGTATACCCCATTTAAGTGTTGCACTGAGATTTTTGAGTTTGATACTGCCCATCTGGCCTGTAAAGATACTTCCCGATGCCAGCTTCTTTGAGAAAAATGCGCTTACCATCTGTGTCTTGAGCACGACGGCATGCTTATCGGCCCCGGGTACAGCAAGGAAAACGCTGTCGGGATAGCAGGTGTATTTACCCAACTTGGCTGTTGTGGAATTGGCCGATCCCCACACCTTCATCTGCCCCTCTGTGGCATCCTCTCCGTAGCACTCATAGTAACTGCCGTCCTTGTACCAAAGGTCAAAGTTCATGTTATAGAGCTGACCGTTCTCATCTACAAACAAATCGGGATCATCATTGGTTTTATCTTCCTTGTCCCAAAAGTCATCCCATTTTGAACAGGAGATGCTCAATAGCGCTAGCAGAAATACAATAGTCCTTTTATTCATATCGGTTTAGAAATTAAAAGATAACTGTCCGTCGCCAAGCAGATTGAATGACATACGGTGATACGGAGTGGTGCCATATTGCTTTATGGCATCACGGTGTTTCTTTGTAGGATAGCCCTTGTTCTCCAACCAGTCATATTGGGGATACTCCAGAGCTATCTTATTCATGAAATCGTCACGGTAGGTCTTGGCCAGGACCGATGCGGCCGCAATGGACATCATCTTGCCGTCACCCTTTACGATGGTGGTGTGAGGAATGCCGGGGTAAGGAATGAAACGGTTGCCGTCTATGAGCAGATGCTGCGGGCGGAGCTTAAGCTGATCAATGGCCCGATGCATGGCCGTGAACGATGCCTTAAGTATGTTTATCTTATCAATTTCAACATTGTCAACTATGCCTACAGCCCACGCCAACGCCTCTTTCTCAATTACAGGGCGCAGAGCATAACGCTGTTTCTCGGTAAGCTGCTTGGAATCATTCAGAAGTTCATTACTGAAATCCGGCGGCAGTATAACTGCTGCGGCATAGACTGGACCGGCCAGACAGCCGCGTCCGGCTTCATCACATCCGGCCTCTATCCGACCCTCAACAAGAAATGGCAGTAATGGATTGTGATTCATACTGCAAAATTAAAAAATAGTACAATTGGGGTCTGTCCCCTTTTGTACTATTTTGTGATCAGAAATAGAACCAGTGCCAGGCAAGTCTGTTCTCTCCGGGCCGATACTCGAGTGTAGGTGTGGGAATCTTTACGGCACTGAGTACCCTCAAGACGTGTTTCAATGTCTTGTTCCTGCAGGGAATGCGCGAGATGTCAATATCGGGAGCCAGAAAGAACCTGCGCTGACGAGAATCATTGGGCATGTATTTCAACTGACCGGGTGCGTTCTCGGGATCATACTCCCAGCCACGGCCCCAGTTGCCGTCAAGACCGGCTTTACCGGCAGGCTGAAAGTTGTTGTATTCACCCGTCATACCCTCTGCACTGTAACCGATGGCCCAGCCAAGCCAGGAGGGATATCGGCTTGTATCCTTCATAAAGAGAGATTTGACATCACAGGCAGCCCAGATGGTGATACCACTGTAATCCTCATACAGACGGTCAAGCCAATCCTCTCCCATTATGTAATCCCTCTCCATGGTAACAGGGTTGCTTACATTGTATTTGGACAATCCTGAATTGTGATAGGAATATTTGAGTGCTATGCGCTGCTCATGCCACAGAGCCTGCTGGCCCATAAAGAGTCCGGTACCTACTATATTTGCCGTCATATCACCCCATGAGAAGCCCCAGTTGCTTGACATGGCATCAAATATCTCTACCAGTGTCATTATGGTGATACCAAGAGGTGCACCGTACAGTATAGACCGTTTCTCATCAATACCGGCCATGGAAAGAGCCTCGTAGCCTATGTTGGCAAAGTTATAGCAGGAGTTTGCATGACCTGCTTTATCCATCTGGAGCCACTCCTTATTGTCATTGTAAAAGTGAAATCCGCCTGTCTCCGAGCCCGAATACCATGAAACGTAAAGTGATGTCATGATACCCGTAATTAGTAAAGCTTCGGTTCCCAGAACAATGGCACCGCTCTTGTTCAATCCCGGTTTATCGGTATCAAGAGGTACTATCGGCAGTGTAACATCAAAGGTATAAGTGTGAGAATTTGCCGGAACGGCCAGAAATACAATAAGTAATGCAAACGTAACTAATCTCTTCATCATCTAATTGGTATTTTTCCGGCCGCAAATGTACTAAAAAACCGATTTACTTCATCCTCCACCAGTCAATAGTGAAGAGATCCTTGCCTGCTCCGGTAAATACCAGATAGAGGTCATGCTCTCCGCGGATACGCTTTTTTATCTTTGCCGTAAACGTGCTAAAGACGGTCTTGCCACCGGTAGGTTTCACAGGAATTACAGCCACAGCCGGACTGTCAAGTTTGTCAATATGGACCTCAATGCAACCAAATCCGTCTGATCCTACTGAAGCCTCTATCTTTCCGGCACCATCCAGTCGGAATATCTTTCTCAATAAGCGGTCACGGTCAAAATTGACACCGCGCACCAGAATATATTCGCCGTCGTCAATGTCATGAACGTACATGTTCTTGGGCAGATAGCCTATGGTCTCGTCATAGTCATTCTCTGAATCCACATAAGATGTCTTGAGTCCGTATCCCCATGCCATGGTCTCAGCCTCTACACGGTGCAGATAATCATCCTTGCCCTTACGGTACGGATCAAAGTTCTTGACCTGTTCAACCACATTGTCCAGGAAATAGGGAACCTCCTGAATGGTACCGTCCTCATTGTAATGCAACTCGGCAACTGATACGGAACGCTGCTCTGCGTGCGCAAAGGTCTTAAGGTGCATGATATCATAGTTCAGGCCAAAGACATAGCTTTTGCCGTTGAACTCAATTATTCCGGGATGGTTGCCGCGGGTACGAACAGTGTGGTCCATGATATGGCCCTTGTACTCCCAGGGACCCTCGGGACCGTCACTCATGGCATAGCCGATACCCTCGGGGCAGCAGGTTGATGCAAAAGCCAGATAGTAGTGTCCGTCATGCTTCCATATCCACGGGCCCTCCTGATAATCCTCAATCTTGGGATGCTTTACGATAGGTCCGTCAAGTGAAATCATATCCTTGCCAAGTTTCACTGAGTATAAGTTGGGGTTACCCCAGTACATGTACGCCTGACCGTCATCGTCAATCAGAACAGTGGGGTCTATGTCATCCCAGTGCTCCTTCTGCCATACAAGCGGCTCACCCAGAGGATCATGGAAAGGTCCATATGGAGTATCCGACATAAGCACTCCTATACCGTGGCCGTGTATGGGGCAGTACATGTAATAAGCTCCGTTTGCCTCGACCACCTGCTCAGCCCAGGCTCCGTTGTTGCCGTCATAATACTTGAAATCGTCAAGTGATGCAACCGGACCGTAATCCTGCCAGTTAACCATATCGTCCGATACGTACAGCAGCCAGTCAAACATCTGGAAGCCACGGGCTCCGTCATTGTCATGAGTGGTGTAGAGATATACCTTTCCGTCA
>JAEEGG010016311.1_pt1 | contig 15438 bp, 12 predicted proteins | sample 9134161 | NCBI WGS metagenome assembly JAEEGG01 (sample SAMN16246543, study PRJNA631951) | gut metagenome | biome: gut microbiome; feature: rumen; material: CR-attached | host: Bos | place: Iran: Karaj | collected 2018-10
ATTAGTATCTTTGCAGCGTATGTTGACGAAAACGCAGGCCATTGTGCTCCATTCCCTGAAATATGGTGAGACCCGACTGATTGTGGATATGTTTACACGAAGTCAGGGCCGGCAGTCGTTTATTGTCAGTATCCCCAAATCGGTGAAAGGAAAAATCAAGAAACAACTTTTCCAACCGCTAACCCTGCTTGAGATAGAGTACGACTTACGCCCTAAGCTCCAGCTCCAGAAGCTGTCGGATGTGCGCTTGGCATCTCCTTTCTCATCGATTCCCTTCGATCCCAATAAACTCTCTATCTCCCTGTTTATTGCAGAGTTCCTGTATTATGCGCTCCGTTCCGAACAGCGCAACGAGCCGTTATTCGACTATATCGTCAACAGTATCCAGTGGCTCGATGCCCAGACGAACCGTTTTGCCAACTTCCATCTGGTGTTTCTCATGCGACTCTCCCGTTTCTTAGGCTTCTATCCTAATCTCGAGCACTATCAGACTGGCGATTACTTCGACCTCCGCGAGAGTGTCTTTCTGTCAACTCCACCAGTACATCGCGACTTCCTCTATCCACAGGAAGCCGAGAAGATACAGCTGATGATGCGTATGGACTTCCCCACAATGCACCTGTTCCGCATGTCGCATCAGGAGCGTAACCGCTTGTTGGAAGTATCACTCATCTACTATCGCCTGCATCTTCCCGACTTTCCAGAACTGAAGTCCGTCTCTGTCCTTCAGGAACTCTACCAATAAATCAGAGTCTGACCTCTGGCACCACCTGACCATCGAGCAGATTGATGACACGCTGGGCATAGCCGGCATCACGTTCTGAGTGCGTCACCATCACAACAGTCGTTCCCTCTTGATTCAGTTGGGTAAGCAACTGCATCACCTCCAGACCGTTCTTGGAGTCAAGATTACCAGTGGGCTCATCGGCGAGGATCAGCTTGGGATTCATCACAACGGCTCTAGCAATGGCGACACGCTGCTGCTGACCTCCTGAAAGCTGCTGGGGGAAATGATGCGAGCGATGGCTGATAGCCATACGGCGCAGCACCTCTTCTATCCTCGCCTTACGCTCCTTCTTGGGGACACCCAGGTAAGTCAGTGGCAATTCTACATTTTCCTCCACGTTCAGTTCGTCAATGAGGTTAAAACTCTGAAACACGAAACCAATCTGCCCCTTGCGAACCTTCGTGCGCTGACTCTCCTTGAGCGAACCCACATCCTGCCCATCGAGCAGATATTGTCCACTAGTGGGATTATCAAGCAAGCCCAATATATTTAATAAGGTAGATTTGCCACAGCCCGAAGGACCCATGATGGCAACAAACTCACCTTTCTTCACTTCGAGCGATACACCGCCCAATGCTACGGTTTCCACCTCTTCCGTGCGGAACACCTTCTGAATGTTTTCTAACTTAATCATATGCTTTATTCGTTTTTAATGCTGTGAATAGGATTCTCGTTGGCATTCTTCCAGCTTTGGTAGGTTACCGTCAGCATGGTGATGAGGGCGATGAGGAGGAAGGACACTAAGAACAACAGGGGTGAGATGTCTGTTCGGACGGCAAAGTCTTCGAGCCAATGCACACCCACCATATAACCTATGGGAGCCGCCACCACGAAGCAACCTAACAGAATATACAAGTATCGTTTGCAGAACATCATCAATATCTCTTTTGTAGAACTGCCAAACACCTTACGGATACCTATCTCCTTGCGACGGTATTCGCTTTCGAACATCGTCATGCCAAACACGCCAATGATACTGATCAGGATGGCGAGCAGAGAGAACAGCAGGATCTGCTTGGTGAAACGTTCTTCCCGCTGGTAGGTTTTCTCCAGTACCTCGTCCATATATCGCAGGCCGCTGATATCGAGAGGCTGCCCTTTCTCATACTTGTTGACTACCTCCATCACTTTCTGCTTGGCTCCCCGCTTGTCCACACCTTTAGCCACCCGCACCAGCATGTGATTGCGCCAATAGCCATTCCCCCAGTATTCGCCATTCGGGCTAGGGACAAAGAAAGCGATAGGCAGCTGAGTATCATCCACTCGCAAGGAGGCATACTTGATATCCTTGCAGAAACCAACGACGGGATAATCTCCATCGTTAATGGGCTGATCTACGGTGAGCCAAGGATATTTCTTCTTTGCCGACTCATTGAAGATATACACATCGCCATCGTCTTTGCGGAAATTACGGCCCTCCACGATGTCAATGCCCATTACATCGAGGAACCGCCAATCCACGAAGATGCAGGTAAAGTTCGTGTGTTTCTCGCCTTCACCTCTGCCCCACGTCATATAACTGTCTTTACTGCCTAAGACGTTCATAGCCAGACTTGCGCCCTCGATGCCTGAGATCGAACGCAGATCTGCGTCGATGGCATCCACCTTGTTGCGAGTATCAGGTGCCGTACTTACTACCAGCACTTCATCCTTGTCGAAGCCGTAGTCGGTATGATAGATGAGATAGCTCTGCAGGTACATGATGCCCACACCAATCACCAACATGAAGGAAACGATGAATTGCAGACAAATCAAGACGGAACGCAACATACGACCTTTAGGCGACAAGCCAAAGGAACCCTTCAGCACCAAGGCTGGTGGGAAGGAGGTGACGTAGTAAGACGGATAGGCACCAGCCATCAGACCTACAATAAAGCTGAGCAGCAGGGTGATACCTATCAGGGGCTGATGATCTTGCAACAAGATGCTGCCCTGTACCAGTTCCTGCAAACCTAAGTCGCGAGCCAGATACACGATGAGCAAAGCCAGAACAAAGGCTATCAGACTGATGAGCACCGCCTCTCCAATCAGACTGCCCCTCAATTGCACAGTAGTTGCTCCCAACACCTTCTGGGTATTGATGCTGCGGATGCGCATAGGTGTCTCTGCCAAAGAGAAGTTCATGAAGTTCACGGCTGCTATCACCACTATCAGTAACGAGAAGCAGATGAGCAGATAGATGGAACCTCTGGCAGGGGCGGACTTATCAAGGAATTTCGAGAAATGAGCGTCAGCAACGTTGGTTAACACCACTTGCAGGACTTCTTCCTCTTCCTTGGTATTCAGTTCAAACTTGTCCTTGAAGAGCTCAATGGCAGTCTGCCGCAGGCTATTCTGCACCGCTGGCAGGTTCGCCACATCATCCACCCGTATGTATGCGTCGTAGTTCCAGTTGTTGTAATTGCCTTCATTCCAATTGGTGCTTATAAAGCAAGCCCCATGCAGGAGATTGTTCTCAGGATAGTCCTCTATCACAGCACATACATGATAGAAAGTATTGTCATCCCATTTGTATTTCATCGTCTTGCCAGCCGCATCAGTCGTGCCAAACATTCGCAAGGCTTCAGATCGTGGCAATACAATATTGCCAATCTGATCCAAGCCTTTCACATCGCCACTAATGACTGTAGGTTTGAATACGCTGAGGAACTCGCGCTCACCATATATAAGATTCAGCGAGTACTCCTGATCGTCCACCACGAACTGGTCGTAGTTTATCCACCCGTTTCTGATGCTATAGCCCGTGATGTGTGGCGAAGCTGAAGCCAGGCGTTCTACCACAGGGCGAGGCAGCGTAGTGCCATAGTCGTCCTCACCTGGTCCTAATTTCAATGTCATGCGGAACAGGTTCTCGTGCTCAGTAATGCTTTTGTTGTAGCCCAAGTCGAAGTTCACCTGCGTCATGATGATAAAGAACGAGGCGAAGGCCAGACTCAAGCCCAACAGGTTCAGCAGGTTAGCTGTAACAAACTTCTTGAATATGGATGTAAAGTTTCTGATAATTGTCTTCATATTTTTCGTTTCAACTATTGTTTTCTTTTTACTATTCTATACATTTTCTGTTTCAGAGCTTGAAACTTATATTTCAGGACTTGGAATTAATATTTCAGGCTCTGAAATATATATTGCAGGCCTTGAAATATGAATTATCTCCCTATCTAAAAACTAATACTTCATTATCCTTAAAAGCCTCATAGCCGCTGGTGACAACTTTTTCGCCTGGTTCGAGTCCTTCGAGGATCTCGTAGCGCTGTGGGTTCTGACGCCCCACACGGATATTGCGGCGATAGGCTTTGCTCCCATCAGAGGAGAGTACGAAGATCCATTGCCCGCCTGTGGTCTGGAAGAAGGTGCCGCGAGGGATGATGATCGCCTGCTCTGGCTGACCCAGTTCGAGGTCGATGTAGTAGGTCTGACCTGTGCGGATGTTCTCAGGATGCTCGCCCTTGAAGATGAAGTCGCAACGGAACTTCCCTTCGCGCACCTCTGGATAGACCTTTCTCACCTGCAACTGATACTGCTTGTCGCCACGCGAAAAGGTGGCTGACAATCCTTGGCGCACACGATCGATATAATGTTCGTCGATCTGGGCCTGTACCTTATAGTCTGAGAGGTCATTGAGCTGTCCGATCTTCTGTCCTGGTTGGATGCTCTGTCCCAGCTCTACATCAAGCAGACCTAACTCACCATCGATGGCAGAGCGCACTTCGAGCTTGTCCTTACGCTGACGCACCAAAACCACGTTGCGGCGCATGTTCTGCAGGTTGTCCTCCATCTGATCCATCTGAACGGTGCGATAGATGGAGTCCTGTTTCAGACGCTTCGAGACGAGCGAACGCTTCTTGGCAGAGAGCTGATAGTCCTCCTGCGACTTCAGGTAATCCTCCTTACTAATCAGCTTCTCCTGATAGAGTCGTTTGTTCTGTTCGTAGTTACGCTCCTTGCGCTTGGTGTCCATATCAAGCTGGGCTTGTTCTGTCTGGTTATTCAGACGATCTTGTTGCATCGCCACCTGGGTATTTCGCAACAGGTTCTGTTTTTCTGCCAGTTCAGCCTCAGCGTTGAGGATCTGAAGGTCGAGGTTGCTGTTCGAAAGACGTACAATCACGTCACCCTTATGTACCATCGTACCCTCTTCGACAACCTTTTCCATCACGATGCCCCCTTCCTCTGGCGAGATCTGTACCATCTGGATGGGAAGCACTTGTCCGTTGGTGCGCACATAGTCCTTAAACTCTGCCTGTTGCACCTCGCTGATGGTCAGTTCGTCCTTGTTCACTTTGAGCGTAGAGGCGTGATTGCCGAAAATCAGCCAACATAGGATCACCAACAGGAAGGTTCCTCCTGCGGCATAAGGCCAATACTTCATCAGCTGCTGACTTCTGGTCTTTTCGATTACTCTGTCCATATCGTTTCTCCTTTATAATATCTTACTAATTGTTCCTTCACCATTGCCATCAACTGGCATTGCAACAGCGTGGCTTTCGACTTGAGCAACAGTGTCGAAGTGGTGTGCAGGTCGATGGCTGTACTCAGCCCCTCTTCAAACTGGCGGCGCGTCAGCTGATAGGAGAGGCTGTCGGCTTCTACCTTCTTCTCCATCTGAATGGTCTGCATCTGGTAAGCCAACCAATCCTGCCAGGCTTCACGACTCAGTTTCTCCAACTCCAACTGTTTCTGCGCATAGGTTTCCTGAGCTATCTTGTATTTGTTCTTTGCCTTTCGGATATTGGTGATCGACTGCAGACGGTTGAACAGCGGGATACTCAGTGTGGCCCCCACGAACTCACCCATATTGTTCTTCAACTGATTGCTGAACGAGGCAGCATTCTCTGAATGAAGTGTCTTATTATAAGTGGTATTCAGGCCCGCATTCAAAGAGAGAGTTGGTAAGAGAGAAGCACAGGCCTGACGCCACTCATGTTTGCTGGCTTGCATCTGGTATTGCGCTGCCTGAAGCTCTGGATTCAGCTCCCTATTGAAAGGTTCTTCGACGATCGAAGTGGCAAGCCGATGATCCACGTTGGGAATATAATCGATGCTCAGGCTATCATTTAGGGGGAAAGCCATCGTCTTCTTCAGTTCCAACAGTGCAGAGGCATAGAGGTTCTGTTGACGAAGGAGTTCATAGTCGGCCTCAGCCTTCTGGGATTCCACCTGCGCCACATCGGCTGCACTCTTGCGCCCTACCTCTTCGAGCACCTGGGTCTGTCGCAACAGCTGTTCCGTCTCCTTCACTTTCTCATCTGCCATCGTGACCAGTCCTTCGTAATAAGCCACATCAGCATAAGCACGCAAGACATCAAGTGCCGTCTGATCCTGACGCTGGCGCAAGGCATGATGCCCCATCAGTTCACTGGCTTTGGCAGCCTTCAGTGCATGCAATCGACTGAAACCGTCGAAGACAGGAAGCGAGGCCTCCAACGAGTAGCCATTATAGAAGGTACTCACATCAGTATAGAGGTTGGTCTCTGGATCGATGGCTCGTCCGAAGTTATACTGAGCACCAATACCAGCATCCACAGAGGGCAGGAAATTGCCGATGGCACCAGTCTTCGTCGCCTTGTAGTTGTCGAGTTCCAACTCCGACTGCTTCACCTTGTGGTTATGCTCCACAGCATATTGCATACATTGCTGCATCGTCCACTGCTGCGCCAGAGAAGTGAGGAGTGAGAAGTGAAAAGTGAGAAATATCAATATCGTTCGTCGCATATCCTTTTGTTTTTTGACACTGCAAAGTTAGGTGATTCTTTCCTTCCCTGCAAGCATTTGGAAGCACCCAGATGCAGAACGTCTAAATTTTAGACACTTCATCGTATGATTTCTTGACGGAAAATGATTACCTTTGCAGCATGAATAAGTACGGAACCGTTTTAATCGTTGACGACAACGCCGCCATACTCACGGCGATGCGTTATCTGTTGGAGGGTATCTTCGAACAAGTGCTCACCACGACTCAGCCAGAGGACATCCTGAAACTGATGGCCCAGCAACCCATCAATATGGTGCTGCTCGACATGAACTTCAGCCTTGGGGTGAACAGCGGCAACGAAGGACTGTTCTGGCTTCGCACCATCCGCAAGCAGCATCCTCAGACACCTGTGGTACTGATAACAGCCTACGCTGACATCAACTTGGCGGTGAAGGGGCTGAAGAACGGGGCTGCGGATTTCATCACCAAACCCTGGGACAACGATGAACTGCTGCATAAGCTGAAGGACGTACTCGACCTGCAGAATGAGATCGTGAGTCTCGATGAGGTGGAAAAGGAACATATCCGTCGTACGATAGACCATTGTCATGGTAACCTCACCCAAGCGGCAGAGCTGTTGGGTATCACTCGTCAGACACTCTATAACAAGATGAAACGGCTATGATGACCTTATGTATTATAATAGGTGTAGTGGTGATAGTGGTTGGAATTTGGTTCATCTGCCATCAGCGGAAGCTGCGCCTACGGGCCCATCTGATGCAGGAGGCCATCCGCAATCGTGACTTTACCTTCCGCATGCCTACCGATAATATGTTCTCTGGAGAACGGGCTATGCAGGAGACACTGAACCAGTTGGGTGAAACAATCCGCCAACAGGTGAACCAGAACGAGGTGGAATCCTGGGAACGACTCACGCGTGTACTCACCCATGAGATCATGAATGCCACAGCTCCCATCACCAGCATCAGTCAGTCGCTACTGATCCGTCCTGATGTGAAGGGAACACCACTTGAGGATGGCATCAAGGCAATCTTCGAGACATCACAACACCTGAACAGGTTTGTGGTAAACTATCGAAAGATATCAGAACTTGAGAAACCCGTATTAGCTAAGATCAACCTTCGTTCGATGATCGATGATGTCAGCAGAACCTATCCGCAACTGTCGTGGGAGATCAATATCCCATCAGACAGCAAGATACTTGCAGACGCTGGTATGCTGAAACAAGTGCTGATCAACTTAGTGAAGAATGCCACAGAAGCCGATGCCAAGAGAATCGTGGTAGAAACTGACACTTCCACAACCTTGTATATCGGCAACGACGGACTACCCATTCCTGCAGAGAACCGTCAGTCGCTCTTCGTGCCTTTCTTTACCACCAAGCAAAGCGGTAGTGGTATCGGCTTGTCACTGAGTCGTCGAATGATGATCCAACAGGGTGGCATGCTCGATCTTGCCGAGACACCTCGTCATGGCTGTCATGCGGCCTTCCTACTGACCTTTTCTGTTTCAGAAGAATAACATTTAGGAATAGACTTTTGCCTGGCGCTTGCCACGAAGAACGGCAAGGGCATTCAGGGCAAGGGCACCCATCTCATCCTCTCCTGGGAAGCAATAGACATGACCCAAGAAACCAATACGACGACGCAAACGACTGACAATATATTCTGAGCGCGCCAGTCCACCTGTGAGTAGGATAGCATCAATCTCGCCACAAAGTACGGCAGCCTCAGCGGCAATGTTCTTCGCCACATGATAGATCATCGCATCAAGGATAAGTTTGGCTTGTTCATCCCCTTCCACCTCGATTCTGCGGATAATCTCCTTCACATCGTTGGTGCCGAGGTGTGCATTGAGGCCAGCCTGTCCTGCTACCCGCTTCAGCAATTGTTTCTCCGTATATTTGCCACTGAAACAAAGCCGTATCAGGTCAGAGGCGGGCAGCGAACCAGCGCGTTCTGGTGAAAAAGGCCCTTCACCGTCGAGTGCATTATTGGCATCCACAGCCCTACCCTTCTGATGGGCTGCAATCGAGATTCCACCACCCATATGACAGATGATCAGGTTCAGATCCTCATATTCCTTTCCGATACCCGCAGCATAACGGCGCGCAATGGCTCTCTGATTCAAAGCGTGCCAGATACAGATACGCTTCATCAGTGGAGAACCAGAGATACGGGCATAGTCGTTGAGTTCATCCACGACACCAGGATCAGCAATGAAGGATCGGCAGTCATCGATCTGTTCTGCAATCTCATAGGCTATCAGACACCCCAGGTTACAGGCATGATTATGCATGGCTATACCACTCAAGGTATCACGCACCATCAGGGTATTGATCTCATAGACACCACCTTCCAACGGTTTCACCAGTCCGCCTCTTCCGATGACGGCATCGAAGTTGATGGGAATATCCGCCCGCTGGAGTTCATCAAGTACCAGTTGGCGACGGAAATCCTTCTGCTCAAGCACATCCTCAAAGGGTGCCAGCTCTTCTGCCGAGTGATTGATCGTACGCAAAAGGATGGGTTTCTCATCCTCGAAGACTGCCATCTTCGTGGAAGTAGAACCTGGGTTAATCACAAGAATCATCATATCGCAGCAAGGGCCAAAGAGTAATACTTAGACTCAGGACTATCGGCACGAGAAGGCAGCACACAACAGCATTGGGTACCCTGCAGCACACCTGCTGTCTTGGCATAGCCAAACAGGGTTATCGCCTTATAGAACACATTACCTGCCACGATATCTGGGAATATCAAAGCATCAGCCTGTCCGTCAATTACAGAGCGGATACCCTTTTCTCTCAAGCTCACACTATCGAGTGATGTTTTCAGATCAAGTGGTCCGTCAATGATACACCTGCCAAAGGCACCTGTTTGGGCTTCTGCGATAATCTCCAGGTAGTCAACGGTATAGGGAAACGTCTTGGCACTAACCTTTTCAGCACAATGAATCAGCGAGATACGAGGTTCCTCAATACCTAAAGCATGACAGACATAGTTCACATAGTGTATCTGCTGACGTCGCTGTGCATCTGTGGGCAATGGAATCACAGCTGCATCCGTAAAGAACAACAGTTTCTCATATTTGGGAATCTCTGCCATAGCAATATGCGTCAGCACATGACCAGGACGAAGGATGCCAGTCTCTCTGTCCAGGATGGCACGCAGGATCACATCTGTATTTATCAGACCCTTCATAAGGATATCAGCCTCGCCACTCTTACAGAGTGCTACAGCACGACGGGCACACTCTTCCTTGTCATCGCCATCCACATAGATCGGCTCGATGAAGCCCATTTCCACACCTTTCTCCACAGCATAGCGGGTACTGGCATCATTGGCACATACAACAGCCACGCGCTTCTTATCGCCTCGTTGCTGAAGGAAGATAATCATATCATTCAGGGTCTTAATTGGTTGCATAGGGTTTATTTTTTAGGGTTTTATGCTGCAAATATACAAAAACTTTTGTATCTTTGCAAGCGAAATAACGAAAATCGACACTTTATGAGAAAAACCTTCTTGATTTCAATGCTGGCAACCACCCTCACATTGTCGGCTCAGGAACAGGCACCGATGCTATTGCAGTACGACCGTCCTGCCGACTTCTTCGAAGAGTCGCTGCCTATCGGCAACGGCAAACTGGGTGCATTGGTCTATGGTGGCACTGATGATAATATCATCTATCTGAACGACATCACCCTGTGGACAGGAAAGCCAGTTGACAGAAACCTTGATGCTGATGCCCATCAGTGGATCCCCAAGATCCGCGAAGCATTATTCAACGAAGACTACCAGCTGGCAGATTCCCTCCAACTGCATGTGCAGGGGCCTAACTCACAATATTTCCAACCGCTTGGCACCCTTCATATCAAGGATCTTGGATTAGGTGCGGTCAGCGACTACCATCGCAGTCTCAGTCTCGATTCAGCTATTATCAAAGATAGGTACACACGCGGGAAAAGCGTCATCACAAGAGAGTATTTTGCCTCTCACCCTGATAAGCTGATAGCCATCCGCCTCAGAGGCAACATCAACTGCAAGATTGCCCTGACAGCCCAGGTGCCCCATCACGTCAAAGCCATTCCCACGCAACTCACAATGACTGGTCACGCCACAGGCGACGCCAATGAGAGCATCCATTTCTGTACCATGCTCTCAGTGAAGACCGATGGTGAGGTGATGGCAGGTGACTCCTCGCTGACCATCAGTCATGCGAAAGAAGCTATCCTCTATCTCATCAACGAGACAAGTTTCAATGGCTTCGACAAGCATCCGGTAAAAGAGGGTGCACCCTATCTGGAGAATGCCGCCAACGACATCTGGCACACTCAGAACTTCAGCTTCGACGAGTTCTACAATCGCCACCTGGAAGATTACAAGGCAATCTACGATCGCGTGAAGATCAGATTGTCTAGTCGGGCTAGTAATCCTAGCCAGACTAGGGCACCTAGTATCCCGAGTTTGACTAGTACTACCAGCGCCCTTCTAAAGGCTTACTCTGACGGCGGAGGGAAGAGCCGCTACCTGGAGGAGCTCTATTTCCAATACGGGCGCTATCTGCTCATCTCTTCATCACGCACCCCTGGGGTGCCAGCCAACCTGCAAGGTTTATGGAGCCCTCACCTCTGGTCACCCTGGCGCGGGAACTACACTGTCAATATCAACTTAGAGGAGAATTACTGGCCTGCTTTCGTAGCCAATATGGCCGAGATGTCGCAGCCACTCGATGGTTTTATCAGTGCGTTAGCCGCTAACGGACAATTTACGGCTCAGAACTACTATAACATCCACGAGGGCTGGTGCTCAAGTCACAACTCCGACATTTGGGCGATGACTAATCCCGTAGGCGAGAAACACGAGAGTCCTGAGTGGTCGAACTGGAACATGGGAGGCGCCTGGCTCGTCAATGCACTTTGGGAACATTATCAGTTTACACAAGACAAAGACTATCTGCGCACAGTGGCATATCCGTTGATGAAAGGAGCCGCTCAGTTCTGTCTGAACTGGCTCATCGACAATCCGAAACAGCCTGGAGAACTGATCACAGCACCCAGCACCTCACCAGAAAACGAGTATAAGACAGACAAAGGCTATCACGGTACCACCTGTTATGGAGGTACTGCCGACCTTGCCATTATCCGTGAGCTCTTGATCAACACCATCGCAGCTGGTAGGATTCTGGGGGAGAAGAATAAGAAGATGGAACAAGCCTTAGAAAAGCTGCACCCCTATACTATCGGACACATGGGTGACTTGAACGAGTGGTATTACGACTGGGACGACTGGGACTTCCAGCATCGCCATCAGAGTCACCTCATCGGCCTCTATCCTGGTAATCATCTGACAGATCCCACACTCCAGAAGGCAGCAGAACGCTCGTTAGAGATCAAAGGCGACCAGACCACAGGCTGGAGCACAGGTTGGCGCATCAACCTCTGGGCCCGTCTGCATAATGCCAAGCAGGCCTATCACATCTTCCAGAAGCTGTTGACCTATGTTACACCCGATGAATACAAAGGACCGGATCGCCGACATAGTGGTGGCACCTACCCCAATCTGATGGATGCCCATCCGCCTTTCCAGATTGATGGTAACTTTGGTGGAACAGCAGGTGTCTGCGAGATGCTGATGCAGAGTGGCGAAAATAAGATCGAACTGTTGCCGGCACTTCCTGAGCAATGGGCTGATGGTAGTGTGAGCGGACTATGTGCACGCGGCGGCTTCGAAGTCAGCTTCGAATGGAAAGGTGGAAAAGTGCGTAACTGTAGCATCAAGTCAAAAACCACCAGCACTGTCACCTTATTATATAATGGTCAGCAAAAGACCGTCAAACTGAAAGCAGGTAAAACTCAAAATATCAAGACGTGGTAAAATCAATCATCCAAGAAACAGACATAACAAGGGCAAAGGGATGGAGCGGTGCCGTTTATCTAGGCGACGATCTTGTCCTTACGGATAGAATCAACGAGGTCCCCATGCCCACAGAGCCTCGAAACATGAACTTCATCATGATTGGCTTATGTATCAAGGGAGAAGTCATGTATCAGTTAGACACCATCAAGCAGGTCATCAAACCAGGAGACATCCTCATTGTCAGCGATCGGCATATCGTTGACAGCTACCAACACTCCGACGATATGGAAGGCTTGTGCATGGTCATGTCAGTCAACTTCTTCAGAGAGATTATCCAGAATGTCAGTGATCTCACCTCTCTCTTCCTCTTCTCACGTCTACATCCCGTGATGAGATTGGAGCAAGAAGAGATTCAGACCTTCAAGGAATATTTCCATGTGATCAAGGAGAAGGTTAGCGACAATAGAAACCACTTCCAGAAGGAACTCATCAAAGCGCTGTTGCTGGCAATGTTCTACGACCTGAGTAATATTATCTTCCGTGTGAAGAACAATGATAACCCCAAGTCAAGGTTAGAAGACATCTTCACCCAATTCATCAAACTTGTGGAGATGAACTTCAAGCACGAACGACGTGTCAGTTGGTATGCACAGCAACTTAATATCACGCCTAAGTATCTGGCTGAAGCCGTGAGACATGCCAGTCATCGCACACCCAACGAATGGATTGACTACTATATCATTCTTGAGTTACGCGTGCAACTCAGAAACACTGTCAAGAATGTCAAGGTCATTGCCGAAGAACTGCATTTCCCCAATCAGAGTTTCCTCGGGAAATTTTTCAAGGATCATGTGGGCATGAGTCCGTCGCAGTACAGAAAGTCATAAATAGTTCTGGCGCTTCAGTTCCTCAACCATCTCCAACAGCTCCTGATACCACGTTTCGCCAAAACGCCGTATCAGTGGCTCACGGAGGAACTGATACAATCGCAGATTCTCCTGAATACCCTTTGCCACAGCCATCTTACAGACTGCCCAACGGTTATAGTTCAAACCTATCAGCCCGTCACCTATCTTCTTCTCACGGATGGGGTAAAGCGCACAACTCACAGGCTTGCAGAAACGAGTTTTCCCATTTCTGTAAGCCTTTTCCAACGCACAGAGACAACAGTTCTTTATGGGTAGATGGGTGTTCCAGTCCTCGATGTCACCATAATAGGTAAACACACAATCCTTGCCGCCCACGATACTCGTCACCAAGTCGCCCTCTTGGTCTGTATAGGCCACACCCTGTTTGTCGATCACTGCTTGAGCTGAAGCCGAGAGATCATCCCACACTGCATCCACACACTCTTCGATAGCACCAATCTCATCCATCGTAACTGGGGCACCAGCATCGCCCTCCACACAGCATTCGCCTTTGCATACACTCAGGTCGCAACAAAACTTCTCAGTCAAAATCTCCGACGAGAGCAACACATCACCAACTTGAATAATAGGAGGAAGATTCATAAGCCGAAAGAGATTGAGATTACCAATTAATGGGAGTCATGCCATTCTGTTCCAAATAGGCATTACAACGCGAGAACTGATGCTGCCCGAACCAGCCACCACGATTCGCACTCAATGGTGAGGGGTGAACACTCTCAAGCACCAGGTTATGAGTCTTGTCAATCATATAAGCCTTGCCTCTGGCATAACCGCCCCAAAGCATATATACCAAATGCTCGCGATGCGTGGCAAGCGCCTGGATAGCAGCATCCGTAAACTTCTGCCAGCCTAACGTAGAGTGACTGTTTGCCTGATGCGCTCTTACTGTCAGTGAGGCATTCAGCAGCAGCACACCCTGTTCAGCCCAGCGAGTCAGATTGCCAGAAGCCGGAATTGGCGTACCCAAATCAGATTGAATCTCCTTGAAGATATTCTGCAATGAAGGAGGGAACTGCACACCATCTTGCACAGAGAAGCTCAGTCCGTGAGCCTGACCAGGCTCGTGATAAGGATCCTGTCCGATAATCACCACCTTCACCTTGTCAAACGGGCACAGGTTAAAGGCGTTGAAAATCAATTTACCTGGCGGATAACAGGTGGTTTGCATATACTCCTGCCGCACAGCTGTAGTCAACTGCGTAAAATAAGGCTTCTCAAACTCCTGACTGAGATGCGCTTTCCAACTCTCCTCTATTTGTACACTCATAAACGCTTTTTTCTGTTTTTGTTTGCAAAGATAAGATAAAAAATGTATCTTTGCAAACAAATTATAGAGATTATGCTGCCTTTCTTGAAGAAAAAACCTACAACCGGCTATCCGAAGTCCTTCGCCAAACGCCTCACATGGCGTATCATGCTGAGAATGATCATCATCATGATTATCCCTGTATATTTACTTTTCTTGCTAACCTATGGAATCGTGAGAGTTGGTGCATTTAGCATCTGTGAACGCGTGTTGAAAGGTGAGAAAGAAGAGGTGCGCCGCATCACGTCCGACCTCTACATGGCCGCCACCAATACGGCACCCTTTATCGAAGAGAATCTGAATAATGCCGATAAGATGTATGACATCATAAACCGAATGCTCAAGCTGAATCCATACATGCGCAGCTGTGGCATCTACTTCGTTGAAAGTTATTATCCACAGAAAGGACGTTTGTTTGCGCCCTATGCCTCTCGGCTTGACAGTGTTATCATGGAATCTCAAGACGCATGCGATCAAGGCAATGACTATGTAAAAGACAAGTGGTTCAAAGATGCTATTTCCAGTAAGGAAGGCTACTGGGCAAAACCTTTCCTCGACAATGACAGCGCAAAATCACCATTGGTATCATACCTATTGCCCATCCATGATCAACAGAACCGCACTGTGGCCGTATTAGGAGTCGATCTGTCGCTTTCCTGGTTGAGCGAGAAGATGCAGCCAACACGCGCTTTAAATTGGGAAAATTCAGAGGAGTGGAATCCTGAATATCAGTTATATTTCTTTATGACTGATAGCACAGGCACCATATTGGTTCACCCTGACATGAAGCGCCTTGTCGTTGAGAATATGCCCCCCTCTATCACTGATGATAATAAGAATTG
>JAEEGG010016313.1_pt1 | contig 15437 bp, 12 predicted proteins | sample 9134161 | NCBI WGS metagenome assembly JAEEGG01 (sample SAMN16246543, study PRJNA631951) | gut metagenome | biome: gut microbiome; feature: rumen; material: CR-attached | host: Bos | place: Iran: Karaj | collected 2018-10
TTTAATAGCCTCATCTATACTCGGTAACATATTTCTATGCCTTCTTTCTTGCTATCGCTGTAAACTCACCCGGGAGTTTTTCATTTTCCCATGAAGGATATTCATCAAAACGCTCCATAGTAAATCCGCTCCCGAAGATAGAATTTATGATCTCGCTGATTGTGTACTTCCTGTAATGGCACTTCGGGATCTTCTTACGGATCTCCTCATCGTAAAATCTTGCGTGCGCCATCTCACCTTCAAAGATGTCTGTGGAGAAATAACTCATGGTTGGCTGTTGCAGCCCAAGTATACCCCTCAAGTTGAATTATGCAATAATCTACTATTCTTTCTTCGCAAGTTGCATTTTGTATTCTTCTTCTGCCCAAAAAATCTGCTGCTGTATCTGCTCTGCTGTAGGGAAGTGTTCCTGTATCTCCTTGATTTTCACGTTGTCATATGTTGCGACACCCATAGGAGTGGTTATGCCCTGAAAAGCAAGTTGAACCTCTGTGCGATCCATATCTTTACAGATCAAAAGTCCAATTGTCGGATTGTCGCTATCTCGCTTTACAAATTCGTTAACCGCATTCACATAGAAGTTGAGTTTTCCCGAAAACTCAGGGTCAAATGGTTTGACCTTTAATTCCAAAACCACATAACATCGAAGGTAAATATGATAAAACAGCAGGTCGATTTTCCGTGTCTTTCCGGCAATAATTATTTCTTTCTGTCGTCCCACAAATGCCCAGCCCTCGCCGAGCTCCAACAGGAATCGCGTCATACGCTGCTCTAACACACCTTCTAAAGCATCTTCATCAAAACCATCTGGAAGACTGACAAATCCAAGATCATAATTGCTTTTTAAGATTTCTTTTGCTAGCGCACCTTGAATAGGAGGAAGTTTTTCTGCAAAATTAGTAACTGCCGCTCCCGATGTATGGTATAGATCAGCCCGAATGCAATCATCCAGGGCACTACGACTAAGATTCCCCTCTATTGTCTTCCGGATGTAAAATAGAGCCTCGTCAACGCTTTTAGCCTTCTGTACAATCATAACATGATGTTTCCATGGCACAAAAGCAAAAAACGATGGAAATATCATTTCTGAATCAGGTTGGTTCAGTTTTTTCTCGCATATTTCTGAACCAAGTTGGTTCAGTTTTGAACCGTGTGTGTTGATCTGTCCTTCCAAATTTGAAATTAAGACTCTTGTATCTGAACTTACAGAATAAAAGCTATACCATTGTTTCATAAACCATAGATTTCTAGCAGAAAACCCCTTCGCTTCCGGAAATTCCGCCTGAAGATCAAGACTGACTTGATTAACAATCCCCGTTCCCCATTTTTCCTCGGCTTTTCGAACAACTAAATCCCTTCCTAGTTGCCAGTTGAACAGTAGTTGTTCTGAATTCACTTTGACAGCAGCTTTAATCTGAGAATTTCGAAATCTTGATTTTAACTCATGTATCCATTCGATATATTCTTTATCCAGGCTCACATCCTGCGACGTTACAAGCCCCCTTTTATTAGTCGGCACTTTATCCATAACGATACTCCTCTTGTTCTATATGATCCAAATTGCTGTGACATTATGGCACCAAAGTCACTTATGAATCTGTATTCTCAAACCTCTCTTCAAGCAGCATAATGTACGCCATCATTCTGACCAAATACTCCGGAGGGGCGCTTATCCCCTGCTCCCACTGTTGAAGAGTTCTTACAGGGATTCCGAATTTGGCAGAAAACTTACTTTGTGATAATCCCGTTTTCTTTCGTAATTCCTTTATTCTAGCTGAAATATCCATAACATAGTCTCCGTAAAATTCATACTTTAATAAAGTATAGAGCTACTTTCGTACGTTGTCAACGTATATATTGATTTCAAATGCAAAATACGATAAAGCGCAATTTTATAGTACTGCGCTTTATTTTGCGCTTTGAAACGAATCTTTCCGTACCCATGATGTACCCGTCACTTCATTTCCTGTTATTAAATTGTTATCTTCTGGCGCAAAAAAGGCTTCCGAAAAGCGAACTATCAACGCTGTCGAAAGCCTTTATATACTGCTATTTAATTCCTACCCGCAAACCACACGGTATTATTCAAATTCGATCGTTCCGGGGGATTTCACACCAAGCCAAAAGTTCATTGATCGCGCCATGCCGAAAGATGTTTTATCGTTCCATCCCTTCTTTCCAAACATATTCCCCATATACTTCTTGATGTTGGATATAACCCGAAACAGAGCTTGAACTTAACACGGATTGTTGCAATTCTTTCCACGTCACCTGATCACTATTTGTCAACACATACTTATCATAAGCTGTGTAGCTCGTAAAAGCATTTTCCGCTTCGTCAGCATAATGCATGAGATAGGAATACGTTCTCTCCGGACTGTCAATCTGCGGCTTCTCATAAATCACGTATTCCTCTCCCAGCTTGTGAACAGGACTGAGCGTAAAACTGCTGCCATCATAATATAGCTGTTGTAAGAAAAGACATGGAAAGTCTGCTTTCTCGGCTTCCCTGAGTTCCTCAGACATATTGCGCTTTTCCAAGGTATAATAATATCCCAATCGCACCACTGCCGGCTGACCCTGCGCTACCTTCCCGCAAAACTCCTGCCAGAGTTCCTTTCCGCTAATCACGCTACCATTTTTCCGAATGACAAAGTCATTCTCTTGCGCATCCTCCAATTCACCATCCCGTATCCCCTGGGCAGGCGCATAGGAAATAATAATGCTGTGATACCCTATACAATTCGCAAGCAACAAATCCTTATCAGGATATGCCTTTAGAGAGTAGATCTCATAATCATAATTCTCACTGATACCTTTCTCCGTGCAGGTAAAGATCAGCTCATCCGTCGCCATGCTGATTCCCTGAGCTGTCATAGCTTCAACAGAAGAGGAATAATCATCATATCGGTAAATACCGCCGTCCATGGGGATAAGGAAATACCCCCCCACACAGCCAGTCATCTCCGTATCATAGGGCTTTCTTTCCACCACTTCCTCCGGCCACGAATCCACCTTCGAAAGGAGCGGAAGGTCGGTAGCAACATCCGTTTTTTCCGTAGTGCTTCCGTCTTTCTTCACGACACTCTCAGAAATATAGAGGGGGCTATGTTCACTTTCCGCATTCTCCCCATTAGGATCCATGTCGCTCTTTGAAGCTTCTATAGGGTCCACCTCGCCGCTCTGCGCAGAACTCTCCACAGGAGTTGCCTTTGTCTCTCCCGCATCCGTGGCACTACCGCAACCGCCGATCACCGTAATACCGATCAAACTTACCAGAAGCATACTACCTATCGTTCGCTTCATCCATGCTTTTCTACGCATACGCGGCCCTCCTTTTTCACTCGCTCCTGATAGCATGATATGTTACCCTCAGTCCTTCCCTACGCCTGCAACTAACTCTTTAGGGAGCATATCAAAGCGAACATTCTTCCACTGCTTTAGAATTGTTTTTACGCAATAATCCAAGATATATTTTACCGTAAATAGCGCTTATTTTCAACGCTAGCTAACATTGGCACACTATCTGCGGCTTGCAATGTGTCAACCGCAGAGTTGCAAGCACTTCTTATTTCCTTTATTTGTTAAGATTTTCTTTTTCTCTTGTGATTTGTTCCACCATATATCTGGCATAGTCTTTCGCCAGTTTCATGTCATAGGATACGTCCGCGCCCTCTGCATACTCTCTTAAGGCAGCTTCTATCAAACAATGATATGTCTCCGGCAAAGATTTAAGCGCCCACTCGCCGCCCTCTTTCTTGGAAAGGACAGCACCCTCTTGGGTATACGCCAACACCCTTGCAAGGTTCAAGATAAGATACATTGGATTCTCTGTGATTTCTTCCTCCGCCTCCGCAATATCCTTCCAAATAGAGTCCATGTAATCGGCTTGTGACACTTTCCCAAAAATTTCATCGATCGGAGCACCATACAAGCACTTGCCACGCTTCTTGATCACCGTAAAATGCGCCGCCAAGTCAGCGTCGGTTCCGTTCATCTTTCTTACATAGTCCTCGGGATTGTCCTTGTACCATCCAACATGCATTACAGAGAAATGCAGTTCAAAAGGCGTTGGATAAACAAAAGGATTGCACACCGCTTTCGTGACGATACTCATCTCAATCCCTTTGGCAGGGCCCTCTTCATTGAGGGCTACAACCGCTTCCATGAATTTTCTTTTGACATTATCGGACGAAAAATCGTTCACCACAACGATTAGGTCAATGTCGCTCTTATCGGGATTGTAGCATCCCATTACAGCCGAACCGTGAAGATAGACGCCAGTTAAGTTGTCACCAAGAATTGTCCGAGACTGTTCTACAAATTGAGACATAATCTTGTACAGCTTGCTGTTATGAAGTTCCAAAACTTCTTTGCATGGCTTTATCGGTTCGCCAGCTTTGATTTTTTCTTCCACCATTTCTCTAATCCTAGCGCACCACGCATCGGTCTTTGGAATGTCCTCGCAATACTCTTTTAAAATGCTGTCACACTCCTGCAAAGCTGCGTCATATTGCTTCCTCGTCAGCTCGCCTGAAGCGTAAGCAGCATCAAGCTCGTCTCTGTCATCAATCTTGACGTCTCCTTCGGGAGTGAATATCACGTCAAGATATTTATCAATGTACGTGGCAACCCCATAGTCGTCATATGTGATGCCCTCGGTGATATCTACGTAATAAATGGACGGCCTAAATCTCTGATCCGCAGGTGTCGGATAATGATACCTCTCATTGTCATGCGTCCCCTCAGGGAAGTACATAATCGTGATAACTCTGGAGGTGTCATCCGGTACCAATTCCAACCAGCTCATTCCGGCACCCGTGACCTGAACCCTGCCGGCCTTGGGAGTCGCCCAATAATTATTTTCGCCATCGGTAAGCTTAATCAGGCAAGCCATCCCATGGAACAACTCGTCATCAATTCTCATTTGATAGTACGGATAATAAGAAAATCCCCATCCGTCTCGGTTTAAACGCTTGTGTTTCATAGGCTTAAATCTTTTCCTCCATTCGACCTTCTTTGGCTTCTCTATATAGTAGCAGGTGAATCCATAGATGAACTGTTTCTTTACATAAAAATCCTACCAATATCCTACTATAAGTAGCACTTGTTTTCAATGAAAACACATACAAACAAAAAAGGCAACCCGCAGAAAGCATGCGAATTGCCTTGTATTTTCATTACCCGTAAGCCACACGATACTATTCGAATTCGATAAGAGCGACTATATCTTGTGGTAAACGAATTCTTTTTACATATATTTTGTATGGGTATTCTACATATTTCATATTTTACAGGGCGTTTTTGAGATTTTTGGCGACAAAATGGCGACACGGAAACAACAGTCGTAACTAATCCTTAACTATCCAATATCCGCTCCTATTAGTTCCTTCTCGAATCAATCGCCCTTCTTCCTGCAACTCCTTCATGTCTTTCTGCACTTGTTTTCTAGTCAAATGCAGCGCATTCATTAGCTGTACTTGGGTAATTGTCGAGTTTTCAGTCAAAATTGCTAGTATTGCTTGTTTTCGTTCAGTTCCTTTCCGGCTCCCTTTCGGCTCCTTTTCGGCTCCTTTTTGGCTCCTTTTTGACTCCTCGTTGGAAAGATCATAAAACCCTTCATGCACAAATAGTCTAGTGATAAAGTAGCTTCTATCTTCATCCGTCTCAAACTCTGGCTTAGGTGAGCCATTTGTTTCCAATGCATCAATGATCTTCTTAAATCCAGTGTTTCTGCCCTCTGTCAAATGCAATTCCTTCAGGAAATCACCAATACGTCGATTTCTGTAACGGCGATTTGACACACGATAATTTTTTAATCCTTCCATCGTAACGGAACGATCCGGACCTGGAAAACTTACTATCTCCATTCTGTCCTTTTCAACCCGCACCTCTATTGGTTCCCTTTCATCATATCCTCGATGATAGACCGCGTTTGACAATGCCTCCTCCACCGCTGCGTACGGAAAATTAAAAAAGCGATCTGCTTCAGCCCGATCCGGATGTTTTACAACCTTTTCCGTAATGATCACATTTCGAATATACTGCAACGCATCCCTAATCTGCTGATGCAGCGGGCCCTTGAATGTTTTCTCGATTATGTCATTTCCGCCCAAACCATCAGGGAACTGTACCACGTCAATCTGCGCAGTAGGAAAATACTTCTCCGGCTCCATGCTGAAAAACATCAATCCAACATTCTTGGGTTTGACATATTCCGGAAGTGTGCTGATAATGTTCATGTTCTGGCACACTTCAATAAAATCCCCTGATTTTGCTTTTTCATAAAGGGAACTGTTAATCTCCTTCAAATAACTCTGAATGAGCGTAATATTCAGATCAGAGATATCAGCATGGTGATTGATTCGATCATCAAAAGGTACTCTGTTAGCAAGATTAAAAAGGTCTTTTAATTCATCGTCTGACGGTTCCACGGAATTTGATGCTTTACGAATGAAATGAATCCTCTCCTTATTATCTTTATCCATTGTTTTTGGAGAAGAATACGGCCTGTTATCACCACCGGGGCACCAGATCACAATAAACTGCTTATCCTGATAAGTCTCAACGCCTATGATAGGGGTATATGCAGGCCTTATCAACTTGCATTTGGCAAATATCTCCTTCTGATATTTGTCAATTTTCCCATTTGGAACACCAAGAAGAGGATATACGGGCCGCCCGTCTTTCTCTTCAACACCGATAACAATGTATCCGCCACCCCAGTTGTCAAGATCATTGGCAAAGGCACATATGGTTTTTAGGGATGCTGCAGCATCCCAAGTTGACTTATATTCAATTCTCGCCCATTCCACCACATCACCAGAAAGCAGTGTTTTAATGTTTGTCGGGATTGCCATATGATACCTTCCTTTTTCCTCAAAACCCGTTCCAACTTACTCATTTATTATAGCCAAACGCAGTGCTTTTATCAACAATAATCTCGTAATCGGCAGTCACTATACAAATATTTGTTTACTTCTCTATGTCCATTCACTATAATATCCTATAAATGAGGTTTGTTTGGTATTAGGAATGACTTTTTCATGTCCCTAGGAGACTGATAAAACTCGTTTGGTAGCGTTGAGGATTTCACGCAAGCATGTCCTAGCCTGATAAAGATAATAGAAGCGCAATACATTTTTTACTCTTATCCGTACAAACTAGGGTGAAAGGCTGAGATGTCACCGAATGCACCTTATGATAATGTGACTGAAAGCCATCTATACTCCGCCGATAGTCATATGGTTTAATTATGAACTTGTAGAAATATACATAAACAAATGCGTTAACAGTAACTAAAGTACAGAGAAATCATAGATACAGAGTATTTAGAATGCAAACTGAATTGGTCAGATGCTTGCGATAATTGTAAAGTGCGAACTGCAGAGAGAGGAGAAAAATAAATGAGTTATGCAGAGAGAAAAGTATTATTCGAAAAATGGAAAAACATAAGAAATAGACCTTTAATTACATATGTAACTTCCATAAGACCAAATTTGTCTGTAAATATGTCTAGTGATTCAATAACAGAAATAATAAATACAGTAAACTTAATACCTGGTGACATGAAAGAAATAGACTTTATGATTATCAGTAATGGCGGGGATCCCATAACTTCTTTACGGATTATTAATATCCTGCGAGAACGTTTTGAACATATAACAGTTGTAGTACCATATGTTGCATATAGTGCAGCAACGATCTTGGCCTTGGGTGCCGACGATATATTAATGCATCGATTTTCAAATCTCGGTCCAGTGGATCCACAATTGACCATTTTAAAACCTAATATTGTTGGCCAAAATTCCGATATACACTTTAGTTCTGAAGATATAAGAAATTATATAGAATTTTTAAGAGACGATGTCGGCATTACAGATCAGGAATACCTAGCCTCAGCCATTACCAACCTATCAGCAGAAGTTGGAGCAATTCCTATTGGGAATGCAAAACGAAGCCAACAACTTTCACTTTCATTAAGTAAAAAAATGCTTGAAACACACTTACCAAATGAGAATACCGCAACTAGCATAGCACAAAAATTAAACTCTTCATTTTATCATCATGGTTATGCTGTAAGTCGTAAAGAAGCAAAAGATATCGGGTTAACCATAACAATACCTACTGCAGAAGAAGAGTCACTAATGTGGTCAATTTGGCAAAATTATTCCAATGAAATGAATACTGACAAAGAGTTTAATATTATTAATGAGTTAATGAATAATCCTCACGCCAACGATAAACTTAATACTGTTCCTATTATTAACTTACCAGCAAATACACCTCCGGAGGTGGCAAATCAGTTAATAATAAATGCCGCCTCACAAATTCCTGTAACTTCTAGGGATGCAATAGATATTAATGTCTTGTTAGCAACAATTGAGAGTTTTAACATATCATATGAAATAAGAAATAATTTTAGCGTCGTATTTTGGAGAAATGCCGATATGACCCTAGGATTTAATGCGACCCCTTATTCGGAAGGGTGGAAAGTGAGGGAATAATATGCAGATATTATTAACAAATACAAAAAAAAATATGAATAGCGGTCCATATACCATAACATCTACACAATCATTTAACAAATCCATAACTATTAATGGTGTAGTAACTCCTCATCTAAATAAAATACCTGTGACAATTAAACCATCAGTTAACAAGAACGGGAAGCAATATAAATAGGTATCATATAAAAATCTCTCTAACAAATAAAACTCCAAGAATCATGTCTTGGAGCTTTATTCCTCCTTGAGTGCCGCAAAATACTCAAAGAGATTTTCCATGAGGAACTGGGTGAATGGCAGACTTCATGAAATGTAATATCCGTTGAAACTCGCCGACAACTGTTTAAAAGAACTGGAATGAAAAAATGGATTTGAGAAAAAGTGTTAACCGTGTCATTAGAAGCGAACGCTGAAAAGTCACAGTTTTAGCCTTTTGGCGACATTTAGTCAGCATCATCTTGGTCTCACCAGCTGCTTACACCGGTGCGGTGAAACCGCCTGTCCGGAGGAGCGGGAACCGCGAATCCGGCATGTCGAGAACCTCCCATTATGAGGCGTAGCCGCTGCCCCAGTGTTTTACCTGGGACAGGGCTCGTCAGTTATTGGTTACTCACTGATCGCTGGATCAAGGCCGTCAGCGATGTTCTGTTGACTGAGACCCAGGCTTGCAAGGCGAAGGATCTCTCTGTACTTGGTCATGGCGTGACCTCCTTAGAATTATTTACGCCTAATCGGCGCATGTCTTAATTCTAAGGCGAACTCGCAGCGGTTTCCAGTCCGGAACAATGGTTTCTTAAAAAACGGAATGGCGGTTTCTTAATCACCGGACTGAGGTGTCACGGAGGCCGGAATATTCATACCAGCCTCATAGTAAATTTTAGGCCGATGAGACTACACACCATAAAATTTGTTGCCTCCTCTTTTCCTATAATTTAAACGAGTATCAATAATACCTATATCTAGGCCTTATGAAATTTATTTAATCCATCTGATATATCAATCAAATCATCGTCTTTAATTCCACTAATCATATCCTTAGACATAAATATTGTTTGTATTCCAACCTCTTCTGCCATTTCAACTAAGACTGGATAAACCTTTTCAAAGCTATCTACTCCCATAGGTTGATTAGCGGAATCAATAACTAACATCGGCATATAAATAAAACCACTAAAATTTTTGTTCAAATATTCAAACATTGTAAGATAAACCAACATTTGTATATGTGTCTGACGTGCCATGCTTCCTGGCATAAAATTAACAATATTATCACCTTTTTTATGTTTTGCCGATAAGCATAATCTAAACGGATCAAATTCTAATGCAAATCCTTCTTCTTTAATATCTTCCTGCAAATGCTTTATCTCTAATTTACTTTCAAGGTAAATCTTTGTTAATCTCTTGTTAAAGTCATTAATCTTTTTTTGATTGAACGATGACTTCAATTCCTTTATCTCCTTCTTTAAATTTTCTACCTCTTGAGATAAATCATCATATTTTACAATATCTACTTCCTCTTGCAAAACAACAAATATGTGCTCCAATAAACCAACTTTTTTCATCGCATCTTCATAAGAAAGTTTTTCTGATGATGCTTTTAGAAGTTCAATTTGGTAATCCAGCTTTTTCTTTTCCTTTTCTATATCCTTGATTGCCTTGTTATAGTCGGTTAATGATAAAATAACATTCTCTTCGTCAAGAGTTTCTATTGTATCCTTGATGAACATTGTATATTCTTCATAATCAGGCTCATCACTAACAATCTCACTCATAATTGAAAGCAGTCGCTTTATTCTCTCTTTCCGGTCAATCATATTACTAGATTGATTTTTCATAAAATTGTATATTTTTATTTCTTCTGCAAGTGAAAATGAAGATTGAGATAAATACACCAAATCTTTTGAATGTTCTTTTGCTTTTCTCACGTAAGAACTTCTAAAATCGCAAAATGTTTTATAATCGGCACTATACTTTCCCGTATAATCAAGTTGTAACTCTTTAAAAATTTTCTGTTGCTGCACTTTACTTCTGTTATACTCTTGATAAGTTGAGGATAACTTTTCTAGTTCTTTACTTTTGGCATCAAGCAAAAGTTCTTTCTCATAAATTTGTTCGATATTCTCAAAATTAAAGAAAAAGTTCATAATATTTCTAATTCTAATATTATGCTTCAACTCTTTCGCCTTGGTGAATACGGTACTTAAATCTCCAAGTCCTTTTTCCTCTATAAAATTTAGGAAATTGAAGGATCTAAATGATGGATATTCACCAAATACCTTATTATAAATTTCTAAATATCTATTGTTACGAAGTTGTGTCAAAATTAAACAAATATTATCCTTGTATGTATCAGCACTTACCTCTGAATAATCACTTTCTTCAGTTCTTCTATAAAAATATCCTCCTTCTTTAACGGTTCTTTTTATCCATAAACTTGTCATCTCATTTTTGAGCAATGCTTCAATACTATCTATATTATCCAATCCCTGATATGTCAAATTATCGCTACTACCTAAAATATAATCAATAACTATTGTCAACGCCGTTTTTCCTCGAGTATTCTTTCCATAAACAAAACAATGTTCAGAAAACTTGTACTCTTGAAACTCATCAGCACGATTAAACCGAATCAACTCAACTTTAAACATACCGAATCACCTCCTCAATTACTGCTGTCGCATCCAATTTATTAATTTCCAATATTGGATTGGGTGTTTTCCCATTACACATTTTTATAAAATCATTTTCCGAGCCATACTCCAACTCATTTATTACTTCTATATTATCCCCCTTAATGGATATTTTCCCCGATTTAACAAGCATCTTTAGAACACACAATATTTTTTCTATATCCTTATAATTTGTTGCCAACTTTAAGGAGATATTTTCAAAAAAAACATCTACAAAGTCTTTCGTTCTACTCCTATATGAAGTAAAATTGTCTTCATATCTTATACAAAAAGCAAAAAAAATCATTTTAGTAACAGAGTTGATACGATAAGGATCCATCAATAGTGACAAAATAATATCAGCATATTCAGCTTCTTTAATTACATCATTCAGTTTCACTTTCTTCACCCCATTCTATCTGCAACTCTTCGTCTATTCCATCACTTGTTAAATATATGTAACATCCATTTTGATACATTGGACCTCTAGGAATAATTTCACTATCTATCGCCATTAATGTTGTACGATCATACAAATCTTTTGGTGTACAATTCACTCCAAGTTCGTCTTTTGCAATGTCATAGTTTTCCTTAGCAAACTCCTCCAGATTTGATATGTCCATCTCTTTTTGTTCTGCAAACACATCACGAAAATCTTTATAAAATAGCTCGTTAACAATTCCTCTTAGAACAAATTCTTCCTGTGAATTAACTAAAAACAATTGCTTTACTTCTCTCTTCTGTCTTTCATCAACAATCTTTTTAGCCTTTTCCGAAAAAACTGGTTTTAATAATTTTATATTCACTTTATAAGAATGGTCACTTATTTCTTCGCTCACCGTAACAATCATTTTCATAAGTTCTGAGAATACTAATGAATATTCTTTCTTTTGTTTTATTGATTCATCTATTTGCTTATTTATATCCTGAATAAATTTCTCTAACCTTTTTCTCTTAGCAATGCTATATTCAACAATATCCGTACAGTACTTTTCGAAAAATATCGTTTCAAGTCTTAAATCCAATTCGTCAATTGAGCACTTATCGATTTTAATTCTTTCAATTATGCCCTTTATATCATCTTTCAGTTTTTGTGCATCATCACAATCAAAATCCTTTTTATACTGCTCGTAAACTTTTCTTGCTATAGATGATTTTTTCTTACTTTTTCCTTTTTCAACAAACGACACCATTTCGTTTATCACTTTTTCTACCGACAAATCAAATTTCAGTTCATTTTCAATAAAAAGTGTATAAAGTTCCGGTTTCACATTATCTAAAAGCAACCAATTTCCTACCACTTTAGAAAAGCAACTCTGATCAACCTGACCGCTTTTTACCTGTACACAATTACTTTCTGATGAATCCAACTCGTATATTTTATCATCCGCTGCTATTTCTACATCATCTTTTCCTTCAAAACAAAATCTCTGCTTAACATTCATATTCTCTAATACATATAAAACAAATACTTTCCTCTGAAAAAGGAAACCGTATTGTGATGTAATTCCACTTTCGTTCATTGTTAACACCTCAAATCTATTTTTTTTAAAACAAAACCTTTCATTTCAATTATAGAGTGTTTCTGTGTCCAATATTCAGTCCTTAGAGTAAATTGCCTTTTTCTTTTATCTATTCAAATTTTCGCTTTGCACTTACAAGCATATTCAAATCTATTCTATCATAACTGCTATTGATATACTACTTTTATTTCCAGTTCTTTATCCTTTTTAATATTGAATGTTATTAATGCTCCTATGAATAATATTCTTAGGTTTATCCAGCATGGTCATCTTTAATCTACCCTCTTCCACCAAAGAATTAAATACTTTCTTCTAAAACTTGTACGGCTTTCAAATCCAGAGTTCCCAATAATTTCTGGTACAAATTTTGCCTTACAAAAATCCAAAATTATTATGACCACATCATTCCTCAACAACTCCAAATACTTATCACAAGATTAAAACAGCTCTCATTATCCTTTATTGCGCCTTCCTTCATTGCACATGATTTTAGCCCCTCGCTTGAAGACATCCTATTTGAGAGATCTTCCATTGGTTTTTGTGACTCCTCCGCATTTTAGCACATTTGAATCCGCCCCACCTGATTCTCCGCAACCGTGGTTCCTTCAATTGGACTTCCCTGTAACGGATCACTGATCGGATCGCTGATAGGAACGGGCCGATTTACGCCAAACATATATCCCATACCAAAAATCGCCATCCGACAGCCTACCATGGTGCCGTATTTTACCGCCTTCCAAATCATAATTGTTTTACTGACATTTTCAATTCTCATCAGAAAATCGTCATCCAATGCCCCAAAGCCTTCCAACAAATCCTTTTTTCGTTACATTTTTGAGGACATTTTTATCAAAAAAGCGGAAGAGCCTAATGCATTAGACTCTTCATCTTATTCTTGCAAAACTTCAGCTCTTTCATACCCCTATTTTTCTTGATCTCTGCGAAGGAAAAACCGGATTACGATCCAACCTGCCAATACCCCCACATGAACTCCCCACAAAGGAATTGGCAGCCTAGACAGCGGTTCCGCAAAGTAGATCACTAGCGCCGTTTCCAGAAGCAGGAATCCCAGCCACCACCTATAGGCTAAGACGCGGTCCTCGGTATTTCTTATCAGCTCTGTCAGCGCCTGACTCTTCTCTTCGCGTTCGTTCAGCGTCCGCCGCAGTGCCTTGAGTGACGCTTCCAGGCACCCATTCTCTGACCGCTCCTTTTCCAGACTCGCTTTCGCATCTTCTCTGATCCATGTAATTTCGCAGGTAAGCTCGGATGCTTTTTGCTTCCATTTGAAGCCCTCGTTCGCCAACCGCCTGAGCTTCCCGTTCTCCTCCGTCAGCCTGTCGAGTTCGTCCGCCTGCTCCTCCAGCATCGTAAGCAGTTCGTCCGTTCTGTCTCCGTTTAAGCCTTTGTATTCGCTCGTCCCTCTCCATCTCCTTTCTTACCTTCAGTTCCTTAAGTTCGATAATTCTTTGTTCTGTTCCTTCAATTTCGTGATCTGTTCCGACTGTTTCCGCATGATGTTCTTCGATTTCTTCAGCTGGCCTTCCAGTGTCCCGCATAATTGCATGGATTCGTCCAGCCTCTCCTTCAGGCTCTCGTTCTCCCTGGCCAGCGCTTCGATCTCCTCCTGCTGAGTCACCAAAAGACCAAGCATCTCTTCCTGCGCATTCAATACCTCGATCATTTCCTCTAAGTTTTTCAAGTCGTCCAATGATTCCCCTCGCTTTCTCCATGACATACGCAGTGATTTCGTTTGCGGTTTGTCTGATTTTCTTAAGCATGGCGTTCCATTCCCTGATCTCCCTGTTTGTCTGACAGCGGTCAGACTGGATTCCCCTCTTCTCCATCTGCCTGGCCGCCACGCCTTCATGCATGGTCGGCTCCAAGTCTAATCCTTGTCTTTTGAAAGAGCGATGGTCAATGTGGTTTTCTGGTGCCAAATAACGATTGCAGCATTCCGCCCATGACTTCCTCCATTCCTCTGCCCTCGCTCTGTCATTCCAGTCATTTGCCGGAACGGAAATGCGTTCCCAGAGATATTCCGTCCCCTTGCCTTCGCGAACACGAGTCTTTTGTTTTCCATTCTCGTCAAGCACTGGGATTCTGTATTGTGCCGTATTCTCCTTGTCTTTCGCATCAAATGAAGGTAAGTCGGGATTGTAGATCGGCCTTCCCTGATCATCCCTGGCATTGGCATAAACCGACTTCTGCTTTGCCTGCCACTTTTCATTCTCATCCATTCCCCTAACACTTAACATGACATGAGCATGTGGATTCCCATCTTTCTTATCGTGCAGTGCCCAGTCCGCAATCATTCCCTTGGAAACAAAGATAGCATTTATATAGGTTCTCACGCACTCAATCTGTTGTTCCCTGGTCATCTCCGCAGGAAGCGCCACCTCAACTTCTCTGGCAAGCTGGGCATCGGATCTCTTTTCTATTCTCTGCACTTCGTTCCAGAGGATTTCACGATCTGCATACGCCTGCGGAGCGTTTTTCGGTAAGATAACCTCTGAAAAAACCACGCCGCCTTTTCTTGTAAAGTCATGCGTAATCCCCGTTTCCTCGTTGTATAATTTCTCCCCTGATCGGTATGCGGAGGATGCAACCGCTGACCGTCCCCCGCTTCTACCGATAATCTTGATGGAGCAGTGATAAATTGCCAATTGTGATTTCTCCTTTCTCGCAATCATGGCTACGTCTATCCTTATGTCAGAGAAAGGAGGTGCCAACTTGGA
>JAEEGG010016315.1_pt1 | contig 15436 bp, 12 predicted proteins | sample 9134161 | NCBI WGS metagenome assembly JAEEGG01 (sample SAMN16246543, study PRJNA631951) | gut metagenome | biome: gut microbiome; feature: rumen; material: CR-attached | host: Bos | place: Iran: Karaj | collected 2018-10
AATTCCCGTCACTACCCTGCCGTCGTCTGCGGTGCTCTTTCTGTGAGGCACGCTCCAGGTTCCCGAGTCCTCGGGCCTGTTGGTATTGCGGATGTTGATCGGAATGCCGGCCTGTCTGACCGGGAAGACCGCATCCTCGTGCATCACAGATGCTCCCATGTAGGAAAGCTCCCGAAGTTCCTTATAGCTGATTTCGGATATGGGCTCGGGATTGGTGACGATTCTGGGGTCTGCGCTGAGCATGCCCGAGACATCGGTCCAGTTCTCGTAGACATCGGCCTTCGCAGCCCTGGCCACGATGGCTCCGGTGACATCCGAGCCGCCCCTGGAGAAGGTCCTGACGTTTCCGTCGGCACCCGTGCCGTAGAAACCTGCGACCACCGCCCTCTTCTTTCCCTTCAGGATGGCACCCAGAGCGGTATTGGTTCTCTCCGCATCCAGATTGCCTTCCTCGTTGAAGAAGATGCAACTTGCGGGATCGATGAAGTCAAAACCCAGAAATGCAGCCAGGAGCTTGGAGTTCAGGTATTCGCCGCGGCTTGCCATGTAATCTCGCTGAGGGCCGTCCTGAAGGTGCTTTCCGATGACGGAGAACTCGCTCTTGAGGTCAAACTTTATTCCGAGCTCGTCTGAAATGGAGCTGAAACGCAATTCAATTTTTCCGAGGGCCTCTCTGAAATCCTGCCCGGAGGCGGCAAGGTCATAGCAAGCATAGAGCATGTCGGTAACCTTGGTATCGTCCTTGCTCCTCTTTCCGGGTGCCGATGCCACTACGAACAGCCTTCCTTCATGGGAAAGGATGATGTCTGCTACTTTTCTGAACTGGTTGGCGTCTGCCAGGGAGCTTCCGCCGAACTTGAGGGCTGTTGTATTCATCTGGATCTCCTCAATGAAGGTATGGTGCAAGGAAGGTTCTGAACTCTTCGTCGTTGCCGGTATATCGGAATGTCGTCATCCCCAGTCTTGAAGCGGTCTGCAGGTTCACTGCCGAATCATCGGTGAAGAAGGAATCCTCGGGTCTGAAGCCCTCCTCCTTCATTATGTACAGATAGAATTCCTCGTCGGGCTTTGTGTAGTGGATTTCATGCGAGGCATAGAGCTTGTCGAAGCATGCAAGCGGCCGGCTGTCCATGGCCTTGCAGAACTCCCAGGGGCCCGCATAAGTATTGGAGCCTGATACGACCCTGTGCCCGCTTGCCTTCAGCTCGTTGATTATGTCGATCATCGGCTGATTGGCCACGGGATGGTAGTAAGTCATCATAACGTCATCGTTCGACAGGTCCAGGTTGTACTTGCGCTCGAACATCCTGTACATGATCTCCGGTCCGCAGAACCCGTCCATGAAAGGCTTGCTGTAGGAAGCCCAGTCTGCGCTCACCTTGGCGATGTCCAGACCGTAGCGCTTGCAGAACCCATCCAGGACCGAGGGATGGAAGACCACCACCCCGCCTACGTCAAACACGAAAAGCTTTCTATCCATATCCACATCCTGTTTACCGGACATCGGCATTCTTCAGTCCGAGTGAGGCTATTATATCTGACAGTTCGGTTTTAGAATAGGAGCTTACGCCGTTGTATGCCGGATCCAGGGTCTTGGCGGGATTGAAGGTCTGAAGGTACCACGCAGAGGTTCCCACAAGCTCTGCCATCTTCTCGAAATCGCCTTCCTCGAAGAAGCCCTTGGGGCATGTGGTGCGGAATTCATGGCCTATATTTGAAGTCTTGAGCAGTTTTATCGACTCCTCTATTGCTTCCGGACTACTGAATCCGACCTTATGATACTTCTCGAGCGGGGCCTTGAGATCCATGGCCACATAATCCAGAAGGCCTTCGTCAATCAGGCTTTTGAGCACTTCGGGTCTGCTGCCGTTGCTGTCCAGCTTGATTTTCAGGCCCATGGCCTTCACCTTGCGCAGAAACGGAGCAAGGTCATTGTGAAGCGTAGGCTCACCGCCTGAAACGACCAGGGCATCAAGAAAGCCCTTGCGCTTCTGCAGGTGCTGAAGTATCTCCTCTTCCGTATAGGTCTCGCCGAAATAGGTTTCGTCGGAGCCCTTGATCACGAACTCGGGATTGTGACAGTAGGGACAACGAAAATTGCATCCACAGGTGAACACTGTGGATGCAACATAACCGGGATAGTTGACGAGATCGGACTTGAAGAAGCCGCTGAAGGTCATGCCCTCTGTCCGTTGGCGTTGGCCCAGCTGATGATCTGGTTCACGCCGCTGACCAGGACGGTCGGATCATAGGGATCCGGAACGAGTGTCGGAACGCTCATGACGCCGTACTTCTGGGCAAGCTCCTGATTATCCATGGCATCGACAACCTTGTAGGCGATACCGCGCTTCTCAAGATTTGCCTTGGCTGCCGGGCAGTTCGGGCAGGTCTTGGTTGTGAACAGGATAGGCATTGCAGCGCTGATCTCGGGCTTGTACTCCTTGCGCTCCTTGAACTCCTGGGTCTTTCCGGTGTTCCAGTTCTGGACCGGCCTGTAGTAGCCTGTGATCCTGGAGTAGACCTCGGTCTTCTTGTGGCAGACCGGGCACTCCCACTGCTCGCCGGCGATATAGCCGTGGTCCTGGCAGACGGAGTAGGTCGGTGAGATTGTGTAGTACGGGAGCTTGTGGCTCTCTGCGATCTTCCTGACAAGGGTCCTTGTGGCCTTCCAGTCTGAGACCTTCTGTCCGAGGAACACATGGAAGACTGTTCCTGATGTGTACTTGACCTGAAGCGGGTCCTGGATGTCCATGGCCTCGAAGATATCGTCCGTGAACCAGACGGGGAGGTTGGATGAGTTGGTGTAATACGGGCTCTCCTCAGTTCCGGCGGTGATGATCTCGGGGAACTGCTCCTTGTCGTGTTTTGCCAGCCTGTAGGCTGTTGACTCCGCAGGGGTTGCCTCAAGGTTGTAGAGGTCGCCGTACTTGACCTGGTAGTCTGAGAGCTTCTCCCTCATGTGGTCCAGCACCTCACCTGCGAACTTCTGCGCCTCGGCGTGTGTCAGGTCCATCCTGAGCCAGTTGGCGTTGAGGCAGGTCTCGTTCATTCCTACAAGTCCGATTGTGGAGAAGTGGTTGTTGAAGGTTCCCAGATATCTCTTTGTGTAAGGATAAAGGCCGTTGTTGAGGTAGTTTGTCACGACCTCGCGCTTTGTCTTGAGGCTTCTTGCAGAGAGGTCCATCATGGCATCCAGCCTGTTGTAGAAGTCCTCCTTGTCCTTGGCAAGATAGGCGATCCTGGGCAGGTTGATTGTCACGACGCCGATGGAGCCTGTTGACTCACCGCTTCCGAAGAAGCCGCCGCTCTTCTTTCTGAGCTCACGGAGGTCCAGGCGCAGGCGGCAGCACATTGACCTGACATCGGAGGGCTGCATCTCGGTGTTGCCGATGTAGTTGGAGAAATACGGGGTGCCGTACTTGCTTGTCATCTCGAAGAGGAGCCTGTTGTTCTCAGTGTCCGACCAGTCGAAGTCCTTTGTGAGCGAGTAGGTGGGGATAGGATACTGGAAGCCTCTGCCGTTGGCGTCTCCGTTGATCATGATCTCCAGGAAGGCCCTGTTGACCATGTCCATCTCCTCCTTGCAGTCGCCGTAGGTGAAGTCCATGTCCTTGCCGCCGACAATGGCCGGAAGGTCCTTCAGGTCATCTGGGACGGTCCAGTCAAGTGTGATGTTGCTGAACGGGGCCTGGGTTCCCCAGCGTGACGGGGTGTTGACGCCGAACACGAAGGACTCGATGCACTGCTTGACCTCGCGGTAGGAGAGGTTGTCTGCCTTCACGAACGCCGAGAGGTATGTGTCGAAGCTTGAGAAGGCCTGTGCGCCTGCCCACTCGTTCTGCATGATTCCGATGAAGTTGACCATCTGGTTGCACAGTGTTGAGAGGTGCTTTGCCGGAGCTGAGCTGATCTTGCCGTCAACGCCGCCCAGTCCCTCGCGGATGAGCTGCTTGAGGCTCCAGCCCGCGCAGTAGCCTGAGAGCATGGAGAGGTCATGAAGGTGGATGTCGGCGTTCCTGTGGGCATCGCCTATCTCCTTGTCATAGATCTCGCTGAGCCAGTAGTTGGCTGTGACGGCTCCGCTGTTGGAGAGGATCAGGCCGCCGATGGAGTAGTTGACGGTGCTGTTCTCCTTGACCCTCCAGTCCTTTGCCCCGAGGTAGCTGTCGATGAGCTTCTTGTAGTCGACCAGGGTCTTGGATGCCTGTCTGACGTTCTCATGCTGCTTTCTGTAGAGGATGTAGGCCTTTGCGACATCCTCATAGCCTGCCTGGGCCAGGATCAGCTCCACGCTGTCCTGTATGTCCTCGATGGATACCTTGTCATCCTTGACCTTGTCGGAGAAGCGTGCGCTTGCCCTGAGGGCCAGCATCTGGATGACGTCCTCGTTGTAGTTCTTGTTTGTTGCGACGAATGCCCTGACAATAGCGTTCTCGATCTTCTTGATGTCAAAGGCAACGGTCTCACCGGTTCTCTTCAATACCTGATACATAGGATCCCCATGTAGCCAGGAAGTCTTGGAAGGAGTGCAGTAATGACATTACTGTGAGCGCAGGGGTCCCCTGAGCTCTCACGCCTGTGCCATACTCCGTGGCAGCGTATACGTAACAGTACAGGCAGGTCTTCTGACTCATGCCGATTCCGATGAACCTTCCCGGGATTCTGACCCAGTGGCTATCTCATCATCTGAAAGTCGTTTACGGCTTTCCGGCATTCACAGCGGCGGGACCGTGGAGTTTTTTACTCACTTCTCTATTAAGCTGAAAGCACCTGTATCTAGTGTGTCTGTTTGATACCGAACACTATATTAAGGCCTGCATGAGGAATCTGTCAATATGGATCAGAGACTTTTTCTTACAAAATCTATGAAGGCCTCGTCGGCAAGCGGAAGGGGCTTTCCCTTGAGCCAGACAAACAGGTACTCCACAAGCCGTCCGGAGTTGACTATCTCCTTTGCCACTATCTGCTGGTTAAGGACATAGGAGGTCTTGGGAAAGAGGCTCACTCCCACGTTGCAGCCTGCCAGGGCGGCGACATCCAGGTAGTTGTCCATCTTGCAGACGATCTTGGGCTCGGCCTTTATCTCCTTGAACCACTCGTAGATCATGTCGTTGATCGACTCCCGGCTGGGGACGATCAGGCTCTGGTCCTTGAGCAGCGACAGGTCGATGGTCTCCCCGGGAAGCTGGGACAGGGGGTTGTCCTTGCTCATGAAGGCGGTCATCTTCTCCTGTCCGACCTTGAAGCTGTTCAGCAGCGTCTGGTCACAGGGGGAGGTGATCACGGCCAGGTTGATCAGGCCGCTTCTCAGGCGTTCTATGAGCTCATCGCTGTTTCCGTCCATGATCCTGAACTTTATGTCAGGATATTTGCGTATGAATGACTCAATCCACTTGGATGCGATGTCAGGGGCAGAGCCCTCGACAAGGCCGATCGAGATGGTGCCGCTGATGTTCTTCCCCATCTGGCGGATCTCGTTCGAGGTCTTCTCGGAGAGGCTGAGGATCTCCTTGGCGTGCCTGTACAGAAGCTGCCCTGACTCCGTGAGAAGCAGATGGCGCTTTCCCCTGATGAACAAGACGGTGTCCAGCTCCTCCTCAAGGGCTCTGATCTGGTTGCTCAAAGGCGGCTGGCTGATGTTGAGCTTCTCGGCCGCCCTTGTGATGTTGAGCTCCTCTGCGACGGTGACAAAGTATTTCAGTACCCTGAGTTCCATGATGCGCTCCTTTTTATCATATGAAAAAGATATGATAACCATAATATTATATGTATTTGTTTGTTTTTCTTCAAGTTTGTATAATCTCCCCTAAATGATACCGGACAGGGGGTGTGATATGTGTTCAATCATCGGTTTCTCATCACATGAAGTATCGCCCGACTGTGTCAGGACTCATTTCGGATTGTCCGTCTCAAGAGGTCCTGACCAGACTCGATTCGTGAACGCGGGCAATAACAATTATCTTGGATTCAACCGTCTTGCCATCATGGACCTGAGCGAGGACGGCATGCAGCCGTTCCATCTGGGCGGTGACAGCGTGGTCTGCAACGGGGAGATTTACGGCTTCAGGAAGATTAAGAGTCATCTTGAGAAGAGCTACTGCTTCAGGAGCCAGTCGGACTGCGAGGTCCTTCTTCCGTTATGGAGGGAGAAGGGGACAGACATGTTCGCGGATCTGGATGCCGAGTTCGCCCTTGTTATCTATGACTCTGAGAGCGGCAGCCTAGTGGCTGCCAGGGACCCCATAGGGATAAGGCCGCTTTTCTACGGATATCTGTCTGACGGAAGCATCATCTTCTGCAGCGAGGCAAGGTGCCTTGTGGGGCTTTGCGAGAGGATAATCCCGTTTCCGCCTGGGTGCTACTACAAGGACGGCAGGTTCGTCAGGTACGTAGATCCTGCCCGTGTTGAGTCCTATATAAATGGAGATATAGATGCAGTCTGCAGGGGAATCCGTGACAGGCTCATTGACGGGGTGGAGAAGCGCCTGGACGCAGATGCCCCGCTTGGGTTCCTGCTCTCCGGAGGTCTGGACTCAAGCCTTGTATGCGCCATCTCATCCAAGATCCTAGGCAAGAGGATAAGGACATTCGCAATAGGAATGGACACTGATCCGATAGACCTCAGATATGCCAGGCAGGTGGCGGATTTCATAAAGAGTGACCATATGGAGGTCACGATGACTACAGATGATGTCCTTGAGAGCGTGGATACGGTGATATCGATCCTGGGTACATGGGACATCACCACAGTCAGGGCAAGTCTGGGCATGTATCTGTGCTGCAAGGCCATCCATGAGAGGACCGATGTCAAGGTCCTTCTTACCGGAGAGATCTCAGACGAGCTTTTCGGCTACAAGTACACGGATTTCGCCCCTGATGCGCAGGCCTTCCAGGAAGAGGCCCAGAAGCGTATCCGTGAGCTTCACTACTATGATGTCCTCAGGGCTGACAGGTGCATATCGGACAACTCCATCGAGGGGCGTGTGCCTTTCGGGGACCTTGAGTTCGTCAGATATGTCATGTCCATAGACCCGGAGATGAAGATGAACCGCTACAACATGGGCAAGTACCTTCTGAGAAAGGCCTTTGCGGACGATCATATCCTTCCGGATGAGATTCTGTGGCGCCAGAAGGCGGCGTTCTCTGATGCCGTGGGCCACAGCATGGTGGACAACCTCAAGGCCTATGCGGAGAAGAAGTATTCGGATGAGGAGTTCAGGAGGTTGCGCAAGCGATATGCCTACTGCATGCCTTTCACAAAGGAGAGCCTGCTGTACAGGGAGATCTTCGAGAGCCATTATCCCGGACAGGCTGGGATGATACCTGACTACTGGATGCCTAACAGGTCATGGGAAGGCTGCAACGTGGACGACCCGTCTGCAAGGGTTCTGTCGAACTACGGAGCAAGTGGAATCTGATACAGGGGAGAGATAGATATGGGAGAGTTATTTGATCTTACAAAAGAGTTCGCGAGCTGTGTCTTCACAGAGGAGAAGATGGAGAGATACGTCCCTTCTTCCGAGATTGTGAAGTACCGCAGATGCCTTGAGACAGGTGAGAGCCTCTCAATGGACACCGCAGACGCCATTGCAAAGGGAATGAAGGAGTGGGCCATAAGCATGGGTGCCACCCATTACTGCCACTGGTTCCAGCCCATGACCGGGGGGACTGCGGAGAAGCATGAGGGCTTCATCAGTCCGGTGGGAAGGGGAAGGATAATAATGGACTTCTCAGGAAAGGAGCTTGTCAAAGGTGAGCCTGATGCATCCAGCTTCCCCTCCGGAGGACTCAGGGCCACGTTCGAGGCCCGCGGCTACAGTGCCTGGGATCCCACTTCCTATGCCTTTATTGTAGACGGCAGCCTCTGTATCCCGACAGTGTTCTTCTCATATTCAGGAGAGTCCCTGGACCAGAAGACACCGCTATTAAGGTCCACAAGGGCACTTAACAGGCAGGCCCTGAGAATCCTGAAGGTATTCGGAGACAAGGAGACCACATCCGTCTCCTCCATGGCTGGTGCGGAGCAGGAGTATTTCCTGATTGATAAGGACCTGTTCAACGAGCGTGAGGACCTGAGGATCTGCGGAAGGACCCTCTTCGGCGCAAAGCCTCCCAAGACACAGGAGCTGAACGACCATTACTTCGGCTCCATCAAGCCCAGGGTATCTGCCTTCATGAAGGATTATGAGAAAGAGCTCTGGAAGCTGGGAGTCCTGGCAAAGACAAAGCACAATGAGGTTGCCCCGTCACAGCATGAGATGGCACCGATCTTCACTGACTGCAACAGCGCGAATGACCAGAACCAGCTTACGATGAACATCCTCAGGCAGGTTGCTGACCGCCACAATCTGGTATGTCTTCTGGCAGAGAAGCCCTTTGACGGGGTGAACGGAAGCGGAAAACACAATAACTGGTCAATAGTCACGGATAAGGGCAAGAACCTTATCTCCCCGGGAAAGACCCCGTCCCAGAACGCACAGTTCCTGCTGTTCCTGGCAGCATTCGTCAGTGCGGTTGACGAGTACCAGGACCTCCTCAGATGCAGCGTGGCGTATGCGGGAAACGACAACAGGCTCGGAGGCCATGAGGCTCCGCCTGCTATCATCTCCATATTCGTCGGTTCCGAGCTTCAGGGTGTGATTGCCTCAATAATCCAGGACAAGAGCTATGACAGCGCGGTCATGAACCCGATCAGGATAGGCATTGACTCCATGCCTGTGATCCCCAAGGACACCACGGACCGCAACCGTACAAGCCCTATAGCGTTCACGGGAAACAAGTTCGAGTTCAGGATGCCCGGCTCAAGCCAGTCCATATCAGCTCCGAACACGGTCCTGAACACCATCATGGCCCAGAAGCTCTGCGAGTATGCGAACATCCTGGAGCAGACAGACGCGAAGAACATCAACAATGTGCTTCATGACCTGATCAAGGATGAGTTCACGAAGCACTCCAGGATAATATTCAACGGAAACGGCTATGACAGCTCATGGGTGGAGGAGGCCAGGCGCCGCGGCCTGAGCAACTACGCCACAACGGCAGAGGCCTTGAGGCACTACCTTGATCCCAAGAACATTGCACTGATGGAGGGAAACGGTGTCATGTCCGAATCAGAGATGAGGGCAAGAAAGGAGATTTATGTTGAGAAATACTGCAACGTGATCTCAATTGAGGCCAACACACTGAAGGACATGGTTAGAAGGGAGATAATCCCGGCTGTCTCGGCCTTCGAGGGTGAGCTCTGCAGGACAATCTCCTATATGAAGGAGGCCTTCACCACGGTTCAGGTGTCGGATGTGGAGCGTGACACATGCACGACTCTCATGAAGTGCAACAAGAAGATGGTACTGCTTGAGAAACAGCTGGAAAGCGCCCTTGCCAAGGCATCTGCATCAGGTGCGGATGACATGTCAGGATACTTCCATGACAAGGTCCTTTCCCTGATGGAGAAGATACGTGAGGTGGTCAACGAGGCGGAGGTGCTTACACCCGACAGATTCTGGCCTTATCCGACCTACAGCCAGCTGCTGTTCTCAGAATAAGGCGAAACAAGGAGGAGATGCTCAGATGACCAAGTACATTTTCGTCACAGGTGGTGTTGTATCAGGTCTGGGAAAAGGAATTACTGCCGCTTCCCTCGGAAGACTCCTGAAGTCCCGCGGCCTTAAGGTGGCGGCCCAGAAGCTGGATCCATACATCAACGTGGACCCGGGGACCATGAGCCCTTACCAGCACGGTGAGGTCTATGTCACGGAGGACGGGGCGGAGACAGACCTTGATCTCGGTCATTATGAGCGTTTCATCGATGAGGATCTGAACAAGTACTCCAACCTCACAACCGGTAAAGTCTACTGGAACGTCCTGAACAAGGAGAGGCGGGGTGAGTACCTCGGACACACGGTGCAGGTAATACCCCATATCACCAACGAGATAAAGGAGTTCGTCTACAGCGTGGGAAAGAAGACATCTGCCGATGTCGTCATTACGGAGATAGGCGGAACCATCGGAGACATCGAGTCCCAGCCGTTCATAGAGGCGGTGCGCCAGATATCGCTTGAGGTGGGACGAGAGAACAGCCTTTTCATCCATGTCACGCTGGTGCCTTATCTGAGCGGCTCTGACGAGCATAAGTCAAAGCCGACACAGCACTCCGTGAAGGAGCTCCAGGGGATGGGGATAAACCCCAACATAATCGTTCTCCGCTGTGACAAGCCTCTGGAGAGCTCGATCTTCGAGAAGATCGCCATGTTCTGCAACGTGAAGAATGACTGTGTCATTGAGAACATCACGCTTCCGAATCTCTACGAGGCCCCGCTGATGCTTGAGAAGGCCCATTTCTCCGATGTGGTGTGCAGGGAGCTCGGGATAAACACCGCTGAGCCTGACCTTCATGAGTGGAGGCAGATGGTGGAGCGCATCAACGGCGCATCGGGCAACTGCGTGGAGATAGGGCTTGTGGGAAAATATGTGGCACTGCACGATGCCTACCTGTCTGTGGCCGAGGCCCTGCGCCACGCAGGCTTCTACCATGATGTCCATATCAACATCCACTGGATTGACTCCGAGGAGATCACCTCAGTCAACTGCGCCGAGGTTCTGGGAGGCCTTGACGGGATAATAGTGCCCGGAGGTTTCGGCAGCAGGGGGATAGAGGGCATGATCCTTGCAGCCGGCTATGCCAGGAAGAACAGGATCCCTTATTTCGGAATCTGCCTGGGGATGCAGATAGAGGTCATTGAGTTCGCACGGAATGAGGCAGGCCTCACAGTCGCCAACTCCAGGGAGTTCGATGCAGAGTGCCCTGACAAGGTCATTGACTTCATGCCGGGCCAGAATGATGAGATAGACAAGGGCGGGACCCTAAGACTTGGCTCTTATCCGTGCATCATCAAGGCTGGTACGACCATGCAGCGGTGCTACGGGAAGCTGAGGATTGACGAGCGTCACAGGCACAGATATGAGTTCAACAACGAGTACAGGGCTCTTCTTCAGGATCACGGCATGACGCTCAGCGGAATATCACCTGACGGAAGGCTGGTGGAGACCATAGAGCTCACCGATCATCCGTTCTTCGTGGGGGTCCAGTACCATCCAGAGTTCAAGAGCAGGCCAAACAGGCCTCATCCGCTTTTCCTGGGATTCATTGAGGCTGCGAAGAGCCGTCATCTTTCCTGACTGCTGAGTCAATGCTCCGTCCGAACACCACGAACCTGTCAAAAAGATACTCGGTGACAAAGTTGATGATCATGTTGAGGATGGTCACGAGGTACTCGTTCCACAGAAGGTCCTCTGCAAGCCAGTTGCCGAATATGGTTGAGAGCGGGGTGAAAACGGCATAGTAGCCCAGGACCTTCATCATCGCCACCGGCACGTTGTTGGCTGACTTGAACGTGAACTTCCTGTTGAGGGTGAAGTTCCAGATCACCGACAGGATCAGAGCCGTCAGATAGCAGGGCCAGTAGGGCAGGTCCAGAAGCTCGTTCATCAGGGTGAAGCTCAGAATCTGCACCAGACCGGCTGATATCGAGAAGAGGGTGAATTTGATTGTCCGTGTAAGCTCGTCTTTCCTCATCAGGCTGATGATACATCCGATTCTCACTCTTATACAGGGTTTTCAGGGCGGAAAACCTGTTTTTGGCAAAAATGTTTCTGTACATAGAAACTTTTTTCGGAAAACCTATTGACTTTTGTTTCTGTTTATAGAAACATGTGGGCAACTGGAACGGGTGTTCCGTAAAAGGAGAGGAGAAAAATGAAGAAAACAGTTGTCTTATTGATGGTTTTGGTTATGGCACTATCTGCGGCCTTCTGCGGAGGAAGCTCAGAGGCATCGGCCTCGGGGAAGAAGACATACACGGTCGGTATCTGCAATTTCGTCGATGACGCCTCGCTCAACCAGATCTGCGAGAATATCCAGAACGAACTTGCCTCGATCGCGGAGAAGAGGGGTGTGGAGATCAAAGTCAAATATGACAACTGCAACGCTGACGCGAATGTCATGAGCCAGATCATCGCCAACTTCATCGCCGACAAGGTGGATGTGATGGTAGGAGTAGCCACACCTGTGGCAATGCAGATGCAGGCCGCAACAGAGGACAACAAGATCCCGGTGGTGTTCGCCGCTGTGTCTGACCCGCTTTCCACCGGAATAGTCGCATCACTTGAGGCTCCCGGCGCCAATGTCACCGGAACAAGTGACTTCCTGGACACGAATGCGGTGATGAACCTCATCTTCGCGCTGAATCCTGCTGCCAAGAAGGTTGGACTTCTGTACGATGCAGGTCAGGATGCGTCCACGACTGCGATTGCAACAGCCAAAGAGTACCTGAAGGCCAAGGGAGTGGAGGTCGTGGAGAGAATGGGGACAACAGTCGACGAGGTGATCCTTGCGGCCAACGCCCTGATCGCAGACAAGGTCGATGCCGTCTTCACACCTTCTGACAACACGATCATGACTGCGGAGCTCTCAATCTACGAGGCTCTTGCGGCAGCCAAGATCCCTCACTACGCAGGTGCAGACTCATTCGCACTCAACGGAGCGTTCCTCGGATACGGAGTCGACTATGCTAACCTCGGAAGGGTGACAGGTGACATGGTCGCCGAGATCCTGCTCGACGGTGCAAAGCCCGAGACTATGGCTGTCAGGACCTTTGACAACGGAACCGCAACGGTCAATGTTGAGACTGCGGCCATAATGGGATATGATTTTGAGAAGCTTGCGGCCACATTCGGACCGTACTGCACCAAGGTTGTGCAGATCACAACCGCGGAAAGCTTCTGACAACAGGGTGAGAGATGTTGACCACCATACTAGGGCTTGGCGCCACGGCGCTTGAGCTGGGGCTTATAAGCTCACTTACAGTACTTGCATTATTCCTGAGCTATTCGATGCTCAATGTATGTGACCTTTCAACTGACGGCTGCTTCACTTTAGGGGCGGCCGTTGGTGCTGTGGTCGCCATATCAGGCCATCCGTATCTGTCGATCCTGGCGGCCTTGTGCGTGGGGATGGTGTCGGGATTCATTACCGCGCTTCTTCAGACGAAGATGGGCATTGACAGCCTGCTCTCGGGAATCATAGTGAACACGGGCCTTTATTCAGTGAACATCGCCATAATGGGTGGTGCTTCGCTGCTGAACATGAACAAGACGGAGACAGTCTTCACAAAGGCAAGGACCCTGCTCGCGGGGACATTCCTCTCGTCCCAGTACAGGCTTGCGGTCGTGATCCTGTTCGTGGCGCTGGCACTTGCGCTTATGACATGGTTCCTGAAGACAAGGCTGGGCCTTGCCATCCGTGCCACAGGAAACAACCCGGACATGGTCAAGTCATCCTCGATAAACCCGGCCTTCACCACGATAGTCGGGCTGTGTCTCTCCAACTCACTGACCGCACTTTCCGGATGCCTTCTGGCCCAGAGCCAGAAATCGGTGAATGTGACCATCGGTTCAGGCATGGTGACAATAGCCCTGGCCTCGCTTCTGATTGGAAGGGCCTTCATGGGCAAGGGATCAATAGGGAAGAGGGCCGTGGGAGCGGTCCTTGGAGCCTTTGTGTTCCGTCTTGTATACACCATAGCCCTCAGGTTCAACCTTCCGGCATACATGCTGAAGCTGGTGTCTTCCGTCATTGTCATAATCGCCATAGCAGGTCCGTATTTCAAGAAGCGGTTCCCTGAGTTCAAGAGGGTGCATGATGCATCAAAGGGGGGCGGGAATGCTTGAGCTCTTTGATGTCTGCAAGACCTTCAACGCAAAGACCATATTCGAGAAGGTTGCCCTTGATCATGTTAGCCTCAAGGTCAATGACGGGGACTTCATATCCATAATCGGTGCAAACGGGGCAGGGAAATCAACCCTGTTCAATGCGATCTGCGGCTCTTTCCTGACTGACAGCGGCAGGATAATCCTTGACGGTGAGGACATCACGTTCAAGCCTGACCACAAGAGGGCAAAGACCATAGGACGGCTTTTCCAGGATCCCATGCGCGGCTCCGCACCGGGGATGAGCATTGAGGAGAACCTTGCCCTGGCCGCAGGCCATGGGGGCTGGCTGAGCAAGATCTCCAAGGCAGACAAGGAGGCATTCAGGGAGAGGCTTTCCCTGCTGGGAATGGGTCTTGAGGACCGCATGCGCCAGCCTGTGGGGCTTCTCTCCGGCGGACAGCGCCAGGCCCTGACCCTCCTGATGTCCACATTCAACCCGCCTAAGCTTCTCCTGCTTGATGAGCACACTGCGGCCCTGGATCCTGCGACATCGGAGAAGGTGCTTGAGCTGACCAAGAGCATAGTCAGGGACAACAGGCTCACATGCCTGATGATAACACACAACATGCAGAGTGCCCTGGATCTGGGAAACAGGACCATAATGATGCACGGCGGAAGAATCATCTATGATGTCTCAGGAGATACAAGGAACGGCCTTGAGGTCTCCGACCTGCTGAGCCAGTTCAAGGCTGCAGCCGGAAAGGACCTGGACAACGACAGGATGATGCTGGTATGAGACAGAGACAGCTGCTCGGAAGCCTTATCCTACTGATTGTGGCGGTGATCTGGGGCACTGCGTTTGCCTTCCAGCGCATGGGTACCGGTGTGATAGGGCCAATGACATTCACAGCCTCACGCATGACGCTCTCCGCAGTTGCGGTAGCCCTTGTGTCATTTCTCATAAAAGACCCGGCCATGGCTGATGCCGCAGAAACTTCCGCAAGAAGACGTGACACCCTGACAGGGGGCATCTTCTGCGGTCTTTTCCTTGTGTCCGCAACCCTTTTCCAGCAAATAGGGATAGCCTATACCACGGCGGGTAAGGCCGGTTTCATCACAGCTCTGTACATCCTGCTGGTCCCGATAATCAGCACGGTCTTCCTGAAAAAGCCAAGCAGCTGGATAGTATGGATCGCAGTGCTTCTGGGACTGGCGGGGATGTATCTTCTCTGTATCACGGAGGGCTTCAGCCTTGCCAGAGGAGATGCGCTAGTCTGCGTGTGCGCCCTGCTGTTCACCGGCCATATCCTGTGCTGTGACCGTTTCGCGGAAAGGGGGAATCCTGTGAGGATCTCCGCCATCCAGTTTGTGACGGCCTCTGTTGTGTCGTGGACCCTGGCATTCATCTTCGAGACTCCTTCCATCGAGGCGATCAGGTCCGCGCTTGTCCCGATCCTTTACTGCGGCCTTGCCTCAGGGGGCATAGGCTATACGCTTCAGATAGTAGCGCAGAGGTTCACCAATCCGACGGTGGCATCGCTTCTGATGAGCTTCGAGTCGGTGTTCGCTGTCCTTGGCGGAGCAGTCCTGCTTCACGAGAGGATGAGCACCCGCGAGCTTCTGGGATGCATGGTCATGTTCATTGCGATAATAGTCGTGCAGATACCTGTCCCGCATAAGAGCCAGGACTGACTTGTTCTTGTCATTAATGCCTCTTTGTGGTTTCATT
>JAEEGG010016324.1_pt1 | contig 15432 bp, 10 predicted proteins | sample 9134161 | NCBI WGS metagenome assembly JAEEGG01 (sample SAMN16246543, study PRJNA631951) | gut metagenome | biome: gut microbiome; feature: rumen; material: CR-attached | host: Bos | place: Iran: Karaj | collected 2018-10
CAAAATAAACTTAAATTCTATTGGAAGGATAAATCTAATTATATTGATTATTTTAGAACAAGTACTAGAAATATTTATGATATTTCAAAAGAAGAATTAGGTTATTTAGTTCTTGAAATATTAAAATATAATGAATTTGTTTCAATGGATGAATTATATTTATTAATTAAACCATTTATAAATAATGTTGAAATAGATGATATTGTTAAAGCTAGAATAGATTATGTTTATAAATATTTAGTTGATAATGATTTATTATAATAAAAAGGGCATGAACTCATGCCCTTTTTTCTATTCAGTTATACCGTGTTTAGATTTTACATATTTGTCAATTTCTATCGCTGCAAGCTTAGTAGCCGCAACAGCTTGAACAACAGTCTTAGCACCTGATACTACATCTCCAGCTGCGTATACACCTTCACGAGTTGTTTTACCAGTTTCAGAAGCTTCAATTAAACCTTTGTTTGTAGTTTCAATTTGTTTATTATTTTTAACAATATTAGATAATGGTCCTTGACCTATTGCGATAATTACAGAAGAAGAACTGAACTTGAATTGTTTTGTTTCATCATTTCTATATTCAACTGTTCCGTCTTCCTTTTCAGTTTTAATAACTGGCTCAACAATAATACCATCATCTTCAATTCTAACTGTATTTAGATAATAATTCATATGAACACCATCTATTTCAGCGAATCTTAATTCTTCCTCAAGAGCTGTAACATCCTCTCTACCACGGTGGAAGATGATATCAACCTTAGCATCAGAATTTCTTAAGATTGTTCTCGCAGCGTCCATAGCAACGTTACCAGCTCCAATGATTACAACATGATCACCTAAGTTATCATATGAATCAGGGTTCTTTAAATAATCAATTGCGAAATGAACATTACCTAATGATTCTCCAGGTATCTTTAATCTATTTGGATTCCATACACCTGTTCCGATAAATATAGCATCATAACCATCTCTAAACATATCATCTATTGTTACAGTTGGTCCAATCAATGTATTAGGTCTAAATAGAATACCTAATTCATACATTCTCATTAATAATTTGTCTAGTAAAGATTTAGGTAATCTAAATTCTGGAATACCATATCTTAATACTCCACCAATTTTATCCTTAGAATCTATGATTGTTACCTTATATCCTTTTTTAGCCATAATGATAGCTAAGGTAATACCTGCAGGACCAGCACCAATAACTGCTAATCTAAATCCATTTGGTTCAACCTTATGAAGTCTGGCCTTTTCTAGATAGAAAGTAGAAATATATTGTTCAACCTCATAAAATTTAATAGGCATTCCCTTTTTACTTAATACACAATGTCCCATACAATTTTTTTCATGTGGACATATTCTAGAACATAAAGCTGTAAGTGGATTATTTTCAAATAATACTTCACCAGCCTCATCTATTTTACCATCTAATAATAATTGCATAACTAAAGGCACTTCAGTTTTAACTGGACAGCCTTCTTTACACATTGGCTTTTTACATTTTAAGCATCTTTGGGCTTCGTTAATAATATCTGCCATAGATTTATTTCCCCCTTTTTATCGTTTTAATCTTAAAAATATTATATCAAATTATTTTGATATATTAAAGAACTAAATTTTATGTTAAAATGATTTTATGAAACTAGAATTTAAATGTGAAAATGATAATATAAGATTATCTGAAGAATTAAAATTACATATGTCTAGACATCTATATAGACACTTAAAGGGATATAATGCATTAATATATGTTAATGATAAATTAACTAAGACCTTTGAGCTTGTAAATAAGGGTGATAATATTTTAATTATTATCAATAAAGAGCCTGACATTAATTGGCCTTTATATGATGGAAATATAGATGTAATCTATGAGGATGAGAACGCGTTAGTAGTAAACAAAAGAACTAAATTATTAACTATACCAACTAAGATTAATCCTCATTCTTTATATCAAGAGGCTTTATATTATTTAAAGTATAAAAATGAGGAATTAAATATATCTATTTTAAATAGATTAGATTATGATACAAGTGGACTATTATTGATTGCTAAAAATCCAGATTTTGCGTATAGATTATCTCCAACACATTTACATATGACAAGAAAATATCATGCTATATGTCATGGGATTTTCGATAAAAAAGAAGATAAAATAACCATCAAAATTAAAAGAGGAGATACTAATAAAAGAATAATATCTGATGATGGTGATATCGCTATAACAAATTATAAGGTTATAGAAGAATATAATGATTTATCATTAGTAGAATTTGTTTTAGAAACAGGTAGAACTCATCAAATTAGATTAACAGCATCATATTTAAATCATCCAATATGTGGTGATAAAATGTATGGAATAGATGATGATTTTGATAGATTAATGCTTAATAGCTATTATTTATCATATAGTGATCCATACAATGATTTATTTAAAGAATTTGAAATAAGAGATGAATTTTTATGGAAGAATTAGATGAAAAGCAAAAGAAAAAATTAAAAAGAATAAGAATAATTATTTCATCTATAGTTATGGCTTTATTTATAGCTGGCTTGATTTTCGCAACAATTATGCTTTATCCATATTTTGCTAGAATAACAACAGATGAAGCATATCGTAATGAAATGGTTGGGAAAATAGAAGCATTTGGTGGATATTCATTCTTAATTATTGTTAGTGCATCTGTAGTTCAAACTGTACTAGCAGTAATTCCAGGCGGACCTATAGTTGTCGTTGCCGGAATGTTGTTTAATCCATTCATAGCTTTCTTGATTTGTGTTTTAGGACAAACATTAGGCTCAATTATTGTCTTTTTATTAGTTAAATTATTAGGAGTTAAATTTGTTGGATTATTCTTTGATCCAGATAAGATTAAAAATTCTAAGCTATTAGAAAATGAAATAAGAGTAGAAGTAATAATGATTGGTTATTTAATGATTCCTGTATTTCCAAAGGATATTGTTTCATTTGTCGCACCATTCACTAAGGTTAAATTTAGAAACTTTGTTTTAATTACTTTGTTTGCGAGAATTCCAATGACCTTAGTTAGTGTATTTATGGGAAATGCCTTCTTTACTGGTGATTATACAGTAGCTATAATTTTAGCATCTGTCAGTGCTATATTAGCGTTTCTATGTATTTTATTTAATAGACAAATTACAAATTTTATTGATAAGCTTGCGAATAAAACTAAAAATAATGAAATTGAGGAGAATTAATCTCCTCTTTTTAATTTTTAATACATTTTTATTTATTTATGTCTTTTTGTTTTAAAATTTATTTATATAAATTGACTTGAAAACGCTTTAATGATACAATAATTTAGTAAAATTGTATCCCTAAGGGATAAAGGAGGATAAAAATGAAAAAAAGAAGGATTGCAATTGCTTTGTTTTCACTTGCATTTTTAGGTGCTGCTGTTGGCTTATCTAGCTGTAGTGGTTCATCTGCAAATGAAACTGGTGATGTTAATTTTGAAATTCAAGAAGGAACTAAGTTTAAGTTAAATAGAATTAGTCTTGATACATCAGCTGCGCAAACTGTTTTTTATGTTGGCGATAGATTTAATCATGATGATTTAATTGTTAATAGAACATTTTTACGTGTTACTGATGATTTAAACGAAACTATAGTTGAAAAAGATTTAGTTGACACAACAAGACTTTATAGTATTGATAGTAGTGAAGTTGATATGAATCATGTCGGCGAATACTATGTATACGTAAGTGTTAGATATGGTGATACTGTAAGAAGAGATAACTATAAGGTTAAAGTTTTATCTTCTAGATTCGAAACTACACCAAATATCGAATATGTAGCTGGTTTAAATGTTACATTTAGTGATAATACTGCATTTAAGTCATATTTATTAAATTCTAATGATTTAAATGTTGATTCTTTGGTTAGTGGATTAAAGATTAAACTATGTAAGTGTTCAAATGATGCTGACGCTAATTCAACACAAACATTTGAAGATATTGATGCGAAGAAAGTTAAGATTGAGCACTCTGTTGATAAAACAAAAGTTGGAACATATATGATTAAGGTAACTTATGATAATGGTACAATTAAGATTGATGGAAAGAAATATGATAACATTGTTACTTCATATGTTATTGTTGATGTAAATAATCCAATTACTAAGATGCAAATTGTAGGAGATGCTGTTTTTGAAGCAACAATTAATGGTATTGATCCTGAACAAAAGAATTGGAAAGTAAGAATTACACCAACAGTAGGTAGTACTTATGAAGAACCATTCACAAATGCAAAATATACAATTGAAGATGTTGATATTTTCAAGTGGGGTTCACAACAAGAAATAAAGATTAGATCAAAAGAAAATCCTGATGTATTCTGTACAAAGGTAATTCAAATTAATGAATCTCAATCTCAAAATATTACTGCTTTCTATACACTAACTCCAAATGTTACAGCTAAGACAAGTGATAACAAACCTTCTGAAATATTATTAGGTGGTTCTAATTATATTTATGGACCTCTTCCTAAGAAATTAGATGGTGATGATTATTATTCAACTGGTGCAACATATGAAAATGGTCGTGCATCTAAGGATAAGTATGGTAGTATTGCGTTTGACGAGAGAATTACTATGACTGGTACATCTCAAGCAATAAAGCTTGTTTTAGATAAACCATCTCAAATTGTTGTATTCTTTGCAACAAGTGGTAACGAAGAAAGAGATCTTGCACTTTATAGTGAAATTAATGGTGATATTGGTGATGAGTTACAAACTGCCTTAACTACATCAGAAAAACAAGAAATTGTAAAAGCAACATTTACTATTGCTAACCCAGGAACATATTATCTTGCTAACACATCTGGTGGTATTTATCTTCATGGTTTAATTGTTGCTAAGAGTAAGTAGGAGGTGGATAATGATGAAGAAAAAAATTAAATTAATTTCAGGTTCTATTGCTGCTTTATTATTATCTTCTGTTGCTTTAGCATCATGTAGTAGTGGAAGTAAAATCCCTTATGATAAAGTAAAAGGTGAAGAAGTTGAAAGAACAACTAGAAATGTATATGTAGCACCAAATGCAAAAGGTAACGGTACTAGTGAGTCTAGTCCTACTGATTTTGAAACAGCATTTAATAATGCAGCTCCTGGTGATAATATCTTACTTGCTGCAGGTCGTTACGAATATGCTGATAGATTACAACTTAGCAAAAGTGGTGAAGAATACAATTATATAACTGTTAAACCAGTTAGTGATAGCGCTAGAGTTATTTTTGATTTTAGTAGCCAAGAATTCAATGGTGCTAATAGAGGTATTCAAATCTATGGTGATTATTGGAAATTCTATGGTGTTGAAGTAATGGGTGCTGGTGATAATGGTATGTATATTGCTGGTAGCCATAATGTAATTGATAATTGTTTATTCTATAACAATAGAGATACTGGTTTACAATTAGGTCGTGGATATTCATCTGAAACAACATTAGATGAATGGCCTTCATATAATATTATTAGAAACTGTACATCATTCGCAAACTATGATGCTGAAACATTAGGTGAAAATGCCGATGGTTTCGCAGCTAAGTTAACAATTGGTTATGGTAATGTTTTTGATGGATGCGTTGCATTTAGAAACTCTGATGATGGTTGGGATTTATTCGCAAAGGTTGACTCAGGAGACATCGGTACAGTTATTTTATACAACTGTGCATCATTCGAAAACGGATATTTACCATATAAGATTGATAAAACAGGTGATTCATCTGAAAAAACATATAACACATTAAACGGTGATGGTATTGGCTTCAAGCTTGGTGGTTCAACAATGGAAGGTAACGTTATTGTTAAGAACTGTTCAGCTTGGGATAATAAATTACATGGTGTTGGTGATAACTCTAATCCTGGTGTAATAAGTGTTAACGGATTTACTGCTTATAATAACTGTGCTGGTTTTAATGCTGATGGTACTGTTAGAAGCATAAGAGGTATCGATGGAGATACTAATAAGTCAAATAATATTGACTTAGCTCGTGATAACAATTCATATAATAATTATTATGGTATTTTATCTTATGTAAATAATCAAAGTAATGGTTTCAGTACAAAAGATGATTCTAGCTATAATGCAGATAAATTTAAAGGAAGTACTGCTTATTCAATTTTCCAAACATCATATAAATATGGTGTAGGTGAAATTTATAACGTTTTTACTGATTATGAAGATGCATCAATTTATCAATCTGATACAGTAGATCAAATGTTCACTACTGGTGAAAATCAATCAATGTATATTTCAGATTCAGATTTTAAGAGCTTAGCATCTATAAATATGACATGTGATGATGTTAATTCAATGGATACATTAATTAACGAGGTTAAAAAATATAGAAATGCTGATAATTCAGTTAACTTTGGTGATCATTTAGCTTTATCAGCTTCTGCATTATCTTCATCAAAATTCAAAGATGGTAATAATAATCTAATCGGTGCTGTTTTAAATAAAACATCTATGGCAGAATATGATCATTATGGATTATATGATTGGGAAAATAATGATTTAGCTTATACTGATGATGAAGTTGCTATTTTAAGTGCATTATCTTGTACAGAAGTAATTGGAAATAAGGATGCTATTTATCAAGATTTCAAATTACCTAAGTATATGCAAGGTGCTGACCTAAGATGGGAAAGCGATGATACTGATGTAGTTACAATTGATAAAGAAGAAGTTTCTACTGTTTCTGCTTCATATTTCAGCTGGGCAAGAATAAGAGTTCCAGAAAAAGATGAAAAAGTAACATTAACATGTATTGCTGTTAGAAATTCATATTATGATGAAAAAGAAATAGAAATTACTGTTAAGGGAAGAAAGCAAATTTTAGGTGATTTAGTTTCATCTGCTGGTTCAGCTATTAGAGTTGACTTATATGGTTCATATACTGCTCCATATATTTATGCAACTGATGGTTCAGCAGTTACACAAGGTGCTTTACCTGAAGATTTATATGAAATTGAATATTCTTATGAATATGCAGTTGATGGAAATTCTAAGTTCTATCCTGTTGATAATGTTTATACATCAGTAGCAGGTGTATATAGAGTAACAGCTAAAGCTAAGTGGAAAGCAAATGAAAATATCACATCAAGCTTAACATTTAATGTTTATGTTGTTGACCCTGATTGTACAGTTGACTTTATGACTCAAAAAATTGATGGTAAAGATGTTAAATCAATTGTTGGATTAAGTTATGATGGCTTCGTTGTTAATGGTAAGCTTTCTAATATTGATGGTTATGTAGTAGCAATTTCAAGTGAAACAGAATTAAGTATTACTAAGGCATCTGAAATTATTGCAAAATCAGATTATCAAAAGTATCAAATTACTGATGAAACTGTATCTGCTACATTCAAAGCTGATAATAGTAAATCTAAATATTACATCTATTATGCTGTAGTAAATAGAAATATGTCTAATGCATCTGTAAATGATGTATATTCAGCAGAAGTAACTGTTCAAGAAATTTCTACAGCAGCTCAATTCTATGCATTAGCTAGAGGTACAACTTCAAGTGCTAATTCACAATCTGATACAACAATCTATAGTTTAACTAGTGATTTAGATTTATCTAGTTATGATTGGGATGTTAATACTGATGGTAAGCCATTCTCTGGATTATTTAGAGGTAACGGTCATACAATTAGCAATTTAACAATTACATCTGGTAATTCTGATAAGGGAGTTAATATATTCTATAAAGTTAAGAATGGTACTGTTATGGATGTTAAATTTGATAACATCACAATTAACGGTAATAGAGAAAAATCTAAGCAAATTGGTATTATTGGTGATTTACAAGGCGGTTTCGTATTTAATGTTCATGCAACAAGATTCGCAGCTACTGGTTATGAATCAGTTGGTGCAATTGTTGGTAAGATAACTGGTGGTATTAACTATGTTGGTCAATGTTCATTAGTTAACCCAATGCTAGATATGAATACAAAAGTAACTGATCCTGTTACTAATGCAGAAGTTAACAAATACTATGAAGTTAAGACAACTTCATCTGGAATTGTTGCAGAATTTAAGCTTGATGCATATAACGATGATAATCAATATGTTATAAGTGCTAAGAACAAGTACTTTGGTGGTATTATTGGTAATGCTCAAAAGGATTCTGATCAAACTTCAATTGAAATAAAGATTGAAAACTGTTATGTTAACGCAGTTGTTGGTGATGGTAAAGATTCTTCAGGTAATGGTGCTTTATTACTTGGACGTGTAAAGAATGATTTTGACTTCTATAAGACTGAAATTAGCGGTTGCGCAGTTTACGGTATGGTTATTTCTAAGGGTCAATATACTTCAGGTATCGTTGGTGACTTCGATAATGGTATAGGTTATGTAAATATTAGTGGTAATTATTCAAATATTGAATTTGTTTATAATAGTGTTTACTTAAATGCTAGATTACAACAAATTAATAACGAAGAAACTCAAAACTATGCTCATAAGAATTCTAACCCAATTGTTGGTCGTGCTGTTAAGGCTGAAACTGGTATTTATGAGTGTAAGGATAACGTAGGTTCATTTGTTGAATACTATAGTACATATGTAAAATCTAAGTCTTTATATTTCAACTTCAGTAACTATTCTGATACTGGTGAGTTCATTATTATAACACCTTCATTCTTTGAACAAAATATGAGAGATTTAGATTACGAGAACGTTTGGGATGTTAAGGCTGGCGCTACTGACGAAGATGATGCAGTTTTAATCCTAAAAGTATTGAATAATTAATATTTAAGATTTAAGGGTAACGATTTATTCGTTACTCTTTTTTCTTTATTTTAATTAATAAAAAATTTTTTTTTTTAAATTGATTTTATATTATAATATAAAAAGAGTAGTTTAGATTTTATATTTATTTGGAAGGGGATTATATTATGAAACTAAAGCTAGAGGCTATCAATCAAATTAAAGAGATTTGTTCTAGATATAAAGATGAACCAAGTCCACTAATGATTGTACTTGCCGACGTTCAAAAAGAATATGGATATATTCCACTTGAAGTACAAGAAGTAATATCAAGTGAATTGGATATTCCTGTTTCTGAAATTTATGGTGTTGTTACTTTTTATAGCTTTTTCTCACTTAAACCAAAAGGAAGATATGTTATTGGTTGTTGTGTAGGAACAGCTTGCTATGTAAAGGGCGGTCAAAATGTATTAGACAAATTCTGTGAATTATTAAAAATTAAGGTTGGCCAAACATCTGAAGATGGTTTATTTACTATTGATGCATTAAGATGTATCGGTGCTTGTGGTATTGCTCCAGCCATTTCTATAAATGGTAAGGTATATCCTAAAGTAAAATTATCTGATGTAGATAAAATTATTAAAGAATATAAAAATATGAAGATGGAGTAATGGATATGGCAAATATAGATAATATTAATGTATTAGACACTTTAATTGATAAGTGCACAAAGTCATTTGAAGCTAAGATTACTGGTACAAATGGTAAAAGAAGCGTTACTATTTGTGGTGGTACAGGATGTTTATCATCAAATTCAAAGGATATTTTTGATGAATTCCAAAAGCAAATAGCTGAACATAATCTATCTGATAAGGTAGATGTTAATATGGTTGGTTGTTTTGGTTTCTGTAGCCAAGGACCATTCGTTAAGATTTATCCTGAAGATACTTTCTATCATGCAGTTAAGGTATCTGATGTTAAAACAATTGTTGAGGAAGATTTAATTGGTGGAAATATTGTTGATGATTTATTATACATTGATCCACTTTCTGACAAGAAATGTCAACGTCAAGAAGATATTCCTTTCTATCAAAAGCAAATGCGTATTGCATTACATGGTTGTGGTGTAATCAATCCAGAGGCTATTGAAGAAGCTTTAGGTTATGATGCATTTAAAGCATTAAAGAAGGCTTTATCAATGTCTCAACAAGAAGTAATTGATGAAATTACTAAATCAGGATTAAGAGGTAGAGGAGGCGGAGGTTTCCCTACTGGTAGAAAATGGCAATTTGCTTTAAATTCTCAAAATGATACTAAATATGTAGTATGTAATGGTGACGAAGGAGATCCAGGTGCTTTCATGGATAGATCTATTCTTGAAGGTAATCCACTTTCTGTTATTGAAGGTATGATGATCGCTGGTTATGCTATCGGTGCATCTGATGGTTATTTCTATGTAAGAGCTGAATATCCTGTTGCTGTAGGAAGAATTAAAAATGCAATTAAGCAAGCTGAAGAAATCGGCTTATTAGGTGATAATATTTTAGGTACTGGCTTTAATTTTAGATTACATGTAAGATTAGGTGCTGGTGCGTTCGTATGTGGTGAGGAAACTGCATTATTAAACTCAATTGAAGGTAAGCGTGGTATGCCTAGACCTCGTCCACCATTCCCAGCTGTATCTGGTTTATGGGGTAAGCCTACAATTATCAATAATGTAGAAACATTCGCTAATATTCCTTATATTATGCGTGTTGGTGGCGATGAATTCGCTAAGATTGGTACTGAAAAGTCAAAGGGTACTAAGGTATTCGCATTAGGTGGTAAGGTTAAGAATGTTGGTTTAGTTGAAGTTCCAATGGGAACAACAATTAGAGAACTTGTTTATGAAATTGGTGGAGGAATTCCTAACAATAAGAAATTCCAAGCTATTCAAACAGGTGGTCCATCTGGTGGATGCTTAACTATCAATGAATTAGATACACCAATTGATTATGATAACCTAATTGAACGTGGTTCAATGATGGGTTCTGGTGGTGCCATCGTTATGGATGAGGATAACTGTATGGTTGACGTTGCTAAATTCTATCTTGAATTTATTTGTGATGAATCATGTGGTAAATGTTCTCAATGTCGTATTGGTACTAAGAGATTACTTGAAATATTAACAAGAATCACTAATGGTAATGGTACTTTAGAAGATTTAGATAAGCTAAAAGCATTATCTCAATCTATTAAGGTTGGTTCATTATGTGGTCTTGGTCAAACTGCTGCAAACCCAGTATTATCTACATTATCTAAATTCAAGGATGTTTATTTAAGACATATTGAAGATAAGAAGTGTGATGCGGGTGTATGTAAGAATTTAATTCAATATAGTATTGATCCTTCTTTATGTAAGAAATGTTCTGCATGTTCTAGAGCATGTCCTGTAAATGCTATTAGTGGTGTTGTTGGTAAAGAAGCATTTAAGATTGATACAACAAAATGTATTAAGTGCGGAAGCTGTATCGCTACATGTAAGTTCGGCGCTATTAATAGAGGATAGAAGGAGGGATTATTATGGCATTAGTTAATATAAAAATTGAAGGCAAAAGCTTTCAAGTTGATTCAAGCTTAAATATATTACAAGCAGCTAGACAATGTGGTTTTAATATTCCTTCTTTATGTAGCTGGATGGATGGTAGATGTAGTAAGGCTAGCTGTCGTGTTTGTTTAGTAAAGGTAAATGGAGAAAGAAGATTAGTTCCAGCTTGTGTTTACCCTGTTAGAGAAGGATTAGAAGTATCAATTACTGATCCATTAGCAGTAGAAGCAAGAAGAACTTCAGTTGAATTAATTCTTTCTAACCATTCAATGAATTGTCAATCATGTTCAAAGAACGGACAATGTGAATTATTAGAGGTATCTAGAATCGTTGGTGCTAGAGAAAATGTTTATGAAGGTGAAAAGACACCTGCAACATATGATGATTTAGCTCCTGCATTAATTAGAGATACATCTAAGTGTATTTTATGTGGTAGATGTATTGAAACTTGTAAAGAGGTTCAAGGAATCGGTATTTTAGGATTTGAAGGTAGAGGCTTCAAGACAATTGTAGCTCCTGCTGAAAATAGAAGCTTTGCAGAAGTTCCATGTATTCAATGTGGTCAATGCGTTAATGTATGTCCAACTGGTGCTTTAATGGAACATTCTGAAATTGATAAGCTAGATGAAGCTTTCGCTAGAGGTAAGATTGTTATCGTTCAAACAGCTCCAGCTGTTAGAGCAGCAATCGCTGAAGAATTTGGTGAAAAGATTGGTACTAGTGGTACTGGTAAGATGGTAGCTGCTTTACATAGATTAGGATTCTATAGAGTATTTGATACTAACTTCGGTGCTGATTTAACTATTATGGAAGAAGCTAATGAATGGATTCATAGACTTACAACTAGAGTTAAGGGTCCTATGATTACATCATGTTCTCCAGGCTGGATTAATTATATTGAATATTATTATCCAGAATTATTAGGCCATCTATCAAGCTGTAAATCACCTCATGAGATGGTTGGTGCGATTATTAAATCATATTATGCAGAAAAGCATAATTTAGATAGATCACAAATTTGTGTAGTTTCTATTATGCCTTGTGTTGCTAAGAAATATGAAAATAAGCGTCCTCAAAACGCAGTAGATGGTATAGCTGATGTTGATGTTGTTTTAACAACAAGAGAATTAGCTAAGTTAATTAGAAGAGCTGGTATTTCTTGGAAGAAATTACCTGATGAAGAATTTGATCAAGATTTATTAGGTGAATATACTGGTGCGGGTGTTATCTTCGGTGTAACTGGTGGTGTTATGGAAGCCGCAGTTAGATCTGCTTATAACATTTTGACTGGTGAAGAATTAGAACCAGTTGAATTTGAACCAGTAAGAGGCTTCAAGGGTATTAAAGAAGCTTCACTTACAATCAATGGACAAACTTATAATATCGCAGTTGCTTCAGGAATGAAGAATGCTAAGATTATCCTTGAAGATATTAAGCATAAGAAATCTAAATATGATTTCGTTGAAATCATGGGTTGTCCTGGTGGATGTATTAATGGTGGTGGCCAACCATTCGTTAAAGAAATCTTCTTACCTAATGAAGATGATGATATCCTAAAGACATATATGGAAAAGCGTGCTAGCGTATTATATAAAGAAGATGAAAATAAGCCTGTCAGACGTTCTCACTTAAATAAGGATGTTCAATTCTTATATAAGGATTATTTAAAAGAACCAGGTAGCGAAGTTGCTCATAAATTATTACATACTTCTTATAATAATAAGCGTGAACAATATCCAAATAAGTAATTAATAAAAGGGTAGCGAAAATGCTCGCTACCTTTTTTGTATGGTAAAAATAATATTTCTATGTTATAATATAACAAATATCATAGGAGAGTGATCTCTATGTACGATTTTATTAAATTCATAGAAATATTAAATACTGATGACAAACAGGATTCAATTAAGAATGCCTTAAACTCAATTAAGGATGTTTTTCATTTCGCCAAAATAGTGGCTGAATCTAAACCACGTTCATATTATTATGAGTATACTATTGATGAATATAAGCCTGATTATGTAGGGAAATACAGTAATAAAGATATAGATTATTACTTTTATCAAAAGAAAGATAGTTATATTTATACTGAAGAAGAAATAAAGGATATTAAAATGATTTTATCTATCATTTCACTTCATCATGAAGGATTCTTATCTAATCAAAAGGCTAAAGAGAATGAACTTATCAGTCCTAATACTCAAATTCCTAACGCTCAAGGATATATAAAAAAAGTAATGATGTTAAATTGTGATTATAGAAATTATAATTCATATTATATTAACATCAAAGGATTTGGCTTGATTAATAAGATTTATGGTTCAGCTGAAGGAGATAAGGCTATAGTTAGCTATGCAAGAGCTTTAAGTAATTTTATTGATAAGGATGAAGTTGTTGGACATTTAGGTGGAGATAACTTTAGTGCAACTATAAAAAGAAGTAGACATCAAGATTTTATTGATTTAGTAACTATGTGTCCTGTAGAAGTAAGTAATGATGGTGTAAGGAATATAGTTAATTTAATTGGTGTTGTTGGCTATAAAGAAATAGATTCTGAAAAAACTGATTATGGATCTATATTATCTGATCCATCTATCGCTTGCCAATACGCTAGAACTACTAAAAAAATAGTTGTTAAATTAACAAATGAATTATTATCAATGGTTAATGATGTTAAACAAATAGAAAGAACATTTAAAGAAGAATTAGCTAACGGTAATTTTGTTGTTTATTATCAGCCTAAATTTGATATTAAATCAGGTAAAATAATTGGTGTTGAGGCACTAACACGCTGGATGAATAATGGAAAGCTAGTTCCACCTGGAATGTTTATTCCTGTACTGGAGACTAATGGTGAAATAGTTGATTTGGATTTATATGTACTTGAAACATTATGTAAAGATATCCATAACTATCGTAATCAAGGCTATAATATAGTCCCAGCATCTTGTAATATATCAAGAAGAGATTTAGAAGTAAAAGATATTGAAAATAAAATAATAAATATTATAAGAAAATATAATGTATTTACAAGGGATATTGTTATTGAGGTTACAGAGACAACAAATTTAGAAGAAAATGCTAGATTATCTAAATTTATTGAGGTAATGCATGAAAATGGCATTATGACATCAGTTGATGATTTTGGTACTGGTTACTCATCTCTTTCTGTTTTAAGAGATTTTAAGGTTAATGAAATAAAGATTGATAGATCTTTTATTAATAGAGATATTTTAAATGATTCTGATGAAATCATTATAGGTTCTATTATTGATATGGCTAAGAGATTAAAGATAGATGTTATCTGTGAAGGTGTAGAAAACGAAGAACAAGCAGAATTCTTATTAAGATTAGGCTGTAAGAATGCTCAAGGATTCTTATATAGTAAACCATTACCTAAATTAGAATTTGAAGCCTTGATGCAAAAAATAGGAACTGTATATTATTAATATTATAAATTAAGATGCTGCGGCATCTTGTTTTAATGATATTAAAAAAACATATCTAATTTGGCTATTTAGTGGTATACTTATTTTAAGGTGTTTTTATGAAAATAGATTGTTTTGATATTATAATTAAATATTATTTAAATAATTTAAAAGATAATGTAGATAAAATAATTTATGTTGGCTTTAACGATGATATTAAATATTTATTAAAATATGATATTTCTAATTTATTTATTATTACATTTGATAATTTAAATGATGATTTAATCAATGTTATAAATGATAAAAAAATTGAATTAATCAAAATACCATATTCGTATGGAATAGAAGAATTATTTAGCTTTGCATTAGATTTTAAACAGGAAGTAGAAAAATCTAAATTAATAAATATTTATAAAGATAAAGAAACCATTTCTGCGATATTTAAGAATCTAGCTAAAGATATTTATAAAAAATATCCATATGATAAAGTACAGATAAAAGCTGATTCTAATATCTTAATTGGTATTAGTAAATATTATAAGATGATGGATTCATACGTTATTGGTATTAAGAATAATGATTTAGAATTAGATTTAGATTATTTTGATGAAATAAATAAGAATATAGATGATGATATAATCTATTTTGATTATTAAGATTTACAATCTTAAAAAA
>JAEEGG010016325.1_pt1 | contig 15431 bp, 18 predicted proteins | sample 9134161 | NCBI WGS metagenome assembly JAEEGG01 (sample SAMN16246543, study PRJNA631951) | gut metagenome | biome: gut microbiome; feature: rumen; material: CR-attached | host: Bos | place: Iran: Karaj | collected 2018-10
TCCTTAAAATAAAAAAATATCTATGATGTAAGGACTATTTATAGCGGTACCACCTTACTTCATAGATATCTATGCTCTTAATTATTTAACGCATTTTTACGCCTTATTCTATTTACTTAAATAAGGATATCAGAAGTGATCTAATATTTATATAGTTATTACATTTCACCAAACTGTAACTCTCTTAAAACATCTATAAATATCCGTCTTCATCATTTATTTTTTATCTAATTCATCAAGAAGTCTTTTTTGTTCTTCTATAGTTTTTGTTAACTTCTCTTTTATAATATTAATTCTTTCATCTTCTACCTTTTGGATAGCTTTAGTAGTATTTTTAGTCAAAAGAATACTATCACTAAGTGTTTTACTTAGTTCTTCATCACTTTGAACTAAATTTTTATTTGGATACTTTTTTAAATAAGTGATTTCATTTTCAAGTTTATGAATCTTTTCTGTTTTATCTTTATTAGATTGAATTATTTTTTCAACATTTTTAATAATATCATCTATAAAGGCATTTACTTCTTTAGTATTGTATCCAAACAAGCTTCTTTTAAACTTATTCATAATACCACTTCCAAGAATTAAGACATATAATAACACTAATTTATAGTAAAATCAATATTATTCTTCATCGTCGTCTTTTGTTTTAGCCTTTTTTTCTTCTTCTTCAGTCATTTTACCTTGAACATTAATATTCTTTGGAGTACAAAGGAATATACCAGGTCCAAGTTTTTGCATATTACCACCAATAGCATATAGAGTTCCAGATAAGAAATCTATAATTCTTTTAGCTTGTTCTGAAGTAACTCTTTTTAAATTAACTACAATAGTATTTCTCTTTTTAAGATGATCTGCTATTTGTTGACTTTCTGAGTATGCTCTTGGTTCAAGTAAAATCATTTTATTTCCTTCTGAGTTTTGGTCTTTATAAGCCTCATCTACAGTCATTGTATAGTATTGATCCTCATTCATTCCATTATTATCTACTGGATCTTTTAATATTTTATCGAATAATCCCATAATTTTATCCTCCATTACTATATACATAATATCATATATTTACGTAAAAATAAATATTTTTGTTATGTAAATGTAAATAAAAAAGATACTAAAATTGTATCTTTTTATTAATATAATATACTACTTCATCTACTGAAATAGTTATTTGCTGCATTGTATCTCTATCTCTAATAGTTACAGTATTATTATTTAGTGTTTCGTCATCTACTGTAATTGAGAATGGAGTTCCAATAGCATCATTTCTTCTATATCTTTTACCAATAGAACCAGATTCATCATATGAAACCATGAAATATTTAGATAATACATTAAAAATTTCCATTGCTTTATCACTATGATTCTTTTTAATTAACGGAAGTATGCATGCTTTATATGGAGCAATTGCAGGATGAAAGTGCATAACTTCTCTTGTTTCTCCATTTTCTAATGTTTGTTCTTCATATGAATTACATAATAATGCTAATGTTAATCTATCAGCACCAATAGAATATTCAATAACAGTAGGTATATATTTTTCATTAGTTTCAGGATCTAAATATTCTAGCGATTTACCACTAAATTCAGTGTGTCTTGATAAATCCCAAGTTCCTCTATGATGAATACCATTTAATTCTTCCCATCCAATTGGAAATCTATATTGAATATCACATGCTGCTTTAGCATAGTGGGCTAATTTATCATGATCATGGAATCTTAATTTTTCAGGATCTAGTCCAATATCTTTAGCAAATGCTAACGCTCTTTCTTTATAGTTATTATATATATCCATTGATTCTGTATCTTTACAGAATTTTTGAAGTTCCATTTGTTCAAATTCTATAGTTCTAAACAAGAAATTACCTGGAGTTATTTCATTTCTAAATGACTTACCTATTTGTGCTATAGCAAATGGTACTTTAGCTCTAGTAGTTCTTTGTACATTTAAGAAATTAACGTATTCTCCTTGACATGTTTCAGGTCTTAAATAAACTGTATCTTTAGATCCTTCTACTGTACCTCTACTAGTTTCAAACATTAATTTAAATTGTTTAATTTCAGACCAATCAAATCCTCCACAATGAGGGCATTTAATATGATTGTCAGCTATGTATTTTTCCATTTCTTCATTAGTCATACCTTCAGCTGCAACTTCTCCTTTAGAGAATTCTTCAATCATATTATCTGCTCTAAATCTTTGTTTACATTTCTTACAATCCATTTTAGGATCTGAGAAAGATGCTACGTGTCCAGATGCTTCCCAAACTCTTGGATTCATTAAAATACCAGCGTCTACTCCATAAGTATCTTTATCCTCTTGAACAAATCTCTTCCACCAAGCTTTTTTTACATTGTTTTTTAATTCTACTCCAACTGGTCCAAAATCCCAAGTATTAGCAAATCCATCATAAATATCACTTCCTGGGAATACAAAACCATATTGTTTACAATAATTAACAATTTTTTCCATTTTTAATTCTTCCATAATATCCTCCTTATTAAAAAAAGATGATTCTATTACTTGTAAGGACGATTATTACCGCGGTTCCACCTTACTTATTCTTATTAGAATCATCTTTATATTATATAGCTCTTAGGATTCCAACCCTAGTCATCGCTTTTCTTATACAATTAAATTATATCACATTTTATAAAAATGTATATATTTATTCATTTAAAAATTTTTTAACATCTTCAACATTCATTACATAATAATCTTTAATCATATCAATATACTCATTTTTAAATAAATCATCTGTAATCTTTTTGTAAGTTTGTTTAATATCAAATTTATCATCACCCAGTGCATTTAATAATTCTTCTAGATACCATATGTTTTTTTCTTTGATAAAATAATCAATAAATTTGTTAAAGTTATAATCATAATTAGCAAATGAAAATGCTAGTCTCCATATTTTTTCATTATCTTTTTTATCAATTAAAAAAATTAATAATTCATCTAGTTCTTTCTGTGTTGGTTTAAAAGCAGTTTTAAATGTTAATGAACTATTTAATTCATCTAAATAATCTAAATATTTCATTTTTTCTCCTATATGTATACATTTTTAATTTTATTTAAAAACTTCTTTGTATTTAAATACATTCCAGAATATCTATCATAATACTCTGTAATAAACTCATCTATTTCTCTTTGAACTTTATCTGATACATCAATCTTAGTTATTTTATCTATATCTATATAATATAAAAGTCTAATCATTTTAAGTGTTTTTGGATCTACTATTTTTTCATTAGTATGATGATTAGCGCATACAAATCCACCTTTTTCAGATGAAAGTGTTATTACTTTTTTATTACCACATATAGAGCATTCATTAAGTTCTGGACTAATACCTAAATAAGATAAATATTTAAGTTCTAGTATATTAGTTAAACATTTAGGTTCTAAACCTGAATCCATTTTATCTAATATACTTATAAGTAAATCAAATATATTTTCATTATAGTTTTCTTTCATAACTTGAGTAGTTAATTCTACTAAATATGAAGCATAACTTATTTTAACTAAATCTGATTTTATATTATTATATGGGTTTACTATATCACCATCTATTAAAGTACTAAGTTTACCTTCTTTGTAATTTATTTGAAAATCACAATAACTAAGTTTAGTAGTTATACTTCTTAGTTTACTTTTAAGTGATTTAGCTCCTTTAGCAATTAAAGATATATAACCATATTCTTTAGTTATTACATATAGTAATTTACTAGTTTCATTATATGGTTTTTCTCCTGCTACTATACCTCTTACCTTTGTTATTTCCATATTACTCTTCTTCAGTTAATCCAAACTCAGTTAAATATTTATCTCTATCTCTCCAGTTATTAACTGTTTTAACTAGTAATTCAAGATAAACTCTTTTATTAACTAACTCTTCTATATCTTTTCTTGAATCTATTCCAATTTCTTTAATCATAGTTCCAGAGTGTCCTACTAATATTTTCTTTAGAGATTCTCTTTCTACTATAACTAAAGCATTTATATGTACTGAAGTTTTATTTTCTTCATAGTTTTCTACTACTACAGTAACAGCATGAGGAACTTCTTCATTAGTTTTTCTAAGAACTTTTTCTCTTATTAATTCCTGAACTAAGAATTTAACTGGTTTATCAACGTATTCATCTTCATCATAGATTCTTTCACCCTCAGGTAAATAATCTTTAATAGTTTTAATTAATTCTTCTATATTTTTTTCTTTTAATGCAGATATAGGAATAATTTCATCAAACTTATATAATTCATTATATTCATTAATAATACTTATTAAATCTTCTTTTTTTATTAGATCCACTTTATTAATAATTAAGAATATTGGTTTATTAGCTTCTTTTACTTTTTCAAGTACAAATTCATCACCTGTACCTAATTTTTCTTTAGCATTAACCATAAATAATACTAAATCTGCTTCATCTAAAGAAGAATAACTAGATTTATTTAGATATTTACCAAGTTTAGACTTTGGTTTATGAATACCTGGAGTATCTAAGAAAATAATTTGGCTATCTTCATCATTATAGATACCTCTTATATTATTTCTAGTAGTTTGAGGTTTATCTGAAGTAATAGCTACCTTTAATCCAATTAAAGCATTAGTTAAAGTAGACTTACCAACATTTGGTCTACCTACTATTGATACATTTCCTACTTTCATATTAAACTCCCCTTGTTACTCCAAAACTATTTAAGATTTCATCTTGTAAAGAAAACATTACTTTTTCATCTTCTTCTGTCATATGATCATAACCATTTAAATGAAGAAATCCATGTGTTAATAGGAAACATAATTCTCTTTTTAATGAATGACCATATTCATTTGCCTGATCTTTAGCTCTTTGTAAACATATATAAATTTCTCCTAAACATCTTTCAGGCATTTCTATAGTTTCATTATCTTCTAAAGCAAATGAAATAACATCAGTAACTGAATCTTTACCTCTATAAGTCTTATTTAATTCTTGTATCTTAGTTTCATCAACAATAATTACATCATAAGATACATTCTTTTCTTTTAAATACTTTGGTAAGTATTTAGATAACTTTTCTAATGTTTTTAATTCATCTATAGTTTCATTAGTTAAATTTGTGATTGTAATCATCTTAAAATCCCCCATAAACTTGTTTTAAAGTATAATATACCAAGTAAAATTATCATTACGATAACTAATATATTCTTAACATAATTCTTCTGAAATATGCTTATTTTCTTCTCTAAGATATATATTAATAAATATAATAAATAACCAATTGTACAACCAATAACATTTAAAATAATATCATCTATATCAAATGTTCTTCCAATTAAATATTGAGTTATTTCAATGGTTAAAGATGTAATTAATGATATAAAAAAGATTGCAAATGGTTTTTTAGCTTTTATTAGTGTAGATACAAAATAACCAAATGGTATAAATAAAATAACATTACCAAGAACATTCTTAATAAAATATGTAGATAAAAATTCATATCTAGTTATTTCTCTAAACGGAATAAAATTATTAGTTCCATAATTATTATCTTCAAATGTTACTACATAGAATAAACTAATTGAATAAACTACAAATGCTAAATTAAATAATTCTTTATAAAAAACAAATTCTTTCTTATTAACTATTAAGTAAGCTATTCTAATAGCTGCTATAACAATAGTAAATATTATTAGCATTGGATAATTTTCAGTAAAAACTCTTTGTAATGTATTTTGTATCATATTAATTCCCTTTTCTTCTTATTCTATTTTAACATATTTTAAGCATTAAAAAAAGAGAATTAATCTCTTTCTCTTGCTTGTCTTTTTCTACTATTCTTAATACCTGCTTTTTTAGCTTCTCTTCTTTGAATACCAGGTTTAGAATAATGTTCTCTCTTTTTGAATTCTGAAGGAAGTCCACTTTTAGCAACTTTTTGTTTAAATTTCTTTAATGCGCCATCAACGTTACCGTTTTTAACTACTACTTTTGTCAATTTTGTCCCTCCCTTCATTCAAGAACTACAAAGATTATATCACTATAATTCTTATATTTCAACATTTTTTATTTATTTTATTACTTCACCTAAATAGCATTCACCATCATAACTATTTAGTTTTACTTTAAAGATTTGGTTTATATCTCTTTCATCTGATTTTATCTTACATAAACCATAATTAGTTAAATGACCATATAAATATCCATCTATATAAGTTTCTGTAAGTAAATATTCTTTGAATCCTACTAAATTTGAATAGTATTTATTCTTTAATTCATTAGATAGATTTATTAAAGTTTTAACTCTTTCTTTAGCTATATTGCCATCTACTTGATTAGGCATTATAGCTGCAGGAGTTCCTTCCCTTTTAGAATATGGAAATACATGTAATTCAGTAAATCCTATCTTCTTAATAGATTCTACAGTTTCATTAAATAATTCATCTGTTTCTCCAGGAAAACCTACTATTACATCAGTAGTAATAGCTATATCAGGTCTAATAGATCTAATTTCATTAATCTTTTTAATAAAATCATCCATTAGATATCTTCTATTCATTTTCTTTAAAATAGTATCAGATCCAGATTGAAGTGGAATATGTATATGATTAACTATTTTTCTGCTATTTTTAAGCGTTTTTAGAAACTTTTCGTCTAGTTCTACTATTTCTATTGAAGATATTCTAATTCTCTCTATTCCGTCTATTTTTTCTATCTCAGAAAGAAGATCTGAGAAGTCATATTCTTCTATATCTTTTCCATAATGACCTGTATGAATACCAGTTAAAACTATTTCCTTATATCCATTATTAGCTAAATTAGTTATTTCTTTAACAACTTCATTCTTTGGTTTAGATCTAACATTACCTCTAGTATATGGAATAATACAATATGTACAATAATTATTACATCCATCTTGAATCTTAACAAATGCTCTAGTATGAGTTTCAAATTTATCTAGTTCCATATCTTCAAACTTAATATCTTTTAAATCAAATACTTTAACTATTTGTTTTTTAGTCTTTTTATATTCTGCAATTAAATCTAATAATTTAGTTTTATGACTAGTTCCAAGTACTATAGATACTCCAGGTATAGAAGATGCTTCTAAATACTTAATTTGAGAATAACATCCCATTACTACTACAATAGCATTTTCTCCTCTTTTAACAGCTTCTCTTATTATTTTTCTACTTTTTTGATCTGCAGTATTAGTTACAGAACAAGTATTAATAACATATACATCAGCCTTTTCATTAAAAGGAACTATTTCATAACCATTTTCTTTAAACTTTTCTATATTTACTTCAGTTTCATAACTATTAACTTTACATCCTAAAGTATAAAAAGCTGCTTTCATAATAACCCTCTTTTCATGAAAAAATATTCTATAAGAATTAACTTAATTAGTCAACTCTAATAGAATACTTTTTAAGTATTGAAATAACTCTGGAAGAAGAGAAACTTTTATTCTTATATACTTCTGTTCCAGACGAAATAACTGTAATAAATCTTTTCTTTTTATAATCTACATAATATATATATTTAGATGGTCTATCAGATTTACTAATTGTTCTTCTAAAATATTCATTTTTAAGTTTAGGATTAAACATATTTAAATAACCCTTATCTTTTTTCTTAACTTTATCTATTTTATCGCCTTTGTTATCTTCAATAATAGTTAATTTATCTTCAAAGTTATCTATATCTACTTTTTTATAATTATATGAATATATATTTCCATCATTTAATAAATATTGACCATATACATTATTATCTTCAATTGTTTCTTGAAACATTATTATTGCTTTTTCATCTAGATCTTCATTAATAACATCTAATGCTTTAACAAATATGTTTTCAATAGATACATATGCATATAATATGATAAATATAGCAAATAAACTAATAATAAAATACATAAATAATTTCTTTTTCATAGGATCCTCCTAAAAAAGTGATCTTATAGACCACTTCTAAATTCTTTTAATCTTCCTAAAAAGTCATTTTCATCTTCATCTTTAGGAGATTCTTCTTTTTGAACTCCATATATTGGTGAAATAACAGTAGAAGGTCTAAAAGGAGTTGAATATACTTCTTTTTCAATTTTATCTGCTACTTCTTTATTAATTTCTTTTTTAGGATAAATAATTTGTTCTACACCAGCTTTTTTACATAATTCTTCATAGCTGATAATAGCATTTTCTTCTTGTTCTCTTTCAAAATCAGTTAAATCAAATTCTTCACCTGATCCAACATTCATCATTTCTACTAATATTTCGTCTAAATCAGTAACTGTTTCATCAAGGGTTTCAATTTCTTCCATTTCTTCTTTAACAGTTTTTTGATAATTTTCAATTATTTCTTCTTTAGTTTCGTGAATAACTGGTTGTTCTATAGGTTTTACTTCTTCAACTACTGCTTTAACTTCTTGTTCTTTATATTCTTTATTTATTTGTTCATCCACTAGTTTTTTATTATTTTTTCTATATTTTGCTTTAGCTACAATAGATGATATTAAATTATATAAACCTATTAATACTAATAAGGCTACAATTACGATAATTATTATTATAAGTAGCTTGTTATTTCTATCTAAATTTGAATACATGTAAATAATATTTTTCATACCTTCACCCTCTATTAATATTGACTAACCTTATAATATCATAAATCGAACAAAAATAAATATAAATTTTACATTTTTTAAAAAAATATTTAATTTACTTATGTAAAGTAACTATGATATAATCAATTTAGGTGATAAATAATGGATAAAGAATATATTTCAGATGATTTTTTTGCTGAAAATGATAATGATATATTTGATGAACAAAGTGTAGAAATTAAAGAAGGCAATGGTAAAAAAGTTGCTATGAGTATTTTAGATAATTATTCTGATGAATTAACTGCTAAAACATATGTAACTAACCCTGCTATTTCAAGAGAAAAACAATTAAAAGATATGATATTAATCTTACTAAGCCCTGAAAAATCAGTAGTATTAACTGGTCCTGCCGGTGTTGGTAAAACTTCTTTAGTTGAAGGTCTTGCTTTAATGATTCAACAAAATAAAGTTCCAAATGTTTTACAAAACTTTAAAATATATAAAATTAACACATCTTCCCTACTTGGTAATTATGAACATGATGGTATAGTAGAATCTAAATTACAATTATTAATTAACGAAGTTATTGATAGAAAAAATACTATTCTATTTATCGATGAAGTACATACATTAGTTACAGCTGCTAAAAATGGCGGAGGTGTAGACTTTCTTAACATGTTAAAACCTTGCTTAGACAGAGGTGATTTAAAAATTATTGGAGCTACTACTACTAAAGAATATGAAGAATTCTTACTAAAAGATAAAGCGTTTATTAGACGTTTTGAAAAAGTAGAAATTCCTGAACCAGACGAAGAAACAACTGTAAAGATTGTTATGGGTACTAAAAAGAAAATAGAATTAGCAACTGGTGTTATATTCCCATACAGCGATTATTTACTAGAACAAATAGCTAAATTTATCGTTAGTATAACTTCTAAATATAAAAGAAGAGCTGAAACTGGATCTAACTATCCGGATATAGCTTTATCTATGTTCTCTTCTTGCTTTACATTTGCAAGATTTGATAATGCTAAAGAAGTTAATTTCAAATATATTTATGAAGCAATTAAAAATACTAGATTAATATATCCTGACGTAGTTGCTAAAGCACTACCTGAATTTAAAGAAAAATTTAAAGAATGGATGGAAAAAGAAGGAACTGTATTAGAAGACTAAAAAAGATACTCACTTGAGTATCTTTTATTTTTAATATTCATATGGATCTATATCGTTTTCTTTCTTTTTAGCTTCTTTAGCTGCTAATTTCTTAGCTTTGAATCCTACTAGATTATCTTCAAATCTTCTGCTAGAAAATCTATTAGAAGTTGGATGCATAGTAATAATATCTTTAGTCCCAGGTAAAGTAAATAATTCTACTGAATCTGAAGGAAGACCTGCAACTGATATACCAATATTAGTACCAACAGGAACTATATAATAATCACCTGTAATACTATAATTATTTGGTTCTATATCACCATCAATAAAAATACCATTTATAGCATCAGTGCAATGCCAATATATTTCTTCTATATCAACATTGTCATCAAATCTAGATGTATTTTCTGGATGTTCTTTTAAAAATTCATCTGTATTATGTTCTATAACATGATCTATAACAGTTTGAGGATCATAATCAATTACCATTTGAGCATAATAATTGTTTTGTCTATATTTTGCTATATCCGCACTAGATAATTCACCATTATTATATTTTAAATAAAATAATAAGTTGGTAGCATAAGGTATTTCAAAATTACATTCTTCACTTAATTGTGATAGTCTTCTAAATAATAATAGTGCTTCAGAATAATAATTTAAATGTATATCACATCTAATAATATTAACTATTCCCCTGCATTGCATAATAGTATTACCAGATAATAATTTTTCAAATTCTATTCTTGCTTTACCAAACTGACCATGTTTTAAATAATACATACCTTTTTCATAATATATAGAATACATATTCTTTTTATCTATTGCCATAGCAAAATAAAGCATACCTTCAGAAGGATTAATGTCTTCTCTTAAATAATGAGCTGCTAAATCAAATAGTATAATCTTATCATTTGGATATCTATCATGAAGCCTTCTTATTTCTTTAGTATATTCATCAACTTTACTATTTCTTAATAAGTTCTTACAGTTTTCTCTTTCTTCTTTTGTTGCATATTTTTGCTTTAATCCTGATCTCATATTATCTCCTTATATATAATTTGTTATTATAAAATAATAAAAAAGAATAGTCAATTAACTACTCTTTTATTTTATAATCTTTTCTACAAATAGAGGAAATAATTTACTTTCTAGTAAATCAGGATCAATATCTAATAACTCATCATTTTTTATTTGTACAAATTTAGAATCGTCTTCATCATGTCTATTAACTATATATAAGTAAGTATTGTCTTCATAATCTACTTGTTCAATAACTATATATATTTTTCCATCTTCTAAAGTAAATTTTTTATTAGTATAATCCATGTTCTCCTCCATCTATTACTACATTATCACCATCAATAAGATAATCATTGTAGTCTTCAAAACTTTGCGTTGCTTTAAACCATGCAAGTGATAAATCAAATAATCCAAGCTTTTTAGCTTCATCTACTACCCTTTTATCTTCTAATATTTCCTTAATATCATAATAATGGAATGCTGAACCTAGAAGACCAGTAACCATTATATTTGTTAAAAAGAAAGTAGCAATTGCAGATGGTTCTGATGCACCTGCATATATAGCTGACATACTTACACAAGTAGATGCAAGATTACTTAAAATCATTGAAAGAAAAACTGGTTTCTTATTAGCACTAATTTTATCGTCTGCATAATTAATTTTATCAATTATTTTATCTCTAAAACTAATATCCTCACTATCTTGTAATTCTTTTTCTACTATTTTTTCTACCTTTTTACGTATAGGACTAGGTCTATATATACATTTAGGATACTCAACTTCTAATTCTTCAGCAATTTCTTTTATTGCATCTCTTCTTATCTCAAATAGTTCACAATCAAGAACCATTTCTTCAAATAGAGCAACATACTCGTTTCTTTCTTGTTCAGTCATAGTTGAAAACATTTCAACACTAACTTCTGCTCTGTCACTTTCTCTTTCAATATATTCTTTAATTAGTCTATTCTTATATTTATTAATAAGAACCCTTTTAGTTTCACCTGAGACTTCTTTAGCTATTTCATCTAAAACTGATTCAGGAACTATACAATCATTTCTTTCTTCATATTCTCTTTCAATGGCTCTTCTTAATGAAACTTCATCATTAATTTCACTATATCTACTTTTACTATGCATTTGAATATCTCTTTTTATATGCTCAATAGGATAACGCTTATAATAATCTATAGAATCAGATAATCTTTCTGCAGCTTTAGTAGCTCTTTCTTGAGCATCTGGATATTCTCTTTGATATACTGCTTCAATTAATCTTAAATTTTCAGGAAGAAATATATCTTTGTAATCAGGGTTCATCTAAATCACCTCTATAATAATATTATATCAAAGATTATATTAATAATATATATTTATGTAAATAAAAAACACAAGATTAACTTGTGTTATTTAAACATTTTAAAGAATCTTTTAATTACTCCGTCTCCATCAAGATCAGTTTCTGCAAGTTCTTTAAACAATTCTTTTTGTTTTCTATTCAATTTAGTTGGAACAACTACATTTAATACAATATATAGATCACCTGATTTATTAGAATCCATATATGGAACACCTTTTCCTTTAATTCTTAATTTATCTAAGTTTTGAGATCCTTCAGGAATAGTTAATGTAATAATTGAACCAGGTATTTCTATTTCTTTATCTGCTCCTAAAACAGCATCTGTAATTGTAATTGGTACTTCCATATATAAGTCATTGCCATCTCTTTTATAGATTTCATGTTCTTCTACTATGAATTCTACATACATATCGCCGTTTTCACCACCATTACGTCCAGGTTCACCTTTTCCTTTAATCCTAACTCTTGAACCTGTATCAACGCCTTTTGGAATAGTTACAGATATAGTTTTCTTAGTCCATACAGAACCAGATCCTCTACATGAAGAACATTTATGTTCAAATGATTTACCAGTACCATTACATTCTTCACAAGTAACTGTAGTTTGAATTGCTCCAAACATAGTATTTTGAACTCTAGTAACTCTACCAGTACCATTACATTCAGGGCATTTTTTAGGCTTATCTCCGCCTATTCCATTACAGTCTTCACATCTATCATACATCTCTATTTTGATGTCTTTATCACCACCAAAAATAGCATCTTCAAGGCTAATATTAACTCTATATAAGATATCTTTACCCTTAGATGGTCTATTAGATTTTCTACCACTAAATCCAAATCCTTGACCAAACATATTAGAAAAAATATCTCCTAAATCTATATCACCAAAATCAAATGACGATGAATTAAATCCGCCTTGGTAATTACCACCAAATCCAGAACCAGATGTTTGATCAAAAGCAGAGTGACCAAATTGATCATATGTCTTTCTTTTACTTTCGTTTGATAGAACATCATAGGCTTCTTGAACTTCTTTAAATTTTTCTGCAGCATCAGGAGCTTTATTTAAATCTGGGTGATATTCTTTAGCTTTCTTTCTAAAAGCAGATTTTATTTCTGCTTCAGAAGCTGATCTATCAACACCAAGGACATCATAATAATCTCTTTTAGCCATTATTTCACCTTCTTAACTAGCTTTTCATATTCATCAACTAATTCATTAAAATAATTAATAGCAGACAAATATACATCTTTATCATGTACATCTACACCAGCAATTTTAAGTTCATCCATTGGATACATACTACCACCTGTTTTTAAGAAACAAATATAGTTTTCTCTAGCATTTTCTTTGCCATCAATAATATCTTTAGCAATCTTAGTAGCATAAGATATACCTGTTGCATATGTAAATACATAATAATTCTCATAAAAATGAGGTACTCTCAAATATTCATATTTAATATTATCATCGTATACTATTGTATCTCCAAAGTATTTTCTAAGTACTTTATCATATTCATTACTCATTACATCACTTGTAAGTATTTCACCTTTAGCAGCTAATTGATATAAGCTATGTTCAAATTCTTGGAACATAGTTTGTCTAAATAATGTTGCTTTAAAGTGATTTAATGTATGATTTAATACATTTAATTTTTCTTTATCATCTTTTGAATTCTTAAGAATATAGTCTGCTAATAAGAATTCATTAACTGTAGATGCAACTTCACCTACATATATAGTATAAAACGAATCTTGAAACGTATTATTTTCGTTAGAATATAACGAATGCATTGAATGACCAACTTCATGAATTATACCAGAAACATCATTTAATGAGCCATCATAGTTAAATAGTATAAATGGATTAGTCCCTTTTATACCTGTAGAGTATCCTCCACCTCTTTTGCCTTTATTAGGAAATACATCAATCCATCTTTCATCAAATGCTCTTTTAACATTATTAACATAATCTTCTCCAAGTATTTGAAGTGTATTAATACATAATTCTTTTGCTTCTTCAAAAGAATACTCTTTATTATAATCATCTAATGTAGGACAATATAAATCATAAAAATGAAGTTCATCTACTCCTAAAGCATCTTTCATAACTCTATAGTACTTATATAGAGGTTCTAGATTATTTGAAACAGTATCAATTAAAGTATCAAATACGTCTTTAGATATATTATCAGAGAATAATGCTTCATCTAATGCACTAGCATATTTTCTAACTGTACACATAGTGTTATTAGCTTCTATATGATTAGATAATGTCTTACTTAATGTATTTTTATATTGTTTAAATTGCTTATATAATAAGTCATAAGCATCTTTTCTAACTCTTCTATCTTTTGATTCAAGAAATAAACCATAATTACTTTCAGTTAATTCAATATCATTACCATCTTTATCTTTAATAGTTCCATATTTAAAATCAGTGTCAGTAATAATATCAAATAAATCAGAAGACGAATCAAACGCTTTTCCTAAATTAGATATTAATTTTTCTTCTGTTTCAGATAAAATATGTTCTTTTTCTCTAAACATTTTTTCTAAAACAAACTCATATTCTTTTAATCTAGGATCTTTTTCAATCTCATTTTTTATATCACTATAATTATATTTTAAAATTGCAGGAGTTATATATGAAGTTAATTTTATAATTTCAACAATTAAATTTTCAACCATACCATTATATTTTTGGTATTTATCTATAGAAGTATCACTATCATAGCTACAATGAGCATATACAAATAATCTATCAACTCTATAACTTAATTCATATTCTAAACTAAGCATATCATAAAGGCATGATAAATCCTTTTTTATTAATTCTTCATATTTAGATATTTCTTTAGATTTAGATTTAACTTCTTCATATTCTTTTAAGAAATCTTCATCAGTTTTAAATACTGTAGTTAAATCCCATTTATATTTTTCTTCAATTTCTGATCTTGATTTTATTTCCTTCATAATTAACTCCTAACATAGAAAAGGAAGTTCTAGCTGTCTAGAACTTTCTTTTATTTTTCTTCATATTCAGCGTCTTGAACGTTATCTTTTTTATCTTCTTTTTCTTCTTTAGATTCACTATTTGCTTGGTTAGCTTTAGCAGCTTCTTCATATACTTTCTTACCAAGTTCCATAGCTTTATCATTTAAGTTTTCTTTTGCTTTCTTTAATTTATCTATATCATCAGATTCTAATGCTTCTTTAGCTTCTTTAATAGCTTCTTCAGCAGCATCTTTATCTTTAGAATCTACTTTATCTCCAAGTTCTTTAATAGCCTTTTC
>JAEEGG010016326.1_pt1 | contig 15431 bp, 11 predicted proteins | sample 9134161 | NCBI WGS metagenome assembly JAEEGG01 (sample SAMN16246543, study PRJNA631951) | gut metagenome | biome: gut microbiome; feature: rumen; material: CR-attached | host: Bos | place: Iran: Karaj | collected 2018-10
CTAACCACTCGCTACTAATGTGACACGGGCGGGAGTTTATGGCATAATACGCACCATGAAGAGAAAACTCGATCGTGAAATGACCCGGCGGCGCTTTCTGCAGGGGACCGTCGCCGCCGGTGCGGTGACGGCAGTTGGCTGCGTGGGCGTTAAGAGCGTGGCGACTTCCCAGACGCCGGACGCGTGGCCGGCGGAGCGGGCGTGGCGCAAGGGCCACTACCAGGTGCACTACATCTACACCGGACGCTCCGAGTGCATGTTCCACATCTTCCCGGACGGCACCTCGATGCTCCTGGACTGCGGCGACTCGATGCGGTTCTACCAGACGCCGGCGGAGGTGCCGCTGCCATCTTCCCCGTCGATCCGCGCCGGCGAGTTCGCGGCGAAGTACATCCTTCGCGTCAATCCCAAGGGCGACAAGGTGGACTATCTCCATCTCTCGCACTACCACGAGGACCACGGCGGCGGCGAACGCTACAACGGCGGGCCGCTGGGCAAGTCCTCCCTCGGCGAGTTCAACCTCTGCGGCATCGCGGACGCCGCGCGCTTCCTCAAGTTCAACCGCGCGGTGGACCGCGCCTGGCCGGGGTTCGACGATCCGCTGGACGTCCTCAAGACCTCTCGCGACGGCACGCCGCGCCAGATGCGCGCCCTCTACGCCCACCTCGCCGAGACGCAGGGGACGAAGATCGAGCGCTTCGCCCTCGGATCGAGGGAACAGTTCCGTCCGGGCGACGCGGCGGCGTGCCGGGACTTCAAGGTGTTCAACCTCTGTGCGAACGGGCGTTTCGTGCAGCCGGACGGCACGGTGCGCGACCTCTACGCGGATCGCGTGAAGGCCGGCGCGAAGACCCTGAACGAGAACGGCATGAGCTGCGGGATGATCATAAGCTACGGCAAGTTCAGGTATTTCACGGCGGGCGACTTCTCCGACGGATGGAAGCGCGAGGACGGCGTCCGCCGCGAGATCGAGGACGAGCTGGCGGAGGCGGTCGGGCGCGTCCATGTGGCGAAGCTCAACCACCACGGGCACCATTCGATGTATCCCGGCCTCGTGAAGGCGCTGAAGGCGCGGGTGTGGACGTGCTGCTCGCTCGACGCCAAGCACTGCACCGACGACACGATGGTGCGCCTCGCCGACCGTTCGCTCTACGATGGGCCTCGCCTGATGCTGCCGACATTCATGCCGCTGAGCCGTCCGGCCACCTCCGCCGGCCGCGGCTATCTTTCCGACGTGGCGCGCTGCGTAATAGACCAGCCGTGCCATGTCGTGCTGGACGTGCCGCCGGGCGGGGAGACCTACACCTTCTCGTGCCGCTCGGCCGTGCAGGCCGGCGGACCGATCAAGGGCGAGTTCACGTTCATCGCGTAGGTTCGCGAAATCGCGAAAGTGATTTCGCGCAACTCTTTCCCTGCGGAATGTGGTATAATCATGGCATGAAAAACATTGCCACTCTCTTCTTCGCCGCGCAGCTTGCAGCGGCGGCGTTCGGCGGTGCCAAACCGAGATTCGTCTTCAACGAGGATTCCATTGCCAGCATGGGAAATATCCAGGCTGTTGGGGGCTTGTGCAAGGTGTCGGCAATATGATATCATATCTGCGTTGTGCTATTGTTGGACGAGCGCCTTTGGCGCGTGTTGGAAAGAAGAAAACTGACATGAAGAACGAAACAGCGAAAAACGTGATGGCGGCGATCGCGATCTCCGCCGGGTCGCGCAAGCGCATTCGCCCCCTCGAGCGGAGCGGTAGATGAAGACGGTCCTCTATCTTTATTCCCATCGTTTCACGCCTTGGAGGCGAAGGCTGGAGGGCATCTTCCGCCATGCCGCCCCGAACGACTGGCATGTGCAGGCGATAGACGTCTCTGACTTCGGGAGCGCCGTGGGGCGCGAGATGGATTTCTGGCGCGCGGACGGCTTAATCGTCGAAAGGGGGCTCGTCGACTTCTATCGCTTTCCCTACAGGCGCTTTCTCGACCGCCCGATGGTGTTCTGCGACGTGGGGCCGGGCGAGGAGCCGCAGGGCGCGACGTGCGTCCAGCACGATTCGCGCGGGACGGCGCGGCGCGCCGTCCGCGCGCTGCTGGATATGCACCTCGCCTCCTACGGTTACATTGGCTTCAAGGATCGCCGCGCCTGGGCGGATGAACAGGAGGCGGCGTTTCGGGATGAACTGGCGCGCATTGGAAAGTCGGGGAGCGTGTACATTCCTTCTAGGCACAGGCGCACGACCACCGCGATGGAACGGTACGAACAGCTCAAGCGATGGCTTGCGGCCTTCAAGCTGCCGTGCGGCGTGTTCGCCGCCACGGACGAAATGGGCGCGTGGGTGCTGCTGGCGGCGCGGCAGATGGGGCTGTCGGTCCCGGGCCAGCTGGCGGTGATCGCCGTGGGGAACGACGAGCTTATCTGCGAAAGCACTCGTCCTTCGCTCGCGTCGATCTCGCCCGACTTCGAATGGGCCGGGGAGAAGGCAGCCGAGCTTCTTGGGCGGCGGATGGATGAGCCGTCCCTGCCGCCCGAGATGGTGGTGTATGGCGCATCCAGCATAGTGATGCGCCAGTCGATGAAGAGGCTCGCGCGCGGCGACAATGCCGTTGAGCGCGCGCTGGAGTTCATCCGCAGAAACGCGTCGGCCGGCGTACATGCCGCGGACGTGATCGCCATGATGGGTCTGGCTCGGCGCAGCGCCGAGATGCGCTTCCGCGCCCTGACAGGACGGTCGATCCAGGAGGAGATACTTTCCGTCCGACTGGAAAAGGCAAAGGAGCTGCTGCGGAAGAAGTCGTTCCCCATCAAGCTTGTGGCCGAACAGTGCGGCTACAGGGACGAACGCTCCATGCGCCTCCTCTTCCGCAGGGCCACAGGAATGTCCATGCGCGATTGGCGCGCAAAATATGCGCAATGATTCCTAATGTTCTTGCGCAATGATTCCGCGTCTTGCGCAAGTTATATGGTATAATATTTCATTGAATGCCCATTGGGGGTATTGTCTGGTTGTTGCGTTCTAAATGAGGAATCATGCCATGCTGGTGAAAAAACAGTCGATGTTGCCCGCTGGAATCGCGGCGGCGCTTGTCGGATGCCTTGCTCTTGCTGCAGAGGCGGCCGGCCATAGTTTCACGGTGACCTTGAACTACGCCGGGAACGCGGCCACGAACGTGCCGATGCTCTTGAAGGTTTCGCCTGCTCTTATAGACGGCTTTTCGTATGCTGACACCGATGGCACCGACTTCGAGATCCAGGACGAAAGCGGCGCGGTTCTGCCGTATGAGATAGACACCTGGAACACATCCGGCGAATCGCTCCTATGGGTGAAGGTGCCGGAGTTCGCGAACGGCAAGGCGCTGACAGTCACCTACGGCCGCACGCCATTCGACATGACGGGCGGCGCCACCAACGTCTGGGAGAACTACATCGGCGTGTGGCACATGAACGCCTTGAATGCATCTGGCAAGTACCCGAACTCCGTGGGCGAAGCCAGCCTCGACGGCGAGATATCCCCGGCATCCACAAACGGCCAGGCGGGCATCTTCGGGCAGTCGGTCCTCATCTGCACGAACGCGGCGCATCTGGTGTCAGGCACCGAGCATGGCGGCGTGTTCATCCCCGACGGCGGCAACCTCGACCTCTCCGGCGACATCACGGTTTCCGGCTGGTTCAAGCATTCGACCGTCCAGGGGAACGGCAACTATGAGTTCCGCTGGGACAACATCTTCGTCAAGCGCAAGCACCCGCAGACCAGCCATGCGAACAACGGCGGCTCGACGGCCGGGTTCGGCGTGCGCGTGAAGAATCACGTCTCTTCGGCGACAAGCTTCGAGCTCTACGGATCGGCCAACGCGAACGTAAACCATGAATTCCCGTCTTCCGCGATCGCGAACGGCACATGGCGGCACCTGGCGTTCGTGTTCGAGGGCGGCGGCTACGTCGGGACGCGGCTCGACGGCGCTGCAATCGCAAGGGGCTATGTCGGCGCGGTCGCGGACAACGACTTTCCGCTTGCGGTCGGCAACGTCTCATCGGCCTATCCCGACAACGACGGCGACCGCGCGTGGGGCGGATATGCGGACGAGGTCCGCCTCATCAAGGGAGCGGTCTCGGCCGACTATCTCGCCGCCGAGTACGCCGCGATGGCGCAGGCCGACCTTCTTCAGTACGGCGCCCTCCATGACGCGATCCCCACCGCCGGCGACAAGTATCACCACTTCACCGTCACGGTGAATTACGAGGGCGCTGCTGCGGCGAACGTGCCAGTTCTCCTGCGCCTCTCAAGCGCGATCGAAGGGTTCGACTACGCGGACTTCATCGACTTCGGGCGCGACATGGAGATCACGGACGAGAACGGCAACAACCTCCCGTATGAGATCGACACCTGGGAGCCCGACGGCGAATCGCTCGTGTGGGTGCGGATGCCGTCCTTCGAAAACGGCAAGACGCTGACCGTGACCTATGGACGCTCCACGTCCGACGGCACGGCGCAGTCGGCCGCCGTCTGGAGCGGCTATTCCGGCGTGTGGCACCTGAACAAGCTCGACGAGCAGGTCGCTCCCTACGGCGCATACCCCAACTCCACCGCCAACGCGGGCATCGACGGCAAGAAGGCCAAGCGCTCCACGGCGGACGAACCCGGCAAGTTCGGCAAGTCCGTGAAGATCACCGACAGCACGAAGGACGATTACACTTTCGGCTCCGGTAACAAGTACCGCCTCTGCCACGGCGGCGTGTTCGTGGAAGATCCCGGGGAGAACAGCCCGCTCGACGGCGGCGGCGTCCTGACCATTTCCGGGTGGTTCAGGCATTCGGGCGTGGTGCCGGATCCGAAGAACACCTACGGCGGGCTCGGCGGCAACCCGTACAACTACGACCGCCTCTTCTTCAAGCGCACGAAGGCAAGCGACAATGAAGGCGGCTTCGCCACGCAGCTGACGAATGCCGACGCTCCCAAGGCGGAGATATTCGGCGACACGTCGGCGGTGACGATCACGCTTTCCGACATGACGAACGACTGGATGCACGTCGCATTCGTCTTCAACGGGACAACCTACTACATCGTGACCAACGGCGCGTCGATCAAGACGGCAGGCGGCGCAAACCAGACCTGGACGAAGTCGGCCTTGCAGGACAACAACCTGCCGCTCGCCATAGGCAACTGCCATCGAGGGTGGAACGACGGGGCGAACGAGCTGGGCGACGGCGTCGGCGAGCGTGCCTGGAACGGATGGATCGATGAAGTGCGCGTCGCCGCGGGCACCGCCCACACACTCGACTACATCGCGGCCGAATACGCGGCGATGGCGGGGAATGTGCTCCAGTACGGCGCGGTGGTGGAGGAGGAGAACGACACCTCGATCGTCGCCATCGGCGGCGTCCCCGCCTTCGCGTGGGATTCCGAGGCTGGCGCGATGAAGTTCTCCGCGACCGTGACTGGCGGCAAGGGCAAGGTATACGCCGAATACACCGATCTCGCGACGGGCGAGGCCGCGACGAACCTCGTCGCGACGCTCTCCGGCGCCGAGACCTTCCCGCTCGCAGTCTCCGAGACGCCCACGCTCGCGGCCAACCGCATGTATTCGGTGGCCGTCATCGCAGAAAACGCATCTGGGACGATGCGGACGCGCACCACCAGCGACGGGAGCGTGTATTTCGGGACGCTCGCCGTGGCAACGACGCTTGACGCCGACGAAGAGACGCTTACGCCCGGCACGTTCCGCATCTCGCGCGCCGATTCCGCCGAGGCGATTGTCGCCGACCTCGCCGTCGCCTTCGACATAAGCGGCAGCGCCGTCGATTCGGGGACAATCTACACGGCGATCACCCGCACGGCCACGATCCTCGCCGGGAGCGCGTTCGTGGATGTGCAGATACCGGTCCTCTACAACACGGCCGTGACCGAAGACACCGCGGTGTCGCTAACGCTGACGAGCGCCACCACGCTGAATCCGTCGGCCTCGACGGCGACGATGGCCGTCGTCAACACCGACGAGAACCTCCATGTGCGCTATGTCGCCGCGACCGGCGACGACGCCAACCTCGGCTGCTCGCCGGAATCGCCCAAGAAGACGATCCAGGCGGCAATCGACGCGATCGTCGCGACCGCGCCGTCGGAGGTCTGCACGGTCCATGTGGCGCCGGGCGAATACAGGATTTCCTCGCCGATCAGCATCTCTTCGCCGATCCAGGTCTTCGGCGAAGGCAGGAATCCCGGAGAGGTGGTGGTGACGAACACCGCAACCTGGAGCGGCATGCACCGTGTGCTTTACCTCAACCACGCAGATGCGATGGCTGCCGGGCTCACGCTCGCCGGCGGCTGCGACAAGGGCTGGAACATGTACGGCGCGGGCTTCATGGTCGATCTCGGCGGCGGAACGGTGTCCAACTGCGTCGTCCGCGACTGCTCCGCCAGCACGACGCTGCAGACGAGCGGCGGCGTGGGCGGCTACATGATGAACGGACTGGTTACGCACACCGTCTTCTCCAACATCACGGTCTCCGCAGACACCAAGAACGCCGACTGCGCCCTCTGCCTGACGCTTCACGGCTACGACAAGAACGGCGTCGCCGGAAGGGCCGAGAACTGCCTCTTCGCCGACTGCAGGGCCAACGAGGCGAGCATGAACCTCATCAGGCTTGATTTCGTCGGGACGGAGGGCCCCATGCAGAAGTCGACGCTGCGCAACTGCACGGTCGTGAACTGCCATGTAGGCGGAAACGGCACGAACGTGGCGCATGAAAGCTCCGGGAAGTGGGTCACCAACACCACGACAGTCTGCGCGGTCGCCATGCTCGGCAACTGCGAGGTCAAGAACGTCGTCGCGGCCGGCAACACCGACAAGGACGGCAATCCGCTCGCTCTCTGGACCAACGGCGGGCAGACCCGGTACAACTGCTTCTCCAACTGCGCGACGGACGGCAGGGCGGACGGCATTCCCGTAGGCGCCGGCGGCGCCACCGCCTCGCTGCCCGCCACCACCGTGAAGGGGACAACGGCGAAGTTCTTCCGCAACTATGCCCGCGGCGACTACAGGCCGAAGATCGGCGGGCCGCTTGTGAACGCAGGCGCCGCCTACGACGGCATCCCGGCCATCGACCTGGCAGGCAAGGAGCGCGTGAAGGGAGCGTCGATCGACATTGGATGCTACGAGGACAGCTCCAACGGCATACACATAATACTGCGCTGAGGCTGATGCCGGCATGAATGGGCAGACGTGGTCGTTCGTGATACTCGCCGGCATGGCCTCGTCCATGGCGGCGGCGCTCCCGGTGGACGTCGAACCGGCGCTGATGATGCCCGAGGGGGCGGCGTTCGAGATCGGCGGCGACGGGAATTTCCTCGTGGGCGGGAAGCCGCGCTTTCTGATCGGCAATCTCTACTACGCGCACTACGGCAAGGGCGAGCTCGCGCACGGGCCCGGCTACGGGGCCGAGCATGCGTGGATATATGAAGGCGCGCCGAACCGCGGATATCTCCAGCGCCTGGGGTTCGACACGTCCGGCGGCGAGGTGTCGTCGTCGTGGCTCGGCAGATACCGCGATCCAAGGCGTCACTACCAGGCGCGCAACGCCGTGGAGTGGGACGTGGCCACGAACTACTGGGGCGCGGGGCTGCCGATGGTGGTGGATTTCACGTGCGCGACATGGTCGCATGGCGGGATGGAATATGTGAAGGGGAAGGAGCCCGCCGAGCGCGCGTTCGTGAAGGGCTGCCATTTCATGTACTACAGTCTCGTCACGCCGGAGGGGCGCGGGCTGTGGCGCGACATGTGGCGATCGGGCGCTGAGGAGCTGAAGGCGCACGGCGCCAGGCCATACGTCTACGAGCTCTTCAACGAGCCGCGCTACGACGACAGGTCCGAGTCGGCGCGCGAAGTCTTCGCCAAATACCTTTCGGGGATTTGGAAGGGGGATGCCGCCGCGATGGACGCCGCCTGGAAGTCCACCTACGGCTCCTTCGCCGCCGCAGCGGCCTTCAAGACGCCGGACGAGCGCGCGGGGCTTGGCGTGGCGTGGCGCAAGTTCTGCGAGATGTGCTTCCGCTCCGGAATAAAGCTGGGCGTGAAGACGATCCGCGAAGTCGATCCAAAGGCGAGATTCTGCTTCCAGCCGCTTTCGCGCCTTCGCGATTTCGACACGGTGGCGGCGGCATACGATCTCTGCGAAGTGGCCATGACGCCCACCGGCGGCGGCAGCTTCTTCCAGGACATCCTCATCCGCGCGCTTGCGGACGGCAGGCCAATCATCGACGGAGAGTCCTATCTCGGCCATACGCGCGCGAGCCACCGCTCGGGCATCCTTGTGAAATGGGCGCGGGGGCTGAACGCCTGCTACTACTTCAAATGGGAACGCAGAATGCGTGAGATAGACGCCGCCGACCCCATGGGGAGCCTTAGGCGCCAGAGCGAGCGCTTCGCCTGGCTTGGGCTCAACCCCGCCGCGGTCCCGCCCGAGGAGCTCGTAGGCATAATGAACGCCAAGCGCGACATCTTCGCGATGCAGGATCTCTTCGCCCCGCGCGGGCGCGGAATCCCCGCCTCCAGGCGTGCCGCCGCGCTTTATTCGATGCCGACGCGGCGCCTTGGCGACGCGGCGGCGCATTCGTCCAGCGCGTACGCCGAGACGTGCGCCATGGCGCTCTCCCTCGACGCGCATGTTCCCCTTGACGCCGTCTTCGAGGAGCAGCTTGACTCCGGGCGTCTCTCGCGCTACCGCCTCCTTGTCGCCGCCGGCATAGACGCCACGTACGAGGGGACGGCGGCGTGCCTTGAGGAGTGGGTGAAGGCCGGCGGCACTCTCGTTCTCGCCCAGGAGGCGCTGGGGCTTGACGAGTGGGGGAACGCGCGCAAGTCGTCTGCAGACTCCTTCCCCGGGGTTTCGTTGGCAGATCATGCCAAGGGAGACGCCTCGGCGTTCCAGTTCCTTGGAGCCACGTACGACGCTGTCGCCTATCGCCGCGCCGAATTCGCCGCAGGCGCGAATTGGCAAGTGCTCGCCGCGCTTCCTTGCGGACATGCCGCAGTCGCGAGGCGCGCCCTTGGGAAGGGCTGCGTGTACTACATCGGCGTGCGCTTCCCCAGACGCGGCGACGAAGGGCGCCTGATCGCCTCCATCGCGCGGCCTTTGGGCATCCTTCCCACGTGCCGGACGCTCGACCTCCTCTCGGGCGAGGCTGTGGACGGCGTGGAAGTGCATGCGGCACGGCTTCCCGGCGGCGACACGGGGTTCGTGGTGGTGAACACCACGCTCGCCTCGAAGGCGATGCGGTTCATCCCAGGCGCGGACTTCGAGGCGAAGGCGCTTCTCGATGTGTCCTCGAGGACGGTTCTCGGCAGAGACGCAGAAGGCGCGGCGGTGCTTGCGCTCAAGCCCTCCGAGCCGATTGTGATGAGGGGCGCGGCGGACGAAGAGCATCTCGCGGCCGCGCTCGCGGGCGCGCCCGCCGCGTGGAACGCAAAGAGACGCGGCGGGTTTTCGCATGAGGCGTATGAAACGGCATTTGCCCGGGTGCCGTCATTTCTTGCCGACGCCGGCAGCGCGGCGAAGGCTTTCGCCGTCGACCCCGCGCGCGTCGTGCACATAGATTTGCGGGAGGTCGCAAATGCCGCGCTTGGGGACATCGTCAAGAATCCGCCCTGGGGCACGAAGGAGTGCGCAGGGGTGCCGTTCGAGTTCATGCGTCCGGATCAGAACGGCGGCAAATCCGCCGTCGCGCTGCGCCCTGCCGCGCAGGGGGCGTCTGGAAGGCCTTTCCCCGGCATCCCCGTGAATCTCCGCGCTGCGGCGCTGTACTTTCTGCATGCGGGCGAAAGGGTGAAGGCGGGCGATGCGGCAAGGTACACGTTCAGGTATTCCGATGGAAGTTCTGAGGAGCACATGGCGAAGGCGTTCGTGGATTTCGGCGATGTCGCGATGGCGGCGCCGTCTCCGCTCCCGGAGTCGGTCGAGTGCAGCCCGGGATGGGTCGATGCCCGCAGGCGCGGCTTCTGGGTCTCAAAGTGGGAGAATCCTCATCCTGAGAAGGTCATAGCCTCGATCGGCGCGGCGCTTGAAGGGGGAGAAGGCGTTTTCGTGGCGGCCATGTCCGCCGAGGCTCTGCCGCGTGGGTTCGGCGCGGCGGAATATGGCGCGCCGCGCAGTGCGCGCCCGTGGGGAGGCGTGAAGGCGGAAGCGGCGGCGGACGGAAAGGTGTCGGTAGACTTCGCCGCGTCTAGCGGATGGCCCGGGGTGAATGTCGACTGGGCTGCGGCGCCCAAAGTGCCGGACGGGGCGTTGGCGGCTGATTTCGTTTTCTGCATTCGCACAGACGGCGCGCCGCCGCCGAACATGCAGGTGCGCCTCGGCAAGGGAAAGTACCATTCGCTCATGCCTTTCGCGAGGAGGATCGCCGATGGGAAGTGGCTGGTGTCTGTCCCGCTGGAATATTCCGACGGTGCGGATATGCGTTCCATCGGCATCCAGCGGAAGGGCGGGCAGACGCGGGAGACTGCGGCAAAGATGGCGCTTGCCGGATTTCGCGTTGTTTGGCGCGGCGAGGGGGACAACCCTCTTGAGCTCAGGCGCTTCGACCCGGATGCGACGGACGGCGCGCGGGCGATCCTCCGCGACGGCGGCATCGAGCTTGCAGTGGCCGACAACAACCGCCATTGGGCTTCGCTGCAGATGCGCCTCGCCGAGCCTCTGCCGGTCTCCGCCTTCGTCGGCGGCGGAAGCCTTGCTTTCGAGGTGAATTCCGGCCGCACGCCCCTTGGAATGCCAGGCAGGGGGCGTCAGCGTCTGCGCGTCGGCGCGCAGTTCAAGATGCCCGATGGAAAAGAGGATCGGATATGGCTTGGAAAGCCGGTCATAGACGGCGGCAGGGTGGATGACGATCCCTGGACATGGCAGACGGTGCGGGTGCCGTTGCCGCCGGCGTTCCCGCAGGGCGCGCAGGACATCCGCCGCCTTGTGATGAACATCGTCGAGATGCCGCAGGACGAGCGTTCTGGAATCGTCTTCCGCAATCTTAGGCTGGCGCCCGCAGCTTCGCGGCGATGATCATGCATCATCTGTTCGTCCAGCTGCGCGGGCCGTGCAGCGTGCGAGGTATGGTGCCATGGGCGTCGTGCGACACCGAGGAGAACACGCAGAAGAACATCAGGGGCGTGGATCTCTTCGCCGCCGCATTGCGGTCGTGACGGGCGGATGTTTCGCATTCTCTCTTTTCCCTCTTGTTTATTCAAGCCAGATATGAGATAATCTACTCGTCCAAGCACGTGAAAGGTGTTTTAGATGGAATTTGACAGAAGAAAAAGGAAAAGAGGGATATCGTACCTCGAATACGCGCTTCTCGCGGCGCTTGTCGGCATCGTCGGCGCCGTGGGCGTGATGAAGTACGGCAAGGCGATAAGCGACTTCTTCTCGTCGCTCGGCGACAAGACGGCCGAGGTCACGCCGAAGAAGTGAGGATTTCCAAAACGGGCAGAGCTGCCCATTAAACGAAAAGGAAAAACACAAATGAGCAAGCAGAGAAAGTTCGGCTCCCGCAAGGGCGCAACATTCATCGAGTACGCGCTTCTGGCGGGTCTCGTCGCAATCGTCGTCGCGGCGGCGGCGATGTTCTTCGGCGACGACCTGAAGAAGCTCTTCGGCGCCACCGGCGAGCAGACGGAGTCGGTCACGACGAACGTCAAGTCCGTGGACCTCACCTCCACGCTCAAGGACGCCAACAACAAGTCCGGCGGCGGCGGAAAGAAGACGCCCTAAAGGATGTTCAGGCGCATCAGGCGGCGGCTCGTGTCTGAGCGTGCGAGCGTGTACCTCGAGTACGCGCTCGTCACGTCTGTCACACTCGGGCTCGCCGCCTTGCTGCTTAACCCCGACAGCTGGTTCTTCAAGGGGCTGGGGCTTGACTACGCCTTTCGCGAGATGATGATCAAGCTTCCGATCTTCTGATGCCGATAGTCTGGATCGCGTTGCCGTTCATCCTCGCCTTCGCCTGCTACGGCGAGATAAGGGAGAGGAGGATTCCGAACTGGCTCACGCTGGGCGCGATTGCGCTCGGCCTGGGGGCGGCGTTCATAGAGGGCGACTTCGAGGGCCTGAAGGATTCGGCGCTGGGGCTGGCGATAGCGGGAGGGCTTTTCCTCCCGTTCTGTCTTCTCGGGGTGGTCGGCGGCGGCGACATGAAGCTCATGGCGGCCGTCGGGGCGATCGTGGGCTGGCCGATGGTCCTGCGCGTGGTGTGCAACACATGCATCGCGGGCGGCCTCATAGCCGTGGCGATCATGGCGTGGAACGGAGTGCTTCTCACGACGCTCGCGAACGTGTTCAGGATCATGGTGGGGATGCAGCGGCGCCAGCAGGGCCTGCGCAATCCGCCGATGGTGCCGTACGCGCTAGCGATCACGATCGGCACGCTTGTGGCCGTGTTCGTGCAGGAGTTCTAGGACAATAGGGCTATCTTGTTCAAGTGGCTGATCAGAAACGATGGCGCGCGGGCTGCGCGGGCGAAGAGGCGGATCGCCTCTCCGCGCGGCTCCGTGTTCACCGAGTTCGCGCTCATCATGCCGATTGTCGTACTCGTATGCAGCGCGCTCATTGAGATAGTGGGGTTCTGGGACGCGCAGGTGATGGCGAACCACGCCGCGTGGACCGTGGGGCGCATCGCGATGGTGCGCGGCTCGGACGGACTGGAGTTCTCGAGCAACGTCTCTCAGAAGTCGAAGACAGGCATCGCGGGCAGCTCGATGCCAGACGCCCTCAAGAAGGCCCTCTCCGGCCTTGACACGGCGATCCAGGGGGCGAACAAGTTCAACAACCGTGGAGTGGTGGCGACGATGTTCCTCATGTCCACCTGCGGCATCGGATACTATGGCGCCTCGCCCGGGAAGACGCTCTCCGACGGATTCACGGCCCTCGTAAACGCGGGTGTGAAGGCGCTCGTCGAGGGGATCCCGGAATGGATCAAGGAGGCGGTAAGCGGCATCACGCTGCCGTCCTTCATCGACGGCGGCGAGAGCGGCATAGGGGGATTCGTGAGGAAGCTCGTCAAGGGCCTGGTGGACAGGCTCGTCGAGTACGCGATGAAGCCGATCGCCGACGGCCTCAAGAAGCTCCTCCAGACGGCGTTCGACAACATATTCGGCAAGGAGGGCGTAAAGGTGGACGAGCTCTTCAGGGGCAAGGGCGAGGCGGCGAGGTTCGCCCGGCAGATGTACGGCGCCGCGTCGCGCATTGCCCGCGCGAAGTCCACCATCGGCAAGGAGGTCGTGACGGTGGAGGACATGGACGACCTCTCGGGCAGCTTCATGTTCGCGAAGCGCAGCCAGCTCAAGCGGCTCGCATATCCGCAGGTGGTCGACAATGAGGTCAAGAGCGACGGCTACTTCGTCACGGGCGTGCACGGCTGGCCTGCGAACGACAACGGCCTCGCGATGGTGCACGTGGAGATCAGCTGGCCCTACGAGCGCGGCTGGCTCTTCCCGGTGGTCTCCGGCCGCGGCGCCGTCTCGAAGCCGCCGGTCGCCACGGGCCACAGCATGGTGTTCCCGCAGCCCGACATCGCGAACGAAAACCTCTACTCCGAGGGCGCCACGGCGTTCGCCCCCGGCACATACACGAACAACGCCGCCGTCGCCGCGCTCGACGATCTCGCCAACGAGATGAAGAACTACCTCAAGTTCGTGAAGTTCTGCATGAGGTTCAGGATATGCGAGGACACGCTGACGCTGAAGGACGGCGTGTACCGCATAGTTCCCGCGCAGTACTGGAAGTACATCAGCGAGTTCAAGGACCTCTGGCCGTTCGACACTGGCGACAGAGACAGTTATCCGAGGGGAGGGGACTACGGGAAGTGCTGGTCCGCGGTCACCGACAACAGCGATCAGGACAGGGTGGCAAGGAACCTCAATCAATACTTCAAAACGTCGAGCTACCGCTCCAAGGACTACTTCTACTGGGACGGCAGCTATCACAAGCGCTACAGCCAGAGTCTCTGCGGCTCGGACGGGAATGCCCATCTCGGCGGATGGTACGACCAGAACAAGGGCCTGCGCTACAATTCCGACAACGTGAACATGTACCCGGACATCGGCGCGGCGCAGATGTTCAAGGTCATCTTCAACAGGAAGAAGCCCGCGATCAACGCCGCGATCAAGGGAGGGGTGGGCGCGGACTGGCTCTACAACAAGCTCGTCGCCTTCGCCAAGCGCAACAATGTGAACGTGCACAACATCGTGAAGTGGCAGGCGGGCCACGACCTCGATGCGTGGAAGGCCCAGGACCAGGAGATCCACGAGACCGCGAAGAAGGCGGAGAAGTCTTTCCAGGCCATCAAGACGCTCATCCAGAAGGAGATCAAGGACATCGAGAACATGGAGAACGGCACATCTTCCTGGACTGGCGACGAGGACGATCCCGTGTTCGACCCGAACGACGAGGAGGTGATGAAGCACCCGGAAGCGGCGGCGAAGAAGGCCCGCGCGAAATGGGCGACGATGAAGGCGAATCTGAAGAAGAAGCTCGTAGAGATCGACAATGCGGCGGGGGCCCTGCGGGAAGAGTGGGAGACCTACAAGAAAGCCGTCTCGCTGTTCGAGAGCGACCGCAAGGGGTGCATTGGCACGTACTTCGCGGAGGCCTGCATAAACACGCTCATCAAGACAGGCAGCAAGACCGTGTTCGACGCGGGGAACGATGCGAACTTCAGGATCCCCGCCGGCTGCATGCCCTACGACATCGGGAAGGGCACGCGCGACATGCTGGGCAAGGTGAAGGCGTACTACGACAAGCTCGTCAAGTCGTACAACCTGGAGGTGGAGTACGGCGCGCTGATGGGCCTCGAGAGCGCAGGCAAGGCGAAGCGCGACGGCAAGACGCCCGACCAGGTGGTCGACGAGGCGGACGGTCTGGAGGACGACAAGCCCGGCACGCTTGCGCCCGGCAGCGACACGGGCAGCATCATCGACAAGGACAGGCAGGAGTATTCGGGAGGAGCGTGGAAATGGAAGTGATCCGCGGTCTGGCAGGGAGGGCGATCCGCGCCCGCCGAATGATGGTGGAGCGCCTCGCGTCGGAGCGGGGCAGCGTGGGCGTGGTGGTGGCGCTCGTCATCTTCCTCGTGATGGGGATGCTCACGATGACGTGGAACACGGCGCAGCTCTCGAAGGCGAAGATGCGCCTGCAGAACGCGGCGGACTCGGCGGCGCTCGCGCACGCCGTCTGGCAGGCGCGCGGCATGAACGCCGTGCAGAACATCAACGACGAGATGTACGAGGCGCTCTCGCTCGCCGTGAAGCTTCGGAACGTGGCGAAGGTGGTGGAGCCGATCGCGCTCGGGTTCGACGTGGCGGCCGCCGCGCCCTTCGTTGGCATCATCTTCAAGGGGATAGCCGTCGCGATGCACACGATAGGCATCCTGACGGGCGGGACGGGAGGGTGGCTCGCCGCGAGGATAT
>JAEEGG010016327.1_pt1 | contig 15430 bp, 9 predicted proteins | sample 9134161 | NCBI WGS metagenome assembly JAEEGG01 (sample SAMN16246543, study PRJNA631951) | gut metagenome | biome: gut microbiome; feature: rumen; material: CR-attached | host: Bos | place: Iran: Karaj | collected 2018-10
ATCACAGATTCAGCCGTAAAATGATGGGAAGATGGTCGGAGAGACCGCCGTTGTAGCGGGGGCCGACGTAGGTGCGGCGGGGCTTGTCGCCGAGCCAGGCAACGTCGGGCTCCAACAGGAATCCGGGGGCGAAGATCTGAATGGATCCTTCGACGGCGGGGGAGAGGAAGAAGTGGTCGATCTGTTCCCAGCGGCCGTGGTATTTGAGGGTGCCGGGAGTTGTGGAAGTGCTGTCGAAAGGCGGTTCCGCCAGTCCGGCGACGGCGCATTCAGTATCGTTGAAGTCGCCCATCACCAGGATGCGGGGCGTGGCCTCGAGCGAGAGGAGGGAATCCACGGCGCCTTGCAGGACGCCGAGGGCGTTCTCCCGCCTGCTGTCCGACGCCCGCGCCCCGCCCCGTTTCGATGGAAAATGAACGACAAAAACGTGTAACAACGGTTCTTCTCCCACGCGCGGCAGGCCTGCGTGCAAGCCTTCTGCGTCATGCCCGGCTTGACCGGGCATCTCACGAAACTTGACGTACAGGATATCCCGGGTCACGAAGCCGGGAATTCGAAGGGAGTCCACCGCAACGACGCGGAAGACATCCTGGCGGTAGAGCAGCGCCACGTCGATACCGCGTTCATCGGGCGATTCGCGGTGTACGAATCCGTAACCGAGCTCTTCGAGCATCGTCTTGTGCACCAGCTGCGAGACGACCATCCGGTTCTCCACTTCAGCCAGGCCGACCAGCGCGGGCAATCCGCCCCAGACGTCACCGGCCGCCACGATGGCCTGCGCCAGACCGTCGCGTTTGCGTTCAAACCGCGCCCAGGACCACCGTCGCTCGGCGGCAGCCGTAAATTCATTGTCATTTTTCAAAGGATCGTCGAACGGGTCGAAATAATTCTCCACGTTCCAGAACATCACCACCAGCGTCCCGAGGACCACACCGATCTCCCGCCACATATCATCGTTTTCCTACTCGCTTTCAAGCAAAAAAGCTATTCAATTCTTTACGAAGAGTCAGAAAGCCTTTTTTTATCCGTTCTTTTTGCGCTTTTCTGGGTTTCGTCCCGTTCAAATAGGACCAGAGTTGTTTCTGATGGATGCCGGTAACCTTGCCCATTCCGGCCAGCGAAAAGACACCGGATTCCACGTAGTATTTCATCAGACTGACCGGATCGACGCTATACGATATTGTATATTCTTCATCGAGAAAAGATGGATATTTGAATCCTTCCGAAATGGCCGTCTCTTTATAAAATGCCATTTGTTTCTGCATATCCTGTTTTGCTTCCTCAATGGTTTCCCCGGTGCCCGAAAAGATCTCTTTTACGCAATAAACCGAATACGTTCCGTCGGATGCTCGTTCAATGATTGCTTCAATCGTTGTCATGATACTTTATCCCGTTTATAGTTCCAGGTCTTTCTTTATCTTCAGAGCAAGCCCTTTGCCGGCTTCTTTACCCTTATGATAGGGGACAGGATAGATTCGAGCCCCCTTTTTGTAAATAACGTGACTACCTGATATCCGAAACACAATCCAGCCCCTCTTTCTAATAAGGGAATGCAATTCATCCCACTTCATCTCCTTAGCAAAGATAGTAATATTTCTATAAAATAGATTTAATGTTTAATAGTAATATTTCTATTTTCCGCTGATGGCCTCGACGGGAGTGAGGCGGGCGGCGGCGCGGGCGGGGGCGGCGCCGAAAAGAAGGCCCAGTGCCAGGGCGACGGCCAGGCCGGTGAGGATGGCGCGGAGCGAGAGGAAGAGCGGAAGCCCGCCGCCCGCCATCGCCAGCCTTGCGACGGCGATTCCCGCAGCTGCCAGAAAGATTCCGCCCAGTGCGCCCAGAAGAGACAAGGCGACCGCCTCGCTGAGAAACTCCCGGACGATGACCGTACGCTTCGCGCCCAACGCCCGGCAAATGCCGATCTGGGGCTTCCGCTCTTCCACCGATACATAAAGCATATTGGCGATGCCGATGCCGCCGACCAGCAGTGAAAACAATCCGATAATCCAGCCCAGGCGCGACACCAGCGTGAAGATCTCGTTCATCTCGTCGAGCAGGAACGACAGCCGGTTGAAGGAGAAATCGTCGGGCGCGCCAGGCGGCAGCCGGCGTACGGTCCGCAGGAGGTTGCGCACAACCGATTCGTCTGTCCCTGCCAGGGCGATGCTGCTGCGCAGCACCGGTCCGTGCATCGTCCGGCAGGGAATCAGCCGGACGTGATCGATGTCAACCGGGCTGACGGTCGTCATTCCGGCCTTGGCGAAGACTCCGATCACTTCGTAGCGGGCTCCTTCGATCCAGAGGATGTCGCCGACGGCGGCATCGACGTCGGCGCCGACCAGCACGAACGGTGCCCCCTGGCCGGCTTCCCGGGAAGTGAAACCCCGTCCGGCGGCAAGCGGCTGTGGAACCAGCAGCGACCAGTCGCCGGCCACGCCGACGGCATCGCGGCCGTAGGCGGCATAGGCGATTTTCGAAAAGGCGCCGTCGCTCCGTTCTTCCAGATACCTGTACTCCCGCCACGTGACAGGCGGCCGCCCCGCGTACACCCACCAGCGGAAAACCCCGTCTTCGTTCAGGTCGGGTTCGAGCGGTTCCCGCTCCACGAACAGGACATCGCTTCCGTACGCTGCGAAACTATCGCGGACGGTCGCCCGCAACGAATCTATCAGCGTAAGGGCTGCCAGTATCGAAAAAATCCCGACCGAAACGCCCAGCAGCGACAGGAGCGTACGCAGCCTGTCGGCTTTCAGCTGCCTGAAAGCCTGCATCCAAAAATCGTTCATCACAAATCTCCTCTCTTACGTCTTACCTTGCTTACAAACCGATTTTCTTTTTGAGACCGCGCAACGCGTCGAACGCATCGAGCGGCGACATACTGTTGATATCCATTCGGGCGAGTTCGTCTTTGAGGTCCAGCAGCAGCGGGTCGTCGAGCTGGTAGAGCGACAGCTGGACACCCTGGGGCGCGACCGGCGCAGGCCGCGTGCCCGACAGGTCGGGCGCTGCCGCTTCCAGTTCGCGCAGTTTCTTTTCGGCGCGATATACCACGTCCGACGGCATTCCTGCCAGACGGGCCACGTGGATGCCGAAACTGTGGGCCACCCCGCCCGGACAGAGCTTGCGCAGGAAGATCACCCGGCCTTCCAGCTCCTTGACGGAAATGTGGAAATTGTGGACACGGGGATACAGTCCCTCCAGCTCGTTAAGTTCGTGGTAATGGGTCGCGAAGAGCGTCTTGGCCCGGGAGTGGGAGTGGATGTATTCGACAATCGACCAGGCGATCGACATCCCGTCGAAGGTGCTGGTGCCGCGCCCGATCTCGTCGAGCAGGATGAGCGAGCGGTCGGAGAGGTTGTTCAGGATGGTGGCCGTCTCGAGCATTTCGACCATAAAGGTCGATTCGCCGCGCGAGATGTTGTCGGATGCTCCGACCCGGGTGAAAATTTTGTCCACAATGCCCATTTTCAGGCTTTTTGCGGGCACATAGCACCCGATCTGGGCAAGGAGGCAGATCAGCGCGGTCTGCCGCAGGAACGCCGATTTACCGGCCATGTTGGGACCGGTCAGGATGATGATCTGCTGGCCGGTGGCATCGAGGTGCAGATCGTTGGCGACGTACTCTTCGCCGTCGGGCATCATCTGCTCGATGACGGGATGCCGGCCCTGTTTGATGTCGAGCGACAGGGTGTCGTTCAGTACGGGACGGCAGTAGTCCCGGTCGTAGGCCAGCAGGGCGAATCCTGCAAGTACGTCGAGTCCGGCAAGCGTCGAGGCATTCTGCTGGATGGCCGGGATTTCGGACTGGATGGCGGCGACCAGCTCGCCGTACAGCCGGGTCTCCAGGGCGAGGATGCGCTGCTCCGCACCCAGGATGGTCTCTTCGTATTGTTTGAGTTCGGCGGTGATGTAGCGCTCCGCCCCTACGAGGGTCTGTTTGCGGATCCATTCGGCGGGCACCTTGTCTTTGAAAGTATTGCGGACTTCGAGATAGTAGCCGAACACGTTGTTGTATCCTACCTTGAGCGAACCGATGCCGGTGGCTTCGCGTTCACGTTCCTGGATTTCGAGCAGGATCTGGCGTCCGTCGCGGAGGGTATGGCGCAGGGCGTCGAGTTCTTCGGAGACGCCGGCCGCAATCACGTCACCCTTTCCCAGGGCCGCCGCCGCTTCGGGCAGCAGGGTCCGGCCGATCTTTTCGGCCAGGGCGGTACAGTCGTCGAGCGCTTCGCACCAGCGTTCCATCCCCGGGACGGCGATGGTGCTGCGGATGGCCGCGCTGCTGCGCAGGGCACGTGCCAACTGCAGGGCCTCGCGGGGCAGCAACCGGCCGGCCGCGGCCTTTGCCACGATGCGCTCCAGGTCACCGACATTCGATAGTTCGTCGCGTACGGCGGTGCGCATCTCCCCGTCGGAGAGGAAGGCCCCTACCGTATCGTAGCGCGCATTGAGCGCATCGATGTCCTTGAGCGGCATCGACAACCAGGTGCGCAGGAGCCGTGCGCCCATCGGCGAACAGCAGCGGCCCACCGCCTCGATGAGCGAACGCCCCTCGGAGCCGGCCAGTGACTGGAACACCTCGAGATTGCGGACCGTGAAGCGGTCCATCCACACATAGGCCCCTTCGTCGATGCGTGAGAGCGAACGGATGTGGCCCAGAGCGCTGTGCTGGGTCATTTCCAGATAGAAGAGAATGGCACCGGCGGCCGTCACGCCCAGCGTGAGACCTTCTACGCCGAAACCTTTGAGCGAACCCGTACCGATCTGGTCGCAGACCTTGCGCCGGGCCGCGTCGGGCACGAAGGCCCACGGGTCGAGCGGCGTGATGCAGGCCCTCGTGCCAAAACGCTGCTGGAAACCGTCGACGAAAGACTTTTCCACCAGCACTTCCTTGGGCCCCATCGTGCCGAGCAGCACCTCGGCATAGTCGAGCGAGCCCTGGGCAACCCGGAAACTTCCCGTCGAAATGTCGAGAAACGCCATTCCCGCCTCTTTCCCGCTGAAAGCCATTGCGGCAAGCCAGTTGTTCTCGCTTGCCTTGAGCAGATTGTCATTGTAAGCCACGCCCGGGGTGACCAGTTCGGTGACACCGCGCTTGACCAGTTTCTTGGCAAATTTGGGATCTTCCAGCTGGTCGCAGACTGCTACCTTGTAGCCGGCCTGCACCAGACGGGGCATATAGTTTTCGAGGGCGTGGTGGGGAACACCGGCCATTTCGATGAAAGCGCCGCCGCCGGCCGACTTGCGCGTCAGCACCAGGCCGAGCACGCGGCTGGCCGTCACGGCGTCTTCTCCGTAGGTTTCATAGAAATCGCCGACGCGATACAACAAAATGGCTTCGGGATGCTGGGCCTTGATCTCGAAGTACTGCTTGAGCATCGGAGTTCCCGGTGTGTTTTTCTCTTTCATTGGTAAGCAAAAATACCAAAAAATCGCCGCAGAATGCTATCTTTGTAGGAGAAATTTGCGGAAGCCTGTACAGATTCGTCCGAAAATCATTTGTAAAAATCGCATAATTATGAAAAAACGTCTGCTTGCGGCCGGCCTTGTCGCCGCCCTGCTGCTTCCGGGCTGCAAATCGCCCGAAAAGGAATTTGAAAAAGATATGGGGGCATATCTTGCCGAAATCGAGGCGGTCGGTGTAAGTTGCGCCGTCGTCAAGGACAATAAGGTCATTTATCACCACAATTTCGGTGTCAAGGATCTCGCCACCGGAGAGCCCGTTGACGACCGGACGATCTTCCGCATCGCATCTATTTCCAAATCCTTTACCGCTACCGGTCTGTTGCAGCAGGTGGAGCAGGGAAAGGTCGCCCTGACCGACGACGTGAGCGACCTGATTGGTTTCAAGGTCCGCAACCCCAAGTTCCCCGACACGCCCATCACCCTGGAAATGCTGCTTTCGCACACCTCCAGCATCAACGATGACCAGGGCTACTGGACCACCATCGACATCATCAACCCGGACGTCAATCCCGACTACGGCAAATGCTACAACGACTACGAACCGGGCAGCGGCGGCTATGAGTACTGCAACCTCAACCTCAATATGGCCGGCACGATCCTCGAACGCGTCTCGGGTGAGCGCTTCGACCAGTATGTGGTGAACCACATTCTCCGTCCGTTGGGCGTCTATGGCGGCTACTGCGTGGATTCTCTCGACAAGAGCCGCTTCGCGCACCTGTATGACTGGGATGCCAAAGCCGGCAAATTCGTGGACAACTACGCCGAGGCCTATGAGCCCCGCAGCGAGAAGGTTGCCAATTACACGATGGGCCACGACGCCTTGATCTTCTCGCCTACCGGCGGTATGAAGATCTCCGCCCTCGACCTGGCCCGCGTGATGACGATGCATATGAACTACGGCACCACGCCCGACGGCGTGCGCATCATCTCCGAGGAGAGTTCCCGCAATATGCAGGTGCCGCGCTCCGAACCGGAGCACTACGGCCTGAACCTCTGGCTGGCCGACGACTATGTGCCGGGCATCACGCTGGTGGGACATACGGGCGGCGCTTACGGCCTGAGCAGTGCGATGTTCTTCAACCCCGATGAAAAATACGGCTTCGTAATCATCTGCAGCGGCTCACACGACGAAGAAGGCACGCACAACGTGCTGCACCAAGGCATCGCCCGGATGTATAAATACTTCATCGCCCGCTGATGAATGGAAAGCCGCCGAAGAGCAGGGCGCCGCAGGGCAGGATGCCGCAGAGCCGGACACCGCGGCCGGACAAGCGTCAGTCTTCGTCAGCAGTCCGGCCGAAGAAAGCCCTCGGACAGCATTTTCTGACCGACCAGGCCGTGGCACAATCTATCGTCGCCACGCTCCGCAGCCGCGGGCCCGTCCTGGAGGTCGGGCCCGGGACCGGTGTGCTCACGCAGTACCTGCTGCAGGATCCCGCCGTGGAACTCAAGGTCGTGGAAATCGACACCGAATCGGTGCGCTACCTGCTGGAGCACTTCCCGAAACTCGCCCCGGCCCTCTATGAAGCCGATTTCCTGAAGATGGATCTCGGCCGGATGTTCCCGGGACCTTTCGCGGTTATCGGCAATTTCCCGTACAACATCTCATCGCAGATATTCTTCAAAGTGCTGGATTACCGCGGACAGATTCCCGAAGTGGTGTGCATGATCCAGAAAGAGGTGGCCGAACGCCTCGCAGCACCGCCCGGGTCCAAGACATACGGCATCCTGTCGGTGCTCCTGCAGGCCTGGTACGATATTGAATATTGTTTCACGGTGGGAGAAGGCGCATTCCTGCCGCCGCCCAAGGTCAAGAGTGCGGTAATCCGTCTTACACGCAACGGCCGCACGTCGCTCGACTGCGACGAAGAACTGTTCAAGACGGTCGTCAAGACCACCTTCAACCAGCGCCGCAAGACCATCCGCAACTCCCTCAAACCCGTCCTCGCGACCCTGTTCCCTTCGGGTCGGGCCGGTTCCTTTGGCTCCTCCGGTTCCTCCGGCCCGTCGGCCCTCCCGGCCTACATCCCCTATCTGGATGCCCGCCCCGAACAACTCTCCGTGGAGGAGTTCGTAGAACTGACGCGGGCGCTCAAGGGGGAATAGCGGAACAGACCCCGCTTCGGGACTCGTTGTCGAGCACTCGCCGTCCCGTCGTCCTGCCGTCCCGTCGTCCCGTCTCACTGTGCCGCCAAACAGGCGCAAGGGTACCCACCGCCCACGCCCCTCAGAGGCACTTTTTTATCGATTCTCTTGCGCCTAAGGCCGAAATCGGCCCTAGGCGCAAAGTTTTTTTGGAAAAAGCGGCTCCAAACACTTTCCCGGGCGGGTCCCTTTGCGCCTGTTTGGCGAAAAAGAAAGAGAATCCCGCCGGTATGAGCCCGACCGGTGTGAGCCCGCCGAGGCATAGTCAGACGCAACGGAAATGAGGGAAAGGCGGGCTCGGGGCTGGTTTTGGCAGGGTCGAGCCCGGACGAAGGGCGTCGGAAGACGGCAGGACAAAGGGCTGCCGGGCTCACACGTGTGTCAAAGGAAAGACTGGGGAGACAAAAAACAAGGGCGGCCGAAAGGGCCGCCCTTGTAATCTTTGTGGATGCGGAAAACCGCTTACTTCGCCGAGGCCTTTTCGGCTTTCTCGAGTTTGCGACGGTTGAGGTCGTACATGATCGGAGTGCCGATGAAGATCGAAGCGTAGGTACCGACCAGGACGCCGAGGGCCAGGGAGACCGAGAAGCCGCGGATGCTTTCGCCGCCGAAGAAGGCGATGGCCAAGAGCACGAGCAGGGTCGAAACCGAGGTGTTGATGGTACGCGACAGGGTGGCGTTCAAGGCTTCGTTGATGTTCTGCTCAAGCGGCCGTTTCGGGAACAGCGTGCGGTATTCACGGATACGGTCGAAGATCACCACGTTGTCGTTGATGGAGTAACCGATGATGGTCAGCACCGCAGCGATGAAGGTCTGGTCGACGTCGAGGGTGAACGGCAGCACGCCGCTGAAGATCGAGTAGAAACCGATGACGATGATCGAGTTGTGGATCAGCGAGCTCACACCGCCGATACCCCAGGTCCAGTTCTTGAACCGGAAGGCGATGTAGCCGAAGATCACGATCAGGGCCAGGATCACGGCAATGACGGCGTCACGCCGCACCTCGCTGGCGATGGAGGCATCCACGCGGTCACTGGAGACGATACCGTTCGGGTTCTCGAGCGTGGAGGTGAAGCTCTCAAGCGTCAGATCGTTGGCGTAGAAACCCTTCAAAGCGTTGAAGAGTTTGCTTTCGATGAGGCGGTCAGTCTCAGAAGACTTGTCACCGACCATGTACTTGGTGGTGATACGCATCTGGGAGGCACCACCGAACTGCTTGACTTCGGAGGATTCCTGGAACTCGTCGAGGAGGGCTGCACGCACCTGCTCAGGGGTGACCGGCTGGTCGAAACGTACGGTGTAGGTACGGCCGCCGCTGAAGTCCACACCGAGGGAGAAGCCCTTGGTGAAGATGAAGGCCAGGCAGATAAGGCAGACGATGCCCGAGATCAGATAGGTCCGCTTGCGCAGGCCGAGGAAGTCGATGTGCGTGTTCTTGAGGAACTTGCTCGACCATTCGGAGGCGAAGGTAATGTCCTTGTTGCGCTTCAGCCGGGCCTCGAAGATGAGGCGGGTGATGAAGATCGAGGTGAACACCGAGGTGATGATACCGATAACGAGCACGGCGGCGAAGCCGCGGATCGTACCGCTGCCGAAGATGTAAAGGATGATACCGGTCAGGATCGTGGTGATCTGGCCGTCGAGGATTGCCGAGTAAGCGTTCTTGTAACCGTCGCTGATGGCCAGGCGGAGCGCCTTGCCGGCGTTGAGTTCCTCTTTGACGCGCTCGTAGATGATCACGTTGGCGTCGACAGCCATACCCATCGTCAACACGAGACCGGCGATACCCGAGAGGGTGAACACCGTACCGAAGGAAGCCAGGGCGCCGAACAGGAACAGCACGTTGCAGAGCAGTGCGATGTCGGCGGCAATACCGGCCCGGCGGTAGAAGATCACCATATAGATCAGGACCAGGATGAAGGCGATGATGAAGGAGATCAGACCGTGGCGGATGGATTCGCTACCCAGGGACGGGCCGACCACCTGCTCCTGCACGATGCGGGCGGGGGTGGAGAGCTTACCGCTCTTGAGCACGTTGGAAAGGTCGTCGGCATCCTGCTGGGTGAAGTTGCCGGAGATCGAGGAGTTACCGCCGGAGATCTTGTTCTGGACATTCGGGTAGGAATATACCTGGCCGTCCATTACGATGGCGATCTGCTTGCCGATGTTTTCGCCGGTGATGTTCTCCCATTCGATGGCACCCTTGCTGTTCATCGTCATGCTGACCTCCGGGGCGCCCGTCATCTGGTTGTAGTTGACGTTGGCCGAGGAGATGTACTTGCCGTCGAGGGCGGGACCCTTGCCGACGTGGCTCTTGAGGGCGATGAGTTCGAAATAGGTGTCGGGTTGGATGTCGCCGTATTCATAGGCCTTGAAACTCCAGGCCGGGACGAAGTCGCCCGGGAAGAGGCTGCGGTTCTCATTGATCCAGGCGTTGATCTGCGCGGTGTCGCGGTAGTGGGCGATACCCAGCAGGGCGGAGTTGCCACCCAGCGACTGGAGACGGCTGAAGAGCGGGTTGGCCTTCATAAAGGCGTCGCGGCCGGCGTCGGTGCCCTCTTCGGCGGTGGCGTCGATTTCAGAAGCCAGCGAATTGTCGGCGTTGTCAGCCTTGGGCTGATCGGCAGCGGCCGTCTCTTCTTTCTCTTCGATGCTCTCGAGGGCTTCGTTGCGCTGACGGATCTCATTGTTGAGTTCCTGCAGGTACGGCTGGAGTTCCTGGGAGGTATAGGTCTCCCAGAATTCGAGGGAAGCGGTTCCCTGGAGGAGCTTACGGACACGCTCCGGCTCTTTCACACCCGGGAGCTCGACCAGGATGCGGCCGGTACCGGCCACTTTCTGGATATTGGGCTGAGCTACACCGAACTGGTTGACACGGCGCTCGACAACCTGATAGGAGTTGTCGATGGCACTCTTGGCCTCCTCCTTGAGGAGCGAGATGATCTCCTCATTGGTAGCTTTCGACTTGTTCTTTACGTCGCCGCTGAGCTTGTCGAGGTCAATGTCAAAGGAAAGGCGTTTGCCGGGAGCCACTTCCTCCCAGGCCTGGGCGAAAAGGGAGATGAAATCTTCGTGGGTCTGGTCGGCACGCTCTGCGGCGAGGGCCATGGCCTTGTTGAATTCTTCCGTCGTCTTTTCGCGGGCGCAGGAACGGACGAGTTCGGCCAGGTCGAGCTGCAGGACGATGTTCATACCGCCCTTCAGGTCAAGACCGAGGTTGAGTTCCTTCTCCTTGACGTTCTTGTAGGTGTAGTTGAAATAAACCTTCTTGTTGGCGATCGAGTCGAGGTACTGTTTGTTGGCGGCCGAACTCACGGAGTCCAGGAAGAACGCCTGGTTGAGTTCGGAGACCTGTGCAAACGAAGGACTCTGCTGTACCTCCTCGACAACCTTTGCGGCTGCCTTGGCAGCTTTGCTTTCCTGAATGGCCGTCGCCGCGGTAAACGACAACTGGAACACGCAGGCCAAGCCGATGAGAATGGCCACTAATGTGATGGCGCCTTTGCTTTGCATAAAACTACGATATTTTTAATAACTAATTGTCTGTTCTTTCGTCATTGCCGACAGGGCATGACGGCAGAAATAGCCTGCAAAATTACACTTTTTTCTCAATAATAGAATGAATTGCGTAATTTTGTTGTTGAAAAACCTCGCAAAGCGGATGAAACGGATACTTTTGACTGCGATGGCCGCCCTGCTGTCGGCCTTCCCGCTCCCGGCACAGGAGCAAACCGGCCGTCCGGCCGTCGAGACCGCAAACCAGAAAGTGCTCGGCGCAATGGCGGCCCACCCGGCCGTCGTTGCCCAGAAACGGGTTCCCCGGGCGGACTTCTATCTCTGGTACAGTCATTTGACGGAAGGCGTCTGGGGGAGCGACCGGAACTGGTATCCCAACGAGACCGAGGTTCTCTATCTGGCCCGTGCTACGGAGGAAGGTGACACCGACATCATTATGACGCGTCCCGGACCGGATCGCTGGACCACGCCGGAGCCCTTCTGCGAAGAGGCCGTTTCTCCGGGCAACGAAATCTTCCCGATGCTCTCTCCCGACGGAAGCCGGCTGTATTTCGCCTCCGACGGCTTGTTCGGGGCTGGCGGTTACGACCTGTACGTGGCGACCTGGAATCCCGCTGCCAAATCGTGGGGCGAGGTCCGGAACCTGGGGTTTCCCTTCAATTCTCCGGGTGATGACCTGCTTTTCTGCGATACGCCCGACGGCCGCTTCAGCCTGCTGGCTTCCAACCGTGCCTGCGGGGAGGATTCCGTGGTGATTTATGTGCTGCGGCAGGAGACATCCGTGTTCGCTCCGGTTTCGCCGGAAGAGGCCGCGCGGCTGGCTCAGTTGTCCGTCACGGCCCCGGATCCAGCGTGGACCTTCGTCAAGCGCAATGCGGGCAAGACGCCCGTGCTGGATTTCGAGCAGCCGAAAGAAGAACCGACAGCGGTAGAAGCGTTCCGGGTCGGAAAGGAGGGCGCCTTCGCCCGCAGCAACCGTCTTCCCGACGGCATCGTCTATCAGATCCAGATTTTCGTGACGGGAACGACGCCTTCGGTCAAACAGCTCAAGGGGCTCAGTCCGGTTTATTCGCACAGGCAGCGGTCGGGCAAGACGCTCTATGCCGTCGGATGCTGGCGCACGTATGAGGAAGCGGAACGGGCGCTGCCTTCGGTCAAACGCGCGGGTTTTTCCTCGGCTTTCGTCATCGCTTTCGAAAACGGCCAGTCCCTGCCGGTGAAGCAAGCCCGGAAAAAAGAATCCTCGGTGACGGTGGTCACCGAGGAAATCCGTATTGTCAAGTAATCCGTTACTCTCCTTTCAGTTTGCTCTCCAGTGCTTTGGCGGCATCCTGCCGTCCGTGGGCATTGTAGAGTTTCACCAGGTAAAGGTATGTGTTGACGGCATCTTCGTAAAGCTTATTGGAGAGAATGTCGTCGGGCTTCGGGCCGATCGGTGTCGAGAAATAGAGTATCGTCTTGATGGTCTCGTCGGCAAATTTGTCGCCGAGGGCCATCGCTTTCTCAGGTTGTCCGATCAGGAAATAGTCGTCGATGATGGTCAGCATCGACCATTCGTTGAGGCTCCGGAACATCGCCACGTTGTAGGGGAAGTTCCGCTCAGGCAGCACTTCGATACATTTGTCGAGCACTTCTTCCGCCCGCTTCTTGTCACCGCGGTCGATCAGGGCGCTCGCCGTGGTGGCGAAAAGGTCGCGGACCGGTACGACAGCCGAGAAGGTGAAGAGATTCTGGTAATCGATATGAATGGTGGTGTCGGCCATCGACTCGAAGCGGTACTGGTGCATGATGCGGTCGTACATGGCATCGACATCGAGCATGTCTTCGCGTCCGGACGGGTCGTTGAGGTACGGCACCAGCTTGTAAATGAAACCGTCGTACTGGAGCCAGGGCTCCAGGCCCAGTTTGGTCTCGTTGCGGGAGACGAAGTAGATGGGCCTCGACCAGTCGTAGTTTGCCAGGATGTCGAGCATGATCAGGTCGAACTTGGTGATGTTGTTGCCGCTGATGGAAAGGGCAATAAAGTCCTCGAGGCTGTCGCGCATGCTCTCCTTGACGATGCCGGCACGGATGGCGTTGTCCTTGTTGACGGGGATCAGGAGCTTGTGGGCGGGAAGATAATCCAGACCCTGGTCGGTGAAGCGGCTGTCTTTGAAGATAGCCAGGGCTTCGGACGCAAGCACCGGGCGGTCCACCTTGTCGATGACCGGGCAAAAGTCGTTGGTTCCGTAGAGATACTGTCTTCGCGGAATCGAGATGTTGACCGGGTCGGATTCATAGAATCGGCATTTCATCTGGTCGATATACCAGTCGGTGCCCAGCAGCGAGGAGTTGACGATGCGGACGTCGGTACGGACACCTTCGACTTCCTGGGCATACCAGAGCGGGAAGGTGTCATTGTCGCCGTGCGTTACCAGCAGGGCGTTTGGGCCGCAGCCCACCAGATGGTTCCAGGCCATGTCGCGGGCCGTGTAGCGGCCGCTTCGGTCGTGGTCGTCCCAGTTCTGGCAGCCCATCAGTACGGGTACGATGAGACCCACCGCCACGGCAAGGGCTGCGGCGGGCATTCCGTCTTCGTGCTTGGCAAGGCGCTCGATCCAGTTCTGGACCGCCAGTACGCCCAGACCGATCCAGAGTGCGAATACATAGAAGGAACCCGCGTACGCGTAGTCGCGCTCGCGCACCTGATAGGGAGGCTGGTTGAGGTACACCACGATGGCCAGGCCCGTGAGCAGGAACAGCAATCCCGTGACCCAGCTGTTGCGCGGGTCGTGGCGCAGCTGGAAGAAGAAACCGATCAGGCCCAGCAGCAGCGGCAGGAAGAAATAATGGTTCTTGCCCCGGTTGTGGACGATGAAGTCGGGCCCTTCGCTCTGGTCGCCGAGCCGCACCCGGTCGATGAAGCCGATGCCGCTCTCCCAGTTGCCCCGGGTCAGGTCGCCCGGCGTATCTCCGTGAAGGTCGTTTTGCCGGCCTACGAAATTCCACATGAAGTACCGGACGTACATATAGTTGACCTGGTAGTCGAAGAAGCACTTCAGGTTGTCGGCCATCGTGGGCATCTGGATATTTACCTTGCGGCCGTAAAGGTCCACGCGACGGGTGTTGTATTTGGTGACGTACTGCTTGTAGAACTCTTTATAGCGTTCGTCGAAACCGTTCCACATACGCGGGAAGAGCATTTTCGCTCCGGCGGGGAAGGTGGCGTCGACGTTGATGGCGTGGAAGTATTTGTCGTCGAGCGGTGTCCAGTAGGGTTTTTCCTCCACCTCATAAGGCGAGGTGAACATCTGGCCGTACAGGATGGGGTTGGAACCGTACTGTTCGCGGTTTAGGTAGCGGATCAGCGAATAGGGGTTGTCGGGCTGGTATTCGTTGGTCGGCGTGCCGGCGCTCGAACGGATGATCGTGATGGTGAAGAGCGAAAAGCCGATGACGATGGTGGTGACCATCAGGGTGATGGTATGCGCCAGGGCCTTGTTTTTCTTGCGGAAGACGTACAGCAAAAGGAAACAGGCGGCCAGGAACAGCGCCATGAAGACGGCGGCGCCCACGTCGAATTTTGCCCCGAATCCGTTGACGAAGAGACGGTCGACTCCGGCGGCAAGTCGCGGCAGATAGGGAATGATACCGAACAGTACGACGGCCAGGATCGCACCCGAAGCAGCCAGCACGCCGAAGGCCCTCCAGAAACTGACGGGTTTCTCGTGTTTCTTGTAATAGATCAGGAACACGATGGCCGGGACGGTCAGCAGGTTCAGCAGGTGCACGCCGATGGACAGGCCCATCAGGAAGCAGATGAGGATCAGCCAGCGGTTGGCATAGGGCAGGTCGGCCTGCTCCTCCCATTTGAGGGCGGCCCAGAGCGCGATGGCGGTGAACAGGGACGACATCGCATACACCTCGCCCTCCACGGCCGAGAACCAGAACGTATCGGAGAAGCAGTAGGCGAAGGCCCCCACGATACCCGCTCCGAAAAGGCCGACGGCAACAGCTTTTGTCATCGTCCGGCCACGTTTCTCCTGGATCCGGCGACCGAAGTGTACGATGGTCAGATAGAGGAAGAAAATGGTCAGGCCCGAGCAGATCGCGCTCATCGCGTTGACAGCCACGGCGGCGTGTTCAGGCGACGTGAACAGGGTAAAGAATCGGGCGAAAAGATTGAAGACAGGGTTTCCCGGCGGGTGGCCGACTTCCAGTTTGAAGGAAGATGCGATGAATTCGCCGCAGTCCCAGAAACTGGTGGTGGGCTCGATCGTCAACAGATAGACTAGCGATGCGAGTACGGCCACACAGGCGGAGA
>JAEEGG010016328.1_pt1 | contig 15429 bp, 9 predicted proteins | sample 9134161 | NCBI WGS metagenome assembly JAEEGG01 (sample SAMN16246543, study PRJNA631951) | gut metagenome | biome: gut microbiome; feature: rumen; material: CR-attached | host: Bos | place: Iran: Karaj | collected 2018-10
TATTTTGTTATTACGTTATTTCGGAATTAAAGCTCGAGGTCGCCGTCGTGAATCTCGTGCCAAGGCAGACCTTGCTTGTTCAATTGTTCCATGAACGGATCAGGATCGAACTCCTCAACGTTGTGAACACCGGGCTTTTTCCAAAGACCCTTGCAGAACATCATGGCACCAATCATGGCTGGCACACCAGTGGTGTAGCTGACGCCCTGCATGCCAGTCTCCTCGTAGGCGGCACGATGTGAGCAGTTGTTATAGACATAATAGGTGTGCTCCTTGCCGTCGTTGCCAATACCACGAATGCGGCAACCGATAGAGGTCTGTCCCTCGTAGTTCTCGCCCAGATCCTGAGGATTAGGCAATACAGCCTTCAAGAACTGCAAAGGAACAATTTTAACCTTTGCTACACCACTGCCATCAGCCAACGGAGCCTCGTATTCTACCTCGTCGATGCGGCTCATACCAATGTTTTGGATTACCTCCAGGTGCTTCAGGTACTGCTGACCGAATGTCATCCAGAAACGTGCACGTTTGATGGTGGGATAGTTGATGACCAGCGATTCAATCTCCTCATGGTGCAACAGATAGCTGTCGCGAGGACCAATCTCAGGATAAGTCAGGTCCTTATGAATCTCCAGCGGCTCTGTCTCAACCCACTTGCCATTTTCCCAATACAAGCCCTTCTGGGTTATCTCGCGGATATTGATCTCTGGGTTGAAATTGGTGGCGAAAGCCTTGTGGTGGTCGCCAGCATTGCAGTCAACGATATCCAAATACTGAATCTCCTTGAAGTGGTGCTTAGCAGCATAGGCGGTGTATATCGAGGTTACGCCTGGGTCGAAACCACAACCCAAGATGGCTGTCAGGCCTGCCTTCTCGAAGCGCTCACGATATGCCCACTGCCAACTGTACTCGAAGTGAGCCTCGTCCTTGGGCTCGTAGTTGGCGGTGTCGAGATACGAACAGCCACAAGCCAAACAGGCATCCATAATCGTCAGGTCCTGATAAGGCAGGGCGAGATTGATGACCAGTTCGGGCTTGTAGTCGTTGAAGAGCGCCTTGAGCTGTTCTACATCATCGGCATCCACCTGGGCGGTCTTGATGTCCAGCTTGTAGCCGGCCTTATGGATATCCTCTACTATCTTGTCGCACTTCGCCTTACGACGCGATGCAATCATAAACTCTGTAAATGTGCCTCCATTCTCAGACTCAGGAGTCTGAGTGTGGCACGCATTTTGTGCAATCTTGAATGCTGCCACCGTTGCGACGCCACCAGCGCCAATCATTAATACTCTTGACATAGTCCTATTTCGTTTTTTGTTTTCGTTATTTTTCGTTATTACGTTATTTCGTTATACCGTTATTAAGACATCTTGTTTAACTCTTCCGACTTGATGCCCAGTGCTGCCATCAGCGAGTAGCCTAGTATCTCCTGACGGAAATTGCCACCCTCCATAGGTTGCATTGCCAGTACGGTGATACGTTTCTCGTCGTCAGCATGGCGCAGGCTCTCGCGTACCTTATTATATATATGTTCAGCGTCAGGCACCACAATGAGGCGTTTCACCTCCTCAGCATTCGACAGTACCTGCATAGAGTCGACGAACAAATCATCCATCGTCGTCAGGTCTTCCACCTTCACACAACTGATGAGGAACTCCCCCAGCCTACCCTCGAAAGCCTTACCGTCGAGTTCGGCAAAAGAGCCAGGACGAAAGTTTTCCATCTTCGCCTGCTTATGCAGCAGCACCACTTGAATCGATGTCTGAGGCTTGATGTCTGAGGTCTGAGGCCGCAGTCCGCCATCCAACGCGACACACTCCAACCACTGAGCCATATCGGCCTGTGGAATACGCCGTCCCAGCATGCGTTCGAAGTTCACCGTCAAGTCAAACGCAACCTTGTCGACGTAATCAGCGTCGACAAGGATGACATTATCTTTCCACTTCGTTTCTTTCATGCAGCAAAGTTACACATTTTGCTGCAAATATCCAAAGAAAAGCGAGAATAATTATTTAATCGTATTATTGTACTACATACTTTTTGCCATTTTGTATGTAGATACCCTTTTTTGGACTCGTCACTTGAACGCCCTGCAGACAATACACCTTGGCATTATCCGACAGGCCGTGCTTCACTTCCTGAATATCACTGGAATTGTTTATTTCATAGACGGTAATAATCAGGCAGCATTGCTTCTTGCCAAGTTTAAAAGTAAAACTGCCTTCAATGGGACTGGCCGATGTCAGTGTATGCGACTTATAAGTCATCTCATCACCGTTCTTTGCCGGAAACACGTAGTCCGTAGCACTGTAGTCATTCCCATTGAATGCAGCGATATATGCATCCTCCTCGTAATTGTCATAACCATAGAACTGGACCTTGCCAACCTTCATCCCCGCAGGTAAACTGACGGTGTACAACGTGTTGGCCGAATACTTCACCGTTTCCGACTTGCCATTGCTGTATCCTTTACTATTTGAATTGCTGACAGAGATGCCGCCATTGAAATGGTAGGTTGTATTCGGGTCGCTATTGCTATAGGTCGTCCCCGACAGTTCATGGGGCGTATAACCCTCAGCACCTTGCTGATTCTCCATACGCTGCTTCCACTTGGGATATTCGTTTTTGATGACATTCAACGGCCAGCTGCCCATGAACTGATACTTCGTACGACGCAGTGCATTCAACGAGGTAGGAACTGTACAACCTTTCCAATCGACAGAATCGGGAGTATCCTCGTAATGATACATGTAACGATAATACAGATGTTGCAAATTGTCGTCGTAAATGGCAAAAATCGGCTGATAGGCCTTTTCTGGATTATACGACTTCGTGGCTATCTCGTACTCCGTATAAGTATAAGTCTTGCCGTTCTGCGTGTAGGAGCGTGACTTGCCGCGATTTTTCAGTTTCTTAAAGAAAACGTCGTAGTTTTGCTGACCCATCTCACCACCCAACTGGATGAAACGTCCCCATACCGCACTGCCGGCTCTTTCGACAATACGACGATCGGCCTCACCATTGGCATTCGTAAAGTCCTCTACAGCAGCATTCTCTTTGTACTTATGAGCGTCGAGCCATGCAACAGCCGTATGAATGGTATTTTGTAAAGCCTCTGATGGCTGCTCAATGGTCATCAGATACGACAGCAGACTAGCCGACTCGCTACCGCTGATGGATGGCAATTCGTGGGGACGGCCTTCCATTGGCAGAAACGTTATCGTGTCGTGCTGGGCACACCAAGCAGCAGGCGTGCCGTTATCGTCAACCTGACATTTGATGATGACCTCAACAGCTTTGTCAAACGAAGCCTGACACTTAGCACGGTTAGTCTCGTCAGTGATCTCGGCAAAGTCACCCTTATTGTTCGCAATGTCCCTGAGTATCTTCATGACATTGGTTATCAGGTCGTCGTTAAATGTGATATAGTCCTGATAACTGCCATTACCCGACAGCGGCCAATACTGCGACCAGCCGCCACAGCCTTTCTCAGCGGTGAAGAGCATGTTCAGTGCCTTCTGGAACGATTCCTTATATTTCTCCACCAAGGTCTTCTGATAAACCTTCGCCAAGAACCGCATCTCCATCGTCGTCGCACCGTTGTCCAAGCAGGAGTGCTCGTTGACGCCACCTGTATCATCAGCCTTGTGGAACTCGATGTTCTTCATCCAACCACCGCTTTTCTTCTGGTATTTCAGCACTTTGTCGGCTATCTGCTGAGCCTCTTCACTGCCATACCAGTCTGCTGGCATTTTGCCAGAACAGATGTCCGACCACTTCATGCTCGAAGCGCTCTGCGCATTCATGTTTGTCGCAAAGCCCAACAGGAAAACAGCGAAAAAGAATAGTTTTCTTATCATTTTGTTTAGTAGTTTGTTCTTTTAAAAAAAGGCGAGCCCGTTTTCGACTCGCCTTTAACTTTACGCAGATAGAAGATTACTTCTGAATCATCTTACGGCCGTTCATGATGACTACGCCCTTGTAGCCCTCAGCAACCTTCTGACCAGAGAGGTTGTAACGAACACCATTCTCAGAAGCAGACTTCACGGTGTTGATACCAGCAGAACTACCCTCCTTGAACTCGAAGCCATAGAAGCCGAGCTTAGAACCGTCGCACCATACCTTGTAAGTGCTGCCAGCCTTTACGTCGAAAGTGTAAGTACCATAGTACTTCTCAGCTACCGTAATGCCTTCGTAACCAGCCATGTCGGTGCCGTCCTCATTAATGTGGAATTTCTTGTCGGCATTCAGCACAACAGCAACAGTGATGTTACCGGCCTTAGCAGGCATAAAGAAGTATACAGTACCACCGTCCTTATTACCATTGACACCATTACCCGGTGTGTAGGCGGTGTATCCGTCAACCTGAGCATCTGCCTGAGCAGCCTTGAAAGCTTCACCACCTTCGAAGTTAGGATCACCGAAGTACATCTTGCAACTCTCGACACGCTTGTCCTTTGCAGGCTGTGTGCCGAAAGCGATCTCCTCGCCCTCTTCCATTGCATACTTACCCTGAGCATTAGCGGTCAGAGCCATTGCGCATACTGCGATAAGAGTAAAAATTTTCTTCATACGCTTGTTAGTTTTGTTTAAAAATGTTAGTAAAAAAATATATTATCATTATCTTTTGAGTCCAAAATCGATGCAAAATTACGATATTTCTTCGAAACAGCCAAACATTTTCGCCTATTTCTCAACAAAACGCACGAAAAGGTTTACGTGGACGGGCTGTGATAAAAACAAATCCAGCCGAATTGATGAACTCGGCTGGATTTTTGTTAGTATAAGAGGTTTGTGTCAATTCAGCACTTCTGCGGCCTTCCAATCGTATGTGGCCAGAACGGTACGCATGCTGTCCTTCGACAAAGTCATAGTCACCACAAAGTCCTTCTTGATGACACCGTCAAAGGCAGACGTGGGCTTCATCACCTTTTGGACGATGTCGTTCTGATCTGCAGGCAATGCAGCGACTGCATTGAAGTTCTTCATGACGTAATCCAGCGACTCGTAGATGGGATGTTCGATGACCTTGATGAGCTTCTCACCATAGATGACCGTATCCTTCAGTTCCACAAAACGAGCCTGAGCTGCTTGGCTCAGCGAGCCAGGATTGCTCAGCGTGAAGTCAATCCAATAGTCCTGCTTGTCGCCCTGGGTGTGGTCAGCCATTGGGTCTCCAGTGATTTCTTTGTCACGGTCGCAGCTGAAGAACGTTGCCGACATAGCGAGCACAGCCAGGAGTACAGTTACATATTTATAAATCTTCATAATCTTATAATTTTCAATTGTCAATTTTCAATTATCAATTATCATTTGCCTTTCAACAGACGCTGACAACCAGCACCACTCTTATAGATAGGAGAGTTCTGCACCTGAGCATTCTGCTTATAGTAGAGGCCCTCGATACCATTATCAGTATGGAAGTCGTTGCCGGTAGGAGTCTCACCGATGAAGTACTTCGGATTCGGACTCTCCATCAAGTCGGTAGCACGCAGTGTCTCATCCAGATGTACGGTGAGTTCGTCAGTACCCCAAGGATAGATACCCTCACCACCCTTGATAAACTTACCAGGAGCATTCGATGTTCCGTTGAGCGCATTGGCAGCGAACGGTTGACCATTGCTCAAGTATTCCTCATCGTTGGTGGTCCAGTTGTTGTAGATATTGAAGGTCACTGTTCCAGAACCGTCACCGCCCTGAATCTCGCGGGTATCCCAGCCAGCAGAACTCATCAGACGGTTCACGTCATTAGCATCCTTGGTCAGGATGATGACGTTGTCGTGGAATCCGAGTACAGAACCACCAGGATTGTAGCGGGTGTTCAGAATCGGGTTGTTGGCAACGGTACAGAAGTTGACGAACGTGTTGTGGTGTACGTCAATCTTCCAGCGTACGCTCTCGTCCCAAACATTGTTCTTGTTGTTGTCTGTAATGACTGAACGCTTCGGGTTGTTGTAGAACACACACTCGCTGACCTCGACATCCTGCAGAATGTTCGATTTGACCTTGCCTCCATGATCGGCGAAGATGTAGGCATAGTCACCACCCGTCTGTGCGTAGTATCCGCAATTGTAGAAGTCGCAGCCTACCATACGAATGTGCTGGATGTAGAAGTCGTTAGAGCCCTGGATACGGAAGAATCCGCGGATGAGTCCCTGGAACGAGCAGTTACGCCACTCCAGCGTGGTAACGTTGATACCCATACCGTTGGAGTACATGTTCATGAAGTAGTTACCGACGGCATTGCCGATACCCTCCTGAGCGTGTCCGTAGTTGGTAGCCATCGGCACGTTGACGTCGAGTTCCATGAAGCGGACAGAGTCGATGTCGAGCGTGATAGAGGCATTTTCACCAGCTACCGGCTGACGTCCGAGCATGAAGTTACAGGTGTTGACAGAAGTACCAGTCTTGGTCATACCGCTCAGGTAGAACTTAGCACGGCCCTTACCGGCTGCGAGGTCGGCAGGATTGGTCATCAGAGTAAAGCCCTTATACACCTGTACGTTCGAACTGACGAAGTAGGTCTTGCCACCTTCCAGATAGAATACCTGGTTCTCAGCTGTTACGCTGCTTGCGCAATAGTCATCCAGCACCTTGTCAATCTTACAAGCCTTATACTGCGAGATATCGTAGATGTTCCATGTAGCAGGATCGGTACCCATGGTATCTTTCTCCCAGACCTCATGCTTGATGATGATAGGATCGGCGGGAGTACCCTTGGTGCGCTTCATCGTCGTATTGAAGACAGCGTCGATAGCCAGTGGAATCTGCTTATCCCATGCATTGATGTTGTAGGCAGAGTTCTCAGAGAGACCCTCGATTACAATCTCAGCAATACCATTCTCGTCCCAAGCAGACTCAGGAATTTCATACCTCGCAAACTGTGCAGGAACAGTAGCGTTAGGCGTAGAGGCATTGGCCTCGATGGTCAGGAAGTCCACGCAGAGGATGTTCTGCTCCGCATCCTTGAAGTGCCAGTACTCACGGAACTTCGCCTTCTCATCATCCTTATATGAAGAGATGTTGCGGTTCAGCGTCAGCTTCATCGAGGTCTTCGTGATGTCAGACACCTGAATGACGAAGGGCACCCAGTCACGGGCAGCGGTCTCCAACTGGAAATAGTCAGCCCACTCGCGCAGGTTACCACGACCATACCATGAAGAGTTCTTCGGGTCAGTCTTCCAAGCGGCATCACCGGAGTTCAACACGTCGTAGACACCTGCCTCGCCTTTCCACAGCTGATAACCACTGGGATCGAACGAATTCAGGGCACGGATGCAGAAGCGGTAGCTGCTCTGGTAGGTCAGGTTCTTGATGATAAGATTGTAGCGGTCAGGATCAGCCACGACGACGTGACCTTCGAGGAACTTGCCGTCCACATTATTCTCAGTCTCTTCCCAAGCGTCCTCACCATTGGCTACGAAGGCATGAGGTGTCGTCCACTCAATCTCATAACCTGCAGCGCCATCCACAAGATACCAATACAGGTTGGCCGTATTATAGTCAGTAATGACGCTGTTATACGGGTCGTTGGAGCCCTTGTTGGTATTGTCGTCCTTACGGAACATCGTACGGAACAGACGTCCGTCAGCACTCTCAGGTACTGTTACGTTGTTGTCATCCTTACAGGATTCGACAGACAATGCCATAAAGAGCATCAGCGAATATAATAATATCTTTTTCATAATCTTATATTTCTCAATTATCAATTATCAATTCTCTTAGAATCCATAGTAGTTCTTATAGACATTACCTGAACGTGCAATAGCCTCCTCTGGGATTGGCAGGAGATAGCGTACTGCCGGCAGACGTTTAATATTGTCCTGGGCATTGTCGGGATTGATGTTGAACTTCTGGGCTGTACCGTTATCTACAACAACGATGTTACCACCCTGGTCAGTACGGATGTAGCCATAGAGTGAATAGACAATCTGGTTCTTGGGAGTACCGTCGTCGTTCGACCAGCTGACATTTGCAACCGTCCAGCCAATCGTATTGCTGGCGGTAGAAAGACCGGTAATAGTCTTCGCAGATACAGGATCGAAGTCCAATTCATTGTTGTCGAAGTACTTAGCAGGAGCCGTTCCTGTCGGATTCTTGAACGAACCGTCATACCTGTTGGCAACGTAGAACATATAGACGCCACGGTTGGGGAAATCCGGGTCGACATAGTTCTTCACATAGACACAATACATGCTGGAAACGAATTTCTCCTGATAGGGGAATCCGTCGTAGGCTTCTACCATATCGATGTATGCAGACGTTCCGGCCATAGCCTCTGTCATTGCATAATAGTCGAGGAAGGTGAAGAATACCTTCTCGGCATACATGTTGTTACGGACGAGGTCCTTCCAACGCATGTTCTCACCGGCAAATTCCCACTTGCGCTCGTCGAGCACCAGCTTCAGGAAATCCTCCTTCGTGCTGGCTGCAGCTACGTAAGCGTCAACCATCTCAGCCTGATCTGCAGCGGCAAAAGCACGCTTGCGAACAGTCTTCAGAGCCTCCTGGGCCTCAGCTGTCGGACCGTTGTTGACTTCATTGTCAGCCTCAGCAAACATCAGCAGCACGTCGGCATAGCGGATGTAAGCGAAGTTAATACCAGTACCGGAGGTTGTGCTCTTACCCAAACCATTGCTATTCCACAGCTTCGACCACTTGTTGTTGTGAATGGTGTAGTCGCTGGAACGCAGGGTGGGCAGACCCTGGTTAGAATAGTACCAGATACCGTCGATATAGTCGCGGCGCAGGTCCTTGTCGTTGAAGCTATAGCGATAGAATGCGCTGGTACGCACACCGCCGTCAGTCTTACCCCATACAGAGTTTGAGTAGTCGGTAGCATCGCTGGCATCCACGCCATTGGCGGGTCCCTGAGCATAGCCCCAGTTACTGTTGTTGGCCTTGGCAAAAGGAATCTCGAAGATGGGGTCGTCGCCTGAGGTAGCCACGAAGTTACACTCGTCGATGAACACATCACGGAAACTCTTGTTCAGCGAGTGACCACCGGCGTCGATAATCTTCTTCGTATAGTCACGGGCAATCTTATAATACTCTTTGTAGTTGCCGGGGCGAGTCATTGAGTAACTCTTGGTTTCACCCTCAGCGTGGTTCAGCGAGTAACCGCCAGCCTGCAGTGCCAGACGGGCAATCATGGCGTAGGCAGCCTCCTGCGAGATACGCTCAGGAGCAGCAATGTGCGAGTCCTTGTCAGAGTACATATACTCGGCAGCATACATCAGGTCGGCAATCAGCTCGTCGCTAATGGTCTGACGGGGAGTAATGGGAGGAACGAAATCGTCGGTCTCGTAAGTACCCTTCAACGTGAAGGGAACATCACCCCAGTAGCTGATCAGCTCATGATAGAACATAGCACGCATCACCTTGGCTTCACCCATCATCTGGGTCAGCATGGTCACCTTCGGCACCTGAATGGTTGTAACGCTACCGTCGGCAGCCTCCTGGGCAGCCTCCTCTGTTTCTTCTAAATAGATGCTGCTGTTCTGCAGGTTGTAGATGAACTCGTTGGCCGTCTCGACAGCGGAGTAGAGATTGTTCCACAGCGACTCAACGTTGCTGGCATCCGAACGCACGTCGAAACGACGAGGCTGGTTACCTGCAGCTGCTTCGTTGCCGTTGGCATAGAAGTCAACGTCGCTGTTCAATTGGAAAGTACTGTAAAGGGTGTTGCCGAACAGACCGTCGGAGCACACCTTTGCATAGACGCCATACAGTGCTGTGCGCGTCTCACCCTCAGAGCCGAACACCAGTTCCGTGGTAGCTGCATTGGTAGCAGGGTCCACCTCCAGGTAGTCGTTGCACGATGTCAACGCCAGCATGGCCAGTCCACTGATAAATATCTTATTAAGTTTCATATTTATATTCGTTTAATTCGTTTAATTCGTGGTTTAGAATGTGACGTTAAGACCGAAAGAGAATGTGCGTGCACGCGGATAGCGGTTGTAGTCCATAGAAGGAGTCAGACCCGACTGTACGTCAACCTCAGGATCATAGCCTGAATACTTGGTCAGGATAAAGAGGTTGGAAGCCGATATATACGCGCGAACCTTATTTAAATATATCTTCTTAGAGAGGCTCTTCGGCAGGGTATAGCCGATAGTCACGTCAGAGCAACGAATGAACGAACCGTCCTCTACGAAGCAGTCGATCATGGCGTTCGTCACGAGGTCGGCGGGATTCCACTTGTTGGCGTTGGCATTCATAGTCTTATACAAGCCAGGCATACCGTCGAGGTTACCGTTCTTATACAGCGACTCACCAGTGATGTTATGTCCGCTTAGGTCGGTATAACCGTCAGGAGCCGAGTAGCGCCAGCGTCCGTCAGCAAACTTAGCATAGACATTGGTGAAGCTGTTCTGACTGCCCGACATACTTGACAGTGCATAACCAGTAGCATTATAGACATCGAAGTCAAGCATATAGGTGAAGTTGGCTACGAAGTCGAAATCCTTCCACTGACCGCTCAGACCGAAACCGCCCTGCCACTTCGGCGTGGTGCGTCCGATGACGGTCTTGTCGTTGATGTCAATCTGTCCGTCACCGTTCAGGTCCTTGATTCTAATCTTGCCAGGCATGGTGCTGTAGCCAGAGTGTGAACCTGCCAGCACACCATTGCCCGAGTTGCCTTCATAACCGTCAGTGATGGTACCGCCAATGAGGATGCCGTTGACAACACCCTTGCCCTTAGGATTGGCAGCATAGGTCGATGTTGTCGGATAGAGGAACTCGTCCCAAGTGTACAGGCCGTCATAAACGTAACCGTACATCAGGCCGACCTCACCGCCAACCTCCAACAGGTAGTCGTTCTGGTCGCTTGACGACCATGCACCGGCTTTATTATAGATACGTGTGTCGGTAGCATTCAGTTCCTTGACGGTCATTTTGTTGTGACCGAGGGTGACGTTGGCACTCAGCACATAGTCCTTACCGCGAAGGATGTCACCGTTGATGGTCAACTCCCAACCGTTGTTCTGCACCTTACCGATGTTCTGCTGCTGTCTGGTATAACCGGTCACGCTGGGAATGGGTGACACGTAAAGCAGGTCGCGCGTGGTGTTCCAATAGAACTCAGGCGTAATGCTCAGACGACCGCCGAACAACGAGATATCCATAGCAACGTTGCGGGTGACGGTAGTCTCCCACTTGATTTCCTTGTTAGGATAGCTGCCGGGGATGCTGTAATACAACTCACCATTGGCCGTAGTGGTAGAAGCGAACTCAGGACCGCCGGCATTGTTGGTCGTATAGAGGAAGCGCCACAGGTCGTCGCCAATGGCATTGTTACCTGCTAGACCGAAAGCTACACGGAGTTTCAACTGGTCAATCCATTTCACGTCCTTCAGGAACTTCTCCTGATTGATAACCCAAGCACCGCTGACAGAGGGGAAGTAACCCCACTGGTGACCGGGAGCAAACTTCGAGCTACCGTCGGCACGGAACGTAGCTGACAGCAGATATCTGTGCTCGTAGTTGTACGACACCTGTCCGAAGAACGATGCGGTGCGGTTTGACGACGAACGCAGCGTATAGGTATCCTGAGCGTAGGGCTCACCGAGTGCCATGTTATTGATGGCGGTCTCTGCGTCGATACCGATATCAAAGAGGTGAGCGGTCTGCTTGTCCTCCTTATACTGGGTGTTGTAGATTTCCTGACCCAACAGGAACGACAGGTTGTGTGAGTCCTTGATGGTCATGTCGTAGCTGGCGGTATTCGTCCAAGTGTACGACTGAGTGGTGCGGTTGGTCAACGCAGCCACGGGCTTCTGCTGGTGAACGGCTTTCTGGCCTTCGCTGGTCAGCCAACCCCAGTAGCGCTGAGTGTCGCGGAACGAGATATTGTAGTTACCTTCTGAACGCAGCACAAGGCCCTTGATGGGCGTCCACTTCAGGGCGAACTGCTGGCTCATCGTATAGCCATGCTTCTTCTGCGTATTGGTGTTGATGTCGGTGACAGGGTTCGTCAGGTTGAAGCGCTCGGCATCGGCAGCATTCTCCATGATGGAGTAGTTACCCCACGAACGCAGACCGGCTGTAGGCTGATAGCGCAACACGCGGTCGACCAGACCACCGGAACCGATATTGGCACCACCGGCACCCTCGTCACGACGATAGGTGAACTTCGGGTTGTAGGTCAGCTCCAAGTTCTTGGTAATCTTTGTGTTTAACTTGAAGTTGATGTTCGTACGGCGCACACCAGAGCCAAGGATGATACCCTTGTCCTCCGACTGTGTCAGCGAGAGGTTGAACTTGGTCGACTCACTACCACCGCCTATGGTGACGTTAGCCTGATAGCTCATTGGGTGGTTACCCAACACCTCGTCCTGCCAGTCGCTGGTCTCGCGGTTGTAGTACAGCGCGTTGTCCTTCGGGTTACCGAAGTCACCACGGAAAGCCTTCTGCCAGCCGTCGCGGGCACCACCGCCGTTACTCGAGGCGCGGTCGTACATCAGGTCAACAAACTGACCGGTATTCATCAGCTTCAACGAACGTGCCAGTGACGAAACACTCAGACGGCCGTTGAACGTCACCTGAACCTTACCCTCCTTGGCGCTCTTCGTGGTCACGATGACAACACCGTTACCACCCTTGGCACCGTAGATAGCGGTTAGGGATGCGTCCTTCAGCACGTCAATGCTGGCGATATCCGAGGGAGGAATATCGTTGATGTTAGGCACCTGGAAACCGTCGACAATGTACAACGGATCGTTGGAACCCGTCACTGACGTTGCACCACGCACGCGGATGTTGATGTCGGCACCAGGCTGACCGTCGGTGGTCGTTACCTGCACACCGGCAATCTTACCGGTCAGGGCCTCAGCAGCTGATGACACAGGCACTACTGCCAGTTTGGCACCACTGACAGAACCGACCGAACCGGTCAAGTCCTTACGAGCCTTACTGGTGTAACCTACGACAACCACCTCTTCCAGCGAAGCATTGTCGTCCTGCAACGTGATTTTCAGGTCGCCATCCGTAGCAGTAACTTCCTGCGTGACCATACCGATGTAGGAGATCACGACAGTCTTCGATTTCTGGAGCTTCAAGGTGAAGTTTCCGTCGAAGTCGGTAACTGCTGCATTCTTGGCATTACCCTTCTCAACTACGGTTGCGCCGATGATGGGTTCTCCCGTCGCGTCCGTAACCGTACCCTTAGCGGTTGTCTGAGCCATAGCCTGACCACACACCAAGAGCAGACACATTAGAAGTGTCGTTCGAAAGATAGTCTTCATTTTAACAGACATACATTAGTAGTTTTAAAAAATTAATAAATAAGAAATATTTCTGGGTGCAAAGATACACAAAATTATTCAATTACGAATACATTTCTTTAATATTTTTTTGCAAACGTTTACGTGTCAATTTGACAATTGTAAAGCACGTTTTCTTGCCAAAAACGGGATAAATCTTTTTTCATCTTCATATTCATTTTTGCCGGCAAAATTACAACAAATCCACCATTTTGAGGTAGAAAAATGCCCCAAAAGGGTGGATTATTGTAACAATTCACACTTTTTGGGCGAAAATACTACCCTTTCATCAAGCTTACACGTCGCATGTCGGCGCTCGGCATAACTCACCTTGTTGTCGTCGGGGGTATGCCGAACTGAAACAAATCATAAAAAGAAGGTGGCAGAACTTCTGCCACCTTTATTCTTTCTTGACTTCTGACTTCTGTTTATTTGTTGTTTGTCAGATCCAAGTCGGTCAGAATAGCATTGAACTCTTCATTGATATGCTGCTCCCACCATGTATCTGGCTGTGCATTCTGTACCCAGTCATTGAAAGAAGGATAGGCATCATTGAATTTGACATACTCGTCGGGCCAAAGCAAACCAATATAGGTGCAGAACTTGCCAGGAGCATTACCTTTTTCTCCCTGCAACTCGTATTTCACACCATCTTTACCGACTACTTCTACAGGAATCTCGAACAACGACTTCCATTTCCAATTCTCGCCATTTCGATTCTGTTCAGCGGAAATTTTAATAGTCTGAGGAGCAACAAAATCACCAACACCAGTATTTTTCATCTCACCTAAGGTCACCTTTTCTCCGGCAACGTAGATGGGCAGTGTGCCACCAGCAGCCTGAACGATAATGTCGATACTTCCATCATTATACATGGTAGCGTCAAATACTACATCATTAAAGTCAAGATCGCTGTTCTGCAAGGAACCTAAGTCCTCACACATGATACGTCCACGCTCAAAATAGGCAGGTGTTCCAACAGCCTTAACCAGTTTGATAATCCAGGCGTCATAATCCGTAGCAAGTGCCTTATTGTCGTTGTTATAACCCAGTCCTACATAGATGCCTTCATCAACGACATTTCCTTTCTTGTCTTTGCGGACAACCTTTCTGATGGAATAGTTGTCGCAGATTACATTATCACTCTTGGATATCCATCTGAACATGGGCTTTCCTTCCACGGGCTGACCCATATTGACCATCAGGGTAACACCCTTCGTCATCTTATGTCCTTTGGTGTCCTTCATGGTGTGGGTGTTTTGGCCACCGGTGAAGTTCTCAACATCAACCCATTCATTATGATTATAGTCATAAGCCTGCAACTGAGCCATTTTATGATGCTGGTCACTGGTACCCCAATACTGATTGGTGCTGTTATGAGTCTGTTTGAAGACATGCTGTACAAAATAGTCGCCATACTCACCTAAGTCAAGATCCTTTGGATCAATCTCTGTGGTAACAACATTGAAATCCTTATTGAAACTTTTACCATCCGAGTTATTGATGACATCAGGCAACTCATAGTTGTTGTAGTTTGCCTCGGCTACGCCACGTGTCATGTTGTATCCGGCCTTGTCGAAACCCCAATGATGATTTGAATTAATTTTTCCGAAGGTCTGTTCGAATACAGCCTTGTACTGGGCCTCAAGAGCCTGCTGTTTCATGTTAGAAACGTTTTCCTCATCATAAAGGTCCTTACTTTGACAACTTACGAAAACCGCGCCAATCACAAGAATGGCTGTCATTGACAATAAAATTTTTCTCATTTTTTTTAATGATTAAAGTGAATACTGTATTACTATATAAAATTTCGGGGTGCAAAGTTACAACTTTTTTTTGAATTACGCTGTGTAATTTTCGAAAAATATGTGTAATCTGACACTTTTAGGTGTGGATTTTTCCGCAAAATACACACCTGCCAAACGATGAGCCCGAATTATTTTAGTCCTAACAGGAGCGGGGCAATAAAATCAGTAAATCAGATATCAGTTTTGTTGGGGCTCAAACTCTTGCGTAAGGGTGTTTTGTTGAAAATAGTTATATTACTATATATAATATATATATTATATATAGTAATAAATATTTTACTCCCACAATACCACCGCTCATAGAATAAACTGATTTTTGATTTATTGATTTAAGCGGGTTCAATTTGTAAATTATT
>JAEEGG010016331.1_pt1 | contig 15427 bp, 19 predicted proteins | sample 9134161 | NCBI WGS metagenome assembly JAEEGG01 (sample SAMN16246543, study PRJNA631951) | gut metagenome | biome: gut microbiome; feature: rumen; material: CR-attached | host: Bos | place: Iran: Karaj | collected 2018-10
ACCTCTTCCCATTCCGAACAGAGAAGTTAAGCCCGCCTGCGCCGATGGTACTGCAATGCAATGCGGGAGAGTAGGAGGCCGCCATCTTTCACGAAGCCCTGAGTCAGAAATGACCCAGGGCTTCTTCGTTTATTATTTCGGCTGCTGATGCAGCGAAGCTTTTCTTGTTTAGAAGGGGCCGTAGCCCATGCAACTCGTGGTCGTGATGGCCGTCAGGAAAGCCGTGAGAGCAGCTACTACTACCTTCACCGCAATCTCAATGATACGCTTTTTCATACGCTATTCCGTTTGAATGTTAGTTGTCGTCGGAGTGACACATGGGGACAGGCACGCAGTGTGCTATTTCCAATGGCACATTGGTGCCTGTCCCCTGTGTGTCACCTCTATGGCCTAGTCCTTGTCGAGGCCTTCGCCACCGTCGCCACCTTCGTCGCTGGTACCGGTGCTGATCACGAGGGCAGAAGCCTGTCCAGGCATAGCGAAGCTACCGGTGTAGACACCATTGTCCTCAGTCAGTTCGATGCTCGAACCGTTGACGGATGCGGTAGGCACTTGACCCTCAGCAGGCGTGATGCTCAGTTCAATCTCGTCGTCCTCGTTCAGAGAGGTGCCAGAGGTCACAGCGTTACCATCATGAGTTACACTTGCACTACCGCTACCGCTGGTTGCAATGGTCAGCGCATAGCCACTCTGCTGGTTCTGATCGCCTTGCTCACCCTGCTGACTGCCCTGTTCACCCTGCTGACTCTGCTCGCCGGTGTTCTCGTTCTCGTTGTCCTCAACGGTACCTGCGTCGGCAGAGGTCACACGCTTCACAACGTCGCCGTTACGGTCGTAACAGGTAATCTGGATAGCGGTGTTGGCCAGCTCGTCCTTCAGGTCCTGAGTAGGAGTGAAGATGATACGGCGGGTACTAATCAGCGAGGTCTTCACGTCCTCAACCTTTGCCACACTCTTGGCGCGCAGGCCGAATCGCATGCTACCCAGTCCGGGCAATGCTACTGAATGTCCCTCGGTCGCCCAAGCCTTGATCACTTCTCCGGCTGCATCCCAGCAGGCCTTCATCACACCCTGACTCACACCCGAGCGCAGAGCTGCCTCGCGAATCACCTTCGCCTGGTTCAGTGCGATGTAGAGGTCAGGTGACATCACATAGCGCCACACACCAGGATCATTCTCGTCTTTCGTGAACTTAATGTTACGTTCAACTGCTTTTACTTTCAATGCCATAATTCTTTCCTTTCTTTTTAATGGTTAATGGTTATTGGTTAATGGTTATTGTAAATTGTTTTTACTTTGTCGCCGAATCGACTCAATTTTTGACTTTGCCTTGAAAACACATGCCTCGCGCGCAGGTAGTTTTTGTTGCTCAGGCGGGCCTCAAATTTTGTCTTTTTTCATTGACGCTACAAAGGTACATCTTTTTCATTGCGGTTCACGAATACTTCGCCAGATATTTTTTTTCTGCGCGGTCAAAACGGTCAAGGTCAAAATGGTCAAAATCGAAAACGGATGTTGTCAAAACCGCCACTATAATATAAATATTCTATTTATATATAGTGAGCAAATGACCGCGTTTCCGAAATCGATTTTGACCAAAATGACCATGACCACTTTGACCACATTGTTACGACAGGGTTGCAAGAACTGCCCTACCGTTACACAGTTTACACTTTGTTCTTGAACATCTTACTTATGGTATTCAGATAGTCCGTTGGTGTGATGCCGAAGGAGAATTTGAAAGCACTGTTGAAAGCTGCTGTATCCTTGAAGCCACACTTGCTTACAATGTTTTCCATTGAGTCGTCCGTGTGTTCCATGAGTAGCCTCATTAACTATATTAATAATCCTCTTGCCCATTGATTATCAATTGAGGATTGTCGTTTTCTATAATATATGGTTGTGCAGAACCTTTGATGTTGAAGGTCAAAACGGCTTTATCTGTTGTGACATCGAGTGAGCACGGTGCGCCCTCGATCAACGGGAGACAACTGTTACTGCCAACGGGGAAACCACAACAGACAGGAATCTCCAAATCATGCAGATGAGCAATCAACATTTGCTCTACGCTGCCATATTGGAGATCAAACTAAATAGAGGTAAACGTGCCGAATATGATGCCCTTCACTCTCTCGAAATCAAGCTGCAGGCGTAGCATATAGAATAATCGATCGATGGCATGCAACGACTCCTCCACTTCCTCGATAAAGAGGATTACGTCTTGTTTATGCGAAACGCGATATTCGGTTCCTGCTATTGTAGAATAACTTGAAAGGTTGCCTCCTATCAGTTTGGCTTTCAAAAATTTCATGGGAACGACTGTAGCTGAATGGATGAAAAATGTATAAATCAGCCATTGAACTCACGGGGATAGGTCCCGCGAGTCGTTGAAATTACATCGAGCCTCGCTGCTGATTAACCACGGCAGCGGGGCTTTTCGATGGCTGACATTGAATAAATCGCCGAAAGATTTGGAAATCTCAATAATAGTTCCTATCTTTGCAGGCGGGAAATATATTTTATATTGAGTTATCTGAAATAAAAAGCAATCGTGAATAAACGTCATTTAAACCTTTTAATAATATTCCTGCCATTCTGTTTTTCCCTTTCTGTTGTTGCGACAGAAGAAGGGAAAAAGACATCGCAGATGTATCGTCAGTTCCGTATGCTATACGATAAGGGCGACGACAGCGCCTTCTATCAACATGCGCATGCTTTCGAAGCCTACCTGAAGAGCATCAATGACCTGAAATCGTATTATAAGACAATGACCAACGAGGGATTCTACGACATCAAGCAGAATCATCTGTTCCGAGCCATACAAACAGCCCAGACACTTGATGCCGAAGCAAAAAAGAACAAGTCGGTAGACTACTATTACCTCGCCACCGGTCTGATGGGAAACATCTATCGTGCCAGCTACGATACAAACCGGGCAGAACAGTATTTCATACAAGCCCTCGACGAAGTCGATGATCGCGATCCTAAGTTTACGATGGTCACCCTGCGCGATCTCGCTCAGCTGCTTTGCATCAAGAACCCCTCCGCAGCTATCGAATACACCTCTCAGGCAGAAGAACTCGCAGAGGAAAGAGAGGATATCGACAACCTCTCGCTCTCGAAAGCCATGAAGCTTTATGTCCAGTTCATGAATGGCAACAAAGCAGATTTTGAGAAGACCTATCGCGAATATGAGCAATTACGACAGCAGGGCGATTCGACCTTCAATCATCAGTATGACAATCTGGTGGAGATTGCCCATCTCACTTTCAACGGAGCATACCAGAAAGCTATCGCTAAACTGAAGGAAGGACGTATCTATGTCGACAGTTCTTTGGTGGCTATTTGTATCTACGACCAGGCAGGTGATACCGAGAATGGCTTTAAGGCCATGAAACGCAGAAACATTGAGATGGACTCCCTGTTCAGTATTGTCCAGAATGCCAATTTCAATCAGATGGCTACTGAACGCACGCTGGTGAGGGCGCGCGAGGAGGCCTCGCAAAGCAGGAAGACCGTGAAGCGACTCACCAACTGGATCATGGTCATCATCGTGGTCTTCCTGATCATCTATATCATGGGCCGTCGACGGCTTGTGCGCATCATCTGGGACAAAAACAAGAAACTACAGGCCGCCCTTGATCGTGCCGAGGAATCAAACCGCATGAAGTCGGCATTCATCAATAACATGAGTCATGAGATACGTACACCCTTGAATGTCATCGGAGGATTCTCCAGTCTGCTCTGCCAGTCAGGTGTCGACCTGAGCGAAGAGGAGAAGGAGAACATGCAGGAACGTATCACCTATAATGTAGACCTCATCACTACCATCGTCAGCGAGGTGTTGGAACTCTCGAACAGTGAGAGCGTGACAGGGCAGCGTCCTGATTCGGAAATGTCGGATGTGGTCATCAACGACCTATGCCGTAAGTTGCTACATTCAATGGCTGATGATTCCAAAGATGGGGTAGAGACCCGATATACAACCAACGTGCCCGACGACTTCATGGTGCGTACTCACCCCTCTACCATGAACCGCATCCTGACACATCTGTATGGAAATGCCCAGAAATTCACGGAAAAGGGTCATATCGAACTGCGCTGCGAGCAGGACAAGGCCGCCCATCTGATCCGACTGACCATGGAGGACACCGGCGTCGGTATCAAACCTGAGGACAGGGATCGTATCTTCGACCTCTTCGAGAAGGCGGCCGACAATTTCAAGGAGGGTATTGGTCTCGGACTGCCTATCTGTCGGCGACTGGCCAGTTCGATAGGTGGAGAGATAAACCTCGACCCTGACTATACCGACGGATGCCGGTTTGTCCTCTCGATACCGGTGTAAGATTTCCTGCGCCCCCGTGAGTAGCTTGCTTTCATCGGCAGTCGAAGAGAATCTTTCGGCGGTTGTCCTTCGGGCGCACGGCGAAGTGAATCCAATAGGTAGTGCCGCGCTTCTCCAAAATCAACTCGTCGAAATTTTCACAATAGGGATCGTCCCCTTTGTGAGATGAGTTTGGACGATTGTCAAAGTTAAAGTCCGTAAATTATTTGGAAGATTAAATGAATCGTATTATCTTTGTACCCAAAAGTAATACAAGTGTAATACAATTATAAAGATTATGGCAACAACAGTAAAACGCAGAGCTACGTCATTCAGACTGCCAATGGACCTTTTGGAAAAACTGAGAGCTGAGGCACAAAAGCAGCATCGGAGTTTGAACAACCTGGTTGAGGTTTTTCTGCTCGAATCGCTCTATCGTGAACCCAACGCTACGACTTTGGCAGCAATGGCCGAGGTCAAGTCTGACGCAGCACTCGACGAACTGACCGACGAGAACATCGACAATCTTGAAGATTATATCAAGTCGCTATGATACTGAAAGTCAGTACGCAATATAAGAAAGACCTGAAGCGCTATCAGAACAAACCCTCGAAAATCGCTGCTCTAAAGGAGGTGTTGAAGCACTTGAAAAAGAGTGGGTCTGTGCCAGCCGCATACAAACCTCACATGCTTTCCGGCAAGATGAAAGGTTTCATGGAATGTCATGTCGAGGATGATTTCCTGCTGATATGGATCGACGAAGAAGCCAATATCATAAAATTGGTACGTCTCGGCACACACCATGAATTATTTGGTAAGTAGCGCTAGGAATGTCACGACACTTAGATGATATGTATAACAAAAGAACCGTCCCTCTGTTACACTTAGGCGGGAACATCCCATCGCACGAGGCCATTGAGAATCTCAAGAGGATTTGTGGCTGGCTGGAGATTCTGAGGGAAAGATATAATCGGAAGTACGGTCAAGCAGGGGTGACACGCGAGGGACAGTCCCCCTGTAATTCGCCTGTCTGCGACGAGGCTGCTCACAGAGGGGACAGTCCCTGTGTGTCACTGGACATCCCCGTCGTGATAAACAGCGGGTATCGAAGTGAAGAGGTGAATCGGATGTGTGGTGGGGCAAAGGGCTCGAATCATCTGACGGGTTGCGCCGTGGATATCAAATGTTTGGGCCCGGAGCAGATGATACGCTATGCCTGCATCTTGCTCGACACAGCCGACGAAAAATCTCACAAAGGGGACGATCCCTATTGTGAGAATTTCGACGAGTTGATTCTGGAGAAGCGCGGCACCACCTATTGGATTCACTTCGCGGTGAGGCCGAAAGACAATCGCCGCAAGATTCTCTTTGACTGCCGATGAAAACAAGCGACTGAAGAAGCAGATGGTGGCGACAGCAGTCGTGAGATAAACCAGTTTTCAACCATCGAAAAGCCCTCTTCACAAAGGATATGTAAGCGACACGGAGCAACTATTTTGCGCGATACATCATGATCGTGAATACGATCGACACACCAATCAATGAACCTACTATGATAACAACAGGCAGGTCGCTGCTATGATCTTTCATGGCTAACGAATATATAGCGATGAATAGCATAATCCCAAGTATCATGATTCCTATAATCCTGCTCAGCAGAACGCCTAGCTTTTTCTGACGTTCATTGCCAGGACCTTCTACGAACGGAAGATTCACACTTCCAAAGGGAAGGTATACGCCGAATGCGCAGATAAAGGCCACGACCGTCATGATGACACTGGGAATGAGGATGAACGTGGGAGATCCGTAGGCATCAGGCTTTCCTGAAGGACCGAAGTGGGTTGGTACAATGTCTGGGGCCCGACTGATGAGCCAGATGATGATTCCCCAAATGGTCAGCGTCAGCACCAGAAAGATGACATCGAAAATCTTGTCTTTTGTCGTACGCACGACATTAAGCTTAATACCACTCATATATTTCTTTATTTTTATTCTTCATTTTTTGGGAGTTGGTTTTTCCTCTTAGGCAGGCGCTTGGCCTTACGCAGAGCCTCGGTAATGATCCACTGCAGTTGGCCGTTGGTGCTGCGGAACTCGTCCGCAGCCCAGGCCTCTATCGCGTTCATTGTTTCGGTATCTACGCGGAGGATAAAACTCTTGGTATTCTTCTCTGCCATTGATTAATGATTCAGGGTTCCTGTGTTCACTACCGGCTGGGCTGACTCGTCGCCGCAGAGTACAACGAGCAGGTTGCTCACCATTGCAGCCTTCTTGTCGTCGTCGAGGTCGACGATGTTTTCGTTAGAGAGCTTGTCGAGTGCCATTTTTACCATTGATACTGCGCCTTCAACAATCTTCTCGCGAGCTGTGATAATGGCTGATGCTTGCTGACGACGGAGCATGACAGCTGCAATCTCCGGGGCATAGGCGAGATAATTGATGCGGGCCTCTACCACTTCGATGCCTGCCAGAGCCAGACGCTCATCGAGTTTCTGCTCCAGCTGATCGTTGATCTCATCGGCGCTCGAACGGAGGGTAGGCTCATTACCCTTGCTGTCTTCATCGTCGTAGGCATACTGACCAGCGACCTGGCGTAAGGCTGCATCGCTCTGTACACGGACGAAGTTTTCCAATGCATTCATCAATCCTTTGGTATCAGAGCCGACGGAATTGGGATTGGCAGCCATTGTCTGAGAGTCTACTTCAAAGAGAGCCTTGTATGTATCCTTCAGTTTCCATACCAGTACCAGACCGATCATCACGGGATTACCGGTCTTGTCGTTCACCTTGATGGGTTCTGCATCGAGGTTGCGGGCACGCAGCGATACCTTCTTGGTGCCGTAGAAAGGATTGATCCAGTAGAATCCTGTCTGTGCGAAGGTACCACTGTATTTTCCGAACCATGTGGTGACTTTAGCTTCATTAGGCTCCAGCATCATCAGACCGCACCACATCATGATGTTGATGATGAGCAACAGGATACAGCCGCCTAACAACCAGCCTCCACAGGCGCCGTTGCTTTCGTCTAACTGGATGATGCTATACACAATTCCTACAATTGAAAGAATCAAGACTGCTAGGTTGACAAACAGCATCAGAAAGCCGTTCATCACCGTTCCTTTGAATGTATATTCCTTATTTTCCATAATGATAAGTATTAATGAGTTGATTTATTATGATATCAATTTGATATCGCAAAGATATGAACTATTTTTCATCTGACAATGGAATCTGCTTAAACTTTAACAATATTTATGAGTTAGTCTCAGAAAAAGTGTGTATATTTGCCACATGAATAAAATCATTACCATGATGCAGAGACTCCGGCATGTCTTAGTATGGCTGATGCGTATCGGGCATTGTCGAGGTTTTGGTATCCAGTCGCCTACAGACTACTGGCTGGTGCGCTACGTCATCAATGAGCACTGGCCCTATTATCAGTATGCAAGGTTGGGGGAAAAAGACGAATGGCTCACGAAGAAACTGGGTCTTCTCTATTTTCGTATTGCCAATTGGTTGCAGCCCCGTGTTATTGAGAGCGACGGATTCCGGATGTATCTGCAGGCAGGATGCAGGAAGGCTGAGTTCGGAGATTCCACGGAACTGATCAGGCTGACGCTCGAAGGCGACTATCGCAGTCGTCTGGCTATTATATATAATAAGGTGGAGAGTCATTCCGTGCTGATTGTGGAGGCTATCAGGAAGAATCGGGCTTTCTGGCGCGAGATCATAGCCGATGAGCGGACGGGGGTGACATTCGATCTCTATTATTGTGGTATCGTGATGTTTGACAAAAAGAGACATAAGCAAAACTATATTATAAACTTCTAACTGACAAGGCATTATGAAAATAACGAAAGTTTATACACGTACAGGCGACAAAGGTGAGACCAGTCTGGTGGGCGGCGTGAGAATCAAGAAGAGCAACATCCGTCTGGAGGCCTATGGAACGGTTGATGAACTGAGTGCCCATCTGGGGATGCTCGTGGCAATGATGAAGGATGGTGAAGAGAGAGACTACATTATCAGGGTTCAGAACAACCTTTTTAATGTCTGCACCCATCTGGCTACAGACCAGAGCCAGACCCCGCTCTATCCGTCAGCCTATTTGGCAGAAGGGGAGATCGGATCGCTGGAGCAGCGTATTGACAGTCTGATGAAACAACTGCCCGAGCGACAGGGATTCATTTTGCCTGGTGGAGTTCCCGCAGCCTGTCAGGCGCATATCTGCCGTACGGTCTGTCGTCGCGCTGAGCGTCGTATCGCAGCTTTGGCAGAAGAGGCGCAAATAGCCCCTGAAATGCAGCAGTACGTTAACAGATTGAGTGACTATCTCTTTGTTTTGGCCAAAATAATAAATTTTAACGAAGGAAAAAGTGAAATTGTTTGGCAAAATGTTTGCAAATAAGAAAATATTGTGTACTTTTGCGGCCAAATTCAGCGAATGCTGATGTGGAGTGATAATTTTTACAGCTATTAAGATTTAACGACTATGTATTGGACACTGGAATTGGCTTCAAAACTTGAAGATGCACCTTGGCCCGCAACCAAGGACGAATTGATTGACTATGCAATCCGCTCAGGTGCTCCCTTGGAGGTGCTTGAGAATTTGCAAGAGATAGAGGATGAGGGTGATGTTTACGAGAGTATCGAGGAGATATGGCCCGACTATCCGACAAAGGAAGACTTCCTATTCAACGAGGATGAGTATTAGTAGGCTTTATTTAGTCTAAATCATTTAGTACCAGCGAGATAGACAATTTTTATTTGTTTGTCTCGCTGGTGTTTTATAGTCCTAATTGGTCTGTTTTGTTTGTCTAAATTACGATTTTTAACATCGGAAATTGAGTTTGTTTGTCTAAAAATCGCTACCTTTGCACATCCTCATGGATAAACGACAAATAAACAACTAAGATATGGGACGGCCAAAAAGACTCTATCCGCTTGGAAAATGCAGACTACGTGTGCCCAAGCAGCCAGAACGGGATAAAGCATATCCTGTTGAACTTGAATATACCTGGAACAGACAAATACTCAGAAGGACAACTAATGTCTTTGTGAAGGTAGGAGACTGGAATCAGGCTGGTAACAATGGTCGCGGCGTAATACGTTCTAGCTATGGCCCAGAGTATGCTCATATGAATCAAATACTTAATGGTCGCGTAGAACGTATAGACTATTTGCTTGCAGAATACAATGAAAAGCATCCTCATCAGATTACCGCAGAGGTCATCATGGGCTTTCTTGCTGATAAACCATTGACAAGAAAAGACCAAGGCAAGGACTTTGTCGAGTTTACGATGGAACGTCTTGAGTCTGACTATTCTCGGAATAGGATAGGAAGAAGCCGTTATATGAATGGGAAGTGTTGCATGAATGTCTTCACAACTTTCTTGCGTGCAACAAAACAAGGTACTTATGAGCCCGACAAGATTTATGTCGGCGACATAACACCTGAACTCATAGACAGCTACATTGAATGGCGTAGGGAGATAAAGCAAAACGGCGATGAAACCATCAACCATGCCTTGACACCTATTATAAAATCGTGCGCGTATGCGAGTGAATTGGGCATGATTTCTTCTACCGTAAACGCTCGCATTCAAGATATGCGTATTGTCACAAAGCCTACATTATCTGACGAGGAAGCAGAGTTTGATGGTAAGAGTCTGACCAATGAACAGATGGCGAAGTTGCTTGACTATTATAAAACGTGCACAGAGCCTCGGCGTAAAGAGTTTCTAGAAATGTTCTTCTTTGCCTTTCATGCGTGTGGGCTTCGCGTCGTGGATGTCATGACGCTGCAATGGGGACATGTCAACTTTGAAAAGAAAGAACTAAGGAAGATTATGATAAAGACCAATAAACGTCATGTCATCCCCCTTACCGAGCCAGCCTTACGTATTTTGCGTCAGTGGCAAGAGAAGAGAGACGGATGCCGATACGTGTTTAACCTCGTCAAAGACGATTTGAATCTTGACGATGCTGAAGCCTTATACAAGGCAAGGAACAATGCCACGAAGTGCATCAATCAGTCGCTTGTGGTTGTGGGAGAGAGTATTGGCCTCCCGTTTAACCTTTCGATGCATGTAGCTCGTCATACTTTTGCAGTCTTTGCTTTGAACAAGGGATTGTCAATGTCAGTTGTAAGTCGTTTGCTCGGGCATGGCAGCACTGATGTTACAGAAAAAGTTTATGCTCGTTTCTTACCTGAAACTCTTGCCTCTGAAGTCGCGAAATTAAAAGCAGATCTTGACTCATTAGAGCCTATTTGATACAAACTTTCGTAAAATCAGCGGCTTTGAAGCCTTGTTGTGAAAGAATCTCAACGAAAAATTGTAATTTTGCAGCGTCAAACAGAAATAATGATGACACCAGAAAAGCTAAAGGCGATTATATCGCAAGGCGAGGGAACTGAAGTCGAGTTAAAAGAGTCGAGAGACAGCTTGGCTCGTAAGGTCTATGAATCCATCTGTGCGTTTCTGAATCGCAGAGGTGGTCATGTCGTGTTGGGTGTGGATAATGATAGAAATGTTGTCGGCATCAATCCTTCGAAAGTTCAGGAACAGTTAGACCAGTTGGCAAAGGATATGAACAACCCACAGCTGTTCAAGCCTACTTACTATCTGAACTTTGAGCCAATGGATCTAGATGGCAAGAAGGTCATCTACTTCTATGTACCTGAAAGCACTCAGGGGCACAGCTACAAAGGTGTCTTCTATGACCGCAATCAAGATGGTGATTTTGAGCTACGCAGTACTGAACAGATTGCGAACTTGTTTATACGCAAGAGCAAGATGAAGACCGAGGATAGGGTATATCCTATGTTGGGAATGAAGGATTTGGATGAGGAAGCATTCGATGAGTTGAGAAGGGGCATCCGCATTGAGAACTCACAACATCCTTGGCTCAATCTGTCGAACGAAGAAATCATACGCTCGGCAGAGTTGCTTGCTGTTGACCCTGAAACGGGTAAAGAAGGATTGACGCTGGCTGCTATTCTTTTGTTTGGTAATAGTCATGCCATCACCACAGCCCTTCCTGCTTACCGCATAGATTTGCTTTGCCGCGTAAACAATACAGAACTCTATGATGACAGGGAACTGTTGAGCTGTAATCTGCTGAAAGCATATCCTATCATGATGGCTTTCATCAAGAAGCATCTGCCAGAGCAACCCTATATTGAAGGCATCCAGCGTTTCAGTCTTCGTGATACAATCCTACGAGAGGTGGTACTGAACATGATTATTCATCGTGAGTATAGCAGTGCTTATCCAACGACATTTACCATCTATCGTGATACTATCGTTACAGAGAACTGGAACATCCCATACGTCTATGGCCACATCGACCTCCAGACCATGCGTCCGCATCGTAAGAATCCAAAGATAGCCAAGGTGTTCTCTCAGATGGGAATCGTAGAAGAGCTTGGTAGTGGTATGAGGAAGATGTTCAAGTACACCCCTCTATACGCTAACGGCAAAGAGCCCGTCATTGAGGAGCAGGACGTTTATCGCATAGAGATTCCATACATTCCTACTTTACAGGGTAGTGATATTGACACTACCCAGAAAACTACCCAGAAAACTACCCAGAAAACTACCCAGAAAATACTGGAACAGATAAAATTGAATCCATATATCTCACGAGAAGAACTTGCTGAGGTGTGTGGTGTTACAACTGACGGAATTAAGTATAATATTCGCAAACTCAGAGAGAGCGGAGTAATTAAACGTGTTGGCCCTGACAAAGGTGGCCATTGGGAGGTAGTAGAATGACAGCAATGCTTCAAGTCGTATTCATGGCTATAGGATTGGCAGTCCTGACATTGGTCATAGCATTCCTATTCAGAAAGTGGCAGCGTGCCATCTTGTGGGCTGTTGCATTGTTGCTGTTTGTTGGAACCTCGATATTGCTTGGCGCCGGAGCTCTGAAGATATATGAGAATGGTATGATGAACCATGCAGTTCTGTTAGGCATTACCCTTGCTTATGCTTGCTCTTTCATCTTCATATATGGTGCAGAGAAGCTCAATAAAGCCCTACATCAGAATTGTTCAACTTCGGAAACGTCCATAGCTCAGCCCGTGCAAGTTAGGGTCGAAAAGTTGGTACAGCCAGAACAAAGCATCGAAAAGGAGATGCCACAACCTGAGCAAGATAATAATGAAGAGTTAGTACAACCTGAACATAAGGAAGTAGAAGAGCATGTTGAACTCCAAGGACGTCTCAATACTCCACTTGCGCTTCAAGTTTTTGCCCGTGCTATTGAAAAAGGTCTGATGGAAGAAGTAGGCAACCACTACAAATGGAACGAATCGAAAGCTTTATTGGCATACATGTGTGGACGGATTTATTGTGGTGATTATCCAAAATATTCTGCCAGAGATGTGAAAAGTTACTGGAAGCCAGGAAGAACAGAGTTCTTTCCTGAATCAGACTTGAACGCTTTGTTCCAAGAAACTGCCTTAGGACAGTCCCGACAGAACCGTAAGGGCGAAGCTGTCCCAATGGGAAGTAAAAAAGTTGATGATTTATTTGAGTAGCCATGTTAGGCTACTCTTTTTGTTTATACACAATGAGTTATGAGACTGCTTGCCTCTTGTCCATAACTCCATCCTAATCCCATCCTAACATATCTGAAATGTTAGGCAAACCCAGCCTAACATCCTGTCCCTCAAATCCGTAGTAACTTTGCACCGTGATTTCAGTGCGATGTGCACAGTCGTGCTGTTTCACAACTAACCACGGTGAGGTGGCCTGAGTGTGCATCAAGGTTGCTGAGCCATAATAAAAGAAATAAAAAATGGCGAAATGCAAAAACAATTTTGACAATCTGTGCGATAGAGAACTGCTGGAGCAGATCCTTCGCACTCTTCAGGACTCGTCTACGGTATTGGCAGGCGAGAAATCTCATCAACGTCTGTATGACAACAAGGCTCTGATGGACTTGTTGCACATCAAGGACAAGTATCTTAAAAAGTTGCGGGACAATGGCTATCTGGGCTATTCGCGTGAAGGTGACAAGTATTGGTATTCGCAAAAGGATGTAGATGATTTCTTGAATCGCTTCCATTACGATGCCTTTGCAACAAATCCCTTGTGTCCAATTTGGGAAGGAGGTGACTTATGAGCCAATCCTTTATGCCTTCCGACGGGAATGGAACTCCAGACTTCCTTTCCGTCATCAATGCAGAAGTAAACAAGGTGGAGCCAAGAATTTTGGCTCTACCTGCTCCTTCCACGGAACAACAATCACCACAGTCTCCTGTGGCACAACTCGCGCTGCCCCAGATAGCTCCTTCTGGTTCATCCAAGGAAACGTCACATCTAAAGCCATCGACCTTCGCGGAGCCGGTTCTGCCTATTGATTGGTTTTCCGAATCGGTGCAGGAGTATATCCGAACGGTTGCTGAGTCATACGGATGTCCGATGGAGTATGTGGTGGTCAACAGTCTCTTTACTGCTGGCCTCGCGGCAGGGAAAAAGGCACAGCTCGTCACCAACCCTTATACGAACTATCCATGCGACTTTTTCTGTATGGTGGGAAAGCCCAGTCGGAACAAGACAGGGCCTCTGAAAGAAGTCATACGTCCATTACGCGAGCAGGACAAAGCCAACTTTGCCAAATACCTGGAAGAAAAAGCCGCTTATGACCAACGCAAGCACGAAGACAAAAGCTACAGCGGTGAGCAACCTGTATTCCATCAACGGATAGTCGGCGACAGTTCACCAGAATCACGTAATGCCCTGCTTGCACAGGGTGATATGATTGGGGTTGTAGCCGACGAACTGAAGTCGTTCATCGATTCCTTGGGCCGTTATTCCAAAGGTGGAAATGGTGTTGGGGCAGAGTTGTCACAATTGCTTTCCATTTGGTCAAACGTCGGCTTTGCCATCAACCGAAAGTCCGAGGAAACCAAACTGATTGATGATCCAGCCATGTGCATCAATGGCGGCATACAGCCTGAGCTGCTCGGCAAGACCTTCGGCACTGATGCCCTGATGGATTCCGGCTTCACGCAACGATTTCTCTTTGTCTATCCCGACAAAGGCACGTTTATTAGGCGGTGCGACCGCAAGTTTATGACACCAGAGATGCGTGAGAGCTGGACTGGCATCATCGGCAGACTATTCAACATGCAGCCGTTAACCCTCCAGTTGTCTCATGAGGCAATTCGCCTTTATTCCGACTATGCCGACATCAACGACATGAGGGCCGATGCGGAGGAGGATTGCTATATCGGAGGCATGATACAGAAGATGAACATCCATACGCTGCGCCTGGCTATCATGGCGCACCTGCTGTCCGACCATTGGAACGAGCCAGTTATCACGGCTGAAGGAATGGAACATGCCATCCGCATGGCAGACTACTTCACCCGCATCCATATCGAGCGCATATATCCTTTGTTACGAGGCTCAGCAGCCACACAACGACCAATGACCAACGCAGACTTGCTTCGGGCTGTCAACAGGCAGTTCACAATCAAGTCACAGAACTCCCTTGCCGAAGCTCTCGGCGTTTCTCAGCAGTATGTCAACAAAACATTAAAAGAACAATGATGGTTGTAGTTGTAGATACATGGAAACCTCTGTGTATAAAGGGCAAAGGCCTACAATATACCTACAACCAAAAGTTATGGATTCTGCTTGTTAGGCAATATGCGGATGGTTGTACCCAAGTTGTAATGCAAAGGCCCTATAGGACAAGGCTTTCAGCTCAATTACAACTACAACAATGAATTTAAAATTAGAAGAACTATGACAAGTATATTTGATACAAAGATTAGCTATTATAGAAACGTAGAAGATAATGTCGGTACGGAAATCTCCCTGCGCGACTTTCTCTTCTGCGACAAGTACAAGGAACAGATAGAGTATATCCGTTCCATACTGGATGAAGATATGCAAAAGAGCCTGAAGTTGCAACTGCCTGTGGCAACCATCTCAGGCACATTTGCTCCTACATGTAAGGCGGAAAACCTCGTAGCCCACTCGAACCTTCTCTGTATCGACATCGACAAGAAAGACAACATGGACGTTGGCTGGTTCGATGATCTGAAGCATGAGTGGCATAACATTCCCCAGATACTCTATGCGG
>JAEEGG010016333.1_pt1 | contig 15426 bp, 20 predicted proteins | sample 9134161 | NCBI WGS metagenome assembly JAEEGG01 (sample SAMN16246543, study PRJNA631951) | gut metagenome | biome: gut microbiome; feature: rumen; material: CR-attached | host: Bos | place: Iran: Karaj | collected 2018-10
TTTCGCCTCATTGTATCCGCCATTGTCCGCATCAAATGCAAGCTGGATTACCAGCAGGGTCGCTATTGCTTTTTTAGAAATATAATCAACATCTTTAAGCCTCACACTGTTGGACTCTTCAATGGTTGGCAAGTGTTCAATATATTTTATGTTTTGATTTTTTAGTTTTTCTATGCTTTCGCGTTTTCTTTGTTCGGCAGTTTTGAAATTGCCGGTCTCATCTTTTTTCTTTTTAAACAAATCTGATAAACCCATTTGATAACCCCGTTCTAAAAGATCATTTTTCGTTGCCTATAAAAGCGGAATATACTCACTCTATAAGCTTGTGTCTGTGCCATTTATCTTTTTCAAATAATTATTCAGCCTTTTTTCAAGTATTTCCCTATACTCCGGATTATTGCATTTCGATATTAGTTTGCGATAGCGCTCGACATCGGTATAATCAACAGATTCGATTGCATGAATTAATCCCCAGTTCAAATCGAAACTCAAATCATCATCATCGTCAGAGAACAGTGTAATAAGCAATTCTGCTTCTTCAAATGACAGAGTTTCTCCACTTTGCAGCAGTTTGTCATATTGATTGAAAAATTCAATAGACATATCTTTGCTATTAGGTATTTTCCCAAGCTTCACTAATCCCAAAACATTCTCTTGCATTTTCGTCTCACCCCTAATCCCACCAACAATAATACACGTTGAGGCCACCATTCTCTTCAATCGATTCTATTTGCCCATTTTTGTCAATTATAAATGCTCGTTTAGTATCTTTCTTATATTCTCCGATATCACTTGGTTCTGCAGATGGCGTCTTATTGAAAATCTTAGTAACCTCATCAAGCGATAACTCAGAATATACCACTAAGGTTTCCGAATATATAATGCCGTCTTCTATTCCATACACATCAACATATACTTTTGCCTTGTCGTCGGCTTCCGACAACTCCTCTAAAACATCTTTGTAGACCTGTATTCCGCCAAGAGTTTCACAAGCGAAATCAATGTTATTATCCTGAATGTCAAAATAATCTTCATACGGAATCCAGTAGTTCTTGTCGTATTCCTTATTACTCTCTCGCGCTAACAATAATTCAGTTATTTTTTTCTTTTGAGCGTCGGTCATCTATTCTTTATCCTTACTGCCTATCAATTCTATAATACTTAAACTCTTCATCTTTCCGAACAAGCGTAAACCCTGCTTTTTCCAAAACGTGCTGACTGCGGACATTTTCCTTGATAGTGTCTGCATAAAGAGTCGGTATGTCCAAATCATCAAAGACATATCGTACCGCAAGTTTTTCCGCTTGAGTGCCGATGCCACGATTCTTATACCCGGAATTCTTAAGTACGATGCTCATCGTTGCGCATTTATGCGGTTCAATGTCCTTTAAAAGAACCTCCCCGACTATCTCATCACCGCACAAGATTGCAAGCGGTATGCGTTTTAAATCCTTCTGCTTTTGAACGTACTTAGCAACTTTTTCTTCCCTGTATTCATAGTGAACATATTCCTGCCCGGGCAAGCAGATGTCAGGATCATTTTCATATTCGTAAAAGAACAAGCGATACATTTCGCCTGTCATCGGAATCAATTTGATTCTGTCGTGTTCGATTTGCAAATTTTAAATCCTTCTTTCTATTAATAACAAGAACTACAAACTTAAATTTGTCACTCTTCTCTATACCGATACCCATCCGGAATTCGAATATACGCACGAATATGTTCGTCGATAGATCGTTCGATAATTCCGGATATATTGTTCACATTTCCTTCTGCAGAAAGGATCGTACGCTCCCGTTTCTCAAGGACGATCCCTATATGGTCGTGCTCTTTGTTCTCAAATACCCTGTCATAGAGTACGATGTCTCCCGTTTCCGGAATATAGCCTTCCGGCCCTTTATGGTATTCAATCCGCCAATCGCCTGTGGCAAACTCCTCCCAGCCAAGACATGCTGCCAGATGACAGGTTTTACATTCCTCGGGTCTGTACGGGATTCCGAATCCAGCTGTAGTGCAGCAATAATAGACAAACGCCGCACACCATAACCCGTCAGCTTCCTTGAGATTCCATGTCGGAAACAATCGCACAATCGGCGCAAGATTGGACGCCATCCCATCAACTTCTCCATGAAACGGAACCTGCGCCATATCCTTTGCAACCTTGGCCAGTTTTTCTCTTGTTGTTTTTTCCATATATGCCTCACCAAACTTCGATTTGTCATACTCATTTATATTCTGGATTTAACGCATATTCTAAAGGTTACGCATAGATTTGCTTAAGTCCGTCTGATCTACTTCAACTTCAAAATTCAGCTTATAATCTTCTTCTCGAAGAAACCTGCCCAAAAGTCCGTTTATCTTTATATGGCCGGTTTTAGTTGCCTCAAATACAATTTTCTGATGATCATTACCAATCAATTCCGCCGTTCCGGATAAGTTCTTATACATTTTTATCAGCTGCTTTTTGAACTCATCAAATTGAAGGGTTCCTGTATCCATTTCGGTAATTACAGAGAAACTATTACTTACTACATTCACATGCAAATCCATGTTGTATGGCGAAGGCCCTTCATAAACCTTCGGACATAATTCGAGCTTGAAGTTGGGTGTAACTATATCAATCGTTTTTCCCATATTACTCATTTTTCTGCACCTTCCTTCAAACTTTATTTTTGTGATCGATCATCGGCAAAACTATCTGATGATATGTTTAATTCCTGATTTAATCATTAAACATTTTCACTGGAAGTTTCAACCTCTTTATATTGTCTTTGATTATTCCATCTGATGAATTATATGAATCTATCGCGTCAAGCCATGGTTGATCCAATCTAGGCATGAATCCTTTTACTACCCTCTCTGACAGTTCCGCCCTCAAGACCTCATTGTCATTAAACTGATCAAACCAAGGTATCACATATTGTTCAATGGCAGATTTCACACTATTAAAGCTTTTTTCTGCAGTCTCTTCATCTGCAAAATCAAACCATAGGTTTCCCATATTCAAGAAATAACTAATTCTCCTTCCCAATCCAAAAACTATGTAATCATGAGGTATATATAAGGGCATCATGCTGATATTAACCGTAAACGTTTTCGAATCGTATTGTTCTTTCTGAAGATTTATGTAATTCAAAACATTAACCCGGTTTACTCTGACATAGGCATGAGTCTTGTATTTATAAAACCCTTTACTATCCATAAATCTGTCGAATTCTTTTTTCTGCTTCTTGAATGCTGCGTCTGCAGCCTTCTTATCAAGAACTGCCATCTCTTCATCAGATCGCATATATACTCTTGCTCCGGGTGGAACATCGGGTTTTCCCTTAACAGATTCACATTTAGATTCCGCAGCATTGCTCTTTTTATTCATAACTTCAATAAACCAACATTTAAACTATATTATTCTGCTTTCCTTGGTTTGGATTCCTGTTAAGTTAACGTTCTATTGCCTTCATTATATCAGGATTACAGAATTACCTTTTCCTGGACCATATCTTTATATTTCTCATATTCTTTCTTCCAAATCTCACGAAGAACGTCCGTAATGACATGTGCCCTGCCTCTGGCGATCAGATCTTTTTCGCGCTCTTCCGGTGTTTCTCTGGCGCCAGGATCAATATCCTCACTTTTACATTTGCTTAAAAACACTTTAAAAGAATCCGCTATCTGTTTTACTGCAAATCCTCTCTCGTGATTGCAAAAGAAAACTTTACCTTTATTTTCATCGGATAATCCTATGACAAAGTAATTTCCGAAAAAATCCGTTCCTATGGGCAGATACTGCTTATTCTCCCATACCGGTATCTGAAGATGATCTTCAATACTTTCTTCTGTATTTATCCCGTAAAGGTATCTGAGATCTGTTGAACAGCCTCTGATTCCCACATGAGTATTGGGTGTATCTCCACCGTTATACTTAACAAGGAAGCTTTTGTATTCTTCGTCCAACTCAATACCAAGCCTGCTCTCAAATTCACTGACGAGTTCCTTTGAACCATTGCCATATTTCGAAATCAACATCTATTTATTCCTGTAACCCCAAATTAAAATTTTCTCGACTAAGGGATCACTCCCTCAGACAAGGTAATTATATCATCCGGGTAAAGTTCTCTTGATAACTTTTTATACTACAGATTGAAAGAAATAACCATATTTTCTCTGGTTTCTTATCCCTGAATTATCCGTGGGATAATAATGATCCATAAACGTTTTCTTTTATGTATTCGATGAATAATACATTTTCCTACACTTGTTCTCTTCTGCTCTTAACGGTCAGCCAGACACACAATAAAAATGACAATAGTAATATAATCACATATACCGCATTGCTAAAAGGAATTGCAGGAAAGGCATTGTTTCCAAAACTCACGAGACGTTCGTCATACAGGAATTCATGTCTTATTCTCTGCAGCGGTAGATAAGCCCAAACTTGTGACAAATTCCGATTCAAGCCGAATACGGGTATATCTATTGCCATTGTAACCATCAAAACAGCCATCATTACTCCTACGGATACTACTACATTTTGCGACAGTTCTGACACCATCATTGTCAAGGCAGCAACAGATACTATTATGATGATGCTGGAACCAAACAGTAGCAACGTAGCATCACCCGATGATATCATCAACCGACTCCATGAAAAGCCAGCCTGCTGCTGAAGCGGCATAGAGTATCCATCTGATCCGAGTACTGAAAACTGAATTATCATCGATATCCCATAAAGCAAAAGAGCAGCAGATACGGCAACTGTTTCACTGGCAAGAAACCTGGCATAAACAGCCGAAGAAAAACCTTTCGGAGTAGTTTGCATTACTTGTTTAGTGTTCCTTCTTTTCTCTAAGGAAAAACTCTCGCCAAGGGCTATGATTACAAAAACTATAAGCATAAAATGTATCCAAAATGCATAATTGATCAACATCCCATAAGCAGGCGCGTAATCAATAATTATCGGATATTCCAATGGTTCATGCTCATTCCAGAATAGCTTCTCCTTTTCAGTCAATTCCTGATTATCGTATTCAGTATCCCAAGCTCGATTCATATAAGTCTTTAAGCTCTCTTCCGTCAAATTCTCATTCCACGGATTCAAACCTAAGTTATAGATCGATCGGAATACCCAATAATAGTTTTGAAGAAGATATGCCATATTATAGTCTTCATCTGCATGTATCATTCCCCTGTATTTATTCAGAAACTCTTGCATTTCTTTGATCGTGGAATCATCCAATGGATGTCCTTTCCACTTAAGCGCATATTCTCTCTGTAATCTTATATACTTAAGCGCAGATACACCCTCTTCTACCATGTCTCCCTTATCATCGATATACCGGAACGGGATCTTCCCGAGAACTGCACCGGGATTATCGATTGCAGCGCCCATACGTCCCGCTGAATACAAAGGTATCGTGTTCAGATTAAGCAATACGGTGATCAATGTGATCAAGATGAGGAATATGACCGTTGACCTCTTCCGCAGGATCTTGACCAGTTCATATTGGTAAATAAACAAAAAGGACTTCATGACTCATTCTCCTATCTTTGACATATAGAAATCTTCGAGATCATTAGCTGAATCCCGCCAGGAACCCTGCCAAATAAGCTGTCCATGATGGAGCATCAAGATGTCATCTGCAATGTGTTCAAGATCAGATACGATATGAGTAGAAAGCAGGACTATACTTGTCTTTCCTAATTCGCCGATCAGATTTCTAAAGCGTATCCTCTCTTTAGGGTCAAGTCCTGCCGTGGGTTCATCAAGGATAAGCACTTCAGGACGATTGATCAGAGCCTGCGCGATCCCCAAACGTTGTTTCATTCCACCTGAATATGTACCAATCCTTTTGTCTGCGACTTCACTGAGTCCTACTACCGACAACAATTCTTCGGTTCTGCTTTTCGCATTTGCTTTGGAAAGCCCCTTAAGAGCACAAAAGTACATGATGAATTCCCGACCAGTAAACTCCGGATAGTATCCGAAAGTCTGCGGAAGATACCCCAAAACATTTCTGTAACGTTCATCTGTAACCTTCATATCTTCATATGTTATTTCTCCGCTTGTCGGGATCAGGATGCCGCACATCATCCGCATCAAGGTTGTTTTGCCTGCACCGTTTTCGCCAAGCAGACCGGTTACACCGCAAGTTAATTCGAACGAGACACGATCTACTGCAATCTTGTTTTTGTATTGTTTTGTTAATCGATCAACCTTCAAAGACATATAACGACTCCTTACGAATAGTATTAGACAGTTGCTTTATTTCAAGCACAACAAGCAAGGCAAGCGTCAATACCCAAACAATCTTATATTCTTCCGTTGGGACAAGGGATATATGCCTTGCAAACAGAACAATTCCTGATACAAATACTGATATAACCAATGAACTGACTATTCGCATCCGGGATGGAATTATCCGTTCAGCGTTCAAGCACAAGAACGAGGAAAGAAGATACGGAATTGTTATTAAGATTCCTGTTTTATAGAAATCAACACCTGCAAATATACTTCCGGATATGGCAAGAACCAACAGCAAAATCAAGTGAACAGTCCCGATGCAAACTATTCTCATGAATAACAAACCAGAATAAGATACCCTTGTAACCATCTCCAGTTCACATACTTTGTGAAACACTGAACGATACAGTTCAATAACTCCAATACAGGAAACAAACGGAGTTAATGACGCTATCACATAAACACTCTCCAAAGGGATAAAGTAAAACAGCGCAGCAGACAATACTAACATAATAACAACGGAAGAAATCCATACCAGGTTACTGATATATTCTGCCTGGAACAGACACATTTTAGCCAGTGATATATTTGTGACAGCTGATTTTTTACGATAATCTCTTATAAAGGATTCTTTTCGACTCGGATCCGGTCTTATCGTACTTTTAGCAACTTGCAATATATTATTATTTTTCACTCTGCACTCCTCCTTCTCAACTATTGCTCAACTGTTTCTTTATAGTTTTTATGCGACGATATAAAGCAAAACGAGACAGCCCCGTAACTTTACATATGTATGAAATGGGCTCTTCGTTAACAAAGCGAAGTACTATTATTTCTCGGTCTTCTTCTGATAACTTTTCCATAATTGCATTTATCTGAACCATATAATCCATTGATTCTGAGTATTCCCCGTTATCGGAAATATCATTTTCTATATCTTCCGCTTCACCTATACGCCTATATTCATCGATACACAAATTACGAGCTATAGTATACAAATACTGCATTTCTTTTCCTTGTTCCCTGTAGGAGCTGCTCAAGTAACGCAAGAATGTCTCTTGCGTCAGATCTTCAGCAACCTCACGATTATGAATTTTCCAAAAACAAAACCGGAAAATCTTGTCGTATTGCTCTTCTATATCCATGATCTCAGGCATCTCCTTTCATTATGTATAACGGGACAGACCTCATAAATGTGCGGACCATCTTTCATACTATCATTATTTAATGAACCTATTATCCACCCCAGAGCATACTACAAAGCATGATTTACAGAGAAAAACTTCTCTTGATAAGGCATTATGAGAGCAGAGAAGGTCAGAGCGAATATTCACTCGATGCTTTTGAGAGAAACTTCGAATCCGATCTTAAGACATACTGCAACGACATAAAAGACGAAATCAATTTATTCTCCCACTGACCTCAAGTTCAAATCTTGGGAACATTTTGGGAACATAAAAAAGTGAAAGCCCCGTAGATTGGGGCTTTCCAAGGTTTATAGACTATTCAAGCTCTTTGCAGACACTTATATCTTGTGGTTGGTATGTTCCAAAAAGCACAATATCTTGTGGTTATTTTCCATCTATTCCATCACTTCTATGACTATTTAAGAGCGGGAAGTGGCTTTTTAGTGGCTAAGCTTTCATTCATAATACAACCTCTAAAATAACCTGAAATTAATGAAGCCTGCGAGTCATTTTCGCAGGCTTCTTTTAGTTAATTATATTCCTGATTTCCTATACAAACAGAATGACTTAGAGAACCGGCTGATTCCAGATGTAAGATTAATAATCCAACTCCTTAATGCTGTTACGAATGCGCTGCGATAAAGGCCCCGGTATCTTCAGTCATGATGTCGACGTACTCATCGCCGTCATAGATCAAATGTGCATACATGGGTTTCCCTGTGGCACTGGTGCCGCCTACCATCAGCATGAAATCATCATCGATCCTGTATGTCACGATGTAAAGACCCGAACCGGTCTCGACCCCTTTGAATTCTGCGAGATCTTCCCATACAAGTTCTTCGCCTTTTGAAGACAACCCGATAACGTCATCAAGGGTAAGCTGTTTTGTGCCAGTGATGAAAGGAGAACTGAGGTCCTGCTCTGAGCCTGACGTCTCTATCGCAGAAGGAGTTCCGAAATAGGGCGGTACTATGTCGAGCGAATGCCCGGGTGCTCTTTCATCGTGTAAATATGCCGAGAAAGTGACAACAACAAATAGGATCTCAAGGACAGAAAGGATCAATCCGATGGTGCCTGGTACTATGCCTTTCCTCTCTTTGCTTTTAGAGACGACAATTCCTACGATCGATAGCGGAAGTGATATAAACGGTAATATCAGCAACAAAAGCATAAAGATTTCTAATGCACTGTTTAGTTGTTTGTATAGGTTTTCAAACACAAGAACACATAAGAAAAACAAGCCCGGTACGGCAACCGAGACGATAAGACCAGCGATGGCGAGTTTACTGGTTTTCCTTTCGTTATTACTCATCTTATTTATCCCTATAGTTGTACTTTCTGCTGATTATCCGATCCATGACCTGGCTCGTTCGACAAGATAGCAATTATCAGCCAATTTCTCAATCCGGCAGAGTATGATTCGGACCTCCGTCATATGTAGGAGGCGTTTCATTTTCAACCTTTAACCAAGAGTCTTTGCTTTCATCATAGTACTGCATCCAGATTATATCTTTTTTACCTGAAGAATAATCACCATATATTTGGAGGTCGTGAAAACGTATAGTACAGGATCCGCTGTCAGTATAAATGTAAAAATCCATGAAATCATCAGGCTCCAGGTCTTCACCGATCACAAAGCTGATTGTCATATTCCACTTATCGACTTTTATCTCATCTTCATTAATATCGATGGAGAACCTGGTCTTTTTATTGTTGACTCTGAGAGGTTTGCCTTTTGTATATGCTCCCTTATTAAATATATTTCTCAATCCGGGATCGGAATTAAACACATTCATCGTATACCATCTGTCGAAAACTAGAGTTACCCTGTTTTCTTCGTCAATATAGGCTCCGGCAAATCCTATAAAGTTTTTGGAGCTGCAAGTAATGATGCTTTCTCCATAATCCGCCTTCTGTATTCCGCATCCCGTGAATACTGTCATCACCAGTATTATCAACGCAAGGCTCAACGTAATTATCCGTATCTCTTTTTTCATATTCATTACCTCAGTACAGATCTCGCGTTTTGTCCGGTTACTATTCATACAGATGATATCCAATGTATGTTGCATTAGTTCTGCTTACTGTTGATTTTCTTGACTAAGGGAGCACTCCCTCAGACAAGGTAATTATATCATCCGGGTAAAGTTCTCTTGATATCTTTTTATGCTACAGATCCAATAATTGAATATGGTTCTGCTACTGTCTCCAAAATATAAGAGTTCAAAATTTAGTGGCTTTTTAGTGGCTTTAAAAAATGAAATGCCCTGTTTTAGGGCATTTTCAGCGTTTTGCAATTATTCGAGTTCTTTGCAGACTCCCATATCTTGTGGTTGTTAAGTTCCAAAAAGCACAATATCTTGTGGTATTTTTCCTTCTATTCCACCGATTCTTTGGCTTTTTGTGAGCGTGTGTTGACATTTTATTGACTTATATCTCAGTTATCCATTTATCCTTATTCCACTATCCTGATCATTTTCTCGACTAAGCTAAAAAGGAAGACTTATGAGGTGACCCGCATCAAGCATGATGAGGCGGAACGGATCAAGAGACTAGGTGTCTATTACATGTGTATTGATGATCTTCCGCTGTAAAATTACCTGAAATTATTGAAGCCTGTGAGTTGTTTTTCGCAGGCTTCTTAGTTAGTTATATTGCTGATTTTATTACCCCGACTGTATCTCATTTTTTTTAAACCTCTTCATGTATAAATGCTACCAACTCATCTGAGTGATACATCGCATTTCCATGCCCTCCTGCAGTATATCCAATACCTTTATCCGGAGCATTAATACTTTCTAAATACATCTGCGCCATATCAGGATCACAGGTCAGATCATCTTCCGAAAGAAAGAAGTATACAGGGCACTGATACTCGGTTCTGCCGAGAATGTCATTGTCCTCTCCAGGCATATTGATCTCCATTATTAATCCGTTATAGACATCATCAGCATCATAAGAGTAAACCCGATAAGAATCCCAAAGCGAATAGTAAGGGCAGAAAAGAATTGCTGCAACAAGATTCACATCACATTCTCGAACAGGATCCGATAGCCCGTGATCCTTCATATATTTCTGAACTTCATCAATATGTGCTCTATAAAGCTGGAAAAAAAGATTTTTAGATCTGTCGGAAACATCAGTCTCACCTACGTAAGACTCTGCCATATATTGTCTGAGTTCATCCAAATCGATCTGATCGGCAAGTTCCCTTTCTTCCTGTGTCAGGAAATCTGCTTCTTTCAGGCACTGCGCCATTCTTATCCAAACAGACATACTGTACGCGACAGAATCTTTATAATAACCCACGGTCTGATTAAGTCCGATATAACACTCCACTTTCTCCGGATGATTATAAGCAAAATCTATCCCATAAAATGATCCCCAGGAAATACCCATTACCGTAAGCTTATCTTTTCCCAAATAATCGAGAATATAATCCGTGATTACATCAATATCTGACCGCATGAGATCAAGCGTAATCTCGGTATCATCGTCAGGATTCCTCAGGCATGTCCTTCCACTGCTTCGCTGATCCCAATTTACTATCGTATAATCATCTGCCAGCTTATTCAGGATCGCATAATCAGCATAACTTGTAGAATACCCGGGGCCACCATGCAAATATAAAAGAACAGGATTGTTAATATCTTTCCCGTAGATGCTGATCCACATCTCCTGACCATTCACTTTCACATATTGAGTCTCATTGATCCCGCCTTTGGGAGTAATGCGGTTGATACCTTTACCGATATAAACAACAGCGAGAAACAGGATTATCAGCGATAAAACTATAACAACAATCCACTTTATGATCTTTATAACAGAATTCAGTATTCTTTTCATATTTCTTGATTTAGTTATCTATACTACAAAATAGTTGTTTCACAGGCATTATAACACGATTTATTTGGTCATTTATTCTGTCATTATTTGGTCAATTATTTGGTCAATTATTTTGTCAGACCATTTATGCAGTCCATCTGTCACCTCATTCACCGAAAGCAATTATACTGTTGATTTACTGTTCTATAGCCATAAGTATATCGAATATATCTCCATTGATGCATATACTCCTGTCACGGATCTGCTCGGGGCAGAATGCCTCATTAAAGTTCAGGCACGCATAGACAGCCTTGGGATTGTCATATGTCATCTGCCAGAACGGATACTTAATGATCACAGGCGTGTTTGCACCCACACCGAGTTCAAGATACAGAATATGAAGACCTTTATGTCTTCTGACAAAATCAGAATATGCATCCGATGCTCTATGCCAGCCTTCATCCTCAACAAAAGAATAATCTGAACGAAGATTTGTGGTCATATCACTTCCGTCAACAGCGCACTTCGGAATAAGGGCCGTCGGGATCTTCATGGCGATAGCTTTATTCTCAGGCACTTCGAAAATGCCATCCGCATTTCTTGCAAACCCTTGAGCCTCCATTGCCTTCATGACCCATTCTTCATTATCAAATGTCTTCTTGATCGCGGAATTTACGCTCTGGAAAAGCCCGTAATCTCCCTGCGTGTAGAAGAGTCTCTTTTTATCAAATCCCGCTTTCTGGAACTGGTGATCAACATTAGTCGTAAGCACAAAGTAATCTTTATCCTTTACGAGCTCCAACAGTTTTTTATACACAGGCTTCGGCGCATCGATATACCTGTTGTAATAGATATGCCTCGCCCACCAAGCCCAGCGGGTCTCGTCATCCGGGAAAGGATAAAATCCTCCGGAATATATGTCCGAGATACCGAACTTCTTCGCGAAATCAAAGAAGTATCTTTCGAAACGTTCTCCGCTGTAAGTAAAACCTGCAGACGTCGACAGACCCGCTCCTGCACCAACAAGAACTGCGTCACAGGTTTCAAGTTCGTGCTTAAGCCGTTTTATGTTCTCATCGTAATTCTGATTCATAAAGCCTCCTGTCTTCATCTTTGAAAACATTGAAGATAACACGGTCAATGATACCAGGATGTTCATCGGTCCATTCTGTCACCGTTTGCACCGCGATCCTGCATGCCCTGTCATTCGGGAAGCAGAACACACCCGTTGATATACAGCAGAATGCAACACTCTTAAGACCGTTTGAAGCACACATATCAAGTGAGTTGAGATAACAATCGGCAAGATCTTTCTCGAGATCCGGTGTCAGGCTTCCGTTTACGATCGGGCCGACGATATGTATTACTTTTCGCGCAGGAAGATTATAGGCATCTGTAAGCATCGGAACTGCTGTCGGCTGCTCGTAATCACGGCCGAACTTGTCTCTAAGCAGGTTCATTTGCCTGTTGCACTCTGCGCGAAGCTGTATCCCTGCGAAAGTATGGATACAATTATCAATGCATGTATGCATCGGAACAAAGCATCCAAGCATCTGTGAGTTTGCAGCATTAACGATCGCATCAACAGCAAGCCTGGTGATATCACCCTGCCAGATGGATATGCCGTCCTTGATCACCGGAATGTCGCTGCTTCTGACTACACCGATTTCTTTTGATCTCAAAGACAGATATTCATCCTGAACTTCTATTACTTCTTCAGGTAAAGGAGCCGGCATTCTTATATTCATAAGCGATCTGAGCAACTTCTTTTTCCCGGCAGTATCCGTCGGAGTCTGTATAGTCTTATACTCGACAGAGTCAGTTTTAAAAGCCTCTATCAGATAGTCTAAACGTTCTTCCTGATTCATATCTTCACCTCCTGACTACCGCACCTGCAGGACAAACGTTCATGCAATTACCACAATGCAGACAATGCTCCTGCTCGATAACATGCGGAATACTACCGGATTCAATACAGTTCTGCGGACATGCATTCAGGCAGCTTCCGCAACCGAGGCAATCTTCGGTGATAAAATATCCCTCTTCTTTTTTCTCAGCTGCTCCAAACGAAAACGAATCTCTTTCAATGGGCCTTTTCGACAAGTCAAACCACTCTCCGTTACCCTCATAGATCTGAAAGACAGTCAATGCTTTCATGGATTCTTCTGTGGGATAAATCTGATACATGTATTGATTCTTTTCAAACAGTTCCGGTATTTTCTCGAACCCCAGGTCTCTGACTTTGCCCCGGATAGATATTGCCACGCTGTTCATGGTGTCATCGCCTTTTGTAGCTGTCAGTGCCAGAAACTCTCGCTTCTTCAATCTGTCATAAAAACCTTTACCCTTTGCCGTCAGGAAATAAAGGCCACCTTCATCAGCATCCATCATGTCGATTGCAGATGTTACCGGCAAGCCGTCATCATCAACTGTTGCGACTATCACGGTATGGATTTCCTTCACGACATATTCTAGATATTCTTTAGTATTCATTTTCTATCAACATATATAATTGCCGCCCTCAGGGATGTCTGCAGACATAATCCATTGGGTTTCTTTGCTAAATGTCCTGTCGTTAATGTATTCTGCCAGGACTTGCCATGCCAGTTTCTCTGGAATAAACAGGCCAATTGATATATCCAATCCATCTCCCCAAACATCGACAACTTCTGTCAGTTTATCTGCATCCTGTAAAGTCAAATGCACTCCTTCAGCATCAGTAATCGCTATCGAAATGCCAAACTCTGAAAGAGCTGCTATACATATTGAGTTCATCTTTAAGCCCTCTATAGTCAGATAACCTGTACAGTCAGCAATCCTCTCGTTAGTGGTAAGGATAGACTTCAACTCCGATATCGACTGGACTTCACCTTCCAGTTTTGAATAACCGTTTTCAGTTGTATCTACATCATAAATGATCATTTTCTTTGGATGCTCTTCCTGCTGATCTTATGATCAGTTAACTTTACAATAATTGATCGTTCCATCAGATAAATACTCGATGCTATACTCACCATTCGGGAGTTCCAGACTCCCTAAGGTCTCCATTTCCAATTCAGGATAAAACAGACATTGAAGCAATTCACTTGCCAAGACAATAATTACTCTTCCCGAAGTCAAAGTAATATGATCTTTCGTATCAGCTTTCTCGACTTGTTCAATTGAAAGATCCATCTCTGTATCAGAAAGTAATTTGATCCATAATCCTCCGGATTCAACGAAAGAGACAAAGGGGCTGCTCTCCCTTGCATATACAGTTTCCCATTCCTCCCCAGGAAAATCATAGATAAGCTCACTCTCACCATTCTTATCAAGATATATATCCATTGCTCTTAGGATATCCTCATCCATCTTCTCAAAAAATGCCGGATCGGCTATTACAATACCATCTATCAAATCGCTCTGCACATGTACTTTCATAAGCAGTTCCTCATCTTTGTTGCAACAACTGATGAATTAATAATCCATATATACTAATCAAAACAGATTCTTATCAACGTAAGATGCCACGTCGACCCAGCTGCTGAAAGCAGGTTCATCGCCTTCGTCGGTTGATGCATCTTCGAAATCATATGCTCTGTATTCTCTGATGCATGCATTATCTTTGATATGAATGAACTCGGCATTACCATTGTCTTCTTCGTAATGTCCGAAGATCAACTCTTTTCCGCCGGCTAATCTTATCCAGCTTTCTAAACCCCATCCGAAGAAGTCTGTTTCAGCAGTATCCTCGAAAGAAGCACAGTCATCATATTGCTTTACATATATATATCCGCTATGATAACCTAATACCTCATCGTATTCCCATTGAACATCTCCCGAAGACTGCTGAGCATACCATTCTTTTGCATCATCAGTTATCCCATATACTTTAAATACGCTTGCCATATTTCATTCCTTTCCGGTACGTAATGCTGCTGATTTTCTTGACTAAGGGATCATTCCCTCAGACGAGATAATTATATCATCCGGGTTAAGTTCTCTTGATAACTTTTTGAGCTGCAAATCTAGTCCACCTATGACTACGGGAGGACTTCTGAAAAAAACATATGCTCCATCTTATTAACTCCCTAAAGAGTATGCTTCATGTATTAACCGATTACTTTCGATTATACAAAAAGCCTCACAAAGAATATATCTCTACTCAAGATTTAATCCTGTACTTCGTGCCTCTT